>ERZ773077.180-NODE-180-length-47123-cov-8.255354_pt1 | contig 47123 bp, 39 predicted proteins | sample MGYA00580612_ERZ773077 | MGnify/ENA primary metagenome ERZ773077 (study PRJEB29015, sample SAMEA2737971) | human oral metagenome | biome: human oral; feature: human-associated habitat; material: dental | place: China | collected 2021 ...
GTATCCATCTTGAAATCGTTGTATTACTCGTTGCGGGCGCAAACATAGAAAATCGGAGATCAAAGCAGCACCCTAGGGGGCCAGATCTTTTGACGCATGGAGCCTGTCTGGGACTCCAAAGATCGTTTAGACACCAAACCCATCGAAGATTCCAACCAAACGAAAAGCCGGGTACAGGACGGAGCGCTCCGAACCAGTACCCGGCTTCATTCTTTGCTTTTTGGCTTCTTAGTCCGCGTACACTTTCTCGGCCGTGTCGCCCACTTGGACGATGTGGTAGCCAGCTTTCAGGCGAAGGGTGGAGGAGCCAGCGGGAGCGCTGAACGTCTGCAACAGGCGACCGCTAACGTCGAAGATGCGGACAAGCTCCGGCTTCGGAAGCGTGAGGTAAAGCACGCCATCGGTGGTGTAGATCTGGCGACCGTCCACCTCGGCGTTGGCCACGGTGCCGATCTTCAGGAACTCGTTCCAAACGGGCATCGAGCGATACGTCAACTCTGTTCCCCGAGGAACATTCAGCTGCACGTTGGCTACGGGTACGGACGGGAAGATCGGATAACGCGGCATAGGCGGAACGGTCCACCCTACGGTCACGCTGCGCAGGCCTGTACATCCACCGAAGGCACCACTCTTAATCTCCTTCACACTGGCGGGGATAGAGACATTCGTCAGGGAAGTGCAACCCCAGAACGCGTTCTTATCGATCTCACGCAGGCCAAGCGGGAGCGTGGCGGCCTTCAGGGCCGTACAGCCATAGAAGGCGCCCTCGTCGATGTCCGTCAGGCCAGCCGCGGGGAAAGAGACGGAGGCCAAGGAGGTACAGCCGGAGAAGGCTCCCTTTTCGATCTCACGCAGGCCGAGGGGCAGCGTGATGGAGGGCAGGGAGGTACAGTTCGCAAAGGAGCCGTCGCCCACCTTCTGCATACCCTGCGGCAGCGTAACGGAACGCAGCGAAGAGCAATTGAGGAAGACTCCCTCTTCGATTTCGGTCACGCCAATAGGGAGCGTAATGGCAGGCAGGGCAGAGCAATTCGCAAAGGCGTAATCCTCGATCTGAGTCACGCCAGCGGGGATCTGCACCGAGGTCAGGGCACTACTCCCTGCAAAAGCATACTCGCCGATGCTTGTGATGCCGCTCCCGATAACGATCGATTTGATCTCGGCCCGGTGCTTGGCCCACGGTGCGGGCTGAAGGTTGGAATAGTCCGGGATGCGGCCGTAACCCGTGAGGGTCAAGGTGCGCGTGGCGGTCTCATACTTCCAATTTATCGAGCTACTCCCATAACCACCGCCGGGCAGGGGGCCATATTGTGCCTTCAGGGTGGCACTTCCCAGTGTCGCCGCAAGGGCCATGCATAAGCATGTAATCAACTTTTTCATCTTCTTCTCTCTTGTCTAATGGTTATATATCTATTGTGTGATCTATAATCTCCTGCGAATGTCTTGTACGAGGCTGCTGGCTCCGATGCGGAAGGTATCTTTATGCACCCATTCGGCCCCGAGCAACTCCCGGACGAGGGTGTAATACTTCACCGCGTCCTCGGCCGTCCGTACGCCTCCGGAGACCTTCAGGCCAGCCCGTCGCCCACTGATCTTTTGGTATTGCTTCAGCACACGGCAGATGGTGTAGACGGCTTCAGGCGTGGCACCAGGATAGCCCTTGCCCGTGGACGTCTTGACGAAGTCAGCGCCCGAATAGAGGGCCAGGATGGTGGCTCGGTGGATCTCCTCGGCCGACGCCAAAGCGCCCGTCTCAAGGATCACCTTCAGCCGTGCACCGCGACAGCTCTCTTTGATCTCCTGCAATTCGTCGGTCAGCTCCTCGTAGGCTTCTTCCTTGAAAAGCCCCAGGTTCATGACCACATCAATCTCGCCTGCACCGGCCAAGACGGCCATACCGACCTCCGCAATCTTGACCTCCGGGAAGGTCTGCGAAGCGGGGAATCCGGCCGCTACGGCAGCTATCGAAACGTCCTTGACTTGTAAGGCCTGCCGAACGGTTTCGGTGAAATTGGGGTACGTACACACGGCCGCCACATGGGGTACATCCGGGCGGGTTCCCTCCCACTGATTGACCTCCGTATCGACCATCTGCCAGACAGAATCCTTCGTGTCCAAGGTGGTCAGCGTGGTGAGGTCGATCAGGCCGTGGAGCTGCTTCAGCGTGTCTTCCGTGAAGTGCTTAGGCGCCTTTTCAGCCAGCAATTGGGCTGTCTTTTCGGCCACCTCCGCGTCCGTCAGAGCGGGCTCAAAGCGGTTGAAGCATTCGTGATATTTATCCTCCAGCTCGTCATCGTGGTGATGATGGCAGTCGCAGTCGTGGTGATGTTCGTGTTCGTTTCTGTTCATCCTATTGTAGTTTTTGATTGTGTAAATGCCTCTCGTTGTCACGTTCGGTTTTCTTCTTCAGGTTCCTCTCGAAAGCCTCGGTCAGGTCGACGCCCGTCTGGTTAGCCAAACAGACCAAGACCCACAGCACATCGGCCATCTCGTCGGCCAAATCATGCTTCGCATCGCTGGCCTTAAACGATTGTTCGCCATATCGACGGGCCATGATACGCGCCACCTCTCCCACTTCTTCGGTAAGGATAGCCATGTTCGTCAGCTCACTGAAGTAGCGTACGCCGTAGGTCTTGATCCAGTCGTCGACGCGGCGTTGCACGTCTCTTATCGTCAGGTTTTCCATCTCGTTCATTCCTTATGCTTCGTGTCTATAACAATCGTCACGGGTCCGTCGTTCACCAGCGACACTTTCATATCGGCGCCGAAGATGCCCGTCTTTACCCGTTTTCCCAAGTATTGGCTCATCGTTTCGCAAAACGCTTCATAGAGTGGCACAGCTACATCCGGCTTTGCAGCGCGGATATACGACGGCCGATTGCCCTTCTTTACAGAGGCATAGAGCGTGAACTGACTGACGACAAGCAGCTCGCCCTCCACATCCTTCACGGAGCGATTCATCACGCCCTCTGCGTCGTCGAAAATGCGCAGGTTGGCCACCTTTTGGGCCGTCCACTCCAAGTCGTCCGGCGTGTCCGCATCCTCGAAACCCACCAAAAGCAGCATCCCCTGCCCTATCTCAGCCACACACTTTGCGTCTACGACCACGGAGGCCTCTCGTACGCGTTGCACTATGGTTCTCATCTTCTCTCTTCTACTATTATGATCGTCTAATACATTCTTCCCGTTAAAATCCTTAACAGATCACTCATTGACGGTTGTCAATGGCATGCAAAACGCGTTTTAGATGCCTCTGACTGCTGTCAATGGGGTAAAAAATGCGTTTTAGATGCCTCTGACTGCTGTCAATGGGATAAAAAACGCATTTTAGATGCCTCTGACTGCTGTCAATGGGCAGAAAACTCGGCGGAGCAACCCATTGACAACCGTCAACGCACTTCCATGCCTAATCCCTCAGCCACCAACGTGGCCTTTTTCTTTCCGATCAGCTCTTCGAGCTCCGCGGACGGTGCCTCTCGAATACGCTTCACGCTTTTGTATTTCTTCAGCAGCACCTCTTTCGTCTTCTCCCCGATACCTTTTATCGTATCCAGTTCGGAGACGATCTGCCCCTTGCTGCGCATATGCCGGTGAAAAGTGATGCCAAAGCGGTGCGCCTCGTCGCGCAAATGCTGGATCACTTTCAGCGTTTCAGACGTCTTGTCGAGCACGAGCGGAAACGGATCGCCGGGGTAAAAGATCTCCTCAAGCCGCTTAGCCAACCCAACAATGGTGATCTTACCTAACAGATTCAGCTCACGAAGCACCTCCGTAGCCGCATTCAGCTGCCCCTTGCCCCCGTCGATAATGATCAACTGCGGTAGCGGTGCCTTCTCCTCCAAAAGTCGTGTATAGCGCCGTGTGACGATCTCTCGCATCGAAGCAAAGTCGTCAGGCCCCACGACGGTTTTGATATGGAAATGGCGGTAATCCTTCTTCGACGGCTTCGCCTTCTTGAACACTACGCAAGCGGCCACGGGGTTCGTTCCCTGGATATTCGAGTTGTCGAAACACTCTATTTGCATCGGTAAAACAGGCAAATGCAAATCCTTTTGGATCGTAGTCAACAGACGTGTCGCACGTTGCTCCGGGTTGAATTTCTCCGATCGCTTCAGTTTATCCACCTTATACTGCTTCGCATTTTGAAGTGAAAGCTCGAGCAACTTCCGCTTATCCCCCCTTTGCGGAACGGTAAAGCTGATCCCTTCCGGGAAGACGCCTTCGGGAATAAACGGCACAATAATCTCGTTTGCATGGCTCCGAAAGCGCTCACGCATCTCCACAATACCCAGCCCCAGGACGTATTCTTTCTGTTCATCGTCGAGTTTCTTTTGATACTCGATCGTGTAGACCTGAACGATTGCACCGCTCCCAACATGCATGTAATTGATGAAAAAGGACGTCTCGTTTTCGTCCAACGAAAACACGTCCACGTTGTGAAGCATCGGCACAACGGTAGATTTCAGCCTGAAACTTTCCACCAAATCATACTGTCGCTTCACCTCTTGCGCCTCTTCAAAACGCATCTCTTCAGCAAGCACCTTCATCCGCTCAAGCAACAGTTCACTCACCTTGGAGCTGTTTCCCTTCAGGATTTCCTTGATATCGGCGATGTTCCTGTTGTATTCCTCCGCCAACTGCATCCCCACACATGGCGCCTTACAACGCTTGATATGGTACTGCAAACAGACTTTGTATTTTCCCGATTCGATAGCCTCGGGCGTCAATGCGTGTTTGCAATTACGAATTGGATAAAGTTCTTTGATCAGGTGGAGTAGCGTGCGGATAAAGTGCACTGATGAATAGGGACCATAATACAGCGAACCGTCGCGAATAATGTTGCGCGTTTGGAAGATGCGTGGAAAGGGCTCGTTCTTGATAACGATCGAAGGATACGTCTTATCGTCCTTCAATAACACGTTGTATCGGGGGCGATACTGCTTGATCAGATTATTCTCCAATAGTAGCGCGTCCGCCTCCGAGTCGACAACGATATATCGAAGGTCGTAGATCTGCTTTACCAACACGCGCGTCTTCCTGTTCTCGTGCTCCTTCTGGAAGTATGAAGAGATGCGCTTACGCAGATTCTTAGCCTTACCCACATAGATCACCGTACCCTTCGCGTCGTAATACTGATAGCATCCGGGCTTCTCGGGTATGGTGGAGAGTAGGGATGTGATGTAATTCAATCGATCGTTCATAGTCCATGTTTCCTGTTTCACGTGAAACAAATCAAGGTTTCACCGACCGAGCAATACAAGCAACACATTGATGTCATTCGGTGAAACACCTGGGATTCTCCCCGCCTGAGCAAGTGTTTCTGGATTGATGCGGGCGAGCTTCTGTCTTGCCTCAATGGTGAGCGACTGTATAGACGCATAATCGAAGCGCCCCTTGATCCGTATATTTTCAAGTCGAGAAATTTTATCGGCCACTAATCGCTCGCGTTTGATGTAGCCCCCATACTTTACATCGATCTCCACAGCCTCCAAAACTTCATTTCTATAATTCGCGGAAATGGCGTCAATAATTTCTCTGAACTCAAATATGCCATTCATGGCGTCTGTGAATTTGACCTGCGGGCGAGACAATACATCGACCAACTTGCATGCATGTTCCAGCGGCGACGTGCCCAAACGCAGCAGTAAATCATTCACCCGTTCGGGCGTAACAGAAAAAGATCGAATGAAGTTCGTCACCTCCTCGCACGCTTGTTTCTTACTCAAGAATAATCGGTAGCGGTACTCGTCTGCCAAACCCAAACGATAGGCGCGCTCAGTCAAACGCATATCGGCATTATCCTGACGCAATAGGATGCGATACTCCGCGCGGGAGGTGAACATGCGATACGGCTCATCGACACCCTTCGTGACTAAGTCGTCGATCAGTACACCGATATAAGCCTTGTCACGCCGCAAGACAAACGTCTCCTCCTCCGAATGGCAACGTAGGTGTGCATTGATACCTGCTACTAACCCTTGTCCTGCTGCCTCCTCATAGCCGGTTGTTCCGTTGATCTGTCCGGCAAAGAATAGACGCGAGATACGTTTTGTCTCAAGCGTGTGGAGCAATTCTGTCGGGTCGAAGAAGTCGTATTCAATGGCGTAACCAGGGCGATAGAGATGAATATCGCGAAAGGCAGGAAGCTGTTGTAGCGCCCGAAGCTGCACATCGAACGGAAGCGACGAGGAGAAGCCATTCAGGTAGTATTCGTTCGTTTGTTCGCCTTCAGGTTCGAGAAAGAGCTGGTGTTGCGTTTTATCGGCAAAGAGCATGATTTTCGTTTCGATACTGGGACAGTAACGCGGACCGATACTCTTGATACTGCCATTGTAAAGTGGCGACTCGGAGAGCCCGCTACGCAACACTTCGTGGCAGGCTGGATTGGTGTAGAGCGTCCAGCAACTTAGCTGTTTCAGCTCGCTACGGACATTGTCTAAATAGGAGAATCGATGTGGATCGACGTCTCCTGCTTGCTCCGTAAGTTCTTCGAAATGAACGCTTCGACCGTCAATTCGGACCGGTGTACCCGTCTTCATACGGTTGGCAGTGAAGCCGAGCGAGACAAGCTGTTCCGTGAGACCTGTAACGGCTGGCTCAGCCATGCGACCACCCGAAAAACGAACACTCCCCACGTGCATCAGACCATTCAAGAACGTACCGTTAGTCAGCACGACACAGCGAGCGTGAAACTCAACCCCCAATTGTGTCCGAACGCCACGCACTTCCTGCCCATCGAGCAGAAGCTGGTTCACAGTGTCTTGCCAGAGATAGAGGTTTGGAATTCCCTCGATTGTTTCACGCCAAACACGCACGAATTGAGCGCGATCACACTGTGCACGCGGACTCCACATGGCTGGTCCCTTGCTCCGATTAAGCATACGGAACTGGATCGTCGTGCGATCTGTCACACGGCCCATCCATCCACCCAAGGCGTCGATCTCACGAACGATCTGTCCCTTGGCAATGCCCCCCACAGCGGGGTTGCAACTCATCTGAGCCATGTTATTCATGTCGCGGGTGATGAGCAGCGTCCTAGAACCCAATCCGGCTGCCGCTGCTGCCGCTTCGCAGCCAGCATGACCCGCACCTACTACGATCACGTCGTAATCAAACTTCATCTTGCTTGTAACTCCTACTTATAACGATTACAAAGGTACGCCCGCGGCCAGATCCCTGCAAAATAGCGCCTCAACGGCCTCTCCAGCTGGTTGAAAACCTGCTTATAACTTCGTTTACAACTACTGAAAAGGAGATTTGGAGAAATCAAGATGCGCTATAAGAGGAACTGTTTCCCGTTTTGCCAAAGAAATTTCCAACAAATCGTACTCATACTCTCCACGTAAAAATCCACCGAGAAAGAGGTTTTCCACAGTCCGATTTAATCCCCTCAAAAAGTTATTCGCAGGGTGTTTATAACTTAGATGAAGTCGCTTCTGGAGCACATTTAGGCCGTTCATATCTGTTTGAAAATGTACACTCAAGCGCTCATAACCCGGATACCCAAATAATCGACGAAAAAAGAATCAACGCTTTCCACTGGTTATCATCCCCACTATAGAGAATCAGGAAAACAGAAACGATAAAATGAAATTGTGGATGATGATCGCCGGTGGAAAAAGTCTTTACCAGGGTAGCGGAGGAGTGCTCACCAAAGACATCGAGTTGGGCTCCGCTTTCGTAGATGAACCGCCTCGATTGAAGTGAAACATCTTTACTCCTAACCGAACCCCTTCCGCAGGTGTGTATAACCCCGTGGATTCTTCTGGGATAGCCTCGTTAAGAACTGCTCATAAATAGATTTGGAAGATTCAGTGCCTTGCATAAGCCCACAGGTCCCTCATAACGCCAAACAAACTTTGGACGAATATTCCGCGCATTCTCCACCTGTCGTTCCACCGCTCTCTCCCCTCTCCCACCCCTATTTTTAATCCCTTAAAAGCGTTTTCCGCCGCTTGTTCATAACCCCGATAAGCCCGCTTGCAATCGCATTTCTATGGCGTTTATATCCATTTGAAAAGCTCTCGGCCGACGCTCATAAGCCATACCGCCAAACAAAAGCACCCAAAAACAATCAACGGTTTCCACCGCCTATATTCCCCTTCATAGGAGATTTTAAAAGAGAAGAGATGAATAGAATGAGAAGTCGGTTGTGGTGGATGATGGGCGGTGAAAAACGGTCTTAGCCGGGGGAGTCGGGCTTGGTACTTATATAAAGGTGGGTATAAAGCAACGGCGGCGACAGGGAACTGCTCCCCATCGCCGCCGTGACTGTACGTATAAAGGTGTGTGTTTCCCCTATGCCTATTCCTTGGATTCCTCCCGGTCGTAGTCTTCGCCTTGTACGCCTAACTCTCCTAAGCTCGTCGCACGGGCTATATCCAGCTTCAGCGCCTCGTCATAGTCTTCGCCGGCCATGAAAGCATACATCATGCGAAGCAACAAGTCTGAACTGATATGTGAGGCCGCGATGTGATAAATGATCGATTCAAACTGCTTCATGAAGACACATGCGTTCCAATAACGTTCGTTCTTATGCAGGAAGTAGGCCCCCAAGGTCAGTGCGATACGCTTGTTGCCATCCGTGAAGTAATGCCTTGAACAGAAGGTGAAGACAAGGTAGGACAGCTTATCCGTGAACGTGGGGTAATAGTCATCATTCCGTACGAACTCCAACGTGGCTCGAATTCCACCCTCGTCGCGCACACCGGAGAATCCGCCGTCGCTGGCTGAGATCATCTTACGATAGACTACCAACGTCTCGTCATAATCGATATACCGGATCGCCTCATTCATCCTCCGCCTGCTTCAAACGTTTGAGTACGTCTTTATTCTCGGCCAGGATCTGATCGAAATCAACCGACTGATCGCCGATGAATCGCTCGAACTCCTCCGGTGTGACGGCCCGCAGATAGTCTGCTATATTCCCGTGATAGGCATCGCGGAAACTATAATCGCGAGAGGCCATCTTCGTTCTGGCGTCATGGATATAGGGCTTTTGCATGGGGTGCTCGGACAGTTCGTCAATAAGCTCCGCCACTTCATCGATGGAAAGTGGGACGCCCTCACTCTCCTCGAAACATGCCTCTATGTATGCGGCCAGTCCGTTTTCAAATGACGAAATGACGAGTAGAACCTCTGCATACAACGTCTGCCGGACATTGTCTTTCGGTGCTAAGCGAAGAATCTTACGATACTCCTTGGCATTTTCTTTGAACATCGCTTTATAGATGAGATCTGTCACTTGGGCATACTTGTAGGTCGGGTGGCCGTACACATATTGGTTGATGGCTGCGGTCAGGTTCTTGCGATAATTCTCTTCCGTAATGGCCGCGGTTAGGTAATTCACATCCCTTCGGTTGATGTATTTCGTCCCACCTCCAGTTCTTTCGTTGATCGTCGCGATGACCACATCCAGGATCATGCTGCGCAGTGCTTTGGCCTTCTCGCTCTCGGCCAGCAGCATGCCCATGTTCAGGAAGGCACGGAAATTAAAGAGTCCGAGTCGTCTGGTTTTGATCGCCTCATTTGTGAGGTGATCAAATTGTAACTTGAACGCTTCAAGCGATTTACCTTGACATAAAACGTATCCATTGCGCTTCAGCTCATCGCCGTACGCGGTCAAGTATCGGTCTATTGTCGAGATGTCCACGCCGTAGAAATCCGCAACCATCTTTTTCGTGAATCGGTATTCTCCTTCAAAGAGCATACCCTCTATCCCCAGCTGTCGTTGCATTTCATCGACAGCGAAACGGTTGTTGAGCACGTTTTGACGCTCAATGTCTGATGTAGTCAAATCTTTCATTGTTCGTTTTCCTTTCTATCGTGAGTAATTTCTTTCTCTTCATCCAAATACTCCTCCTTGAAGATATTCACCAGCAAGAGGAACATGGAGATCAGCAGCGGGCCGAAGATGATGCCCCAGAAGCCGAACACGGACAGGCCGAGGATGACGCCGAAGACGGTGATCAGGGGATGCGTGTCGGCTAGGCTTTTTTGAAGGACGAAGCGCACCACGTTGTCGATGTTGATCAGAATGATCGAGCAGTAAGCCGCCAGACCCGCCGCATCAACCCATCGGCCGAGGATAAGCAGGTAGACAACCAGCGGTACCCACACGATGCCCGTCCCGATGATTGGAATGATCGTCGCAAAGCACGTCAGGACGGCAAAGAGCAGTGCGCTCGGCAGGTCGAAGAAAAGGTACGCCGCGTAGGCCACCAGCCCCTGCACGATGGCCAGCACCGGGATTCCTACGGCGTTCGAATACACCATCCGATAGATCTCACGGACGACCCGCATCCGATGCTCCTCCTTGAACGGCAGCAATTCGTAGACATAGCGCTCGATACGCCGAAAGTCCATCAGAATAAAGTAGAGGAAGAAGACGAGCACGACGAGCGTCACCGCCATGCTACTCACCTGCCCAAGCACATACTGCACCCCGCGACTCATATAACCCGTGGCCATCGTCAGATTGTCGAACGTGAAGAGGTCGTAGCCGAAGCGCCGCTTGATCTGCCGGTCAATGTCGTCCACCATCTGCTGCAGACCCGAAATGTCCATGTTGATATGCTGTATCCGGTCGACCGTCGCCCAGCCAATCAGCGTCAGCGGCCCCAGAATTATCACGGCGACCTCCAACAGCACCACGATCGTGGCTAAGAGTCGCGGCCAATGCCACCGCTCCGTCAGCACGATCATCTGCTTGCGCACCAGCACAAAAATCGTGAACGCCCCCAGCAATCCGCTGACAAACGCCCACAGTTCACCCACAATCAGCGCCCCCAGCCCCAAAATGAGCGTGACGAGCGAATACTTCCAATACTTCTCTTTCGTTGACATTGATTCTTCCTTTTGATAGGCCCATTCTACATGGCCCGCACATTATATAACGTATAAAAATCGCCTGTTTGCAGCCCAAAAGTAGCCCAAACCGAGGCTCCGCTGCATTTCTTTTTGTCCAAAAGCCCCATCTGTGCCTCACGACAAGACTTTTGGACGAAAGGAGCGCCTGCCCGTGCCTCGTGGCAATACTTCTGGAAAAAAAGGAGGCCTGTCGATGCCTTGAGACAGGAGTTCTTGGAAAAAAAGAAGTCGATCTTCTGGTTCTGATCCTATCATATTTCGAGATATGGTAGAGATTGAGACCTTGTTTTATACTTCATCTTAGGATATATAGGTGTATGAAATCAGGTTTGAAGTGTATCTCAAAATATATGTCCGTATGAGGGTATGTAGATACTTCATTTTGAAATACGCTATAAGATGGGTGTTCGAATTGAACTGCATTTTTTTATGAGATAGAATATGAATCACGTATTTGATACGTATTTTGGAATGAGATAGTAGCGTATGATCGGATCAGATCTTATTTTGAGATGAGCTATTAGCGGAATATAGGATAGATGCGTATCTCAAAATGAATAATAGATCTATGCTTCATTTTGCACCATATTTCCAGATATAGAACAATATGAACAAGGTTTCGAGGTTCCTTTTTTTATAGACCTATTGTCGCGAGGCGTTGACGGGTCTCCTTTTTTCCCAGAGGTACTGCCACGAGGCACTGACGGACCTCCTTTTTTTCCTGAGGTACCTTCATGAGGCGTTGACGGATTTCCTTTTTTCCCAGAGATGCTGTCACGAGGCGGTTTCAGGGCTTTGGTGCTACAAAAGTTAGGATAAGTATGCCGTTTCTATAAGATTTTGCCGGATAGAAGCAGGATAAAAGGACGGAATTACCTCGCTGGTCTTTGTTCTTGAGATAAACCGGATAGGAAATTGAATCCGCCGCTTACCTTTGCCCGCACATTAACATTATTCACTAATAAAGCAAAGTCACAATGGAAATTACCCACATCGAACATCTCGGCATCGCCGTGAAGAGCATCGAGGAACAGCTGCCTTACTACGAGGAAGTATTGGGCGCTAAGTGTTACAACATCGAGGTTGTGGAAGACCAGAAGGTTAAGACCGCCTTCTTCAAGTTTGGCCAGACGAAGATCGAGCTTCTGGAGCCTACCAGCCCTGAGAGCACCATCGCCAAGTTCATCGAGAAGCGCGGCGAAGGCATCCATCACATCGCCTTTGCTACGCCCGACGTACAGGCCGCCCTTGACGAAGCCGCATCGAAAGGTGTGCAGCTGATCGACAAGAAGCCGCGCCCAGGCGCTGAAGGCCTCCACATCGCCTTCCTGCATCCCAAATCCACACACGGAGTCCTCACCGAACTCTGTATGAAATGAGAACCCTTTAAACAGATAAGAAGGAAATGAGCAATCAACTTGAAAAGATAAAAGAACTCATCGCCCAGCGTGAGAAAGCCCGCCTGGGTGGCGGCGAAAAGGCCATCGCTAAGCAGCACGAGCGCGGTAAATACACCGCCCGTGAGCGCATCAACATGTTGCTCGACGAAGGCAGCTTCGAAGAGATGGACATGTTCGTAGAGCACCGCTGCACGAACTTCGGACAGGACAAGAAGAAGATCCTTGGCGACGGCGTAGTGACCGGTAGCGGTACGATCGACGGACGCCTGGTGTACGTCTTTGCGCAAGACTTCACCGTCTTCGGCGGCTCGCTCTCCGAGACCATGGCGCAGAAGATCTGCAAGGTCATGGACAAGGCCATGATGATGGGTGCACCCTGCATCGGCATCAACGACTCGGGTGGCGCACGTATTCAGGAAGGCGTCAACGCCCTGGCCGGATACTCGGAAATCTTCCAGCGTAACATTCTGGCGTCGGGTGTCATCCCGCAGATCTCGGGCATCTTCGGCCCCTGCGCAGGTGGCGCTGTGTACTCTCCGGCCCTGACCGACTTCACGCTTATGACCGAGGGCACATCCTACATGTTCCTCACCGGCCCCAAGGTGGTTAAGACCGTGACGGGCGAAGACGTGACGCAGGAAGACCTCGGCGGCGCCAGCGTACACTCCACCAAGTCTGGCGTGACCCACTTCACGGCTAAGACCGAAGAAGAAGGTCTGGCCACCATCCGCCAGCTGCTCAGCTACATTCCGCAGAACAACCTCGAGGAGGCTCCGCTGAAGGAATGCAACGACCCGATCGACCGTCTGGACGACAACCTGAACGAGATCGTTCCCGACAACCCCAACCGGGCCTACAACATGTACGAGGTGATCAACACCATCGTCGACGATCACGAGTTCTTCGAGATCCAGCCCAACTACGCCAAGAACATCATCATCGGTTTCGCCCGCTTCAACGGCCAGTCTGTCGGTGTAGTGGCCAACCAACCGAAGTTCATGGCCGGTGTGCTCGACTGCAATGCTTCGCGTAAGGGTGCCCGCTTCGTTCGCTTCTGCGACGCCTTCAACATCCCCATCATCACGCTCGTTGACGTGCCGGGCTTCCTCCCCGGAACGGGTCAGGAGTACAACGCCGTCATCCTGCACGGAGCCAAGCTGCTCTACGCTTACGGCGAGGCTACAGTGCCCAAGATCACGGTTACGCTGCGTAAGTCGTACGGTGGATCGCACATCGTCATGAGCTGTAAGCAGCTCCGTGGCGACTTGAACTACGCTTGGCCGACGGCCGAGATCGCCGTAATGGGCGGATCGGGCGCAGCCGAGGTGCTCTACGCCAAGGAACTGAAGGAGGCTGCCGATCCTGCTGCGCTGATGGCTGAGAAGGTGAACGAGTACAACAAGCTCTTCGCTAACCCCTACAACGCCGCACGTTATGGCTACATCGACGATGTGATCGAGCCGCGTAACACGCGCTTCCGCATCATCCGCGCCCTGCAACAGCTTCAGACCAAGAAGCTGACTAACCCGGCTAAGAAGCACGGAAATATCCCCTTGTAACCTCTTGTAGAACCAAAGCAACCGTTTGGTCTTATGAAAACAAAGGGAATGTTTTTGGCCATGGTACTGCTCGTTTGCAGCCTCGCTGCAAGCGGGCAGTCCGCTTCTTCTATCCGCCTGAACGAGGTGCTGGTCATCAACGTCGACAACTTCGTCGATGATTATGGATCAAGGAGCGGATGGATCGAACTCTTCAACAACTCGCCCGGAACGATCGATCTGAAGGGGTGTTACCTGACAAACGACGTCAACAACCCCCGCAAATACATGATCCCCAAAGGCGACGTCAAGACCAAGATCCCACCTCGCCAGCACGCACTATTCTGGGCCGATAACAAGGCTTCACGCGGAACATTTCATTTGAACTTTACGTTGGATCCCGAGCGTGAAAACACGATTTTCATCTTCGATTCTGACGGGAAAACGCTGATCGATAAAGTCACCGTCCCCGCCGGACAAAAGCCCGACGTGAGTTATGGCCTGACACTCGACGGGGGTGACACTTGGACAACACTCGAAAAAGTAACCCCGGACACGAACAACAAAGTGTTGGACTCAAATGAAAAGATCGAGAACTTTCAGACGAATGACCCCTGGGGCATAGGCATGACCTTAACGGCAATGGCCGTCGTCTTTGCGGGGCTGATCGTACTCTACTTCCTCTTCAAACAAGTCGGACGCATCGCTATCCATGCCAGTCGTCGACGCTCCGAAAAGGCCGGTCTGTCCAGTGCCGCCGTTAAGAGCAGCGGACAGGAGTCGGGCGAAATCTTTGCCGCCATTGCATTGGCACTCTACGAAGTGTCTGAGGATACCCACGATATTGAGAGCACGGTGCTTACCATGAGCAAGGTGGCGCGTCGATACTCTCCGTGGAACTCTAAAATCTATGGATTAAGGAACCTCCCCGCGAGGCGATAACTCACAGGTTAGTCATCGCATCCGCGGTACACATACACCACTTTTATCATCCTCTCAAATGAAACAATTCAAGTATATCATCAATGGCAACGTCTACAACGTCTCCGTCAACCAAGTGGAGGACACCACGGCCGAGGTCGAAGTGAACGGCACCCCCTACAAGGTGAAGATGGATAAGCCAGCCAAGAAAGAATTTGTCACCATCAAGCGTCCTGCACAAGCACCCACCACAACCACAGGCGCACCCGTAGTCAACCGACACGCTGCCGAAACCTCGGCCGCCGCCCTCAAGTCGCCACTACCGGGCGTTATCCTGACCGTCGACTGTAAGGTGGGCGACACCGTCAAGCGTGGGCAAAAGCTCTTCGTGCTCGAAGCCATGAAGATGGAAAATATCATCCCCTCCGATCGTGACGGCCAAATCGTAGAGATCAAGGTCGGCAAGGGCGACTCCGTCCTGGAGGGCGCCGATCTGGTAATCATCAAATAATACAGCGGCACAATGCATGAGAATTTCTTGACATTCTTGGGAGAGAACATGCAGACGTTCCTCTCCTTCACCGGATTCGCCAACGCCACCTGGGGCCATATCATCATGCTCCTCGTTGGCTTGGTCTTCATCTTTCTGGCCATCAAGTACGAGTTCGAGCCGATGCTACTTATCCCCATCGGATTCGGCATTTTGATCGGCAATATCCCCTTCAAAGACGCCGGATTGCAGATCGGTATCTATGAGGAAGGCTCCGTGCTCAACATCCTCTACCAGGGCGTCAAGCAGGGCTGGTATCCGCCGCTCATCTTCCTCGGTATCGGGGCCATGACCGACTTCTCGGCGCTGATCTCCAACCCCAAGCTGATCCTCATCGGGGCCGCCGCACAGTTCGGCATCTTCGGCGCCTATATCGTCGCCTTACAGTTCGGTTTTGATCCCAGCCAGGCCGGTGCCATCGGTATCATCGGCGGAGCAGACGGCCCCACGGCCATCTTCCTCTCCTCTAAGCTCGCCCCTAACCTCATGGGCGCCATCGCCGTTTCGGCTTACTCCTATATGGCCCTCGTGCCCATTATCCAGCCTCCCTTCATGCGCCTCTTTACCACGAAGAAGGAGCGCGTGATCCGTATGAAGCCGCCCCGCGTAGTGTCGCAGACGGAGAAGATCGTCTTCCCCATCATCGGCCTCTTGCTGACGGCCTTCCTTGTACCCTCGGGGCTGCCCCTGCTCGGTATGCTCTTCTTCGGCAACCTGCTGAAGGAAAGTGGCGTCACCCGTCGCTTGGCTGAGGCGGCTCGCGGACCGATCATCGACATCGTCACCATCCTGCTCGGTGTCACCGTCGGAGCCTCTACGCAGGCTACGGAGTTCCTCCGCTTCCAGTCGGTGCAGATCTTCATCCTGGGCGCCTTCTCGTTTATGGTGGCCACCAGCGCCGGTGTACTCTTCGTGAAGTTCTTCAACCTCTTCCTCAAGGAGGGCAACAAGATCAACCCCCTGATCGGTAACGCTGGCGTGTCGGCCGTGCCTGACTCTGCGCGCATCTCGCAAAACCTCGGTCTGGAATACGATCCGGGCAACTATCTGCTCATGCACGCCATGGGTCCGAACGTAGCCGGAGTGATCGGATCGGCCGTGGCCGCAGGCGTACTGTTAGGCTTCCTCGGTGCGAGTTGAAAGGAGGCCGTTTCTACGCGATCATAACCAGTCTTTGTTCATAGCATCTTGGACTAAGAAGCTGTTTTGAATTAAACTCCTTGGGAGCCGGACGTTGACAAACGCCCGGCTCTTTTCATAGCCCATTTATCATCATCCCCCTAATCATTTCACACAAATGGCAACAAACATCCAATGCATCGGCGTCTTGACCTCTGGCGGTGACGCTCCGGGCATGAACGCCGCCATCCGGGCCGTCACCCGTACGGCTATCGCCAACGGCATCATCGTAAAAGGCATCTACCGCGGCTATCGCGGACTGATCACGAACGAGATCACCTCGCTCGAAACCCAAAGCGTCAGCAACATCATCCAGCGTGGTGGCACCATCCTCAAGACCGCCCGCTGCGACGAATTCCGTACCCCCGAGGGCCGACGTCAGGCCCACGACGTGATCGTCGAACACGGCATCGAAGCCCTCATCGTCATCGGTGGCGACGGCAGCCTGCATGGTGCTCGCGATTTCGCCCAGGAGCACAACTTCCCCATCATCGGCCTGCCCGGTACGATCGACAACGACCTCTCCGGCACCGACCTCACCATCGGTTACGATACGGCCCTGAACACCATCATGGAGTGCGTCGACAAGATCCGTGACACAGCCTCCTCGCACGAGCGACTCTTCTTCGTCGAGGTCATGGGACGCGACGCCGGCTTCCTCGCCCTCAACGGTGCCCTGGCCACCGGCTCCGAAGCCGCCATCATCCCCGAGATCTCGCTCGAGAAAGACCAGCTGGCCGAGATGATTGAGCAGGGTTTCCGCAAGTCGAAGAACAGCAGCATCGTGCTCGTGGCCGAAAGCGAGGTAACGGGTGGCGCCATGGGCGTGGCCGAACGCGTCAAGAAGGAGTATCCGCAGTTCGACGTCCGCGTCTCCATCCTTGGCCACCTGCAACGCGGTGGCTCCCCTTCGGCGCAAGACCGTATCCTGGCCACCCGCATGGGCGAAGCCGCCATCGAAGCCCTACTCGAGGGGCAGCGCAACGTCATGGTCGGCCTTCAGAACGACGAGCTTGTCCTCGTGCCCTTCGCCAAGGCCATCAAGAAGGATAAGCCCATCGATCGCCACCTGCTCGACGTCCTCCGCATCGTCTCCCGGTAGCGCGTCCTCCCCCACCCCATCGACGACCGAACAATGAAGCACGTCCCGAACCTCCTTTCCGCCCTGCGCATTCTTCTCTCGCCCGTCCTCATAGCCACAGCCGATCGGCCCCCGCTACTGGCCGCCCTGATGCTGCTGGCCGGAGCTACCGACGCCGTCGACGGGATCATTGCGCGTCGCTTCGACTGTCAGACGCGGCTTGGCGCCCGCCTCGACTCGGTGGCCGACTGGACGTTCTTCCTCGCCCTGGGGTGGGTCTTCTGCACGCGCTACGAGTTCGTGGTGCGCTCCTGCCTGACGGAGCTCGTCGTGGTCCTTGCCCTGCGACTGGCTGCGATCGTCGTCGGGTGGCTGCGCTTCCGCCGACTGCTCTCCGTCCACACCCTTGGCAATAAGATCAGCGCCGTGATCGCCTTCGTCCTACTCGTGCGCATCGTCTGGTGCGGCCCCGTATCGGCGACAGCCCTGCGCATTGCACTCCTCTTCGCCGCCCTGGCCGCCCTCGAAGAGCTGCTCATCATCGTCCGCAGTCGCACCCCCGACCCCAATCAGCGCAGCCTCTTCGGGAAACGCTAAAGACAAGAAGCGAAAAAAGCGAAGCCCCGCCGGCAGGCCGTAGGGACGTATGGCATACACCCCTTAGGACGACCCCTCAAGAGGCGTATGATCAGGCGGTGGGGAATGGCGGATGTCCGGCAAATTAGATCGGCGCACATGTGGGGCGTATGCCATACGCCCCTACAGCCTGCCGGCGGGAGTAGTCGTTCCTAACGGATCCTCAATCTGTCGTTGTCCGGGTAGGGGCGTATGGCATACGCCCCTTAGGACGACCCCTCAGGGGGCGTATGATCAAGCAGTGGGGAACGTCTACGATCATCCGCAAATTAGGTCGGCACACATGTGGAACGTATCCCATTCCCTCAGCCCGTCCCACTCTCAAACGGGCCGCCTCTGCCATTCCCCCACCCCGTCCCACTCCCAAACGGGCCACCTCTGCCATTCCCCCAGCCCGTCGGGCCGTCATTTCGCGTGCAAATCAGCTTCTCTCACACTGAAAGTCTATGATATGCAGTGCAGATGCAATTCTCTCGCATTAGAAACCTACTGTATGCGTTGCAGATAAGATTCTTATACTCCAAAAGCATAGCTTGTGTATTGCATAAGATATATTCCCACCATAAAAGCCTGGCAAGTGCAGCGCAGATAGGATCTTCCCGAGTTGAAAGCATAGCTTATGCAACGCATATAGCATCTTCCTGAGTCGAAAGAATGACTTATGCAGTGCATGAGGTAGGCTTTTAATGTAGGAATATATCTTATGCGGCGAATAAGGTAGGCTTCTACACGGGGAGCATACTATCTGTATTGCGGATGAATGTCTTTTATAGTAAGAGATAGCCTTATGCAGTGCATAATATGGGGTTTCAGTGCGAAAGAAGTCGATTTGCACGCGAAATGACTGCCCGACGGGCCCGGGGAATGGCTGACGGGCCCCGTTTGGGAGTCAGACGGGCCGGAGGAATGGAAAACGTGGTGCTTTTTGGAGTGGAACAGGCTGAGGAAATGGAAAACGCGGCCCGTTTGGGAGTGGGACGGGGTGAGGGAATGGTTGACGGACCCCGTTTTGGAGTGGGACGGGGTGAGGGAATGCCTGACGGGGTGTGTTTGGAAGTGATCGAGGGTGGAGGAATGGTGGACGGGGGGCGTTTCGGATGGGCCGAGGGGCGGGGAACGAAAGGCGTGGCAAGGGGCGGGAAACGCTGATTTTGCGGGGCTTTCTGATTAGCCATACTTTTGTCTCACTTAAAAGAAAGGAAGAAACCACTGTGGCAAAATCCGTCGAAACCCCCTTGATGAAGCAGTATTTTGGCATTAAGGCCAAGCATCCAGAGGCCATTCTGCTCTTTCGCGTGGGCGACTTCTATGAAATGTATGGGCAGGACGCTGTCGATGGGGCTGAGACGCTCGGCATTGTGCTGACGAAGCGCTCTAACGGCGCGGCGCAGGATGTGCCGATGGCGGGCTTCCCTTATCATGCGCTCGATGCCTACCTGCCGAAGCTGGTGAAATCGGGCTGGCGGGTGGCGGTATGTGACCAGCTGGAGGATCCGAAAATGGCCAAGAAACTGGTTAAGCGAGGGATCACGGAGCTGGTCACCCCCGGCGTTTCGATGGATGACAATGTGCTGGAACGGAGGGAGAATAACTTTCTGGCTGCGGTGCATTTTGGGAGGTCCAAATGCGGGGTGGCTTTTCTGGATATTTCGACGGGCGAGTTCCTCACGGCCGAGGGCACGGTGGAGACGGTGGACAAGTGGCTGGCGGACTTTGCGCCTAAGGAGGTGCTGGTCTGCCACGGTCTGCGCGACCGCTTCGGATGCACCTTCGGGCCCGTGGGCAGTGTGTTCGAGATGGAGGATTGGGTCTTCATGCCCGACACGGCCCGCGATCGGCTCCAGCGCCACTTCGAGACGGTCGGGCTGAAAGGCTTCGGCGTCGAGGATCTGGAGGACGGCATCGTGGCCGCAGGCGCCATCCTCGTTTATTTGGATCGCACGAAGCACACGCAGGTGGGACACATCACGTCGCTCCTGCGCATCGAGGAGGAGGGTTACGTCAGGCTCGACAAATTCACCGTCCACAGCCTTGAGCTTGTGCGATCAATGAGCGATGGCGGCCGCTCCCTGCTGGAAACGATTGACGAGACCACCTCGCCCATGGGCGCACGACTGCTGAAGCGCTGGCTGCTCTTTCCACTCCGCGACGAGGCCGAGATCAGTCGCCGACAGGACGCCGTGGCCTTGCTTGCGGGCGACGCCTTGCTGCGTGAGGCACTGATCGGGCAGCTGGCCGAAGTGGGCGACGTGGAGCGGATCATTTCCAAGGTGGCCGTGGGGCGGGTCTCGCCGCGCGAGGTGGTGCAGCTCAAGCGTGCCCTGGAAGCCATCGGACGGATACGCACGCGCTCGATGGCGTCGGATAACGCGGTGCTCCGGGCTTGGGGTGAGGCACTCGATCCCTGTTCGGAGATGAGCGAACGCATCGGACGCGAGTTGGTCAGTGAGCCACCCGTCACGATAGCCAAAGGAGGGCTTATCGCCGAGGGGGTAAGTCAGGAGCTTGACGAGCTGCGCCAGCTGGCCTATTCGGGCAAGGACTACCTGACGAAGGTGCAGCAGCGCGAAAGTGAGCGGACGGGCATTCCGAGCCTCAAGATCGCCTTCAACAACGTGTTCGGATACTATATCGAGGTCCGCAATGCGCACAAAGACAAGGTGCCCACGGAGTGGATCCGCAAGCAGACCCTGGTCAATGCCGAGCGATACATCACGGAGGAGCTGAAGGAATACGAGGAGAAGATCCTCGGCGCCGAAGAGCGTATCGTGGCCTTGGAAGCGGAGCTGTTCAACCGACTGACGGCCGATCTGACGCAGCTCGTCCGCCCCATCCAGCGTGACGCGCAAATCGTGGCCCAGCTGGACTGCGTCGTCTCCTTCGCCCGCACGGCCTCCAGCCAGCGTTATGTGCGGCCGGTGGTAGACGACTCCGATGTGATCGACATTCGAGGTGGGCGCCACCCCGTCATCGAGCGACAACTGCCCTCGGACGAGCCTTATGTAGCCAACGACGTCTATCTCGATCGTCGTGAACAGCAGATCCTCATCATCACCGGGCCAAACATGGCCGGTAAGTCGGCGCTGCTTCGCCAGACGGCCCTCATCGCCCTGCTGGCCCAGGTGGGCAGCTTCGTGCCCGCTGAGAGCGCGCGTATCGGTTGGGTGGATAAGATCTTCACGCGTGTCGGAGCGTCGGACAACATCTCCGCGGGCGAATCCACCTTCATGGTCGAGATGAACGAGGCGGCGAACATCCTCAACAACCTCTCTGCGCGCAGTCTTGTGCTCTTCGATGAGTTAGGACGCGGCACGAGCACCTATGACGGCATCTCCATCGCCTGGGCCATCGTCGAGTATATCCATGAGCACCCGACGGCGTCGGCCCGCACGCTCTTTGCCACCCATTACCACGAGCTGAACGAGATGGCCCGCAGCTTTCCGCGTATCCGCAACTTCAACGTCTCGGTGCGGGAGTCGGGCAATCGGGTCATCTTCCTCCGCAAGCTCGTATCCGGGGGCAGTGAGCACAGCTTCGGTATCCACGTGGCGCGTATGGCGGGCATGCCGCGGAGCATCGTCGAGCGGTCGGGCGAGATCCTGGCTCGTCTGGAGCGAGGCGGGGCGCAAGCCAAGCCCGTAGTGGTCGATGTGCCCAAATCAGCGAAGGGCCAGGCCTATCAGCTGAGCTTTTTCCAGTTAGACGATCCGGTGCTCAGTCAGGTGCGCGACGAGATCTGCAACCTCGACCTAAACAATCTCACGCCGCTCGAAGCGTTGAATAAGCTGAGTGAGATCAAACGAATTATTCAAGTCAAATAGAGGGCAGAGAGGAAAGAATGATGCTACCGATGCGGTTCTTACTGCTACTCCCTACTGAATCAAAACAGCTTCTAAGTATGATACGTGGCATGAAGTCGATCATCAAGTCCACCCGCGGGCTGCTGCTCCTTGTGGTGGCCAGTGTGGTGCTGCTCACCCTCGCCAGCTCCTGTTCGGAGGTGAGGCACATGAGCGCCGAGGTGGCTTACCGGACAGAAGCCCAGCTGGGCGAAGGCGCCATCTGGCACCCCGATCGTGGCTCCCTCTTTTGGGTAGACATCGAGAAGCGCACGCTCTATGAGTTTATGCCGGAGAAGAAGAAATGCCGCTCGTGGCAGTTCGATCGGAAGGTGACGACCGTCGTTCCCGAGACGGATCACACCGTCATCGTGGCGCTTGAGAACAGCATCGTCCGCTTCGATCTAAACACTCAGCAGAAGCAAGAGATCACCCCCGTCGACACCAAGGGCGGTCGGCTGCGCTGCAACGACGGCAAATGCTCGCCTAACGGTTGGCTGTGGGTGGGCACGATGAGCATCGATGAAAAGTCGAACGACGCAACGCTCTATTGCGTCCGTCCCAGTGGGCGCATCGACGCCATGATTCGCGGCGTGACGATCTCCAACGGCATCGTCTGGTCGCGCAACAACAAGTACATCTATTATAACGATACGCCTACGGGTAAGATCCGCCGCTATCGCTACCACCAGCATTCGGGTGACATCATCAAGAACGGTATCGCTGTCGATATATCCGAGGGTACCGGACTGCCCGACGGTATGACCATCGACCGCAACGACAACCTCTGGGTGGCCCAGTGGGGCGGCTTTGGCGTCTATTGCTACAATGCCTACACCGGCGAGCTGATCGCCAAGGTGGAAGTGCCTGCCCCGAACGTCACCTCGTGTGCTTTTGGTGGCAAAAACATGGACATCCTCTACATCACCACGGCCCGCGAGGGCCTCACACCGGACGAGCTGGCAGCCTACCCCTTGAGTGGCTGCATTTTCTCGTGCAAACCGGGAGCCATAGGCGTATCCCCGAACTATTTCGGGCAAGAGAATAAGTAAGCAGAATGAAGATTACACGTAAAAAGAAGCCCACGTCGGCGGGCAAGCAAAGTCGACGAAACGACAGGGACACGCGAGGCAACAAGAAGAAAAAAGCCACCCAGTCCGCCCATCACGGCAAGCGTATCCTCAAAAAAGACGCCCTCACACGGGCCATCTTGGATACGTTCCAGCTCAATCCTCGCACGATTTACAACTACAAGCAGATCGCTAAGGCTATCGGCGTCGAAGCACAGGTGCAGAAGCTCCAAACGGCCGAAATACTGCGCAGTTTGGCGGACGACGATGTGCTCACGGAGACCGAACCCGGGCGTTATCGCTTGAATCGCATCGGCGAGTCCGTTACCGGAATCTTTCGGCGCCGCAGCAACGGCCGACATGCCTTTATTCCGGACACTCCCGCTACGGATAATGCGGACGGTGACGCACCGACGCCAGAACCCATCAATGTGGACGATCGCAACACGGCCCACGCACTGGATGGCGATCGTGTACGTGTGCAGCTCTTCAAACGTCGTCGGGGCGAGCCTGAGGCGGAGGTGATGGAGGTCTTGGAGCGTGCGCCACACACCTATGTGGGTCGGCTGGAGGTTTCCAAGAATTACGCCTTCCTTGTGACCGAAGATCGCACGCTCTCCAACGACATTTTTATCCCCAAAGCAGCGCTTCAGGGCGGTCGCACGGGCGATAAAGCGATCGTGCGTATTGTCGAGTGGCCCGAACACGCGTCGAATCCGACGGGTGAAGTCGTCGAGGTGCTCGGTCGCGCGGGGGATAACGACACGGAAATGCACGCCATCTTGGCCGAGTACGGTTTACCGACGCGTTATCCGGAAAATGTCGAGAAAGCTGCGCGGCGCATCCCACGTGAGATTACGGCGGAGGATTTGGTGGAGCGTGAGGACTTCCGCGAGGTGACAACCTTCACGATCGACCCCAAAGACGCCAAAGACTTTGATGATGCGCTCTCGATCCGTCGCCTGACGGACAGCCGCTGGGAGGTGGGCGTCCATATTGCTGACGTAACGCATTATGTGAAGCCGGGCAGCGTCATCGATAAGGAGGCATACGAGCGCGCAACCTCCGTCTATCTTGTCGACCGAACGATTCCTATGCTGCCGGAATGTTTGTCAAACGATCTCTGCTCGTTAAGGCCGGATGAGGAGAAGCTGACCTTCTCCGTCGTCTTTGAGATGAATGAGGAGGCCGACATCCTCGCCTCACGCATCGTGCGGACGGTGATTCGTAGTGACCGCCGTTTCACTTACGACGAGGCGCAGGAGGCGATAGAGACCGGCCACGGAGATTTTTGCGAAGAGATCAACACGCTGAACCGTTTCGCTAAAAAACTCCGCGAGCGACGGTTCGCGCAGGGTGCCATCGACTTTGATCGCTACGAGGTGAAGTTCGAGATCGATGACAAGGGTCGCCCCTTGAGCGTGTATTTCAAGGAGTCGAAGGACGCCAACAAATTGATCGAGGAGTTTATGCTCATCGCCAATCGCACGGTGGCGGAATCTGTCGGGAAACGTTCGGGCAGTCGGGCGGCGAAAAAAACGTTCGTCTACCGCATTCATGAGCAACCCGACGCAGAAAAAATGGAGACGTTCGCCACGTTTGTCCGACGGTTTGGATATAAACTGAAGACGGACGGCAGTAAAAACGAAATCACCCGCAGTATCAATCGCCTGTTAGACGATGCGAAGGGTCGGCCGGAGGAAAATCTGATCGAAACATTGGCCGTGCGATCCATGCAGAAGGCCCGCTACTCGACGGAAAACATCGGGCACTATGGCTTGGCCTTTGCCTACTATTCGCATTTCACCTCGCCCATCCGCCGCTATCCTGATATGATGGCGCATAGGCTCTTGGTGCGTTACGCGGACGGTGGTCGGAGCGTTCCTAAGGACGCGTGTGAAGAAGAGTGCGATCATTGCTCGCAAATGGAACAGTTGGCGGCCAACGCGGAACGTGCTTCGATCAAATACAAGCAGGTGGAGTTTATGAGCGACAAAATCGGGCAGGTTTTTGATGGCGTGATATCTGGCGTCACCGAATGGGGACTGTATGTGGAGTTGAACGACAATAAATGCGAAGGTCTCGTGCCCATGCGAGACTTGGACGATGATTTTTATGACTTTGATGAAGCCAATTATGCCTTGGTCGGTCGTCGTCGACACCGTACTTATCGTTTAGGAGACCCGATCACCATCACAGTAGAGCATGCCAACCTGGAACGTAAGCAGCTCGATTTCCGGCTGGCATAACCGCCCGAAAAAACAGGTTCCGCCAACCTACGCGGAACATTTTTCGATACGTACCGAATAAATATGTGATTCCCCGAATCATTCTGAGACAGATACGGGGGATATGCACGTTCGCATAACAAAAAACTAAGCCCCGATTCCTTGCGTACGAAGGGACCGGGGCTTTTTCTTGAGGTGAAAACGTTTCCTGCGGATCTGCATAGATCCTTATTTGTAACAGATAAGCCCTGTGCACATTAGCAGAGATGAATGCGGGGCTTATTTTATTCACTTACAAAGTGAAGCCACTGATCTGGAATGAAGGAGCATATATTTGCAGATGAAATGAATGCGAAATAATCATGGACACCATAGAATTAAAAGAAACGACCTCTATTCGTATCAATAAATCCTTATTGGACAGAATGAGAGCGAAGGCAAAGGCTGGCAATCGTACGTTTAGCAATCTTGTGGAGACACTCCTGTACGAATTTGATGATGCAGAGGATGACAGCTTGATCTCCGAAAAAGAATATTTCGATCGGATAGATGCCGCGAAAAAAAGCATAGAGGAGGGACGATTTGTGGAAGTTCGCAGCAAAGAAGAACTTCATAGATACTTAGACAGTTTGTGATGTACAGACTTCGAATTTCAGAAGAAGCCGATCATGACCTATCACGGCTGAAAAAGCATGAGCCACAAGCGTTCAAAAAAGCTTTACAGCTACTTGAAGAGCTCGCAGAACATCCCCAAACAGGAACTGGCCATCCAGAACGGTTAAAAGGAGACAGGCCCGGACAATGGTCTCGTAGAATAAACAAGAAGCACAGGCTTGTTTACGAAATACAAGAAGAAATAGTGCTTGTCCTTGTCCTTCGTGCATATGGGCATTATGATGATAAATGAAAGGTAGAATAGATATCCAACCTTCCCCACAAAAACACACGGTCAAAAACGTTTCCCGCCGACTCTTTTCGGAAAAAACCAAGCCCCGATTCCTTGCTTGCGAAGGGACCGGGGCTTTTCTATGATCAAAAAACGGCTGATGCTTATTTGCCGAAGATGTGCATGAAGGAGAGATTGCCTACTGTGCTCAGTGAGAGGCCTGCCTTGCCCGTAGCCGGGTTATATGTAAAGAGGCCCGCCTGTTTTTCGCCGAAGGCACCGAGGAGAACCAAATTGCCTTGGGTCTCAATCGCTGTACTATGGCCATCCGTCATCGGAACTCCCTCAATTCTTTTGATTGTTTTGGCCTTGAGATCCATGATTACGGCCATTGCGCTCTTAGACGTGTATGGATTCGTTCCGTTCAGCTCCAGAATGGCCACGAAAGCCACCACTTTACCATTGCCCAGGTATTTACAATTCAGGATCGCCGATGATTTGTATTCCGAGCCTTCAATCGTTACGCCAGAAATCTCCCACGTACGCGACGCGTCAAATTCATCCTTGCCAGCAGGGATGCAGACAAACCCGTTCTCCCGATATTTCGGGTTATAACCGAAGTAGCCAGCGCACGCGATATAAATATCGCCCTGTTCATCGGTAAAGATCATGTCCTTATACAACGGTCTGGTCGGGAAGGCAATCTTTTTGCTGTTCTCGGTGATCACTTTCAGCACTTTGTCGGTCTTCGGATCGATCACAGCCACTTCCACCTGCCTACGCTCTTCGTACGGCATGTAATTACTGCCGATTTGGTCCAGAGTAAGGAAGTACCGATCGCCACGAAGAATGCCCAGACTGGGCTCGGGGCTTGCATCTTTGTACGCATACTGCTTCAGGTCGATCTCGCCTGTTTTCTGTAGCGTGGTCGGATTCATCACCCAAACGTTACCCAAGGAATAGTTCGGCATATACATTTTGTCGGCAGAGACCTTCTGGACATTGTACGGCGTAGCTCCAGCGGGCACATCGATGGTCTTGAGGTTTCCCATCGTCTGTGTTTTCGGGTCATACGTGTAGCGGCGGACCTTAAACTCTGCATCTTTTTCCACACCGGTGGGCAAGACAAAGATGTAGTTGTCAATCACGGAGATCATGCCGGCAAAACCAATCTGAATGCCCTTCGAATTGTCGATGGAGCCACTGAGATTGTTTGTCAGCTGTAAATAAGACGAGCCGCTCATACCGTCGGGATTTTTCACGGTCGTCTCTAAGAGGTACTGGCCTTTGCCGCCAGGCACCACGGTATTCGTCGTGTCCGGTTTGGGTTGGGGCTTGGGTTCCGGGGGAGTGTCTTTTCCACATCCGGTGGTCATCACAAGGGCAACGAGGCATGCTGCCCACATCATTTTCTTGTTCATCATCTCAATACGTTTTGTCGGTTAAAAAATAGGGGTTATGGGCTTTCGCCCGAAAAAAATTCAATCGGAAAAGGGGACGGTGAGGCGTTGCAAGACGCTGCATCGGGCGGAAAAAAGGTTCACGAACGTATGCAGCTATCTGTCTTTTGCTCTAAATAGGTTCTGGACAAATGTCGGGGCCAAATTTTTAGCGGCTGATCTTCTTATGCATGTATCCGGCCAATTTCTTCGGGGGCTGCAGCCTCCTTTTCTTTCCTTGATGAAAGAAAAGGAGCAAAAGAAAATCAAGGCGTCAGGGACGCCGGCCAAATTTTTAGCGACTGATTTGCTTATGCAGGTACCCGGCAAACTTCGCAGGGGGCCGCAGCCCCCGAAATGTTTCACTTGAACACATATCTCACCTTAACGCCGAAGCTGCGACCTGGCAGGGGGCGATTAAATTCGCTGAGGACGCGCGCGTCGGTCAGATTCTTGATCTTGGCCGAGAGAAAAAGGCTGTTGTTGAAAAAGCTATGCTCCAAACCAAGGTCGACGGTTGTGCTGCGGGGTATCCGCCGTTGATCTGCCGCCATTTCGAAGTCGTAGAGATATTCCTCCACAAAAGATAGATCGCTAAAAAGACGCGTGTTCTGTCCGCGGCCGCCAAAAAGATTCTCTTTGTGGAATTCCAATCCTGCATTGCCCATTAAATAGGGAATGTTGGGCATGCGCAGACCCTTCGTAGGATTAGGTAGCGAACTTCCTTCATCATGCTCACGTACATCACGAAGATCTTGGAACGTAGCGTTCGCATACCCATAGAGCCAAGGCGTTATGTCGGCTTTCACCTCTGCCTCGACACCCATCGTACGCATCTCGCCAAAATTTTGATACTGTGCGCCGAGGATTCCCTTCGTATAGCGGATCATATGTTGCAGATACATATAGAAGGCATTGACTTCGATCTGAAGATTACTTGCTGCCCGACCCGTCAGGTCGTACAAGAAGCCCACATTGAGGCTCGTGTTTCGCTCCGGCATTAAATTTTCGGCCGGAGAGACCGTGTAGCCATCGCCCAAGAGTTCCGTTTCCGAGGGGATACGCACGTCATACCCCGCGGACAATTTCGCCATCAAATCCGGCAGGATGCGGAACCGCAGGGCGTCATTAACGCCCACAGCGCTCTTGTTGACGTCCACATCATGTACCTCACCGATGCCAAAAATGTCCGCCTGACGTGTCTTCATCGTGTATAGGTAGTAACGCACGGTCAGGGAGTTCAGCAGGCGGTCTTTCGGCGTGCGAAAATCGTACGTTAAGCCTGCCGACCAACTCCTCATGCGCGAATTGAAGACCGCTTCTCTTCCTATGCTCAATTCTCGCAGCGAATCTTTGGGGAAACCGTTTGCCAGGATAAAAAGTGAGTTGAAATTGAGCGAGTGCTGCTTATGCAGCAGGTATTCTAAGTTCAATTTGTGGCTGATGGTAAACTTCTTATCCGAAGAATGCGACGCATAACGATTGCCCAATTCTCCGCCATAAATAGATGGCGAGGGATAGGCCCGTCCATCCCAGTCGTACCATTGCTTGGCCGTATCCACGAGCCCGTAAGACGTAATGGCCGCTGCCAGGTGCATATCGAAGTCCAAGCCAGGCGTCAGGAAGTTTTTTTTCTCCAATTTATTGGCCAGGGCAAAGAGCATGGAGTGCGTTTCCGCCTTACGGATATCCTTTTCAATGCCCTGTATCTCATGATTCGTCAAAGCGAAAGCCGGTTCAATCTCCACCTTGTCAAACCACCATTTGTAGGCCTTCAGGGAGCCGCCCAAGATCAATTTTCGGAATCCATCGTGGTCGCGGCGAATCTTCAGGCCGTCCACATAGGGCGAAAGCATGGTGTAGTTATTGTCCGAGTACGTATATCCGCCGCCGATGCCGAACACGAGGCCCTGATTGCGCAAATTTCGCTTCAAAACGGTTTGCACTTTGTGCGTATTGAACGATTCCAGCGTGTAACTAAAGTCCGCGTAACGTGCCGGATACTCTTTCAGCACCAAATTGACGGCCCCGCCCATTGCCGAGCCTCCAAATTTGGCCGGAACGACACCCTTGTAAATCTCAATGCGATCAATCATGTCGATAGGGATGTCGTTGATGTCGATAAAGTCCGAATTATCGTTCATAGGCGTCTCGTCGATAAAGAACCCGATCCTTTTTCCCTCCAAGCCGCGCACGGACAGTCTTGTAGCGCCTCCCACTCCGCCAGACGAGCGCAATGTCACTCCGACCGTCTTCGACAAGATGTCCGCAATGCCTGCCACCGTTCCGCTCAACTGATTCATGGATATGACAGAGATAGGCATCGCTTGTTCGCGCAATTGTCGGGCCTCACTTTTGGCTGTTACCACTACTTCGCTGAGCGATTTCGACTCCGATTGCAGTTGTACCTTTATGCGGCGCACCTCCCCTTCGCGTAGCGTGACCCGTTCCGAATGGCTTTCGTAGCCCATGTAATCAAAACGGACCGTGTAGGTACCCGGGGGTAAATTTTGGATCGAAAAGTTGCCCTTGGCGTCTGTCACCTCTCCCGTTTTCAGTTGTTCGATAAAGGCGCTGGCTCCGATGAGCGGTTCATTGTTCGCAGCGTCGGTCACGACGCCCGTAATGCGTGCCGTTTGCGCCGTGGACGTACTCCAGGCGATCGTCAGCAGGCACGCGAAAAGCATCCATAGGGTGTTTCTCTTCTTCATGTTCTTATGATACAATATAAAATACATTCTGCACTTAAACAAATACGGCTGCAAAAGTAGAACGTGGAGAATACTGTTCACAATCCCCAATAATGGGGATAATAAGGAGGAAATGCGAAAACGCATAACGAAAAACGAACAACGAAAAACACTCATGCGAAAACACACAACGAAAAACACTCAACAAAAAACAGTTGCGCGAAAACACATAACGAAAAACCCTCAACAAAAAACCCCCAACAAAAAACAATCATCCAGAAACACACAACGAAAAACCCTCAACAAAAAACACTCATCCAGAAACCCTCAACAAAAAACCCCCAACAAAAAACACTCATCCAGAAACCCCCAACAAAAAACATTCAACAAAAAACCCTCATGCCGATCCGTATGTCGTTCATTTTCGACAAAACGAACCCCATGAAAAATGCCGGGCACATACATAGGCGAACCTATGCTGCACCCGGCATAACTACCGATGATTTATCATTAATAACGACGGTCTATTCTTCTGGCAGGGTAATATCTGGCCCGCTGCCTTGACTGCCTCCGGGTTGCTTGGGCTTCTCTCCTTCGCCTCCGGGAGTCTTGGGGTCTGGTTTCTTCGAATCTTTATCCTCAGGGAGATGGATGTCGGGTTTGCCGTCATCCTTTCCCGGCTTTTTGGGATTCGGTTCTTTCGGCTGCTTCGGATCTTTCGGCTTTTCGGGATCCTCGCCGTCTTTCTTCTTCTTCGATCCGATCACTTGCGTCTTGTTGCGATGGACCACCTTATTCATATGAATGATAAAGGGGGCCGTGTCGAGTGCGTCGTCAACCACCGCCAAGGCATTGACTACCTTGATGAGCCACTGGTAAGCCAAATCCGACTCATGACGGGCCGTGCGGAGTGAGCCGAGCGTTTGTGGCATGTTGTCGGAACGCTCGGTGAGCCACTTCTCGATTTTTTCGTTGGCCGCTTTCAACGAGTCGACATACGGCTTAACGCCCAGCGACGAAACGTCGGTCGCGTACGTTTTCTCGCAGTCTCCCACGAAGCTAATGATGGCCCCGGTCTCTCGCTCCAGCTGCATACGAGCGTCGAGACGATAGGCGGTCATCACCTTGAGGATCGTTGCGGCCGATCGAGCCTTGTCGGCTTCCGGATGGTCTGCAAAACCTTTCAATGTTTTGCGTAGGGCGTTCAGCATACGTCCCCTTTCCTGATCCGCTTTGTGAATGTCGACCGTAATGAGGCTTTTTTGCGACTTAGCGTAACAGTCGTCCTCTTTCTTGGTCGCCGCAGCGAGCAGATCGGCAGCCTTTTTGATCTTCGGGTGTGCCAAAAGGGCCGTTTCGGTGGCCATGCGGTCGCTCACGTTCTTCATAAACAAGAAGTGCGCACCGTTGGTCATCAGCGTGCAGTTAATTGTGTCGATTTCGACAGGCGGTATAATCCCCGCCGACGGATTTTGAGGAGCAGAAGGTGTCTCTGGCATTGTAAACTCTATTTATTTGTGATGTGATACATGTCCGTCATCTTTCAAGACAAAAGATTGTGACGCGGCAAAGATGGGAAGATTTTTCATACCTCCAACATACGCGCAAAATACTAAACAACGCGCATGTTATTTAGTTGCTTCACCAGAGCAATTAAGAAACATTCTTGCGGCTTAATTGCTTCAACAGAGCAACTAAGAGACATTTCCTCGGCTTAATTGCTTCAACAGAGCAACTAAGAAACATTTTTGCGGCTTAATTGCTCTATCAGAGCAACTAAATAACATCCCCGCCATTTAATATTTTCCGCCCAAGCGATCCCCCCGCAACTCCGCACACGTCCCTCTCGATCCCAAACGAGGACGTTGTGACCCTGCACGTAACGTTTTTGCATCCAATCATGAATGCCGCAATCCTGCGCGTACCATTTTCGTCCCCGTGTAGGGGCGTATTGCATACGCCCCACAGACGTTTTCGGCAGAAAACGAACGCCGTCACCCTGCACATACCATTTTCGTCCCCGTGTAGGGCGCAACAGCATACGCCCCACAGACGTTTTCGGCAGAAAACGAACGCCGTCACCCCGCACGTACCATTTTCGTCCCCGTGTAGGGGCGTATTGCATACGCCCTACAAACGTTTTCGGCAGAAAACGAATGCCGTGTATTTGCGTCATCCATTTTCGGATGTATGCGGGATTCATGCGGTTTTGCGGCATCCGTGTCCGATTACGTGAAACGTTCATGCGGTTTTGCGCGTATTCGCCCCGTTCCGGGTCGTTTGTGGGGCGTATTCAATACGCCCCTACACGGAGATATGAAATGGTTATGCGGAATGGCGGCATTCGCGATCGGGGACATGAAATGGTCATGTCTTTCTGCCTCTCCCTCTTTTTCGGGAGATAAAAAAAGAGGTGGACCCGTCGCGGGTGCACCTCTTATCATAATGCAATGAAACCAAATAAAGGCCTTGTCAGGACCCAATCAAAACATATCCCATCTTACTGGGCGAATAAAAGACATATCGAAAGACTTTCTTATTCAAGATACTTTGTGATAGATCGCGGCAGGTAGAAGGTGTTGTTCTTGTCTACGTAGACAATCACGGTCGAAAGACGGATCTCGTCGTTTGCCTTCTTCCCTTTTCGGATGATGTTGGTGAAGGGCACGATCGTCAGCTGTTGTTTTTTGCCCTTAACAACGAGCGTGGGATTGTCCTTCTCCGTTTTCGCCGGCAAGATAGTGTATTTGTAGCCTTTCAGCACCTCCGTATGGGGCACAAAATACTCCTGGCTGAGTTCGTCGGGCTTTCCTAAGAGGCCTACGGCGGAGGCCATGTAGCGATGAAGGTCAATGTTCGTGTTGACGCCTATGGGGAGGGTTCCCTGGGGATGATATACGGCCAAAATAACGTCCTCGCCGGTGTGCCCGCCCGTAGTAAAGCCAAAACAGGTCTTGGAGGTAAGTAGCTTAGCTACAAATCCGTAGAGGGAATTGCTGTAGAGGGCCGACAGGGACTCTTTTTCCGTGCGATCGGCCTCCGGGATGGGGCTGTTCTTATAATCTTTGCAGTTGTAAAGGGCCTGCAGCTCCTCGTCGGTCAACTCAAATCCGGCATTTTCTTTGAAGATCTTTTGCACCTCTGTCGATGGCGCGGCGTTGAGCTTGTTGACAAAGCCCTGGGCCGTATTTTTTACGCCAGTGACAAAGCTGAAGAGCTGATCCTTGGTCAATTTGTCGTAACCTTTACAGTCGCGGCGCCCCAGACTGAAACCACTGTTGCCATGATCGGGCACGACAACCACGAGCGTCTGTCCGTCCTTCTTGGCAAAGTCAAGCGCCACGGCACAAGCCTTGTCAAAGGCCACATATTCGGTAAGCATACCCACGGGATCGTTGCCATGCGCCGCCCAGTCTACTTTACTTCCTTCAACCATCAAGAAAAAGCCATTTTCGTTTTTGGACAGTTTCTCGAGGGCCTTTCGTGTCATCTCTTCGAGGGCAGGCTGTTGGGCAGGATCGCGATCCAGATCGTAATCCATCTCTTTCTTACCGAAGAGGGCCCACATTTTGCCATTGTTGTCAGCGCGCATACCGGCCAGATCGTCGCGATAGACGCTGTAACCCCGCGACCGAAGGTAAGCCTCGCCTTCTTTGTCCAAAAGAGAGACGCCACCACCGATCACAACGTCTACATCGTTGTGGACGATCTGCGGCGCAATCCAATCATAGCGTTTTCGGCTGTAACTATGTGCGGAACAGTCTGCAGGAGTGGCATGTGTGAACTCGCAAGTGACAACCAAACCGGTAGCCTTGTTTTGTACCAGCCGCATGGCCTCCAGCAGAGTGATCATAGGCTGATAAGCGCGCGAGGGATCTACGGGGAAAATGTCATTGCCCGGATCAGCCGGCGGGTAGGTAGCGATATAACCTGTACGGCTCGGATGTCCGGTCACATAACAGGAGGTCGTAGGTGCAGAATCGCCGATTGGGGCGTTGGAAGAGAAGGTCCGAACCGTACCACAGAGATACGGGTCGATGGCCAGGTGCTGCCGATTGGGATCTTTGTACCATTGGTACCAGCGAGCCGTAGACACGGTCGCAATAGACGTTCCATCGGGGATCAAGAGGATCAGGTTTTTGACCGGCTTCACATCGGCCGGATCAATCGCGCTCGCACGTCCGCACAGGGCCATCGCAACGAGCAACAAGAGCGTAGATGTTGTCTTTCTCATCTGATTAAACGGATTATAGGATGAATATAAATAGGATAAGTGTATTTTTTGAGCGTGCTAATTACTTGAAAAGTTACGGGAGAGCATTTTTTTGAGCGATATATTTCTTGAGAAGCGTCAGGGGTGCGTTTTTGGAGAAGGCACTTTCCCTGCAAAACGGCAGGGAGGCGTTTTTTGAGAAGGAACATCCCCTGAGAGGCGTCAGGGACACGTTTTTTCAGAAGGAACATCCCCTGAGAAGCGGCAGGGGCGTATTTTTTGAGAAGGAACATCCCCTGAGAAGCGGCAGGGACACGTTCTTTCAGAAGGAACATCCCCTGAGAAGCGCTAGGGGCGTATTTTTTTGAGAAGGGTATATTCCGGAAAAAAGCAGGGGCGAAAAATGCTTCGCCCCTACCCTACTGGTGAATGTCTCGGGTCCATTTTTGTATCACGATGGACACGTGCACCCGGACACGTTTCCTTTTTAGATGCTCATTTTCAGCGTTCCGCCTTACGTCAGCGAGATAATCTCCTCTTCGAAATGGGTGAGCTTTTCCGCGCCCGTCTCTGTGATGAGATAACTATTCTCGACACCTACCGCGCCCACCTCTGGGATCACAAATTTAGGCTCGAAGGCGATCACCATGCCCGGTTGCAGCGCATCTTTTGAGCGGGGAGTGAGCACGGGTGGCTCATTGATTTCCAAACCAATGCCGTGGCCTACAAACTTGGCCTGTTGACGCGTTCCCATGAAGCAGTCAGCCAGATTGGCCTTCTCTGCCATGCCAACAGCCATGCTGTAGAGTTCGCTGCATGCCAATCCGGGTCGCATAGCTACCTCGGCAGCCGCCATGATGTCTCTTGCCGTGCCATGCGCACGGTAGGCCTTTTCGCTGAGCCTTCCTACGGAGAAAACGCGCGTCATGTCAGAGATGTAGGCCGTATAATTGCCCGCCATATCGACCATGATGGCCGTCCCGTCCGTCAATTTCGTGCCATTAGCACCGATGGGACATATCGGCGTTTGTCCTGCGCCGCCAAGAGCGAAGTCGAAAGGTGACGCGGCCTCTGCATTCTCGCCAGCCAGAAGGCTGCCCATGAAGATGTTCATATTCGGCCCGTAAGTACGGAAGATGCCAATCGACCCGTGAAGCCTCATCCGCCTTTCGATCTCGGCTTGAAGTTCCAGATCAGTCATTTCGGGGTGGAAACAGTCCGGGATTTCTGCATAGACCTCGGCATGACGCTGGGAAGAGAGCCGCAATTGCTCCACCTCCCAAGGTGTCTTAATCATACGCACGCGCCGCATGGCAGCGGAGACGTTTCCAGCCTTTTCGGGTTGGAACAGGTTGTAAAGGCGCATGTAATCGCTATACGAGAGTGTATCGGCTTCGAACAGGAGGTGTTTGGGCCGTGATTGTCCCGGTGCATTGCTGAACCAGGCGAGCATGTCGTCCGGACGATGCACGCGAACCGCCTCGACCGGCAAATCGCAGTCAGCAGGACGCCTTACAAACGCAACCGGCGCGCCTTCCGTCGGCAAATAGAGCCAACCATTGAAGACGCGCCCGGTAAGGTAAAAGAGATGGACGTCCGAAGCGAAAAGGGCCCCGTCCGCCGCAGCGTCGGCCAGTGCACTTTGTACACGGCGGCGCCTCAGGAGAAGATCATCGAGAAAAGCATTCATTTCTTTCTACTTAGTTTGATATGTTCACTTGTTAGGGGCTGCAGAGGTACATTTTTCGGCTTTTATTCGGTCGTTTCGCTGCCCGCGTGGCTCGTTTGGGTCCGAAATATGGCCGTGCCATGTCTCGCGACCCCATCCTGCGGAAGAGCAGAGATCCTTCCGAATGGCGCCCATCAAGAAAAGCCTCGAAAGATTTCGATGTCCTTCTGCGGCTTCCCCTTTAATCTATCCTAAACAGCCATTCATTGGATGGCAAAGGTAGGACAATTTGTAAGGGACGAATTTGCATTCTGCACCTTACAAAAAGGCAGATTGTAAAAAGACAAGAATCGTGCGTAACTCATTTTCTTCTATCTATTTGCCTCCTTTGATGTTTAAGAAAGGGTTTTATCTTTGCCGCCGTCCCCGTGCTAAATTCCATGAGGGAAATCATGGCCGAGGGATGATTGAAGTCATTCTTTTTTATCCACTTAAAAAATCGATAAAGTATGGAAGAAGTAAATGTTACGCCCGATCCGAACGATGTGCAGAGTAACAAAGTGATGGCCATCCTGGCCTATTTCGGAATTTTGTTCCTGATCCCTCTCTTGGCTGCAAAAGAGTCGGCTTATGCACGCTATCACACCAACCAGGGGCTTATTTTGTTCCTGTTTGTATTCGTGTGCGGTATCTTGGGAGTCATTCCGAAGATTGGCTGGCTCATCACCACCGTCGGATACCTTGCTGGATTCGTATTTTTCATCATCGGTGTCATCAACGCAGCTGGTGGGAAGATGAAACCCCTGCCGCTGATTGGCAACTTCACGCTGATCAAGTAAGCAGCCATCCTGCGAAATTCGTCTGACGGATTTCTCCACACCAATCGCCAAAACGGGCGCCTCTTTCACGTATGAAGGGGGCGCCCGATGTTTTTACAAAAGCCCGTGGAGCTTTTTTCTAAGCCTAAAACGGACGTGTACTTATTCTTCGTCTAATCTGATCAACGCGAAAGAGTCATGCGCCTATTCCTCGTCCAAATATCGACGCGTGAGGGGGCCAAACGCATCGATCCGACGGTCGCGTAGGAAAGGCCACCAGCGGCGCACATGTTCGCTACGCTGCAAATCGACCGAAATCACACGGATAGCCTCCGCATCGGTCGGTAATTCGGTCAAGATTTCCCCCTGCGGACCTGCGGCAAAGCTGTTTCCCCAGAATTGTATGCCGGCAGTTTGCCCAGAGGGGTCTATTTCGTGCCCGACACGGTTAACCGTAATGACGGGTAGGCCGTTCGCCACAGCATGGCCCCGCTGCACCGTCCGCCAGGCGTCGAGTTGCCGACTTTGCTCCTCCGGCCGATCGGAACGTTCCCAGCCAATAGCCGTGGGATAGATAAGCAGATCTGCACCACGAAGGGCCATCAGTCGAGCGGCCTCCGGGTACCACTGATCCCAGCAAACCAGCACGCCAAGACGACCCACGGAGGTCGGTATGGGCCGGAAGTCGAGGTCGCCGGGCGTGAAGTAGAACTTCTCGTAGTACGCCGGATCGTCCGGGATGTGCATTTTGCGGTACCGCCCTGCTATCGTTCCGTCTTTTTCGATCACGACGGCCGTATTGTGGTAAATCCCCGGTGCACGACGCTCAAAGAGCGACAGCACGAGCACCACACCACACGCACGCGCTACCTCGCCAAAGTGCGCCGTCGAGGGTCCGGGGATCGATTCGGCCAAGTCGAAGACAGTGACGTCCTCCGTCTGACAGAAATAGAGGCTGTTGTGCAGCTCCTGAAGCACTATGAGCGAAGCACCTTCGGCGGCACACGTCCGGATAGCGTCCGTAAGGCGGGTGATGTTGTCGGTCGTGTCGGCCGTGTTATGCTGTTGAATGAGTCCAATTTTCATCGTTCAAATAGGGATTAAAGGGGGGAATATTCGTCCGACTCCGTGTCATCGTCGTCGGTATAGACGTTGAGCACGCCCGCAGGATACTGCATGGTGGCGCAATGGATGGCACCGCCTTGCTGGATGAGTGGCAGGCAGTCCACACTGATGATTTCGCGGTCGGGGAAAGCTGTTTGGAGAACCTCTCGCGCCTGTTCGTCCAGCTCGTCGTTACCGTAGGCAGGCACCAGCACGGCACCGTTTAGGATGAGGAAGTTCGCATACGTGGCTGGCAACTGATAGCCGTCCTCGTCAAAGACCGGCTCAGCCATGGGCAGCGAAATGAGGCGGTAGGGCTTCCCCTCGGCCGTGCGTAGGGCGAGGAGTTCGCGCTCCATGGCCAGTAGCTCGTCGAAATGACTGTCGTCCGGGTCGGTGCACTGTACATAGGCGATCGTTTCCGGGTCGCAGAAACGCGCCAAGGTGTCCACGTGGCCGTCCGTGTCGTCACCTTCGAGGTATCCGTTCTCCAGAATAAGAATACGGTCGGCATCGAATATGCCCTTTATGATGCCCATGATCGTATCTTTTGACAGGCGCTCGTTGCGGTTCTTAGAAAAGAGGCAGCTGGCGGTGGTAAGCACTGTGCCACATCCATCGGACTCAATGCTGCCGCCCTCCAGCACGAAGGGAGGACTAAAGACTTTGATACCGGGGGCGAAGGCCTGACCGCTTTCCATCTCGGAGACGATCTGGTTGTCGTAGTTGGCTGGATACTTCATCCCCCAGCCGTTAAAGATGAAATTGAAGACCGCGGGCTTGTCGTTGTTTGTGACAGTGATGCCGCCATGATCGCGCGCCCAGGTGTCGTTGGTGCCCCTGACTTCACAGATGTGAATGCGATCCTGATCGAGGTCTTCGATGTAGGGATGGACGATATCTGCACTCGGGGTGACGATCATCACGGGCTCGAATCGGATGATTTCGCGAACAATGCGGGCGTAGCATTGCGAGATCTCATCGAGCATAGGCTCCCAGTCGGTGCCGCTGTGCGGCCAGGTGAGCTGTATGCCGCTTTGGGGCTCCCATTCGGCGGGGAGGACGACAAGCGGCAGATTCTCCTCGTCTGATTCAGGCGTTGAGTTGGCTTTCGGTTCTTTCTGATTGTTCATTGGATGAGGGGTTTTGCGACTCTGGTCGGATGCTGAACTCGCATCCGCAGTAGTTCTGGTTATAAAAGTTGTATTCCTTGATCAGTGCGTTGCGGCGATCGCTGAGGCCACCCTTGCGCCAGTTCTGCGCCCAGAAGGTGAGCCCCGGATAGCGCGCTGCAGCCGCTTCACCGGCCGCGGTGATCTGCTCGAGGCTCTTCCAACGCGACGAGGCGAGGGTGGTGGTGAAGACGGGGAAGTCGTGTTCGTGTGCGTAGCGGGCCACGGTCTCGAGCCGCACCGCGAAGCACATCTGACAGCGGGCGCCGCGCTCCGGTTCGTGCTCCAAGCCACGGACGCGCTGGCGCCAAGCCGCGTGGTCATAGTCTGCATCGGTGAAGGGGACACCGAGGCGCAGGGCGTGGCGCTGGAGCTCGGCCTTGCGTTTGGTGTACTCCTCGAGGGGGAAGATGTTCGGGTTGCAAAAGATCAGCGTCGGGTGCAGCCCATGGGCCAGCATCCACTCCAAGATGGCGCTGGAGCAGGGTGCGCAGCAGGCGTGGAGCAGCACGCGGTCGGCACCGTCGGGGACGATAAAGGGGGATTTCTTCTGTTTCATGTTCTGGGGTGGGGACGAGTTATTCCGAGCCACTTCTTAATGCGGGTGCGGCGTAAGCGATGGGTCGATGGAGGGGGTATGATAGTCGCGGCAGAATGTCTGCCGGCACACTCATGGGGTATGATAGCCTCGGCAGAATGTCTGCCGACGCCCTCATGGGGTATGATAGCCTCGGCAGAATGTCTGCCGACGCCTTCATGGGGTATGATAGCCTCGGCAGAATGTCTGCCGGCATACTCATGGGGTGTGATAGCCCCGGCGACAGTGTCGCCGGCACGCTCATGGGGTGTGATAGCCCCGGCGACAGTGTCGCCGGCACACTCATGGGGTGTGGTAGCCCCGGCGACAGTGTCGCCGACGTATGATTCATCGATACCCGATCCACTTTACGATCTCCTTCAGGTTGGGTTTCTTGCCATAAAGCAGGATGCCGACGCGGTAAATGCGGCCCGAGAGCCAGACCACACCCAGGGCTGTGGCGTAGAGCAGGGCGATGGATAGCAGGGGCTGCCAGAGGGGAATGTCGAACGGCAGGCGCATCATCATCACCACGGGCGAGGTCAGCGGGATGAGGGAGCACCAGAAGGCCAGTGGGCCGTCGGGGTTGTCGAGGCTGTAAATGCCGGCGTAGAGGGCGAAGATGAGCACCATCATCACGGGCATCATGAACTGCTGAGCATCCTCGGGGTGATCGATCACGGAGCCAATGGCGGCGAAGAGGGAGGCGTAGAGCAAGTATCCGCCCACGAAGTAGGCCGCGAAGGAGAGCAGGAGCAACGGCAGGTTGAAGGAGCTGAGCGCCGCCATCCATTCGGCCGTCTGGGCCACGTCGGCGGGCGCTGCGGCGGTGTCGGTCGGGGTGACTGCGGCGCCGGTGAGGGCTGTGATGGCCCCGACGCCGACCAGGGTCAGCACGCCCCAGAGTAGGAGCTGGGTGAGTCCGACGAGTCCGATGCCGATGATCTTACCCGCCATCAGGTCGAAGGGCCGCACGGAGGAGACCATCAGCTCGACGATGCGGTTCGTCTTCTCTTCCGACACGCCCTGCATGACCATCGATCCGTAGAGGGTGATGAACATGTAGACGGCCAGGGTGAAGACGATGCCGATGATGTAGGCCAGTTGGGTGGAGGAGGTGCTCTCGGAGCCGTCGTCGTTCAGCTTGACGGTGCGGATCTGGTAATCCACGTGGCTCTCGCGGACGATCTGCTCGAGGTTGGGGATGCCATAGGCGGCCATCTTGTCGTGCTCCATGCGCTGGCGGAGTGTCTCGTTGACTAAGCGCGAGAGGTCGGCGGGGATTTGCTGGCGGGAATAGAGCGTGGCGGCGGAGGAGTCGCGGAGCAGGTCGTCGGTGACTTCCAACGTGGCGAAGGGGTCGTCGGTCCGCGTGGTGACGAAGCGATAGCCGTCGGTGTCGGTGAAGAGCGGTGCGTAGTGGCCGGTGTGGTCGATGACGGCCACGGTGCGCACGTCGTCGGCTCGGAACGAGGCCAGCCAGAGCGGCACGAAGATCATACCGATCATCAGCAGGGGCGTGAGTAGCGTGAGCAGCAGGAAGGATTTCTTGCGTACGCGGAAGAGGTACTCGCGGCGGATGATCAGGGGGAGGGTAGAGGGTAGAGGGTAGAGGGTAGACATATTGAATAGGGGGTTAGAGGGTGGAGGGTGGAGAGTAGAGGGTAGAGGATAGAGGATAGAGGATAGAGGGTGGAGTCAATAGTATTTGGATAGCGTTTTGATCATGCTGCTGATCATGCGTCCTACTTCTGTTGAGAGTTCGATGTGTTGTCTCAGATGTGCCTCGGTGATATATCCAACTCGATAGCAGATTTCGACTTGGGTCTCTAATTCGACGCGTGATCCTTGGGCGTATTGCAGGAAGTGCACCATTTCTTTTGGGCCTCGTGCATTCCCTTCGGCAATATTGGAGGGAATAGATACCGCAGAGCGCCTCATCTGATCTCCGATTGCGAATTTCTCTTCTCGAGGAAGAAGCAGGGTAAGGCGATAGGCATACACCGCCAGTTGCATTGCCCTTTCCCAAACGATTAATTCTCGAAAACTCTTTCCAGCCATATCCTGTGTCTGTTGTCTTGTGATCTCAAACGTAGAAGGCGCATCTCTACCCTCTATCCTCTATCCTCTACCCTCTACCCTCTACCCTCTACAGTCTTGATAAATATCTCATTCATGGAGGGCAGTACCTCGCGGAAGGCGCGCAACTCACCTTGGGCGCTCAGAGAGGCGAGCAGTTCGGCGTTGCTTACGGTCGGCGACTTACGGATTCGGATCGCAGTGCCGCTGCCTGAGGGTGCGGCGCTGATCAGGGTGTATCGCGTGGGATCGGGTTGGAGGGTGATGGCGCCGATATATTCCACCTCGAAAAGGTGCTCCTTATATCGCTCTCGCACCTCATGCACATTGCCCGAGAGCACCACCCGGGAGTGGTCGATGAGTGCGATCTCGTCGCAAACCTCCTCCACCGAGGCCATGTTGTGCGTAGAGAAAATCAGCGTCCGCCCCTCGGCCTTGAGGCGGAGCATTTCGCGCTTGAGCTGCTCGGCATTGACGGGGTCGAAGCCGCTAAAGGGTTCGTCGAAGATGAGCAGTGCAGGCCGATGTACGACGGTGATGATGAACTGCACCTTCTGCTGCATGCCCTTCGAGAGCTCCTCCAAGCGCCGGTTCCACCAAGCCATGATGTCGAACCGTTCGAACCATTCCGTCAGGTTCGCCCGGGCATCGGTGGCACTCATCCCCTTGAGCCGAGCGAAGTAAAGCGCCTGCTCGCCGACCTTCATTTTCTTGTACAGGCCGCGCTCCTCGGGCAGATAGCCAATCCGACGGACGTCGTCCGGTTGCGACGGGTGTCCGTCGAAGCGGATGGAGCCACTATCCGGGGCCGTGATACGGTTGATGATACGTATGAGCGTCGTCTTTCCGGCGCCATTAGGCCCCAATAGCCCGAAGATCTTCCCCTCCGGGACACGCAGGCTTACCCCATCGAGGGCACGATGGTTAGCGTATTGCTTGACGATGTTGTCAGCTTCTATAAAATACATGGTGTTCGTGTTGCATAATGAGGGCGGCAAAAGTACAGGCCGATCCGCCCCCTTCCAAGCCGTACGCCCATCCCCGCGGTGGTAAAGCCGCTACCTTTGCCTACAACAAAAGAGGAAGTAATCATGGCTATAACAATCGAAAAATCATCAGCACACATCCGTATAGATGCGGGCGTATTGGAGCAGCTCCGAGCCGAGGCCAAACACGAAAACAGAAGCCTCAGCAACTACATAGAGTCGATCTTCTATCGTATCGGCTACAAACCGTCGTCCACGCAGCAGGTGATCACCCCGGAGCTGCAAGCCCGCATAGACAAGGCTCGGGAGGAGATCCGATCCGGGAATTGCACCGTGATACGTTCACAAGAAGCGTTGAACGACTATCTCGACAACCTATGATTTATACGTTGTATTTCTCTCGCAGTGCAGAGAAATCAATGAAGAAGTGGCGGAAGTCGAGCCCGGTCCTGTACAAGAAGTTGAGGGATATCCTGAATGAAATCGCCTTGCATCCAAGGGAAGGATCAGGTCGCCCAGAAGCATTAAGGGGAGGAAATGGCACCACATATTCCCGCCGTATCAGTGGGCAGCATCGGATTGTCTACGATGTCTATGATACCACTATAGAGGTCTACGTCTTGGATGTAGAGGGACACTATGATGACAAATAGCCCCGCTTGCATCTATTCTATTCACCTTCCGTCGGAAGGTATGAATGAACCGACGGGCGGACATATCGGCCTACCCCTCCCCTACTGTCTCGTGCCACTAACGTAAAGGCGCTTCTGTCGGACATCCCAACAGGAGCGCCTTTAGCTCATGCGCTCCTATCGGGACCTATGAGGAGGACGAGTGGCAGACGGTCGCCTGCTTTACATCTTCAAAATGATCCGGTCGCCCAGCTCACGGCTGAGCGCCACTTTGATTTCGTTCAGTTGTTTTTGCTCCTTCATCAGTTCGATGGCCTCATCGAGGCGTCCCTCGGTCTGAAGCTCCTTGATGCGGTGGTTGAGCTGGGCTATTTGTTGCAAGAGGTAAGCCCCCTTGAGTGCGAAAAGGTCGTGCACGATGGCCTTTTCAAGCTCCTTGAGGCGCTTTCTGGCGGTCTCTTGTCGCTCATCGTCTGTCATTCGATTGTTGTCGTCCGGTTCCTCTTCGATCGTTCGGTAGCGGTCGTCCATGAGGTACATGGCCACGCGCGACACGCCCTCGTCGGGGTGCGAGAGGAAATGACTCTCGGCCCGGAATCCCGGTTCAGAGACGTGTGAAACGGCCTCGTCGAGCATGGACTGGAAGATGGGCACGGAGAGCGAAAGCCCATCACGCTGCAGTTCAGAGAGGATATACTCCGCGATGTGGATCACGACGTGCTCGCCCGACTCCTCGTCGGTGTAGTCATAGAGCGTCTCTTCGCCATGGAGCACGACGTAGCGCATCAGTGCCTCTTCGGCTGCGCGATAAGGTGAACGCACGGTGCGGGATGTGGGCGTTGGGGTGGGGCGAGGCGGTTCAGGCGTCGGCGTGGCGGGCGTCGGCGCGGTAGCCGTGGATGGGTCGTCGGGCGACGGCTCCGGATGGTGTTCTGAGGGAGTTGGCTGAGTGGGCGGTGGCGCAGCGGGGCGAACGAGAGGGGGCGCTGATCGGCGCGTGGCACGGATCTTATTCAGCTCGGCCAGGAGTATGGCTTCTTTGATCTCCATCATCCGACTGCATTCCTGTAGGTAAACCGAGCGCTTGATGGCGTCCGGGATCAAGGCCACGGATTGCAGAATGTCTGTGATCAATGCGGCCCGACGGATGGGGTCGCCCTCGGCTTCGCGGAGCAGAAGCTGTGTCTTGAAGCGGATGAAGTCCGTCTCGTGGTTGTTGAGGTACACCGACAGATCGAAGGCATTGCGCGAGCGGGCGAAAGAGTCCGGGTCTTCGCCGTCGGGCAGCAGTAATACTTTCACGTTCATGCCCGCCTCGAGCAGCAGGTCGATCCCTCGAATGGCCGCCTTGATACCCGCTGCATCGCCGTCGTAGAGCACGGTGATGTTATTCGTCATGCGGTGGATCAGGTGGATCTGCCCTTGGGTGAGGGCGGTTCCTGACGAGGCCACCACGTTCTCAATGCCGGACTGATGCATGGATATGACGTCCGTATATCCCTCCACCAAGTAGCATTTATCGGCCTTGGCGATGGCTTGCTTGGCGAAATAGAGGCCGTAGAGTTCGTTGCTTTTGTGGTAGATCTCACTCTCTGGCGAGTTGAGGTACTTGCCCACCTTCTTGGTGGAGTCCAGGATGCGTCCGCCGAAGCCGGCCACCTTACCGCTGATGGTATGAATGGGGAAAATCACTCGCCCCCGGAAGCGGTCGGCCACCATGCCGTTCTCGTAGAAGCTCGAGAGGCCGGTCTTTTCGAGGTATTCCCGTTTGAAACCCTTGGCCATGGCGGCGCGGTAGAGCGCATCGCGCGCCTCCAGACCGTAGCCCAGCTGGAATTTGCGGATCGTCTCTTCGCGAAATCCACGCTGCGCGAAGTAGGAGAGGCCGATCGTGCGCCCCTCTTCGTGCTCCATGAGGCAGCTGGTGAAGTATTTCTGCGCCCAGGTGTTGAGGATAAACATGCTTTCGCGGTCGCTCTGGGCGCGCAGCTCGTCGTCCGTAAGCTCGCGTTCGCGGATTTCGATGTGATACTTCTTGGCCAGGTAGCGGAGGGCGTCGGGATAGCTCAGCTGCTCGTGCTTCATGATGAAGTAGACGGGCGATCCGCCCTCGCCACAGGCGAAGCACTTGCAGAGGTTTTTGGCGGGCGAGACGTAGAACGAGGGGTTCTTGTCGGCATGGAAGGGGCACAGCCCGACGTAGTTGACGCCGCGCTTCCTCAGCGTGACAAACTCGGAGACGACATCGACAATCTGTGCCGCCTCGAGGATGCGGTCTTTCGTTGCGGGATCAATCATAGGGGGAGGAGGGTGAGGCCGGTGATTGGGGGCTAAATAAATAAGGGCGAACAGGTGTGCCCGCCCCTACATGGCCTTATTGCGTGATCTGTTTAATCCATCGGAACAGTTCATTTAGGGCGTAGTCGCCGCTGTGGGGACGATTCCAAGGCAACTTAAAGTTGACCTCGCGTCCTTGGTTGCGGAGTTTCGTAGCCAAATTGATGGCTATCGGGAAGGCTGTGTCGCGATCTCGTGCGCCATGGCGAATGTACCAATGGGGGGCATTGCGAGCCTGTGTGTCGCCGATGAAGTGCATGGGGTTCATTAGGCGCACTGACGTCTGTACTTCGTCGGTCAAAGGGAGGCCTGTCTTGCTTGCAGACCAAGGGGTGAAGTTCGCGTCTGATCCGTCGGCGCCTCCAAATTCACCGTTCTCTCCACTCGCTGCAGCACCATCTACCCCGTAACTATCAAAGGCTGGTACGCCTTTCAGAGGCTGTGTTGTCTCCACATAGTTTAGGTACTTCTCCAGATCGATGCTCGTGATGTATTCTCCTTGCTGTTTGTCACCGCGTGGCATGGGCCGGGAGGCCTCCGTGCGATTGGGCATACCTACTCCGCCATTGATTGGCGCCTGGAAAGAGCTCTGCTTGGAGAAGGTCAGGCCGATGGTGTCCGAGATAGCTGCCCCGGCATCCTTCGCCTCCTGGGCGCTCTCCATCAGGAGTTGGCGGATGTAATCGAGGTAATTATCAGCCGTCAGTTGCGTGCCGTCGGGCAACTTCAGTCCCAGTGAGCGGATGTAGTCGGGAAATTGTGCGGCCAGTTCAGCCGAGAGTTGGCGCTTCGTTTCAGATAAGGCTTGGCGACTAAGGGTGTTGCCGTAAAGCCATTCGTAGGCCATGTCGGCATGCTCCAGATCGGTGATGGGGCAAAAGCAGACGGAGGCGAACACATCGTCGCGCTCCCGGGCGGCACCCATTGCGCGGAGCAGAGGATCGTAGGATGGATGGTTGCCCGTAGCACCCAGGAGGGCCGACATGGCACCGCCTGCACTCGTTCCGTCGGTGATGATTCGCTCGGTGTTGCCCGGGATCTGTTGGTCAAAGTGGCGCAGGTAACGGATGGCTGCTTTTAAGTCCAGCAACCCTTTCGGTGCACGACCCGTGTAGACCGTCTTTCCCTTTCGTGTGACGGTTGATTGTCGGCCACGACTGCCAGGTATCACCAATACATAGCCCTCGGCCAAGGCTCGCCCTGAGGCGTC
>ERZ773077.182-NODE-182-length-46876-cov-9.703765_pt1 | contig 46876 bp, 44 predicted proteins | sample MGYA00580612_ERZ773077 | MGnify/ENA primary metagenome ERZ773077 (study PRJEB29015, sample SAMEA2737971) | human oral metagenome | biome: human oral; feature: human-associated habitat; material: dental | place: China | collected 2021 ...
AACCCCTGACCTTCTCATTGCGAACGAGACGCGCTACCAACTGCGCCATAGCCCCAGGTACGGCGACGATGCTAGCACCAGCGCCGCTTCATACGCCAACTCGCTACTACTCCCCCACCGCCCTGGGGAACTGCGGAAGCACCTCGTCCTCCTCGCGGAGGGCGCGCCTCGCCCGCCGGGGAGCCGGCGGGCGGTCCGCCGTCGGCACAACTCCGGGACTCGTCACCGGCGCGGACAGGTCAATGGTGCGCACCGTGCGTGGCACCAGCGGCTTCGACACGTAGGTGGGGGTCGTCACCGGAATCGGCTCCCACAGGGCACCCGTCGTCTCAGGCGCCGACAGGTCAACCGAGATCTCCTTCGACGGCTCCTTCTTCGGCATCTTGATCACAGAGGTGCAGTCAGCCTCCGCATAGCCATCCCTGACACGCGCGGCGCGCTCATCGAAGCGCTTGTGCATCAGCGTCACCCCAACTCTCGCCGATACAAGGAAGGCGATCAGCCCAAGCCCAGCAAAGCCGGCCGCCCACCACGGCACGACATCGAACACGCACAACACCAGCGTGATGACGTTGACCAGAAGCAGAGCCGAAACCACCCGACGACGACGCATGGCCGCGCTGCGGGCCAGCAGCCTCAACTCCATCAGCTCGGCGTTGCGGGTCAGCGGCGTCGAGACATCCGTGGGGATGTCATCCACGTAGTCGGCGATGTCACGACGCAGGATCCGCATGGAGTCTGAGAACCGCTCCGTCGGATCAGCATCAAGGACGTCGACGTCGTCCTTGTGGTTCGCCAGCCAGGGCAGGCCGAAGGCCAGGACGGCCAAGACCAAGGCGCTGATGACAATTCCCGCGAGCACGAGCCAACGTTAAACAACATGTATGTGATTCGGCCAGTGGACGCGCCGTGAAATCTGCTGAACCTTAAAATTCTCAGGATTCATCGAGCAGCCAGCACTGCACAGACTCCCCAGGCCGGACGAACTCGGTGTCCTCGTCCAGCACGACGAGCGCGTTCGTACGCCCCAGCTCCGCCATGGCGAACGGGTCACTGACCTTGGAGACCGTCCGCACCCGCCCGTCGTCCACGAGCTCGCCACGGAGCAGATGACGCTGCCCACGGACCGATCGGAACGTCGCCTTCGCGATGGCACGGACGCTGCGTCGCTGGACATCGGATCCCATAAGCCGACGCAGCAGCGGCCACACGAACACTTGGAAGGACACATAGGCGGACACGGGATTGCCCGGCAGCATCACCATGGGCACCCGCTCATCACCGATCAACCCGAAGGTCTGGGTCCGCCCCGGCGACATCGCCACCTCGACGGCGTCGACGAGACCCAGCTCCGACATGGCCTCGGCCACCACCTCATACTCCTCCCGGCGACCTCCGGTCGTCGAGATCACGAGATCTGCGCGGATGAGCTGATCTGTGATGGCCTGCTTGAGCTCATGCCTGTCGTTGGAGTGGACAGGAACGCGGAACACCGTCGCCCCCGCTGCACGGGCCGCCGCCGCGATGAGGAAGGAGTTGGCGTCGGTGGACTCCCCGTAGTCGATCCGCTCCCCCGGCTCCACCAGCTCGGCGCCTGAGCTGACGACGACCACACGTGGCCGGGGCCGCACCAGAACCTTGTCCACCCCGGTGGCGGCGAGCATCCCGACGCTGCGGTCGGTCAGCACCTCCCCCTCGGACAGCAACCGCGTCCCCACGGCGAGGTGCTCACCCGCAGTGCGCATGAAATCGCCGTCGAACACCTCCTTGACGATCTCGATGCGGTCGCCGAGACGGTTGGCGAACGACTCCGGAAGGACTGCTGTGGCACCCCGGGGCACCACTCCCCCGGCGCCGACGGGCACGGCCTGCCCGGTACCCAGCCTCTCCAGCCCGGCAGCAAGCTGCAGGGTCTCCACCAGGTCTCCGTCCTCGGTCCAGAGATCCAGGGCACGAACGGCATACCCAGCCACCTTCGATGTCGAGTTCGGCGGCACGCTGATCATGGAATTGATGTCCTCGCAGATCACCTGGTCCCAGGCTTCCAGCACCGACATCCCGAAAGGCCGCAGTGGCTCGACAAGGCCCAGCAGATAGCTCACGTGATCATCGACGCGGCGAAGCCCGTTCTCGTCAGGTGCGGGGGCAGGGGGCAGTGTCTCGACCACGACCTCCTCCACCTGGGGTTCATCCTGCTCCACATGCCTCTTGCGACCAAACAGCGCCATGTTTCTACGATAGGCCAATGAATAAGACATTGGATAAGGGCGCGCTGCGCACGAGAATCGCCCAACGACGTGCTGCTCTATCCCCGGAGGAATGCGCAAGCCGTGACGCCAGGCGCAGCCGATGGCTGCTGGCTGAACTCGGAGAGCCAGGTGTGATGGCCATCTACGCCTCCCGCGCGGGAGAGCCGGGAACGCTCACCCTGATTGACGAGTTGGCCGCGCTGGGGTGGCGGATCTTGCTGCCCAAGATACGCAGGTCACCGGACTGGGCGTGGTCGTCAGAGGGCCTGAGACCAGGGTGGGCTGGCATCCCACAGCCAGTGGCGGCAGGACTCGGCGCGGAGGCGCTGGGGCTGGCAGACGTGGTGGTGGTGCCCTGCCTCGCGACGGCACCAGATGGCACACGCCTGGGCACAGGCGGGGGCTGGTACGACCGAGCCCTGCGGCATCGTCGTCCGGAAAGCCCTCTGTGGGCTTTGGGGAACGCCGAGGAGATCCTGCCCTGGCTGCCGCGTGAGCCACACGACCTGCCTGTAGACGCCGTCGTCACCGAGGATGGATTCACCCACTTTGCCCCCGGGCGCGTATCATGACGTCGTTTGTCCACCGACTCGGGAGCGCGAATGCCCACCTACCAATACCGTTGCACGGCCTGCGGGAAAGAGCTTGAGGCTGTGCAGAAGTTCTCAGACCCCGCCCTCACCACCTGCCCCTCCTGCTCCGGCAGCCTGCGAAAGGTCTACAACGCAGTGGGTGTGGTTTTCAAGGGGTCCGGCTTCTACGCCACGGACTCCCGCAAGCAGGCCTCTGCATCGAAGACGACGTCCTCGGAGTCTTCGCAACCGGTCAAGGCCAAGGATTCAACCAAGACATCCGCGGCTCCGTCCAAGGCTGGTTCCTGAGAAACCCCTTAGAAGACCTTCCCTGTGGAAAGAAGGTTATGTGGGTGATAACGCGCCCATCAAGAGGACGTGGACACTATAATTCCGCGCCTCAGACGCTTCCTGAGTTGGCATCGGCGCGCCATCGCGGCTCTCCTAGCCGGTCTCGCCGCGTTCGCGCTGACAAGCCAGCTCTCACCTCGCCCGAAGGATCAGACGCCAGCAGTCACCCTGGCCCGCGCCGTCCAGGCGGGAGCAGTGCTGACCGACGCTGACCTCACAGTGACGCAGTTCCCCAGCAACACGCTGCCGGAACGGCATTACTCCGACCCCACTGAGCTGAAAGGTCAGACCCTGGGTTTTGGCCTGGCCAGGGGAACCGTCGTGCAACCGGGCATGCTGGCGGCAACCCCCACCCTGGCTGAGGGCCGTGCTTTGGTGCCCATCCTGATTCGCGATACCTCACTGAGGGATATGCTCACGCCGGGAACCTCCATCACCTTGGTACTGGCCGACTCCAGTGAGGTGGTCACCGCTGACGCCAGAGTCTCTGCCCTTCCCAGCCGAGAGGAGGGAACCATTCTGTCGCCCGGCGCAGGCAGAAAGCCCCTGGTGCTGGTGGACGTTCCAGCTGATCTCGGCCCCAGCATCTCGGCTCTGGGGCAAAGCGGACAATTGGCCGTGATCCTGGGGTGACACCCATTTCAGCCTGCTGCGACACGCCGACACAGCCCACGAAACACCGCTGATATGCCCTCCATATGGCCAGATTCTGCCGGATTGACACTTCCGGGACGGATGGGCTGGCTATGCAATGGCGATCTGCATAGAGTGTGGGCAGCCCCCACCGGGCTCCACCGGGCCTGAATCCCCAGGCTTCGGTCCGCTTCCCGGCTGGTCCCCAGTCGGAGCACAGAAGGAATGCAAGATGCAGGGCTTCAAAGAATTTCTGATGCGAGGCAACCTCGTAGAGCTTGCCGTGGCCGTTATCGTCGGCAGCGTTTTCTCCGAGGTCGTCAAGACCTTCACCAAGATCCTCATGGACATCGTCGGCATGTTCGGCGGCCAGCCTGACTTCAGCAAGGTCGCCATCGGCGATGTGAACATCGGCAACTTCCTCAATGCCACGATCACCTTCCTGATCACCTCTGCCGTGGTCTACTTCCTGGTGGTCAAGCCATACAACGCGTTGCGCGACCGCTTCTCCAAGAAGCAGGAGGAGGAACCGGCTGGCCCCACCTCGGAAGAGCTGCTGGGCGAGATCCGCGACCTGCTTCGCACTCGCAACGTCTGATCCCGTCAGAGGCTGCTCAAGCCGCCCCACTGGGTTTCATCCCCAGTGGGGCGGTTTGTCTTGCATCAGTCGCAGCTCATCATCATTGAGGGGACGCGCCGACGCAGGCAGCCTCTGCATCTGAGCGTTCATCAGCCCCAAAGCCTGGCACAGCTCTGTCAGAGCGGCGTCGAACTGCGCAAACCCCAGCTGGCGCTGCACCGCCATGTTGATGGGAACCGGCCAGGGACGCTGCTGACGACGGCGCTCGGATCGCAGTTCGGCGATCCGAGCAGGTCCCCAGCCCAGACGCTCAAGTTCCGCGGCCAGCTCCGCTGCACCCCTCGCGGTGACGGGAAGCGTCTCCCCCGTCACCGCACGCGCCAGCTCCACAGCCTGGCCATCCACTCCGGTCAGCTGCCACCCCCCAGCACCGTCCCGGCCTCCACCTGCTGCGCCTGGCCTGTGTCCTCCAGGTCCACTTCGCCCACCACCTGGACCCCCGCTCCGAAGCTCCAGTCACCCGCGACTCGCAGCGCGGTCGCCTCATGCAGGGAGGGTGCCTGCGGGATGCGTCTCTCGAACTGCTGCACGGTCTTGTAGTAGCTGGAGTCCAGCTTGATCTCCGGGGCCTTCGAACGCGCGATGAGATGCCCGTCCTGGGTGAGGTCGTAGACATCAGAACGCAGCAGCAGCAGCTCATTCGTCGTCTTGACGGGAAGGAAGCGCTCACGCCCCACACAGATGGCGGTCGCCCCGGGAAACACCTCAATGGCTGCGCCCATGGCCGACTCCACCTGAATCACCCTCGGAGACGAGGAGTCGGCTGGGTCCACAGTCTTCTCATTGCGGATCATGGGAAGCCCCAGGACTGCATCACGTTCCACCAGGATCTTCAGCAACTGCCGAAGGTCAAACCACAGGTTGTTGGTGTGGAAGAAGGGGTGGCGGTGCTCGTCGGTAAAGTAATGCATCTCCTCAGATGCGGTCTGGGCGGTGTCGCGGAGGATCAGCTGCCCGTCGGCCTTGCGGATCGCCAGGTGCCCACCCTTGCGGTCGTTGACGGTGCGACGGCATAGCTCTGCCGCATAGGGCGCCCCGGAGGCGGCGAACCAGCCAGCAAGCCGCGCATTGGGGGCGGCCCCCAGATTGTCGCCATTGGCGACGCAGGCGTAACGGAACCCCTTGTCAACAAGCTTTTCAAGCAGTCCTGAGCCGTAGAGGGCCGTGTAGATGTCCCCATGGCCGACCGGGCACCATTCGAGGCTGGGGTCGGCAGGCCACTCAACTGGCATCAGATCATCAGCCCGCAGCTTGGGCTCCTGATTCTGCATGAAGCTGAGCGGGAGATCCTCAACCGGAAGATCCTCGTAACGCGCCAGATACCTCAGGGTGTCTTCCTCGGTGCGGAAGGAGTTCATGAACAGCAGCGGCAGGCGAGCATCCCAGTCACGACGGGCGGCACGCACCTGGCGGACGATGAGGTCCAGGAAGTTCAACCCGTTGCGCACCTCCAGCAGATTCTTGGCCTTGTCAAGACCCATCGACGTGCCCAAACCGCCGTTCAGGCGCAAAATCACAGTGGCACCTATGGCCTCTCGCGCCGCCTCGTCGCTGACTACGACATCATCCAGCCGTGGCGGATCCAGCAGCGGTTCTATGCTGTCCTCACGGATCAGACCGGTCTCGCCGGTCCCCAAAAGCCTGTAATAGTGGCTGAATACCTCAATGGCGGGGGCACTGACCCCCGCCTTGACCATCTTGTGACGTGCGGCGTCGAGTCCGTGCGACACTGCTTCTCCCCTTTCGTTACTTAACGGGCATCCTATAGGGGCAGCAGGGCCATTCATCACCCTCAACCCCCTCATGTCGCACCCTGCGCTCCGCCGCGAGGATTCAGAGCCTTTCAGGCACCCAACCACCACCTGGACTCAACGCGGCGGCTGCCTCAAGGACCATCCAGCCAGAGAGCTGCACGGAAAGGTCATTCTCAAGCTGCCCCGGCCTTCCTGAGCTGCTTGCGGGGATGCCCCATTCGGGTCCGAAGATGGGGTATCCCTCAGCCCCCTCGGCTCGGTTCCGCCAGGCCGCATCGGCAGAGGCGCGAACCATGCCTGCAGCCAGTTGCCGGGTGGTCTCATCACCATGAAGCCGATTCGCAACCAACGTCAAGTAGCGGGCAAGGATGCCTGCGAACAAACCACCATCACCACCCCCCATCCCTGTCAGCACACCATCGGCGGCCAGATGCCGGGAGGTTGCGGCGACGAGGCCGGCAATGCGACGAGGGGACTCGGGCCCCATGATCTCCAGCTCAGCCCCCATCACCACGCCCTGACAGTAGGTGTAGACGGTCTTGTCGAGCCGTTCCCCGCTGGATGTGACCACCAGGCCATCAGCCACCAGTCCGCTGTCCAGCATCAGATTCTCCGCCATCCAATCCGTCATCCTGGCGGCCTCGTCACGATAGCCGGCACGGGCCAGCATGATGGCGACAGGTCCATTGGCGGGAGCATTGAGGAAGTCGTCGCCGATGCGCCATGGCACAACACCCTCCGGCCGGATTGCCGCCAGGCAGGTGCGCACAATCCGGGTCTCCTTCGCAGACAGGCCGAACGGCTCCCGTCCACGTTGCAGAGCGAGGCCCCACCAGGCCATGTCGTCGTAGTAGCGGTTGGTGCGGCGCAGGCCGTTGCGAATCAGATTGGCTCGCACCATCATGTGGGCCAGCCGGGTTCTCTCAGGACTGGGGTCGCGGAGTTGAGCATCGACGAGACAGTCGAACAGGTGCGCCTGCCACCAGTACAGCCACACCAGCGACAACCGGTGAATGGCCCGGGCCGGGTGCCGCACAATCCCGATCCGAGTTCCCGGCATGGCCCACAGTCGTCGCACTGAACGCAACAGCACAGCACGCTCGGCGATCGCCGCCCGCTCAGCAGGATGATGATCTACCCTCATGTCTCCTCCCGGGGGCAAGTTAACCAGGCAGCCACCCTGTGTCCCCGCACGTTTGGGGGAATGTCGTCAGACGCACATCATCATGCAGTGATCCGTCGCACCTGCTTCCCCATCCACCGCAGCGTGCGCCGAGGTGCTGAAGGAGCGCAGTGGGAGTGCTGGAGCACGGCTGCTGAAGTCGCAGCAGCCAACAGGGGCCGTACGGGCTGTGGTGCGCGCGAAACGCCGCCCATGACACAGGACCCGAACCCTGGCGACGACATCAAAGCGCAAGACGGCGATTCATGCTCACACCAGCCGGAAAGGGGCGAAGCTGCCGAGGCTCAGCGGCCTCTGCCACGCTCCGGGTCAAGGTGGGTCCAGTGAGAGGGACCAGACAATCCGTCGCTCGGGATTTCGACAGTCAGCTCCGTGGGTGCCGGCTCCCCCGTCCCACCCACGTTGCCCTCACCTGGGGAGGCAACCTGCGCGGCAGCCAGGTTGGCGACGCGGGCGCTCCAGAAGAAAAGTGCTATCACCACCAGCGACAGCACCACCGCCCCCCAGACGACTCCCCAGAGCGGGACGAAGGGCAGCAGCGCTCCGACACCTCCCAGGATCGACACGACGGCGGCAAGCAGAGTCACCGACTTCGCCCGGACATGCCCGGCGACCCAGGCCTCATCACTGACCACAGTGTTGCGGGTGTTGATTCCCATGATGTGCTTGCGCCTCAGCCTCCCAGCGGCCGCAGCGAAAGCCGCCCAACAGAACGCTCCTCCGTTGGCCAGCATGAGGACGGCGATGACGATGCGGGGGGTCAGCTCTTGCATGGCACCTCTCTCACTATGACGAAGCCGCCCATAGTCGCAACTGCATGGCGGTCATCCATGCGAACAGCGTAGTCGCCTTATAGTTCACAGATGACTGCGGTCTCCACCATCGCCTCACGCGCTCTGACAGCGCAATCCCGGCGCGGTGAAACACCACGCCGGGATTGCGCTCCGGACATTTATTCGCCGCGGGCCTTGGAGCGCCGTCGCAGCAGCTTGGGCATTGGCCAGCTCGGAACCCGAGTCTTCCTCGGCGGGCCGGAACGGTCCACCGTCCGCTCGACAATGGCTGTGATCCGGTCTCGCAGCAGCTCACGTTCTGCGCGCAGCCGGAGGTTGTCCTCCCATCTCAATGCCCTGTACATGGAGACACAGGTCAGCAGCATCACCACCGAGAATGGCAGCGCCGTCAGGATGGACAGCACCTGCAGCGCCTTCAGGCCCTCGGTCGTGCTGCCACCGACAGCTCCCAGCCACAGCAGCAGCGCCGCGATGGCACCCTGCACTGTGGCCCAGAACAACCGGATGAACAGAGGCGGGGTCTGAACACCGTTCGCGGACAGAATGCCCAGCACGAACGATGCCGAGTCGGAGCTGGTGACGAAGAAGATCACCAGCAGAGCCATGAACAGCCCCGTCAGGACTGGGCCGCCCGGCAACTCGTGGGCGAGAGTGAACAGGGCCGTGGTGGTCCAGTCAGCGGCAGCTGTCAGGTCGACGCCGGTGTTCATCTGATACCACAAAGCTGTGCCGCCCATGACCGCGAACCACAGAAAGGTCACCAGGGTCGGAACCGCCAACACACCCATGACGAATTCACGGATGGTGCGGCCCCGGGAGATTCGGGCGATGAAGATGCCGACGAAAGGCGACCAGCTCATCCACCAGCCCCAGTAGTAGGTTGTCCAGCTGCTCAGCCACTCCTCACCCGCTGCGCCCTGGAAGGGCATGGTCCTGAATGACAGCGGAATGAAATTCTGGATGTAATGCCCGATGGATTCGACGAACTCGCGCATCACGAAAAGTGGCTGACCGAGGAACAAAATGGTGACGAGCAGCACCGCAGCAAGCACCAGGTTTCCATTGGAGAGCCATTTGATTCCAACATCCAGCCCAGAGGCCACCGAGAGCCCTGCGAGCGCAGAGATGCCGATGACGATGATGAGCAGCAGCGTGGGGCTCTGCTGAATCAGACCCACGTATTCGAGGCCAGCCGAGAACTGCGTCGCTCCGAAACCGAGCGATGTTGCAACGCCGAACAGCGTGCCCACCAGCGCGGTGACGTCGATCAGATCCCCGACCCAACCCTTCACCCGGTCTCCGAGCAGAGGTTCAAGCATCCAGCGTATGGAGACCGGACGGCCACGGCGATGACTCATGTAGGCGATCCCGATGCCCACGATCACATACACCGCCCAGGCAGAGAGCCCCCAGTGCAGGAAGGTGGTGTTCATCGCCTCCTGCGCCGCCGCAGCTGGAGAGGACGCGTTGGCCCCCGGCGGGGGCGACGTGTAGTGGCTGAGCGGCTCTGCGACCCCCCAGAACACGAGTCCGATGCCCATGCCTGCCGCGAAGAGCATGGCGAACCAGCTCATCCGCGAATACTCGGGCTCTGCATCATCCGGCCCCAGCTTGACGTCTCCGAAGCGGGACACCGCCAGGAAGGCGCAGTAGAACACAAAGATGACGACGATCAGCGTGTAATACCAGCCGAGATCATTGACGACTCCGCCGCTGATGCTCTGGACGATCTGCGACATCCTGTTCGGCCAGATGGCCGCAGGGGCCACCAGAGCCAGGGAGATGATGATCGCCGGCAGAATCACCGACCACGACACCTTCGCAGGCTGTTCTGCAGCCGGTTCCGTCGCAGTCAGCTCATCCGAGACAGCCTCTCCAGAATCAGCCGCCTCATCCGAGAGGAATTCGTCTTCAATCGCCTCTCCCTGGGCGACAGCCAGTTCTTTGGGATCGACCTCCGAAAGGCCATTGGACTGTTCACTTGTCATATCTTATTCCACCTATCTTCGTCTTTATCCCCACCCATCATCTTAGCAAACCGAGAGTCACAGCAAATTTCCCACATAATCTCAGCACAAAAGCAAAATCATTTTTCATCAATTTTTTTATCGCTTTTATCACCTATCAGATGACAGGATCACACCGTCGAAAAGACGCCCTTCCCAAGCCAGGGGAGCATAGAACGCACACCCTCCCTCTCGCCGAAGGCATCGCCCCAGAACAGGCTGCCCAGACGACTTTAAAAGATCTGCTCAGCACCCACTCCGCCACCCCTCGCGCGCCAAGTGCCAGCGCTGGCCATCGCCCTGGCGACGCGACCCCTACACCTCAGCGCTCCTCGACGAGCTCACTGTCAGCCGTTACTGCGGCACAGGTTATGGGAGCCGGGCGCGAGGCGATGCACCCTGACGACTCGCCCCACCCGGCGAGTCCAGCACCGCGCACTCACCTTCCCCTGAGGCCGACCACCCCACGTCCTTCGTGGAGCAGCATGGGGGTTCCACTGGCGGGCCCTCGGGGACGGCGAACCTCTCGTACCCACTCGGCAGTGGCCGTCTGGGTACGAGAGGTCCGTTCCTCGGCAGAGGGTCGAGGGGCAGAAATCCACCGGAAGGATTCCGCTAACCGGCGGCACCCCACCCACGCATTCTTTCAGAACCTTAGATCATCTGTCATCGGGGTTGGATGTCCGAAACGATGATTGGTAACTGATACGGCTTGTTCATGGACGTAGGGAAGCAGCGCCAGGCGTCCTGTCGGCAGCGAGGGGCCGTCGTAAACGTTCAGGTCGATAGAGCCACCCGCCTCTGCCAGCAGGTCGCGCTCCCCCAGGTGCCGGACGCGGCCCTGGGCAGTCGCATCGAACTGCTTGTCCGGGGTCACCGACACGCAATAGCCGAGGCCACGCAGTGCCGCTGCGAGTCCCTCTGTGGGCTCCTCCCGGAAGGAGAAAGAAGCCGTGGCTCCGGTGACGAGCGCAGCCGAGGCCTCTCGGAGTACCGCGGCGGGGTCGTCGCGCTCGATACGCACCGTCACCTTGGTAGGACGGTAACGGAAGGCGTTGATCTCCGATTTCAGCGCCGACGGGTCGTGAATTGCGCCGAACAACGACTGCCAGGCCGCCTGGTCGGATGCCGCGACCGCTGACAGCCAGCTGAGCTGCGTCTCGTCCAGCAGGGATTCGGCGGCCTGGAGGAGACGCACCAGCCGCGGATCGGTGGGGCTGCCGGGCGCGACCTGGCTGCTGGGCTGCCAGGTGCCGAAGCCCACCAGATAGTTCGGACCTCCGGCTTTGCCGCCGGTTCCGACCACGGACCGCTTCCAGCCGCCGAACGGCTGGCGACGGACGATCGCGCCGGTGATGGAGCGGTTGACGTACAGGTTTCCGGCCTCCACCCGATCCAGCCAGTACTGGATCTCCGCGGGATCCAGGGAGTGCAGCCCCGCTGTCAGCCCATAGTCGGTGCCGTTCTGCCACGCGACGGCATCAGCCAGGATTGGCGCCGCCATGAGCCCGAGGACCGGGCCGAAATACTCCACCTTGTGGAATTCGCTGCCGGGACGCACGCCGATGCGGATACCGGGACGCCACAGCCTGTCGTCAATGCGTTCGGGTTTCAGCAGCCATTCCTGCCCCGTCTCCAGCCGGGTCAGGCCACGAAGTAGCTTGTCCCCGGGAACCTCCGTCAAAGGCCCCATCTGGGCGGAGGGCTCGTCAGGCCATGCCACCACCAGCGACGATGCGGCATCCAGCACCTGATCCAGGAAGCGCTTCGACCGGGCGACCGAGCCGACGAGGATCCCCAACGAGGCGGCCGAGCATTTCTGCCCGGCATGCCCGAAGGCGGAGGCAACCAGGTCGGCGGCGGCCAGGTCGTAGTCAGCTGACGGGGTGACGATGAGGGCGTTCTTGCCGGAGGTCTCGGCCAGCAGGGGCAGGCCAGGCCGCCACGAGCGGAACATCTCCGCAGTCTCAGCGGATCCGGTGAGCACCACCAGCTCAACCCGTTCGTCAGTGATCAGCTGCTTGCCGAGCTCCCGTTCCCGCAGGACGACGTACTGCAACAGGTCACGCGGCAGCCCAGCCCGCCAGCAGGCCTCGGCCAGGAGCGCGGAGCAGCGTCGCGACGGGGAGGCAGGCTTGAGCACGACGGCGGAGCCCGCCGCCAGCGCTGCGGCGACCCCGCCCAGCGGGATGGCCAGGGGGAAGTTCCACGGCGGGGTCACCAGGGTGACGTGTGGCGGGTTGTGGGTGGCGCCATCGACCTGCTCCTGCGCGAGGGAGGCGTAGTAGTGGGCGAAGTCGCAGGCCTCGGAAACCTCGACGTCGGCCTGGTCAATCAGCTTGCCCACCTCGTCGGCGGCCACGGTGATGAGCTCGGTGCGCATGGCCTCCAGCTCGTTGCCGAGGCGGTGCAGCAGGGCTGCGCGTTCCGCGGCAGGCAGGTCCCGCCAACGCTTCCCGGCCTCACGGGCCGAGTCCAGGATCTGGTCCAGCTGCTCAGATGAGGAGACGGTGCCCTGCGCGAGGGTCTCCTGTCCCAGCTCCGTGGCTGGCAGGGCATCGCGGATGGCGTTGGCCCAACGCTGATTGCCGATGAGCGCCGGATCCGTGTCGGCGGTGTTGGCGAAGATCGCGGTGGCCTCGCTGCGCACCTGCGTGGCCCAGTCGGTGGGCGCAGCGGCTCCGACGAGCGCCATCGCGTCGCGGTAGCGGCTCTCCTCACGGTCCAGGAACTCCTGATCACGGCCGAGCGCGGCGGCTCCCGACATGAAGTTCTCGGGGGCGGCGTTCTCCTCCAGGCGACGCACCAGGTAGGAGATGGCCGCGTCGAACTCACTGCGAGGCACCACCGGGACGTACAGGCGCAGCGCACCCACCTCGTCGAGGATGACGCGCTGCAGGGGCACCGCCATGCCTGCCAGCATCTCGACACCGACCTCTCGGCCGATGCGTCGCTCCTTGGCGAGCTCGACGGCGGTGGCGAGGCTGTAGATGTTGTGGCTGGCGACGCCGACGTTGAGGTGGCTGACGGTCTTTGGGTCGATGAGGCGGTCGAGCGCCGTCAGGTAGCTGGCATCAGTGGCGACCTTTGTCGGCAGAACCGGGTTCGGCCAGCCGCGCATCTCAGCCTGGGTGCGTTCCATGGCAAGGTTGGCCCCCTTAACCAAGCGGACCCGCAGCGGTGCACCGTCGGCGGCCCGCCGACCCTCAGCGATGCGCTGCACCTCAGTGATCAGCAGCGGCGACTCCGCCAGGTAGGCCTGCACCGCCAGCCCCATGCGCAGGTTCGGGAGCTCCTCCGCGAACCGTTCGAACACCTCAAGAGTGAGATGCAGGTCGCGGTACTCCTCCATGTCGAGATTGACCAGCTTCCCGGTGTGGCTGGCCAGTTCCATGAGCGGCCGGAGCCGCACGACGGCCTCCTTCACCGTCACATCATGAGCCCAGGGGGAATGCGGCCCCATGACGGAGGAGACCTTGATCGACACGTAGTCGACGTCAGGACGGCTCAGCAGGTCCATGGTGCGCTGCAGCCGGGTGGAGGCGTGCTCGTCGCCGAGGACGGCCTCACCCAGCAGGTTGATGTTGAGGTCGGCTCCGCTGCGTTTCAGACGGGCAATGGCGGGCCCGAGGTCACGACCGATGTCGACCACCAGGTCCCCCAGCAGCATCGCAAATGTGCGCCGAACGGTCGGCAGCCAGAGACGCGGCGCCGGCGAAACTCCAATTCCCAGACCCAGCCGAAGATAGGAGGGCAGGAACGGCACCGGCTGCTTCGCCAGCCGTCCCAGGTTTCTCGCAGCCACCTCCGGATCTTCGGGCCGCAGCACCCCGTCGACGAATTCCAGGGTGAATCGCAGCCCGTCTGGATGATTGAGCGCGCTCGCCAGGAGACGTGCGGCACGCGGCTCCGGGTGGGTGAGGGACTGCTGGGCCCAGCGCCGAGCTGTCCGCACCGCTCGATCAATGAATGCGGGGGATGTCAAGGTGCTCACAGGGACATCTTGCCGCATGCCCACGCTGTTGCGTGAAGAGAAGCCGAAACCCACATGGCAACGCCGGCGACAGGCCAGCAGTGAGGGCCCCGCGAAGCTCACGCATCAACGATTCTCCCTACCGCATACATCAAAGACGCCGGTCTGCACACTGGACCGGCCACCACAGTCTTTCGGAGGGAACAACTCATGCCAGAGATCCAGCACGTCAAGTTCACAAACCGTGACATGTACTGGGAGATCGCAGCCGACATCCACTTCCCACCCGGCTTCGATGAGGCCAGGCAGTACCCTGTCATCGTCGTCGCCCATCCCATCGGATCCTGCAAGGAGCAGACCTCGGGGGAGATCTATTCGGCTCAGCTGGCCGCACAGGGGTTCGTGACCGTCGCCTTTGACGCCAGCTTCCAGGGCGACTCGGGCGGCGAGCCTCGCTCCATCGAGGACCCCACGCTGCGCGTGGAGGATTACCGGCACGTCGTCGACTACCTCGTCACGCTGCCGTACGTGGACGCCGACCGGATCGGTCTGGTTGGGATGTGCGGCGGTGGTGGATACGCCATCAACGCGGCGATGACCGAACGTCGCTACAAGGCCGTTGCCACGATCACAGGCGCCAACTACGGACGGGTGCTGCGCGAGGCCGAGGGGTCGGCGGAGGCGGTGATCAGGAAGCTGGAGCAGATCGGGCAGCAGCGCACGGCAGAGGCTCGCGGCGCTGACTGGCAGGTCGATGGCGGCCTGCCGGAGTCAGTCCAGCAGGCCCGGGACATGGGCATCAGCGACATCGACATCCTCGGGGCCACCGACTACTACAAGACCCCTCGCGGCGCGAAGCCGCATGGCGTCAACAAGACGCTCCGCTCCCACATGGGAGTCGCCTATGGCTGGGACGCATTCCACATGGCGGAGGAATTGCTGACCCAACCGCTGCTGGTGATCGTGGGAGCCATTCCCGGAGGGTTCGGCGCCTACCGCGACGGCCACGAGATCGTGCGTCGCGCCCGGTCCGCGAAGAAGGAGCTCATCGTGATCGAGGACTGGACGCATTACGACCTCTATGACCAGCCCGAGCCGGTCGCCCAGGCCATGGCCAAGCTCGTTCCCTTCTTCCAGGAGAACCTGTGACGCCATACGCCTGAGATGGAAGGCCTCTGTCCCCTCTGCCTCCACGGCCCAACGGGGCAGAGGCCTTCCACCCGGGCTGGGCCAAGGCGACATAGCCGTCCTGCCCCATGCCATCCGCGTCGCTATCCTCCCTGGGCTGCGACCTTTGCCAGCACATCGCTGACGCGCCCATCGGGCGAACCGGCCTCATCTTCCAGGTAGTACCACCAGAAGGGGGCACCCCAGGAGTTCGCACGCCCCATGCCGACGCTCGTCAGGTGCTCGGCGACGATACGACGGGCCTTCGCTGGATCATCAGGTGATCCGAACCACCAGGCACCATCATCCAGGTCCTCAGCGCCATAGCCTAGCTCTGTGATGGCCACGCTCTTCCCCGGGAACGTCTTCTCAAACGTTGACATGACTCGCTCCGCCGCCGTGCCCAGGGGATGGTGCTGGGGGTAGATCGACAGACCGAAGATCTTGATCCTCTCCACGAGGCTGCGATATTTTGCGTTGTCCACCAGATTGTTCTTTATCCAGGTGAAGGTGGAGTTGGCAGATTCTTTCGACTGTCCCAGCTGATAGTAGAGGGTCAACATCATATCCGGGGTCTTGCCCCCGTTGTTGATACCGCTAACCTTGTCCGCAGCCAACCTCACCCTCTCCAGGGTTGTGGCGTCATCACTCAGCCACTCACCACCCAGCTCATTTCCAACTTCCCACACATCTGCCGCGGCCAGGTTTTTTATCAGCTCATCAAGTCTTCTCTGATAGTCGCCTATCGGCAGATCTTTCAGCTGCTGAGAATCACAGACCTGAACAACGGCCAGGCCACCCGCCTTGTGGATCTCCTCGACCACCCTGACCCACTCTGACATCTCTTCCAGCTCTCCACCGCTCTCCTGCTCAATCACCAGGCGCACCGCTGGCTTGCGCTTGCCGCCGGTGATGGCGCTGAGCAATGTTCCGGTCTGTCCGGCAGCAGGCGGTGACGTGAAGGTGACCGCTATGCAGGCCCCCCTCGGTGTCTTGACGGGAAGCGCCCGATCGAGCATGAGCTGAGCCTTGGAGGCCTGTTCCAGACACTGCTTCGTCAGGATCCGCTTCTCCTGGGCGCTGGTATTGGGGGAGTCGTACCTGGCCAGCAGCCTCTCGGTCTCTTGGCGTGCTTCGACAATGGTCTGGTCTGGTGCGGGCCCCGCCGCAATCCGCTCCACCTGCCGGTTGTGCAGGGTGCGGGCAGCGAGCACCTCCAGGTCATAGGTGCCAGCACCGGGCAGATCCGCCATCAGGGCGGAATAGCCATGGCTCGTGGGCCATGACAAGGTCAACGTGTGAGACCCGTTCTTCGGAAGATCCAGCCTGGCCGTCGCATTCTCCGCCTCACGCAGGCAGTGATACCCCGTGACATAAAGCAGGTCAGAGTGGAGGAGCGCGTCATCATAGCCGTAGTCCTGCTCAGCAGCCGCCTTCTCCTCGTCGTCACCCCCATCGTCACCGTCGGCTTCATTTCCCTGCAGAGCCCGGAGGCTCTCGAAGTCCAGGAGGTCCCCCTCGTCCGAGTAGACGTTCAGGATCACTGGATGAGTCTCACCGACCTCGGGGGCCGCACCGTGAGCTCGGGGTTCCATCCCCGGCAGGAGAGCGCTGACTGCTGAGGCACCCATCACACCAAGAACTGTTCGTCTGTCTGGAAAAATCGGTTTCGTCATACCGTCTATCCTCACAAAAGATCGGGTCAGTCCCGACAGCACCGTGTCGCACCTTGTCAGACCGCGATAGCCTATCGCCTACGCTCCTGACCACTGCTCAACGAGCAGGCCCGCAGTCTTCATGATCTCCGCCCCTGACGGCAGCCCTGCATCCCGACGGACCTGCTCCGCGTAGTTCTCGACGTACACCACCCGCCGCACCCGCCGGCTGTTGACGATCAGCCGGGCGCAGGTGGCGCAGGGTTCGTGAGTGATGTAGAGCGTGTGGGCCTCCCCATTCCAGTGGGCAACCAGCAGCGCATTCACCTCTGAGTGGATGAAGCCGCTCATCCCCTGCTCCAAGGACTCGCGTTCGTTCGGCTCCCCCGCCGCGCGGCCGTTGTAGCCGACACCCACGACGCGGTTGAAGTGGTCCAGCAGGCAGGCCCCCACCTGCACCTTGCTGTCGGCGCTGCGGGTCGCCCACAGCTGCGCCGTCGCGATGCCGAGTTCGTCAAAGCTGGGTCGATGTGGCATGACCACAACCTACCGGCGCATCAGCTCGGCCAGAAGCCGCTCCACCTCCCTGAGATGCCGCAGCAACAGGGCGCCGCGTCGCCCAGGCATGCATCACGTCGCTGAGAGACTGTGGGCGCGCCAACGGGCGAATCCGCCCTCCGTGTTCAGCACTTGACCGGTCATCCAGCACCCCGCGTCACTCACCAGCCACTCGATCAGCCGGGCCGGGTCATCAGGGCTGCCAAAGCGGCCGAAGGGCAGCATCGGAGCCAGTTGACGCGCCAGCTCCGGTCCCAGGTAGCCGGTGTCGACGGGGCCAGGATTGACGGTGTTGACTGTGATGCCCTGATCAGCCAATTGATCCGCGAGCGTCAGCGTGATTCCAGCCAGTGCGGCTTTTGAGGCCGCGTATGCGACTTCACCAGGCAGCGGCCCCTGCCCTTGGCCCGAAGTCATCAACACCACCCGGCCACCGGGTCGTCCATCGTGCTGGGCTGCAAATGCCTGGGTCAGCAGCAGCGATGAGCGGGTGTTGACGGCCCAGTGAGCGTCAAGCATCTCAGCGGTGAGTTCGCCAAGGGGCCCATCACCACCAGAGCGGGCGTGATTGCAGACGAGGATGTCCACGTGCCCACACTCTGCCACTGCCTGCTCCATCACCATCTCAGGAGCCTCAGCGCCCGCCAGGTCCATAGAGACATCAACGACGCGCTGGTCCTCGGATGCGCGGTGAGAACGGACCTCTGAGATGACAGCCGTCACATCATCTGGCCCCCAGGGCTGCTGCTCATCGTGAGGTCGATAGTGCGTGAGAAACAGATCTGCACCTTGTGCCGCCAAACGCGATGCTATGGCGCAGCCAATTCCGACTCGCCGACTCACTCCGGTGACGATTGCGACTCTTCCTCGCAGCGACAGCTCATCCGCCATGAGCACTCACACACCTCCTGACACGCCGACAGCCGCTATCAGCCGCTGGGCTGCGGCGACATACTCCTCGTGCTCCTTCACGGCCTTCCGGTGCTTCTCAGCCACCGATGCCACCGCGCGGTCGACGCTGACCTGGAGGGATCTTTTGCCGCTCTCAACGCGATTCTGCTTATCGGCGAAGGACTGGGATGTCGAATAGCCAAAGTAGGCAGCCCCTGCCGCAGCAAGCAGCAGGATCAACCACCACCCCGACGGCACCAGGAACATGAGGATCAGCGTCAGGCCCCCGACAGCGACGCCTCCCAGGAGGATCTGTCGGCCGTATTGTCCGATCCCGGTGGGGCGCCAGGCGTCGTATTGCCGCATGAGCTGACGCAGCTTGGCCGGGTCCTGCAGTCCGTTCGAGTCGACCAGCAGATCATTGCGGCCCGGAACTTTCTCCACCGGAGTTGCGGGTGGCGGCTGGGCCACACGTTCCCGCGCGATCTTCTTGAACTGCTCACCTATCAGACCCCACAGCCAGCGGCGGTCCCGACGGCTGGCGTGAGTGTCGAGGGCGGTCTGCCGCAGCACCGCAACCACGTCGTGACGTTCTTCAGGAACCTCCTCGGGGACCGCACTGGCCCCGAGTGGATTCCGGAACTGCTCCTCCAGCACTTCGGCGCGGGCCAACAGTTCCTGCTCACCTTCACCGCCGCCGTTGATGTGGACCTGCAGCACCTTCACGAGCATGGCCTGAGTGGTCCCAGCGGCATCGGCACCGTCGACATCCTCTGCGGAGACCTCCTCCGCGATGGCCGGGGCATCGGGTTCTGGAACCGGTGAGGTCTCCTTCTCCCCGCCCCCTGCAACAGAGCTAAGCAACTCCTCGGCGACAGGACTGGGGGCCTGAGCTTGGTCCGTCTCTCCCCCACACCGCGTGCTCCTCCATCCCGTCCGCAAGGAGTCAGGCTTCCGTGGAGTGAATCCGGATATCCGGACATCAGGACGGCCAGCCGCTGTCTTCCTCCACCCGGTCTCCTCCAAGTGGGTGCCCTCCGGCTTCAATTCCTCAATGCATTCCGCCACCCACCCGAGGGCCTGGACCTCGGACGTCCAGGAGGGACGGCCCTCAGCAGCCCACTCCATCCAGTCGTCTCTGGCTGCCAGCAGCGGCCGTATCGTCTCGGACAGGGGCTCCAGTGCCCGCGGCCCAAATGCTCCTCGCAGCACGGTGGCCCACACGATCAGCTGCCAGGAGGCCCAGGTGCCCTGATCGTCGGGGGCCAGGAGATGTGGGAGTTCAGGTGCGGCCTCGCTGCCTGCACCGAGGGCGGCTCGTGCGACGGCCAGAAACTGAGGCGCAACCTCGGGGTCACGGGAGTGGGCCACGGAGACGAGGTCCGGATCGATGGAGCCATCGGGTCGCAGCGCCGCCATAGCCGGGGGTAGCCAGTAGTCCTCCACGTCGGGGCGTTCAGGGGGCATCCCGCCCTCGAAGAGGGTTTGGAGATCCTCCAGGGCGAAACGCCGGGCACGGGCGTGGTGGGGGAAAGCCGCGAGCTCCTTGCGGATGCCGTCGAGTTCCACGAAGGCGACGAAGGCATTCGTCAAAGCTGTCAGTCGGGCCTCAATGGAGCCCCGCATGCTGGATAGCTCGGAGCGAATGCGGTCGGTGTCACGTCGATGGCGTCGGCTGGCGGCTGCCAACGCTATAGCCTGATTCTCCAGCCCCTCGCGCAGCAGTCTGTCACGACCATATTCGCCTGCCCAAAACCATTGCGTATCATCCACCATACCGGCCATCATGCCTTAGCGGTGGCGCACTGGCGGGGCCGGCTGCCACACTCGTGGGATCGCTGCGACAGCTCACCCGAGGAGAATGCGCAGCTTTTGGTGTGAGGCCAAACCTCACGATCATTCCTCGTGCAGCTGGCGGACCTCAATCACTTTGGCCGCCAGCCAGTCGACGAGATCGGCAATCGTCGCCTCGCTCTCCCCCGTCCAGCGTTTGGCAACGGCGTTCATCGGATAGATCAGGATGTCGCCGGGCTGACCCACAACGGCCACCTCTGTCCCATGCTCATCGGAGGCGACGACCCACTGCATGTCGAGTCTGGAGACGAGGAGGTTGCCGATGATGGCACCGATGCTGTTGATGAGGGGGTTCGGGTCAGGACGGTCGTTGTCGGGAAGCGCGAGCCAGGCTTGCTTCTGCTTCGCGAAAAACTCTGAGAGGCCGTCAAGATCATCAGCGACCCCAAGCTCGCGAAACCACTGGATGAGGTCAGCGATCCACTTTTTTCAGCCTCATTCAAGGGTGTCAAGGTGGGCATCATCTTCTCCTCTCTTTCCCAAGGGATTCAGGTTGTGTTCCCGCGGCTCATAACGACGACATCGCCGCGAGGGGCACGGCAGGGGCTACGCGGGCGCTGCCGATGCCGCGATTCGCCTTGCCGAGACGAAACCTGACCCGCCCTTTGAGCACCGTTGCGGAGACGGCTTGCCCGTCCACCAGCGGTTCACCGGGAAAGAGCGTGAAGGTCCACGTCTCGTTGTAGTCGCTGTCCGGGACACATCCTGCTGGCGCCTGAAGCAGACGCGCGCCCCACAGCTGGCGAGTCATGGCGATGCGGGTGTCATAGCCGCCCACAGTGAAGTCATCGGCATGGGCGCCAGTGACATCGTGGCAGCTGCCCGCTGACATTCCGTATGCGCCGGTCACCGTCACGAAGGGCGTCCATGGCAGGGCCGGGTCGGCCAGGTCAACTCCGTCGCCGAGGGCCGGATCCAGGAAGTCCTCCCCGAGGTCCGGATGCTGGCTTGCCCGGATGCCAGCAGGAACCAGGGTCCTCGTGTCCAGGTGACGCGGGGAGGGAACCAGGACGATGCCGTAGTCCACCTGGTCGGCGAACCGGAACGCGCTGAACTTCTCACGCAGCAGAGTCACCGCGCGGTGCGCTGCCTGCCACTGGGCATCAGTCAGCAGTTCGGCGAGGAACGTCAGCGGCGACGGCAACCCGGACGTCTCCACCAGCGCTTGAATGCGGGGGTTGCCCACCCACCCGGAAAGCCGAATGCGGGCGAGCTCCCTGTCACGGAAAGTCGAAGCCATGGTGTTCACCGTAGCGATCCCCAGCCCACAGCCGCTCTGCTTTCGCATCTCAGAAGCCCACGGGGCGCAGCCAAGCGCAGGAGGGTCTCCCGGAGGTCACCACCCTGATCCGAGTCTCTGAGGCTCTCCCCGATCACAGGGGTGAGGAGAATCTGCCGGGAACGTCTCTGGCCACTCCTACACCAGGAACCGGAAGTAGGGGCTGGTGGAGTCCACCTCGTTGACCTCCATCCCGGATTCGGTGATGCGGTCCAGCAGGAAGCGGTAGTCCCCGGGATTGCCAAGTTCCACGCCGACCAGCGCGGGACCAACCTCCCGGCTGGAGCGCTTGACGTATTCGAAATAGGTGATGTCGTCCTCAGGGCCGAGCACCTCGTCGAGGAAGCGACGCAGTGCGCCCGGCTGCTGCGGGAAGTTGACCAGGAAATAGTGCTTGCGGCCCTCGTGCAGGAGGGAGCGCTCCACCACCTCGGCATAGCGCGCGACATCGTTGTTGCCACCCGAAACCATGCTGAGGATCCGGGAGCTGTGTGGGATGTGGATGCGCGTGCCAAGTTCACCGGTGGGGAGAGCAGATGCCGCCAGGGCACCGGCGGGCTCGGCGATGATGCCGTCGATCTGGTACATCGCCAGCATCTCGGAGCACACCTGCCCCTCGGGGACCCGCACCAGCTCGACCTCGGCCTCCTGGATCACTTTGAAGGTGAAATCACCCACCAGGCTGACGGCCGCGCCGTCGACGAACGTGTCGATGTTGTTCAGCCGGAATGGGCGGCCTGCTGACAGTGCCGCGGCCACGCAGGGAGCCCCCTCCGGCTCGACGCCAATGATCCGGACCTGCGGATGGTGGGTGCGCAGCCAGGCCGCCACCCCGGACAGCAGGCCGCCACCTCCGACGGGCAGCACCACGACGTCGGGCACGAAGCCGAGTTGCTCGATGGCCTCGGCGATGGCGGTTCCCTGCCCTGCCGCGGTGCGGGGATCATTGAACGCGGGGATCAGGGTGCGGCCCTGCTCACGTGCGCAGTTCGCCGCGGCCTCGGAGGCCTCATCGTATGTGGCGCCCTCCATCACCAGCTCCACGTGCCCACGCCCAAGGGCCTGGATGCGGTTTCGTTTCTGCCGGGGCGTGGTGGAGGGCACGTACACCACCGCGGAGATCCCCAGCGCGGCTGCGCTGTAGGCGACGCCCTGACCGTGGTTTCCCGCGGAGGCGCAGACCACACCCGCCCTCTGGTCCTCGGGGGACAGCTGGGAGATCAGGTTGTATGCGCCACGCAGCTTGTAGGAGCGGACGGGTTGCAGGTCTTCACGCTTCAGCCACACTTGGCTTCCGGTGGCATCCGTCAGACGCTGGTTCAGCTCCACCGGTGTCTCCCTGATGGTGCCGGCCAATCGCTCACGGGCGTCGGGGATCAGGGCGGCCACATCAGAGAGAGCAGTCATGGGTCCAATTGTGCTGGGCCGGGGCAAGATCCGCACCTCCACACATGGTGTGCCGCCTCATGTGCGTCCCAGTTTCAGGGAGTCAGTCATGCAGTCGCAGGCACCATTTTCGCCTCGGTGCTCATCGGAGCTTGACGGCTGCGTCCTCATTCTGTGGGGTTCTCCAACTCAGAGGCCGCCCCTTCACCAACCAGCTCCGGCGCCACTGGTCTGCGGGGGCTGGTCTCCACCGGATTCAGCGGCGGGATGTCTGCGGTGGTCACGTCGAGATCCCGGAACCGACGGGCAGAGACCAGCACACGGCTTTCCAGGGTGCCGACCGCTGAGTTGTAGTGCCTGACCGTTGTGTTGAGCGCCGAGCCCAGCTTGGCGAAATGATCACCCAGCTTTCCCAGGCGCTCATGAAGTGTCTGACCGAGCCTGGCCACCTCAGCCGCTGATTCCGCCAGCCGTGCCTGCCGCCATCCGTGGGAGATGGTCTGTAGCAGCGGGATCAGCAGACCCGGGCCTGCCAGGGTGATGTTGCGCCGGACGGCATATTCATGCAGGTCAGGCTGCTGCTCCAAGGCCAGTCGGTAGAATTCATCGCTGCCCAGGAACAGCACCACAAAGTCGGGGCTGCCCGCATCGAGGCTCCAGTATTCCTTGGCGGAAAGCTGGTCGATATGGGTTCGGACGTGGCGGGCGAAGCGCCTCAGCTGCTCATCGCGCTCCGCGTCACCATCAGCCTGATAGGCCTCGATCACGGCCTCCAGCGGCACCTTCGAGTCCACGAAGACCACCCGGCCATCGGCCAGTGACACCCGCATGTCAGGGCGCAGCTGTTGCCCCTCCGTCGTGGTGTAGGTGGCCTGGGTGTCGAAATGGCAGCGGTCCACCATGCCTGCGATCTCGACGATGCGGCGGAGGCTGGACTCACCCCATGCGCCACGGATCTGCGGTTTCCGCAACGCCGTCGCCAGCGAGTGGGCCTCTTTGCGGACGGCCTCTCCCGAGACCCTGACGCCCTCCACCTGCTGCCGCAGCTCCGCCGACAGCGTGGCACGCTGCCTCTCCACCTCTCCGAGGCGCTGGTGCAGCTGCCGGAGGGCCTCGTTGATGGGGGCGAGCCGGGTGTCGGCGGCCCGGTCGGCCTGCCGAGTCTGCCGTTCCAGGACGTCGGCGGAGAGCGCACGGAACTGGTTTGCCAGAGCCTCCCGTTCCGTGGCAGTGGTGTCCGCGCGTTCCAGGGCGAGGTCCAGCCGGGCTTGGGTGCGGGCCATCGTCGAGGCGACGCCGGCCCGCGCTATCAGATACCCAATGACCATGCCGAGCAGCAGCATGATCAAAGCCCACAGCAGCACGTTGATGTCCATGGGAACAGGGTGGCAGAGGGCGCTGACATTTTTTGTGGGCCCGGAGGGCGTCGTTGGTCGGCCACCGGCTGGTCATGGGCTCGCGGCGGCACGGCGCTGGGTCCGCTCGGTCGCTGCGCCCCGAAATGAGAATTGTCGGCGGCTGGGTGTTGAATGGTGGCGTGTTCGAGAACTCTGCTGCACACCTGGATGACCTGGCCACGTTCGTGACGGCCTCCCCGACGAGCTTCCATGCGGCCGATGCCGTCGCGCGACGCCTGTCAGCCGCCGGATTCACAGCGGTTGACGAGACGGGGTCGTTCCCCAGCGGCGCGGGCCGCTTCTATGTTGCACGGGGCGGGGCCGTGATCGCCTGGCGGCAACCGGATCAGATCAGCGCCTCAACGGGGCTGCGGGTTGTGGGCGCCCACACCGACTCCCCGGCGCTCAAGGTCAAACCAGAGGTCCAGTTCACCTCCCGGGGCTGGGGGCAGATCGCCGTCGAGGTCTACGGCGGGTCTCTGCTCAACTCGTGGCTGGACCGCGAGCTCGGCGTCGCCGGACGGATCGTCACGCACGACGGGGCCCAGCATCTGGTGCGGCTGGACGCCGTCGCCCGGGTGCCACAGCTGGCAATCCACTTGGATCGCACGGTCAACGACGGCCTGACGCTGGACCGCCAGATCCATATGCAGCCCGTGTTCACCCTCGACGCCGAGGCGGGACTGTTGACAGCGTTGGCGGAGCAGGCCGGGGTGACAGCCGACGATGTCCTGGGTCACGACCTGTTCACCTATGATTCACAGCGCCCCGCGCGCTTCGGCTTGCGGGGTGAGTTCTTCGCCTCGGGTCGTCTGGACAACCTGTCCAGCACCCACGCGGGGCTGGTCGCATTCGAGGACCTGCCGACCAGTGACGACCTGGTGCTCTTGGCCGCCTTCGATCACGAGGAGATCGGCTCGGAGTCCTCCACTGGTGCGGCAGGCCCATTCCTGGCGGACGTGCTGGAGCGGATCACCGCTGTCGCCGGACTCGACCTGGATGCCCGCAAGGCGCTTTTCGCACGCGGGTCCTGCGTCTCCGCCGACGCCGGGCATCTGGTGCACCCCAACTATCCGGGGCATCATGATCCCCAGGCCAGTCTGCTGCCAAACCGCGGTCCCATCCTGAAGATCAATGCGAATCAGCGATACGCCACCGATGCCGTCAGCGAGGCCATCTGGCTGCGCGCCTGCCAGATGGCGGGGGTGCCGTCGCAGGTCTTTGTGAGCAACAACACCATCCCCTGCGGCTCCACCATCGGACCCATCACCGCCACCCGCCTGGGGTTGACGACGGTGGACGTCGGCATAGGGCTACTGTCCATGCACTCGGTGCGCGAGCTCTGCGGAGCGGAGGATCCGAACATGCTGGCCCGCGCGCTGCGCGCCTACCTGCTGGGGTGAGGTCCCGCCCGCAGCGGCGACGAGGCAAGGGAGAAATAAGGAGCAGACCCGCCGTCATCCAGCCCAAGGAGAGTAAGGCTGGTGCGGCGGGCCTGCGAAGCGCTCGTGGCAACAGCGCTGATCGGTGATCCTGAACACCTGTGACGAACAAGTCAGTCACTGAGGTAAGCCTAACCCTGATGATTTGAGAAACGCAAGGGGTTCGTAACTAAAAGTCCACTTCGTGGGATGAGGCCAGCAGGAGCAAGGTGCCGTAGACTCTTCGCCCGTGGCTCTCACCATCGGAATCGTCGGCCTCCCCAACGCCGGCAAGTCGACCTTGTTCAACGCGCTGACCCGCAACAACGTGCTGGCGGCCAACTACCCGTTCGCGACGATCGAACCGAACGTCGGCGTCGTTGGCGTTCCAGATGCCCGACTTCCGGTGCTGGCTGAGATCTACGGCTCCGCCCGCATCCTGCCCGCCACGGTGAGCTTCGTCGACATCGCCGGCATCGTGCGCGGAGCGTCCAAGGGTGAGGGCATGGGCAATGCCTTCCTCGCCAATATCCGCGAGGCCGACGCCATCTGTCAGGTGACTCGCGTCTTCGACGACGCCGACGTCTCGCATGTCGACGGACGGGTTGACCCCGCCGGGGACATCGACACCATCACCACGGAACTGGCCCTGGCCGATCTTCAAACCTTGGAGAAAGCGCTGCCCCGGGTTGAGAAGGAGGCGCGGATCAAGAAGGAGAGCCGCCCCAAGCTGGAGGCCATGCAGGCCGCTGTCGGCGTCCTCGAATCCGGGCGGCGCATCCACGGGTCGGGACTCGACCTGGATCTGCTGCGGGACCTGTTCCTGCTGACCGCCAAGCCCTTCCTGTATGTGTTCAACTGCGACCAGGACGAGCTGACCGACGAGGCGCTGAAAGACAGGATGCGGCAAATCGTCGCTCCTGCGGAGGCGATCTTCCTTGATGCAAAGTTCGAGTCCGAGCTGGTGGAGATGGACGAGGAGGAGGCGCGGGAGTTCCTGGCCGACGCGGGCGTCGAAGAACCGGGCCTGGACGTGTTGGCGCGTGTCGGCTACGCGACCCTCGGTCTGCAGAGCTATCTGACGGCGGGCCCAAAGGAGGCCCGCGCCTGGACCATTCCGCAGGGCGCAACAGCCCCCGAGGCAGCGGGCGTGATCCACACCGACTTCCAGAAAGGCTTCATCAAAGCCCAGGTGGTCAGCTTCGATGACCTGGTCGCAGCCGGCTCCGAGGCCGCAGCCAAGGCGGCGGGCAAACTCCGCCTGGAGGGCAAGGACTACGTGATGCAAGACGGCGACGTGGTGGAGTTCCGGTTCAATGTGTGAAACATCTGACGACAGCCGCAGGGTGCCTGGTCGGCAACGGCAGGCCCCAGCCGGCCAGTTCGCTGCCGTCAGAGGCACAATGGCTAGACTGCGACCAGCGACCTTCTCCCAAGCCTCTCAGGTAGATCCACCGTTGGAAGGGCTTTTTCCACGCAGCACCGACATGACAGATCTCCTGAAACCGTTTGCATTCGGATCGAGAGAAGTGGATGATGCATGAATCTACGCATTGCTAGATATGACCCATCAATGCGTCAGGCGGCGCTTGATCTTGCCCTGCGTGCATGGGAGTCGGTGTTCCCGCAGATGAGGGATTCTGTGCCAGGCTTCGTCTACGACGCCTTCTATCCGGATGGCTGGAGACAGCGGCAAATCCTGGACCTGGGGCGCGTGCTTGATGATGAGCCGGAATCTGTCGATGTAGCGTTCGCCGATGGGGTGACGGCGGGGTGGGTGTGTACCCGCGTCCATCCGGAGGACTCGATGGGCGAGATCTATGTTCTGGCCGTGGACCCTGTCTTTCAGCGTCGAGGAATCGGGCGGGCACTCATGAAGCATGGTGAGGGTCGCGCTCTGGAGGCGGGAATGGCCATGGTGATGGTGGAAACGGGGGGAGATCCCGGACACGGATCCGCGAGGGCCGCCTATGAGCAGAGTGGTTACCAGCGTTGGCCTGTTGCCCGCTATTTCAAAGACCTGCGGTGCCGATGAAACTCAAAGAGCTTTTTGCGTAAATTCTAACCAGTCTAGTCATCCAGGCGAGTGGTTCGCAAATAACTTTTTCTCTCTCTAAGTTATCTATGCAATAGAATCTTCATAGAGAAGTGTTTAACACCACGGTGATATCATGTGGTATCACCGGGATGGGAGGTGAACTATATGACAGATGTCCTCATTCGTGGTCTCAGCGAAATAGCCATTGAGCGCTTTGATGCCGAGGCGTGTTCCCTGGGCTGTCGCGCAACGAGTTCCTGCGACGCAGGCTTGAAGGGAACACTGTGACCCCTGCTGTTGACGTATCGGTGACTGCGGAGGATTGGGGTCGATCGGCAGCCGCATTCGAGGATCTTGCGGATCCTCATGTCATGGAGTCAGCATGGCAGTAAGGGGGTGGCTTGTCGATAAGTCGGCGTATGTACGGATGCAACTGGAGCAAGCCGCCGAGTTTAAGGAATGGGGCAGCCGCATCGGGCGTGGCCTAGTGCGGTTGGCAACGGTCACAAGGCTTAAATTGGGGTTTTCCGCGCGCTCTGGCCAGGCCGCCTGGAAGGCGTTCGCTATGCCGCCCCTATCGCTTATGCCGCTTGAATTCCTGACGCCCACAATGGAGGAGCGGGCACGGGAAGTGCAAATGCTGCTTGCCGATCGCGGACAGCATCGCGCACTGTCAATCCCTGATCTCCTCATTGCGGCTACGGCGGAGAGGGCAGGATTGACGGTGCTTGCAGTTGATAAGGATTTTGATCCTATCTCCGAGGCCACGAAACAGCCAGTGGAGCAGCTTGGGTTGTCATCACCCTAATTGAGCAATACTTTGGCCAGAATAGGAGGTTTAATCGCATTGCTAAATGGGATTTCAGGCTTCCGGTAGATGGAGATATATTTTGGTAATATGCAGTATTCGTAGCGCATGTGCTACAGTCGTATGTTATGAGTGATGCCGAGTCGCCGATCAAGAGTCTGTCGCAGCGCGAGTTGCGCAATGAGTCCGGCCGGGTGCTGCGTGCGGTGAGTGGGGGACAGTCTTTCATCTTGACCAATAGCGGGGTTCCTGTGGGACGGATTGTGCCGCTTGAGGAGCCTGCTCCCGCGCTGAGGATCGTTCGTCCAGCGCGGCGTCAGGGCGGATGGGCGGCTTTGGGGATTGCGCGGAAGACTGGCGTGCAGAACCTTACCGGGACTCTCGATGACCTGCGTGAGGATAGGCAGTGACCTCACAGCGGGTTGTCTATGTGGACACCTCGGCCCTCGGGGCGTTGCTGATCGAACAGCCCGAGAGCGACGCTGTGCTGAGGTGGCTTGACGGATCCTCGGACATGCTGGTCTCCAGCGATCTGCTTGAAACCGAACTGCGTCGCCTCGCCGTCAGGGAAGACATCGACCAGGCTGATGTGACTCGGATTCTCGACGGTGTCGCGCTAGCCGCCCTTGACCGGGCCGTCTACCGCAGCGCAGGTCTTTTGCCCATGCCTTATCTGCGGACTCTTGACGCATTGCACCTGGAGGCAGCCCTGCGACTTGATGCTGCTGCCATCCTTACCTACGACTGCAGGCTCAGCGACGCGGCCCGCTCCCTGGGACTCCAGGTGATCGCACCTGGAGTAACGCGTGAGTGATTCCCTCCCCCCGGTAGCGAAGTGGGTACTGTGGGTGAGGCTCTAGCTCAATGTCCGCTCCAGCAGCGAGAGGAAGCCGCGATGTCTGCTGAGATAAATGTGATCACATCAGGTCCGCGCCTAAGAGTGAACCTGCGCGATGACTTCGTCGTAGACACTGATCGTTCCCGGCTCGATCTCGTCCGGGTCCATAAGTGGTTGTCGACAGATGCCTTCTGGGCAATGGGGCGGTCCTTTGAGGTTGTGAAGCGGGCAGCTGATGCCTCCATCAACTTTGGCCTGTATGGCCCGGACGGTACGCAGGCCGGGTATGCACGTGTCGTCACCGATGGTGTGACATCGGGTTGGCTGTGCGATGTCTACCTCGTGCCGGAGATACGAGGCCGTGGGCTCGGCACCGCTCTGTCGAGGGTGATCGTCGATTTCATCCGGCCGCTGGGTCTTAGGCGTTTTATGCTTTCGACGAAAGATGCCCACGAGCTATATGCAAAGACGGGATTCATCCCGTTTCCTGAGCCGCAGAATCTCATGGTGCTGGGGTCGGAGAAAATCCAGGAATAGATCAGGAAATGGTCTTGCGGGGGTCGAATAGAGACTGGAAAACACCACATAATCTCGTGGCGTCATTGATTCCCAATGTCGCCATGAGCGTTATACATGAGCTCAGGGAAAAATCCATTGCCGTACAACCTTCACGGCGCTATCGAAGACGATGCCGTCGCCGCCCCTGGGTCAGAGGCAGAACGGAGCATGACCGGGAAACGACGGTGGCGGCCACCTTCTGGCCGCGCGGCGCTGAGGGTGTCTCCGAAGAGATAGCCGATTGACTCGTTCTCAAGCACATAGGGAATCTCGAGGTCAGTGCTGACCACGTTCCAGTTGGACGCGGTGTACATTTCTGCGTCAGTCAGGCGCTTTTTCGAGACGGCGAAGCCCAAGACATCCGCTTGCGGCATCAACTCCGGCGGAGCCAGGAAGGAGGAGCCAGCCAAGGCTGCGCCGCCAACAGCATCCCACCGTGACTACGACGATCAATGAATGTCATGTGCCCTCCATGGATTTCAACGAGGAGTAGAAGTTGCTCAACCCTATCCCTCGACAGGGTCACACCCCTGAGGCTATTGAGACTCCGCTGGACCCGAGCTCCCTCAGAAGGTTTAACACACAATAACATCGCCACAGCACGCTTTGCGACATCAAATCTAGGGTGTGCGATTAATTACCCTAACAGCATGTCATAAAGTTGGGGCAACCGAATGACTGACGCAAGCCCTAGGGTTTGCCCTTCCGGCCTCCGGCACGGACTTTGATAGAGATCAAAACTACTGCGAGAGTGAGGGTAAGCGCTATGACCGCAGCCCACCAGACCACCGAAAGACTATGCAGCGTAATGCAAAGCACAAACTGGACGACGGCGCTGGAAATCACGGTGGCTCCCACTGGGACGGCAGTCATGCTGGAGCGGCGATAGTTCGACATGATGACGGCACGCTGCGCGCCGAGCCCTCGACGGGCCTGCCATGAACACCAAACAGCAACTCCGCCGAACACCAGCCAAAGGAGCCCCAGAGTCAAGGTGAAGGACAGCTCAGTTGAGGCCCTGACATCTGAATCCAACGCGCTGACCCCGCGTGAGGCGAGCCCGCCAAGCACAATGATGATGATCTCCACGAAGATGAGGAATCCCAGCGGTCTGTAGACCTTGCTGCCAAGTTCATGCATCCCAGAGGCGAGCTGTTTATTGGTTGGATCGACGGCAAGGGCCGCTGCAAGAGTCGCACTCGCTTCTCGGAGGTGAGCTGTGCCGTCAGCCATTTTCGCCTGCAGCTCCAGCGCTCCAGCGTGATCGGGCTCCAGCGACAGCGCCTCGTTCACACGAGCCTGCGCCTGTTTCACGCTGTAGGTACGCTCCAGCTCAGCGACGATCACATACACGGACGCGTCCTGAGGCGAGGCCTTAAGAGCCTCCCGGGCCAGCTCGCGGCATCGCTTACGCCCGGCACCGCACCAGCGTTCAGCCAAGGCGAGATGGGCGAGGGCCATGCCGTCACCAGGATCAAGCTCTACCACCCGACGCATGAGGTCCCGGCGTTCATCCCACGTGGGCGCCAACTCCGCGGCCTTGAAAGCAGCCCCAGCGTATTCCGGCTCAAGGGCCAGCGCCTCATAAGCCTCACGACGCGCCTCGTCCGCGCGTCCGAGATCGTTCAGAGCGTATGCGAGCACAAGATGCGCCTGCGCCGAGCCGGGAAAGTTTGCGCACAGGCTTCCGGCCTCCTCAAAGGCCTGGCGATAGCGGCCCATCTGCCGCAGCAGCGCGAACCGCTGCAGGCGACGCGCATAGTCTGCCTGATCCGGCACCTCACCGGATGCATAGCTGGTCACAGCAGCTTGCGCGCTGCCATGTAGCGGCGCAGATCATCGTATTCACCATCGTTGTTCGCATAGGCGACGACGTTGCGGGCACTCGAAAACCACGCACCACAGCTGGGACGGCTCCGGCGAAGGGCTTTCTGCAGATCACGCATGGTGATCATCCTGACCTCTCCGGTGCGCATCGAATCAGCCAGCGCAGCCTCCGTCGCCTGCTCACAGGCCCCGGCGATGTCAGCGCCCGTGAGTCCATCGGAGTTCTTTGCCAGCCAGCCGAGGTCGATTCCGGAGATGGGCCGGTGTTTAAGATGGTGTCTGAAGATCGCGTACCGGGCGTCCTCATCGGGAGGCAGCACCAGAACAGATCGGTCAAACCGGCCGGGACGGCGCAGCGCAACATCAAGGTCCCACGGCCGGTTGGTGGCGGCCAATATGTACACGCCCTCGTTGTCGGCGCCGACTCCGTCCAACTCGGTGAGGAATTGAACGGTTGTGTTTCGCGCCACCTGGCCGGCGCTGGTCTGACGCCGCATGCCGATGGCATCGAGTTCATCGAAGAACAGGACGATCGGCGCCCGTCGCCGGGCCATGAGAAAAAGCTCGTGCATGTTGCGCTCCGACGCCCCGGCGTACATATCCAGGACGTCAGCGACGGTGACGCTGAGGAAGGAGGCCCCCATCTCTCCGGCGATGGCACGGGCGATGAAGGACTTTCCACAACCGGGCGGGCCGTACATGAGCAGGCCGCCGCCCAGGGACTTGCCGAATGCCTTGCGCAGCTCTGGATGGCGCAGGGGCCCGAGGAATTGCAGCTCGATCGCGCGTTTGACCTCGGTCATTCCGCCGACGTCACCCAGTGTGAGCGGGTTCTTCTCGACGTCCCAGACCTCCTCGGGCGGCGCGGGAACGTCCTCAGCGGTCGTGAATGCCGGGGCTGGGCCGTTGAGGTCCACCTCGGCACGTCGCCAGTCGAAGGGCTCCGAGGCTGAGGCATCGGGGGTCTGCGAGGGCTTGAGGGGTTCAAGGGACTCCGCTGGAGTGCTGGCCCGGGCCAGCAGCGAGAGCGCCTCGGCGTGGGCGGGCTCCTCCGTCAGAATCAGCGCACAGTGCTGCACGGCCTCACGATTGCGTCCTGCTTTGAAGAGCTGGTCGGCCAAGTGGAGCCGCAGGACAGCATCGCCGGGATTCGATGAGACAGCACGTTGAAGCGCTTCGAGCACCGCATCTTCCATCTGTCACCTTTTCTGACGCCGAGTCCCCACCATCGTAGTGTGCCCGGGTTGAAGGATCTGGCAGGTCACGAGCCTTCTGGGGTGGTGCGGGTTTTCGCAGGACGTCGGCCGCCCCGTCGCTGGTTTTCCCACTCAGGTCCCGGCGCAGCTCCGGCGGCAGCGCAAACGTGAGGTTCTCCTCCATGAGGCGCTCCTCCTCCGCCTGCGTGAACCCCCGCTCGGCCAAGAGATCCAGCACCTGCTGCACCAACTCGTCAGGCACCGACGCCCCTGAGGTTCAGACCGATGACCTCGACGCCCTCCAGCTATTCCGGCTGGATCTCGGAGGCGTAGTCGATGCGCTCCGACCGCTTGGCCTCACGATGCACTTTCGACACCAGCGGGCACATGGCATCAATGGATTGCGTTCCACTCTATCCGCCTTCCCCAGGAAGGTTATTTAGCAACCATTGAAAAAGATTCCGAAGATGGATTTGATGGCGGTTGCGAAAGCCGGATAGGGGTTGACGGCAGATAGAGGTTTATTCATGGGTGTAATTAACACGCACTGGAAGAAAAAAGGACGGCTCACTTCGATAAACTTCTCCACGTTCTATTCTATCTCTATCTGAAACAAGACGCTCTCGCCACTATTTAAACCCTGAGACTTATTCACAGCTGCTAGCAACTGGGTCCCGACAAGGGGTTTCACTGTTTCTAACACCCCCATGAATAAGCCTACCTATTTTTTTGGCAGGACTTTCAGATTCACTGAATAACCCGCAAGCTCCTGAGCGATATTCACCAACCACAGCTCGCCGCCGTCATCCCAGTTCAGCAGTTTCAGAGTTGTTTTGCCCTCTGCAGGTTTTGGAATGGCGACAAGCCCTTCGGTAACACCCATGTGGGCCTAAGTCTTGGGCACCTCTGCTTCCCAAGCAACCTTGAGCTACCCCAGAGGCCCGGAAGCCGATGTCAGCTCCTCAGGCATGGGGGAAGCACTGTTGACAGTCTGTGTTGCACAGAAATCAGCGCATTCGCACTTCCACCTCAGCAGGAAGTCAGGATGAGCAGCGGTGCTGCGAGCACAGCCACCAGTCGGAATCGTCTACGGCCTTCGGACAGCGTCGTGACTGGCTTCCGTATCATCGACATGGCCATGACAGCTCCCTTCTGTTTTGACCTCACATATGCCGTAGCGGCCAGCCCCGCTCGGAGCGCACCTGCATCGCCTGCTGCTCCCTGCCCTGGCTCACCAACCACTCGGCGTAGGAGCTCTTCTGCTCAGAATGCCACCTGGCCTGCCAGTCGTTGGCCTCTCTCACGTCCGGCAGATATCCGGCCAGAAGCCGACCGAGTTGGGCTGCTGCCCGGGCATCCGCTCTGGCCCCGTGCGCCTCCTCCGCGGAGAGCTCCACCCCATGGTGTCGCGCCACATCGACGAGCCGTCGGCTCCCTCTGCGGTACCGATCCGCCTGCTTGTCGATCACGTAGGGATCGATCACCACACCACGGATCTCGAAACCATCCAGACCGTACCGGCGGAGCTCACGATCCAGCAATGTGCAGTCATACGTGGCGTTGAAGACGCAGAGCGCCCCGCCGTCGTCCCACACCTGCCCGATTGCATCACGGATCGCAGCCAAGCCCTCAGCGTGTTCCATTCCCCGACTCATCGCCTCCTCCGTGGTGATGCCATGAATCGCTGTCGCCCTCTCAGGGATTGAGCTCGAAGGCCGCAACAGCCAATCCTGATCACCCACCGATGCCGTGATGATCTCCGCCGTCAGCGGGTCCGGCCCGCTCGTTTCGACATCAAACCCGACGAACCGCACTTCGCTCCACCTCATTGACTTTCCTCCACTTTGGTTGACCACGTGCCAAAGCTAACGAGAGGAACCGACAAAAATCAGCGGGGAGACCTGCGAGCAGGGCACTTCATCTGCATCTCCCACTCACCCATCACCTTCCGCTGAAGGGCGGACGGGATCTGACGCCAAGCCGAGGATCAGCAGTGGCTATCCGCAGCTGCTGCATTTCGCTCTGCCCAGCCGCCGATGTCTCCCCCGTTGATGGCCAAGGCCAGCAGCTCCGGGAAGGCGTCGGGTGTGCAGCCGAAGGCTGGGATTCCCAAGCCCGCCAGGCTCGCCGCCACACCATGGTTGTAGGAGGGGGTGCCGGCATCGTCGAGGGCCAGCAGCACCACCACCGTCACCCCCGCCTTCACCAGGGCATTCAGGCGTCGCAGCATCTTCTCGGGGGTGGTGTCATACAGGTCCGAGATCAGAACGAGAACAGTCCCGGCAGGCTTGGTGATCAACGACTCGCAATACGCCAGCGCCGGGGAGGTGTTGGTGCCGCCACCCAGCTGGGTGCCAAAGATGACATCCACCGGGTCTGTGAGCCTGTCGGTGAGATCCACCACCGACGTGTCGTAGGCCACCAGCGACGTCTTGAGAGCCCGAATCTGCGCCATCACCGCAGCAAAGATGGAGGCATAGACCACCGACTCCGCCATTGAGCCGGACTGGTCCAGGCACACCACGATCTCCCGCTGCACCCCCAGGCTTCGGCGGCCGAAGCCGACGAGACGCTCCGGCACAACCGTGCGATGCTCGGGCAGGTAGTTGCCCAGATTCGCCTGGATGGTGCGAGGCCAGTTGATGTCCCCCGGTTTGGGGCGGTTGGTGCGGGCCGCGCGGTTCAACGCACCGCGCACCGCCTGCCGGGTGTGCTCCGCGATCCGCTCCTCCACCTGCCTGACCACCCTGGCCACGACCTCCCGGGCTGTCGCCTTCGACCGCTCCGGCAGCACACTCGACAGCGAGGCCAGGGTGGCAACCAGGTTGACGTCAGGCTCCACCTGCTCCAGCACCTCGGGTTCCAACAGCAACTGCCTCAGCCCGAGTCTCTCGATGGCGTCGGTCTGCATTACCCGCACCACCCGCGACGGGAAATAGGAGCGAATGTCACCCAGCCATCGGGTCACAGACGGCGTTGAGGAACCGAGCCCCGCACCCCGGCTACGCCCACTGCCACCTGGCTTGCGGCCATCGGAGTCGTACAGGGCGGCGAGGGCCCTGTCCATCTCCTGGAGCCGTCCGCTCAGCTTGACGGGGTTCCCGGGCTCATCGGCTCCCAGCAGCAGCCGCCAGCGTTCGGCGGGGGTGGGATTCCCAGTCATGCGTTCGCCCCTCTCAGAATCAGTGTGATGGCAGCCAGGACCGGCTCGTCCGCGGCGGTGGGATGGAATTCATCCGCTGTCTCCTCCTCAGCTGTTCCCAGGTTCCGCACGGCCGCAGCGACCTGGGTTCGGGCGGGGGCACTCCACTGCCCGAAGGCGCGGCGCAGGATCGGCAGCACATCGGTGAACGTTTCCGCATCAATGCGTTGAACCCATTCGTCAATGATGCCGAGGAGTCGACGGTCGTGCACCAGCAGCAGCGAGTCTCCCGCGAGGAAGCCCTCAACCCACGTGGCCTGCTCAGCTGGCTCCATGCCTGCTGAGAGGACCCGGCTGAGTCTGGTGGCGGCGTCGTCGGCGTCGATGGCTCCCCCAGCGAGCAGGATGCGTGTGGCGCGTCCCGCGATGGTCCCGGGAATCGATGGGCGTCCCGCCAGCTCGGTGAGGGCATCGGTCCAGGCCCGCTGGTCGTCCTCGGCGAGCAGGCCGACGACACCCTGCACCCCGTCGATGTCTGAGCGCAGGGTGGCGGCAGCCTCCGGGCTGATCCCAGAGGCCGCGGAGGGTAGGCCTGCCATGGCTCGGGCCAGCACCTGGCGCGCAACCAGGGCAAGACGGTCGGTATCGGTGCGTCGCACATCGCCGTAGCGCTGCGCACGGGCCAGCGGAGGCAGGGTGCGCAGCAATTGTCCGATGTCGGCCTCACGGGCAGCGAACCCGTCCAGGCGGGCCAGCAGCGGCTCCAGCACCTGCTCCAGGTCTGCGGCGAGCGCTTGCTCGACGGCCTCGGTAACGGCGACGAGATCCTCAGCGGACTCCAGCAGCGCAGCCCCCGCAGCCTCCTCGACGGTGGTGCCGTGACGGGCCGCGTCCACGACCGCGACCGAGAGCCCCGGCTCCCAGGCGACGGCCCAGCCCTCCTTGAAAGTGCCCTTGCCGTAGGCGGTCTTGGGTTCGCCCCAGTCGATGCCCAGGATGCGAAGCCTCCGCAGGAACTGCGACCTGGCCAGGTCGTTCGGCTTGCGCAGGTCCAAGGTGAGTTCCCTGACAGTTGCCTCGAAGTTCAGCCGCAGCCGCTTCGCGGTGGCCCGGAGATCCGCGTCAAGCGGCACCGTGGGCACATCGTCGGGCACCTCGCCGAGCCCCTCCCCCACGACGGCGTCACGGGTGACGAGCTGCTGGGCTAGGGCGTTGCCCTCGCAAAGCACGGCCAGGGTGGCCTCCTGCACCTCGGTCAGGCCGGGCGCAGGCCGGCCCCGCAGTGCCGCGAGCGCCTCAGCCAGACGCACGCCCTCAATGATGTGGGCGGTGCTGACGGGCAGGTCGGCTCGCCGCAGCACGCCCGCGACCTGCGTCAACCAGGCTGCGATGGGATCATCCTCGACGGTGAACAGGTGGTGGTACCAGCCAGGGGATGTCACTCCAGCCCCGTATCCGGAGCGCATGGCCAGGCGACCGTTGGTCCACGGCACCCATGTGAGCTTCACCTTGGTCTTCGGCAGGCCTTTGAGGAGGGCATTGTCGTCTGCCACCCTCGGCCAGGGGGTTCGCAGAGCGGGGGCATGCCAGGCCCCGCAGACGACGGCGACGCGCTCGTGTCCCTCCCGTTTGACGGCACGCAGCACCTTCCGCATGTGCGCCTCGCGGGTCAATGTCCTGGGATCGGTCTCCGCGTCGGCTGCGCGCAGCTCCGCCATGGCCTCGGTGAGGGCCTCGAAGGCTGACTCGTCACCGCGCAACTCGACGACGTCCTCCCACCAGGCCTCCGGATCGTCATAGCCGGCGGCCTCTGCCAGCTGGCTGATGGGGTCGGCGCGGGACGGCTCGGCATCGGTCTCGACGGCCCCCTGATCCCCCTCCCCCTCTGCGAGGGTGTGGGCGGCAGGCAGATCCATGGCCCGCACGGGCACCCCAGCCTCCGTTGCCCAGGTGAGCGCCTGCCACTCTGGGGAGAAGACCGCGAACGGCCAGAAGGCGGCCCGGCTCGGCTGGGTCTCCGCCCAGGCCAGCACCGCGACGGGTGGCCGCAGAGCGGGGTCGGTGATCCACCGAAACAACGACTCAGCGTCGGCCGGGGCCTCCAGCACAACGCAGTCCGGCTGGTATTCGCCCAGGGCCTTCCGCACCGCGCGCGCCGATCCGGGGCCGTGGTGCCGGACCCCGAGGATCCGCATCTCGAAGGCAGCCACGATCAGCCGGTCACCTCCCGGCAGGCCCGGTAGAAGTCGCGCCAGTCATCGCGGTCCCGCACCACCGTCTCCAGGTATTCGAGCCACACCACCTGGTCGGAGACGGGGTCCTTGACCACCGCGCCGGTGATGCCTGCTGCGATGTCGCTGGCCTTGAGGTCGCCGTCGCCGAAGTGGGTTGCCAGTGCCATGCCGTTGGTGATGACGCTGATGGCCTCAGCGGTGGACAGGGTTCCGGAGGGGGTTTTGACCTTGGTGCGACCGTCGGTGGTCTGGCCGGAACGCAGCTCCCGGAACACGGTGACCACGCGGCGGATCTCAGCCTCCGGGGATTCCACCTGCGGCAGTTGCAGGGCAGCCGCCTGGTCGGCGACGCGACGGGTGACGATGGTGATCTCGTCGTGCTCGCTGGCGGGCAGGGGCAGGACGACGGTGTTGAAACGGCGTCGCAGAGCGCTCGACAGGTCGTTGACTCCGCGGTCTCGGTCGTTGGCTGTGGCGATCAGGTTGAATCCGCGGGTGGCCTGCACCTCCGTGCTGAGCTCCGGCACCGGCAGCGTCTTCTCGCTGAGCACCGTGATGAGGCCATCCTGCACGTCGGAGGGCATCCGGGTCAGCTCCTCGACACGCGCGATAGATCCCCGCTGCATCGCCACCATGATCGGGGACGGCACCAGCGCCGCCTCCGAGGGGCCCTCAGCCAGCAGCCTGGCGTAGTTCCAGCCATAGCGCACGGCCTCCTCGGTGGTGCCTGCGGTGCCCTGGACCAGCATCGTCGAGTCGCCTGCGACGGCCGCGGCCAAGTGTTCGCTGACCCAGGACTTGGCGGTGCCGGGAACGCCGAGCAGCAGCAGGGCCCGGTCGGTGGCGAGGGTGGCGACGGCGACCTCCATGAGCCGCCGGTTGCCGACATATTTGGGGCTGATCACCGTTCCATCAGACAACTCGCCACCCATCAGATAGGTGACCACCGCCCACGGAGACAGCCGCCAGCCCGGCGGGCGGGGGCGGTCGTCGGCGGCGGCGAGGGCTTCAAGCTCCGCAGCGAACTGCTGCTCGGCATGCGGACGTAGCACCTGATTGTCGGTCATGCGGGTTCCTCGGCTGGTTGTGTTTGTGGTGTGGGTGTCGGCCCGAGGGCCGACGGGTCATTGATCGCCTCGGTGAGGGCCATCAGCAACTCAATGTGGCGGGCTGCACGGCGGAGTTGACCGGCTTTGGGGAGCACGGCCTCTTCGGTGTCGGCGATGTCACGGATCCGTTCGGCAATCTGGCCTGCGAGTTCCCGGGGAAACCGCTGCCGTTGCAGCAGCTCACAGGCCGTCACCAGTCCTCCCAGCTCCCAGTTGCTGGGTTTCTCACCGGCCCAGCGCTTGAGCTGATGTGAGAGCCGTTCGGCTGCGGCGGGACCGATCCGGCCGTGGAATCCAGCCAGCGTCACCTCCACCTGGTTCAACTTCATGGTGGCGCATCGCGCCTCCAGCCAGCGGTCACGCGCCTCAGCGGTTGCGAGCGCCAGGAGTTGCCCCAGCAGCGGGCTGTCCTGCTGGTCGCCGACGGTCAGCAGCAGGCCAGCCGCCTGGCTGTCGTGGTGCCGAAGCGCTGCCCGCTCCAGATGGAGCAGGCTCCCATCTTCACTGCGGGCCGCAGCTGCGACGAGTTTCCCGAAAACACAGCCGATCAGCGACCTCCACCGGCTCGGGGGGATCAGCTCCAGCAGGTGCAGCGCCCGCTGCATGCCGGCATCCTCGGCGTCCTGGTCGAGGGGGTAGCCGTCCTGCTCGGTCTCGGCGGTCTGGGGGACGGGGGTGATCTGCAGCCTGGCCTTGCCGAAGATGGTGTGTTGCAGCCGGATGTGCTGGGTGGCGAGCGACTCGGCGCGCTGAGCGAAGGCTGATCCGGGGAGCCGGGACAGCATGACGGCCGCCGCTGCCCGGGGAGCCTGTGCCCGATCTTTCAGCAGCTGCTCCAGCAGCGGCTCATCGCCCACGTCGAGGCCGATCTCCAAGGCCTGCACGAGTCCGGCCCTGGCCTCGGCCCTCTCCTTGCGGAAGGCCTTGTCAGCGAGCAGTTCACGGGCATCGGCTGGTCGTTCCCGCCGCAGCGCCCTCAGATGGGCGACGCGCTGGGCTGTGGTGCCGTGCCGCCACTGCTGCGGATCCAGGGGATCCTCCCCGAGCTCGGTCTCACCGACGTGGGAGATCACCCGTGAGTCCGGTTGGAGCCGGGCTATCACGCGGCCGCGTTCCCCGAGCAGCGGCAGCAGGGGGTTCTTCCCCGCCGGGGTGTCCCGGTAGACCTCAAGAAGCTCCATGAGCAGCTCGTCGGGGAGGGACACCCCACCCGGGTGGCGTTCGTGGAGTAGGCGCAGGCCCTCCTCCAGGATCGGACGCACCTGCCGGTCCGTCTGGGAGGTCAGGCTGGTGATGAGGGAGCGGGCCTTGCCAGCCAGCGCGGGGCGGGTCTCGATGGGAAGGGTCACGGCCTCACCGTCCGGGGATTCCGGCAGCCGGGCGTCCCGCAGCACCGTCCATGCCGCGGCGGCATCAAGGGCGATGACCTCCGGTTCCACTGCGGGTTCCAGGGCCGAGGCCAGCCATGAGGGCAGCTCACCGAGCCGCACCGGCCGCAGCCCGGTGCCCACGGTGCAGGTTGTCACCAGGTCGTCGTGGTTCACAGCAGCCTCACCTTCTGACCGGTGACCACTGCCGTCGGGGTCAGGCCATGGCTGGTCAGCTCTCCGCAGACATGCGCAGCGCGGGAGTCAGCAAGCACCGCAGCACGCCAGGCGGCCGGCCCCAGCAGCGGCAGGCCGTCGTCGGCATCGGCGATGCTGAACTGGTCATCGGCGCGACGCACCCGCCCCGTCACCCACACGGGCAGGCCACGGCACCACGGGTCGGCGGCGAGGGCGGCCCGCCACTGGTCACGCACGTCGGCGGGAGTCGTCGACGGCGGGTCCCAGAGCCCGATGGGTTGGGCGTCGGAGGTCTGCTCCCCCACCGTGGCGCGCAGCGGAAGCCGGCCGGGGTGGAAGTGCAGGGTGGCGTCGACGGCGGTACCGGGTATCAGGTTCGACGCCAGGCTGGCTCCGGCTGCGGCGAAGAACAGCACCAGCGCCCAACGTCCGCTGCGCTGTCCGTGCATCCACACCCGCCGCACCGACAGCCTGTCCTCGTGGCTGTCGACCTGACCGAGCACCGCCCAGTGGTCGGCGACGCCGGGCTGCTCCGCGACGACATCCTCCGCGCGGACGGTGAAGCCGATGTGGTTGCGCACCGTCGCCATCAGGTCCTCGGGCAGCTCCGCGCGACGCTGCCAGGCTCGAATCAGCAGCCTCAGCCGGGCATAGCCCGCCATCAGCTGGGCAGGCCAGTCTGCGACAGCGTCGGTGATGCGGGTGAGCTGCTCCAGTTCCACGGCGACCGCGGGGGCCTGGGCATCCACCATGCGGGCTGTCATGCGTCGCAGTTCGCCGAAACGATCGGCGGAGTGGGTGGCGAGCCCCTGGCTGATCTGGTCCCGCAGCCAGCGATCCAGCTCGGCCAGGCCGTCATCGACGCGCTGGTCGCGCTGCGCAGCTCGTTTGGCCGCAGACTGCGCCGCAGCGGCCTGCTGCTCCGGAGTGCGACTCGATGCCCTCTCCCCTGCGGTCTTGCGAGCTGCGGCGCGGGACTCGCGCCCGGCCGACCACTTCTCAGCAAACGCGGCGATGCCGTCGGTGGCGCTCACATTTCCCTGAGCCCAGAGCAGCAGCAGCGCCACCGAGTGTTTGCAGGGGAACTTCCGGGAGGGGCAGGAGCATCTCCAGGCGGGAGCGGCAGTGTCGATGGAGACCTGATACGGCTTGGCTCCAGAGCCCCGGCACTGCCCCCAGAGCAGGTTGCCGCTGACACCGACCTCCTGCCATGGCGCAGGCACGGCGAGTTTGCGGCCGGCTCTCAACACCTGCTCATCGGGTGCGGCCTCAGCCACCCTGGCCTCACTCCACCTCTCAGTCACGCAGAAGAGATTAGGGCTCAGCCCCGACAGAAAATCCGATCGTGTTTACCCGACGTTAACCCTGGTGTAGCGGACCCGTCATGTAAGGCCTCTACCTTCCTGCTGTCAGACCCTGAGACCCCGGGAAGGTGACGACCATGAAGCTGCGACTCGCGGCCCTCGGCGGTGCCCTGCTGCTGACGGCCTGCGCCTCCGTCGGCGTTCCCGTCGTCCCTCCGTCAGGGTCGCAGGGCAGGGTTATCCCCTCGTTCTCCCTGGCCTGCCCCGGGGGGGCGCTGCGCGGGGAGGGAGCCAGTTCCCAGCGGACAGCCGTCGAGATGCTGGTGCAGGACTATGTGGCAGCCTGTCCCGGAACCACCATCGACTACACCGCCTCCGGTTCCGGTGCGGGGATGAAGGCGTTCTTCGGCGGCACAGCCGACTGGGCCGGTTCCGACACCGCCCTGAGAGCCACCGAACAGGATGGGACCATCGAGACAGAGCGGGCCAGGCTGCGTTGCGGTGGCAACGAGGCCTGGAACCTGCCGTTGGCCTTCGCCCCCATCGCCCTGGCCTACCACGTGGAGGGCGTCGACGATCTGAACCTGACGCCGTCGATCATCGCGAAGATCTTCGACGGGCGGATCACGTCCTGGAGCGATCCCGAGATCACCGCAGCCAACCCCGGCGTCGCGTTGCCCGATGAGGAGATCGCGGTGTTCCACCGAGCCGACGAGTCGGGCACCACCGAGAGCTTCACCGCCTATCTGGATGCCGCATCCGGCGGGGTCTGGGCTCACGCCCCCACCAAGAGATGGCCGACCGACCATGGGGAGGGCAGGGAGAAGACCGCGGGCGTGGCCGACGCGGTTGCCGCCACCGCCAACTCCATCACCTACGTCGAGTGGGGCTCTGCCCTGGAGCGTGATCTCACCGTCGCCCGACTTGACGGGGTGGCCCTGACGGGCGCATCTGCCGCGCGGGCCGTCGAGAGGGCCACCGGGCAGGGCAACGGCAACGACCTGCGGCTCGCCCTGGACTACAGGCCCGGCGGCGACGCCTACCCGGCCGTGGCGGTCACCTACGAGGTGGCGTGCTCCGCGGGAGGCTCCCGTCCGCAGCTGCTGAGGGACGTGCTGGGGCTGTTCGCCTCCGCCGAGTTTCAGGCCGCCCTGGAGGACCTGGGATACGCGCCGCTGCCGGAAGCGCTGCGGGAGAAGGTGGCCCAAGCCGTACTGGAGATCTCATGAGCGACCGGCAACCATCGGAGATGACACCCGCAGGCGTGGGCTCTGAGGCGACGGGGCAGGGCACCTTGCTGGAGAGGCCCAGCCACCTCGGCGACAGGCTTTTCAGCGGGGCCGCGAAACTGTCCAGCGCCCTGATCGTCGCCGTGGTGTTGATCATCGGGGTGTTTCTGCTGACCAACGCCTGGCAGCCGCTGCTGGACAACACCGCCGGCTTCTTCACCTCCACCGTCTTCAACGCCTCCTCCCGACCACCCAGCTTCGGCGTCGCGGCGCTACTGTGGACGACGGTGCTGTCGTCGCTCATAGCGCTGGTCCTGGCGGTTCCGGTGGCCATCGGGTTGGCGCTGCTGATGACCCAGTACGTCAAGGGCAGGATCTCAACGGGCATCGCCTTCGTCATCGACCTGCTGGCGGCTGTGCCGTCGGTGATCTACGGCCTGTGGGGCATCAAAGTGCTGGGACCCGCCATCCAGCCGTTCGCACGGCAGCTGGAGGAGGCGCTGGGCTGGTTCCCGCTGTTCTCGAAGACGCAGGTGGCGTCGCCGGGGACGGTGTTCACCGCGTCGTTGGTGCTGGCCATCATGATCCTGCCCATCATCACCGCCATCACTCGCGACATGTTCGCCCAGACCCCCCGAGACCACATTGAGGCGGCGCTCGCGTTGGGCGCGACCCGCTGGGAGGTGATTCGCTTGACGGTGCTGCCCTATGCCCGCTCGGGCACAATCGCCGCAGCAATGCTGGGACTGGGTCGGGCGCTCGGTGAGACCATCGCCGTCATGCTGATCCTGTCGGCCAGCCCCTTCAGCCTGTCGGTGTTCAGCGGCGGCGAGACGTTCGCGTCGATCATCGCCCGCAACGCCGCCGAGTTCGACACCCCCTACAAGGCCGGGATCTACATCTCCGCGGGTCTGGTGCTGTTCGTGCTGACCTTCGCCGTCAACGCCCTGGCCCGTGTGGTGGCCGAACGAGGAAAGGCGAAACTCTGATGCCTGCTACTCAGCCCAGCCTCAACCTGCAGGGCCCCTCCGGGCTGCGGACCCTGAAGAATCAGCTGGCGACGGTGCTGGTGTGGGCCTGCGTCGGGGTGGCCACGGTCCCGTTGCTGTGGATCCTCATCTCGGTGGCTGTCAAGGGCGCGCCTCTGCTGTTCAGCGTCGGCGCCGACTACCACGTCGTCTGCATCGGCAAAGAAACGAAGATCCGGCATGCCGCCGACGACTGCGGCACGGACGTCCACACCGCCCCCGTCGATGAGAGCCTGGAGTGGCGCTTCGTGCCGGGAGGGCGTTTCGTGGCGGTTGGGGAGAAGGTCAACACCTATCGCAGCCGCACCGCAATGCCGGTCTCCCCCGATCCTGACCGCCCCTACCAGGTGATGTTGATCACGGAGACCGGTTCCGGTGACGTCCGCACCCCGTCGCTGCAGTGGTGGACGACGCCGCTGGGGTCGTCGCAGGCCACCGACACCCGGGGCGGGGCGTTGCAGGCGATCTACGGCACCCTGATGCTGGGGTTGCTGACGGCGGTGATCGCGGTCCCGGTCGGGATGCTGGGCGCAATCTTCCTCGTCGAGTACGGCCGGGGGACGAAGACAGCCCGGGTGGTCTCGTTCATGGTCGACGTCCTCACGGGGGTGCCGTCGATCGTCGCGGCCCTGTTCATCTATGCCCTGCTGATCACCACCCTCGGGCAGCGGCCGTCGGCATTCGCAACGGTGCTGGCGCTGGCGCTGCTGATGCTGCCGATGGTGCTGCGGTCCACGGAGGAGATGCTGAAGCTGGTTCCCGACTCGCTGCGGGAGGCCTCCTACGCACTCGGGGTGCCGAAGTGGAAGACGATCCTGAAGATCGTGGTGCCGACCTCCTATAGCGGCATCCTCACCGGGGTGGTGCTGGGCATCGCCCGGGTGATGGGTGAGACGGCGCCGCTGCTGATCCTGATCGGCTACACCCAGAACCTGTTCCTGAACCCATTCGGCACCTCGATGGGCGCCCTGCCCACCATGATCAACTCCGGCATAGCTACCCCGGAGGGGCAGCCGGGTGCGGACCGGGTATGGGCCGCCGCCCTGACGCTGGTGCTGATCGTGATGGTGCTGAACCTGATAGCCAAGCGCATCGCCAGCCGGAACCGGCTGAGGTGAGGAAGTCGGAGGAGTCGCATGTCGAAGCGCATTGAGGTCAGGGACCTGAACATCTACTACGGCAAGTTCCACGCCGTCTCCAGCGTGAACCTGGTGGTGGAGCCACGTAGCGTGACGGCCTTCATCGGCCCATCGGGCTGTGGGAAATCGACGGTGCTGCGCACCCTGAACCGGATGCACGAGGTCATCCCGGGTGCCCACTGCACCGGCGAGGTGCTGCTGGACGGCACCGACCTGTACGGACCAGACGTCGACCCGGTGGCGGTGCGACGTGTCGTCGGGATGGTGTTCCAGCGGCCGAATCCGTTCCCGGCGATGTCGATCTACGAGAACGTCGCCGCAGGGCTGCGTCTGAACAGGGAGAAGAACCGCACGGTCCTGGATGAGGCCGTGGAGAAGGCGCTGCGTGGCGCGAACCTGTGGAAAGAGGTGAAGGATCGCCTGGGCAAGGCGGGGGTGGGGTTGTCTGGTGGGCAACAGCAGCGGCTGTGCATCGCCCGCGCCATCGCGGTGCAGCCGGATGTGCTGCTGATGGATGAGCCGTGCTCGGCTCTCGATCCGATCTCCACCCTGGCCGTGGAGGATCTCATCCACGAGCTCAAAGAGCACTACACCGTCGTGATCGTCACCCACAATATGCAGCAGGCGGCGCGTGTCTCCGACGAGACGGCCTTCTTCAACCTGAAAGCGCAGGGCGAACCGGGCCACCTGGTCGAGATCGGCCCGACGGAACGCATCTTCCACAACCCGGAGAAGAAAGCCACCGAGGACTACATCACCGGCCGCTTCGGATGACCACATCTTCCGCGGGGGCGACGGCGAACGCCATGAGGACGGGAGCTGAGGACGTGTTCACCGGACCGCGGAGGCCCGGGGAGGAAGAGGACGCCGCCACGGTGATGCCCGCATGCCCACACGACTGCGGGTCACATCCGCGTACAGAGAGTCGTGTTGCCCCACACGGCTATGCGGGGCAACACGACTCTCAGGGATGTTGAGGTGTTAGCTGGTGCAGGTCAGGTTGTCCTCAGGCAGCTGGCCGTCGAGGAGGAAGCCGTCAACAGCCTTGGTGATGCAGGAGCTGCCGCGTCCGTAGGCGCAGTGACCCTCGCCCTTCCA
>ERZ773077.183-NODE-183-length-46782-cov-23.707856_pt1 | contig 46782 bp, 51 predicted proteins | sample MGYA00580612_ERZ773077 | MGnify/ENA primary metagenome ERZ773077 (study PRJEB29015, sample SAMEA2737971) | human oral metagenome | biome: human oral; feature: human-associated habitat; material: dental | place: China | collected 2021 ...
AATTTGAAGGTCGTCTGAAAGTCGTCAAACTCAACATCGACGACAACGAAGCCACCCCCGCCAAATTCGGCGTGCGCGGCATCCCGACGCTGATGGTGTTCAAAAACGGCGAAAACGTCGCCACCAAAGTCGGTGCATTGGCAAAAGGTCAGCTCACTGCATTTGTGAACGCGTCCATCGCCTGATTCCTAAATGATAGAAAGGCCGTCTGAAAAATGTTTCAGACGGCCTTTTTGTATTTATGCACATAAAATGCGGATAAAATGCTGCAAAACTGTGGAAAAATCGAAAGGCGGGTAGTTTGACCACAAGCCGTGTTTGCTGCTGTGTGCAATGCTTGTGGAAAAGTACGCTACCATATTGAAATAAAAGTATAAATCAAGGTTGCCTAAAAAACAGGCAATAACGTGGCGGACAGACAGCCGCAATCCCGTATGCGCTATAATTCTGAAACGGTTTTTGATTGAAAAGGAACATTATGCACACGCTTTCCGCCGAAGTGCGCACGGAGCTGGCTCGGGCTCGTTTGAGGAAAAGCCGCCGCTGGGCGACCGGCCTGCTGCTGGCTGCCTGCGTGTTGTTTGTCGCTTCGCAGTTGCTGGTGAAACAGTACGGCTGGCTGGCGTACGTCAAGGCGTTTGCAGAAGCGGCGATGGTGGGGGCGCTGGCCGACTGGTTTGCCGTAACCGCATTGTTCAGACGGCCTATGGGGCTGCCCATTCCGCATACGGCGATATTGCCGCGCAATCAAGAACGGATTGCCGACGAGCTGGGACGGTTTATCGAAAACAATTTCCTGCTGGGCAAACCGATAGCCTTGCGCGTTTATCAGGCGCAGCCCGCCGATAAGCTGTTGAACTGGCTGGGCAGTGAAGAGGTGCGGGCGCAGTGGTTGCCGTGGGTGGCGCGGCAGATTCCGTATCTGCTTAGAGTGGCCAAGCCCGAACAGTTTGCCCGTTTTGCCGGTATGCTGCTGGCGCAGCAATATACCGGGGAGAAAATCGGCCGGACGTTTTCAGACGGCCTCAGGCTGCTGAAAGCCAACGGTATGCACGAAGTCTTGTTTTGCAGCCTGCTCAAGCAGTTGCGCCGCTGGCTGCAAAGCCCCGATACCCGTGTGCTGTTGGAGCAGAATTTACGCGAATGGGCGGTCAAAATCGAAACCGATGCGCCGAGCACTTGGGACAAGCTCAAAGCCACGTTGAAATCGACGCTGGTGGAAAGGGTGGACGACTGGGTGGCGGAAAAGGCGCTGGACTGGGCGGACAACTGTCTGGCGGCAGCGGAGGAAGACGGCAATCACGCCATCCGTAAAGGTTTTGACGAACAATACGACAAAATAGTGGAAAAACTGCTTGAATCGGATGCTTGGCACAAGCGGCTGGAGGCGGTCAAAATGCAGATTGCACAGTCGCCTGCGCTGCAAAACCATTTGGCGGGATTTTGGCGCGGCATACAGGATTGGGCGGAGAAAGACGTGGAGAAAAAAAATTCGGCCTGTCTGTGGCACCTGGAAAAATTATTGGACCATATGCTTGCGCAAGCTGCTGAGTTTCCACAGTTTATGCGCCGCACCGACGTGCGGTTGTCATTGGCGGTGCGTGATTTTGTGATGCGCTATAAAGGCCGCGCGGCGCAGTTTGTAGCAGATAAAGTCAAAAGCTGGGACGGCGCGCTGATGGTGCAGAAGTTGGAATTGAGTGTGGGCAGGGATTTGCAGTTTATCCGCATCAACGGTACGTTAGTCGGCGGTTTGGTCGGCTTGATGATATATTGCGTGTCGCTTTGGTTGGAATAAGTGCCAGTTGAGATGTCAGGCCGTCTGAAAACGGGTTTCCGATACGGCAAATCATAAAAGGCCGTCTGAAACATAAGTTTCAGACGGCCTCTGCATACGTCAAACAATCAGCGGCTGCCGATGAAGCGGTAATAGGTTTCTCCGTCTTGGATATAGCCTAATTCGACACGGGCGATTTCGGCAATTGCTTCCTGACCGGTGGCCAAATCGGTTACTTCCGCTTGCAAGGCATTGTTGCGCAAAGTGAGCGAGCGGTTTTTTTCCTCTTGCGTCGCAAGCTGTTCCTCTATTCTGCCCATATCGTGCAAACTGCCTTTGCCTATCCAAAGGCTGTATTGGAACCATACCGCCGCAGCGGCCAAAACCACAGTTACCCACTTCATACAATCAATACCTTATTTCCGATTATTTGCCCAGTTGGTAAAACGCGGCTTTGCCCGGATAGTAGGCGGCTTCCGCCAGCTCTTCCTCGATGCGCAGCAATTGGTTGTATTTCGCCATGCGGTCGGAACGGGAGAGCGAGCCGGTTTTAATCTGCATACAGTTGGTGGCAACCGCCAAGTCGGCGATGGTGCTGTCTTCGGTTTCGCCGGAGCGGTGGCTCATTACGCTGGCGTAGCGATTTCGTTTCGCCAAATCCACGGCTTTCAGGGTTTCGCTCAATGTGCCGATTTGGTTCACTTTCACCAGCAGCGCGTTGGCCACGCCTTTTTCAATGCCTTCGGCCAGGATTTTCGGGTTGGTGACGAACAAGTCGTCGCCCACCAGCTGCACTTTGCCGCCCAGTTTGTCGGTCAGCAGTTTCCAGCCTGCCCAGTCGTTTTCGTCCATGCCGTCTTCGATGGAGATAATCGGGTATTTGGCGACCAAGTCGGCCAGATAATCGGCAAATTCTTCGCTGGTGTAGGCTTTGCCTTCGGCTTCCAAATGGTATTTGCCGTCTTTATAAAATTCGCTGGACGCGCAATCCAGTGCGAACAATACGTCTTCGCCGGCTTTGTAGCCTGCTTTTTCGGTGGCTTCCACCATCAGTTGCAGGGCTTCTTCGTGGCTGTTCAGGTTGGGTGCGAAGCCGCCTTCGTCGCCCACGGTGGTGGGGAAGCCTTTGCTGTCACACAGTTTTTTCAGATTGTGGAAAATTTCCGCGCCGCAACGCAGGGCTTCGCGGAAGCTGTCCGCACCCACGGGCATAATCATGAATTCTTGGATGTTCAGGCTGTTGTTGGCGTGTTCGCCGCCGTTAATCACGTTCATCATGGGAACGGGCAGCGCCATCGGGCCTGCGCCGCCCAAGTAGCGGTACAGCGGCAGGCCTGCGTCTTCCGCTGCCGCACGTGCCACGGCCAGGGATACGGCCAAGGTGGCGTTGGCGCCCAGGTTGGCTTTGTTGTCGGTGCCGTCCAAATCCAGCATGATTTGGTCGATATAGGCTTGTTCGTTGGCGTCAATGCCGATAAGGGCTTGGGCAATGTCGTTGTTCACGTGTTCCACGGCTTTCAATACGCCTTTGCCGAGGTAACGCGATGTGTCGCCGTCGCGCAGTTCCAAGGCTTCTTTTTGACCGGTGGATGCGCCGCTGGGCACGGCTGCGCGGCCCATAACGCCGCTTTCCAGCAGTACGTCGCATTCAACGGTGGGGTTGCCGCGCGAATCCAAAATTTCGCGGGCGAAAATATCGATAATGGCACTCATGTTCTAGCTCCTGTAGATGGGTAAAGAAAAGGGGTGGGAATGGGGATTATAACGCAAAAAGCAGCCTGCACTTTGCCTGCCGTTGTATGGAGGGTGCAGGCTGCTTTGGGTTTTATGGCTGCGAATAGCTGTCGGAGCCGGTTTTTTTCTGAATGAATTCGATTTTGTAGCCGTCCGGGTCTTCCACAAAGGCGATGACGGTGCTGCCGTGCTTCATCGGGCCGGCTTCGCGCACGACTTTGCCGCCTTTGGCGCGGACTTGGTCGCACACGGCGGCAGCATCGTCCACTTCGATGGCGATGTGGCCGTAGGCATTGCCCAAATCGTATTGGGCGGTGTCCCAGTTGTGCGTCAGTTCCAAAACGGTGCTGTCGCTTTCTTCGCCGTAGCCCACGAAGGCGAGTGTGAATCTGCCTTCGGGATAGTCTTTTTGGCGCAGCAGCTTCATGCCCAGCACTTCGGTGTAAAAATTCAGGGATTGTTCCAGATTGCCGACGCGCAGCATGGTGTGCAGTAAACGCATGGTGGTTCCTATTCTTTTAATTAAGCGGATGGGTAAATGCGCTAATTTTAGCACACGCATTGAGTAAAACGCACAGATTGCATACAATAGACCGTTTTCTATTGGCACGACGACAAGGGTGCGTATTATGTATGCTCAAATTTTGGGGACGGGAAGCTACCTGCCCGCCAAACGCGTCAGCAATGACGATTTGGCAAAACGGATCGATACATCGGATGAATGGATTACCACGCGCACCGGCATCAAGGCACGCCATTTGGCGGCGGATAACGAAAAAACCAGCGATTTGGCGGTGCAGGCTGCTTTGAAGGCGTTGGAAGATGCCAAAATCCCTGCGCAAGAGATTGATTTGATTATTGTGGCCACCGCCACGCCCGATATGCAGTTTCCGGCCACGGCCACCATCGTGCAGCACAAATTGGGCATCGAAGGCTGCCCTGCGTTTGACGTGCAGGCGGTGTGCGCTGGCTTTATGTACGCCATCACCACGGCCAATGCGTATATCAGAAGCGGCATGGCGAAAAAGGCGCTGGTCATCGGCGCGGATATTTTCAGCCGCATTTTGGATTGGAACGACCGCGCGACCTGCGTGCTGTTCGGCGACGGTGCGGGCGCGGTGGTGCTGGGCGCGAGCGAAGAAGCCGGCATCATCCACAGCAAACTGCACGCCAACGGCGCGCATCTGGATTTGTTGAAAGTGCCGGCGCAAATGAGCGAAGGCGCGGTGTGCGGTTCGCCGTTTGTCACCATGGACGGGCAGGGCGTGTTCAAGTTTGCCGTGAAGCAGCTGGCCGCCGTGGCCGACGAAGTGATTACCGAAGCGGGTTATTCTGCCGACCAAATCGACTGGCTGGTGCCACATCAGGCGAACAAGCGGATTATCGAATCCACCGCCAAGCATTTGGGTTTGAGCATGGACAAAGTGATTCTGACCGTTGCCGAACATGCCAACACATCCGCCGCATCGATTCCGCTGGCGCTGGACGCGGGGATTCGGGACGGCCGCATACGGCGCGGGCAAATGCTGCTGCTGGAAGGTATCGGCGGCGGCTTTGCCTGGGGCGCGGTATTGATGAAATATTGACCGTATCAAAAGCAGCCTGCACTTGGATTTCAATGTGCAGGCTGCTTTTGGATATTCCGCTGCCGTTTCCGCATTTTTCAGGACGCATATTCCATGATAGGTTTGCTGATTATCACCCACGAAACGCTGGGTGCGGCCTATACCCGACTGGCCGAACATTTCTTCCCCCATTTCGATTTCCACCACGTTGCCATCCTGAACGTGGAAACCGACGACGACCACGAAAACATCATCCGCCGCGCCCGCGAAAGGTTGCCGAAACTTGAACGCGGCCACGGCGTTCTGGTGCTAACCGATATTTTCGGCGCAACGCCGTGCAATGCCGCCCTCAAACTGATTGAACGCGGCCAATCCGCCATGATTACGGGTTTGAACGCGCCCATGCTGATTAAAGCCGTGAATTATTCCGTGAAATCCGAATCGCTGCCCGAATTTGTCGAAATCGTGAAACAGGCGGGCATAGACGGCATTTTGTCGTTCCCCGAATAAAAAGCAGCCTGCACCCGAACACCATCATTGAAGGAAACATCATGCTGACCGAAACCGTGAAAATTATCAACAAATTAGGTTTGCACGCCCGCGCGTCCAGCAAATTCACCCAAACCGCCTCCGCGTTTCAAAGCGACATCTGGGTAACGCGCAACGGCAAACGCGTGAACGGCAAAAGCATTATGGGGCTGATGATGCTGGCCGCCGCGCAAGGCACGGAAATCACGCTGGAAACCGACGGTGTGGACGAAACCGCCGCCATGAAGGCGCTGACCGACCTGATTAACGATTATTTCGGCGAAGGGGAATAATCATGATGGTGCTGCACGGTTATGCTGCCGGCAAAGGCATTGCCATCGGGCGCGCCCATTTGGTGGTGCGCGGCATTTCGGAATTGCCGCAATACCATTTGCCCGAAAGCGAACTGGCCGGCGAAGTGGCGCGTTTTGATGCGGCCGTTAAAGCCACGCGCAAACAGTTGGAGCAACTGCGCAGCGCCATTCCCGAAAACGCCCCCGCCGAACTGGGTGCGTTTATTTCATTGCATTTGATGCTGCTGGGCGATGTAACCCTGTCGCGCGAACCGGCCGATATCCTGCAAGAGCAGGCCATCAATGCCGAATGGGCGCTGAAAATCCAAACCGACCGTTTAAGCCAGCAGTTTGACGAAATTGATGACGAATACCTGCGCCAGCGCAAACAAGATATGCTGCAAGTGGTGGAACGCATTCAGAAAAATCTGGCTGGGCAGAGCACTGAGCTGAATCTGGATGCCAACCTGCTGGACGACACGATTCTCATCGCACACGATTTATCCGCCGCCGACACACTGTTTTTCAAAGACCAGCGCATCGAAGGTTTTGTGACCGACATCGGCGGACCCACCAGCCACACCGCCATTTTGGGCCGCAGCCTGAACATTCCGTCCGTTATCGGCGTGGGCAATGCGCGGCAGCTGATTAGCGAGCACGAATGGGTGATTGTGGACGGCATTCAGGGCGTGCTGATTATCGACCCGGACGAACTGGTGCTGGCGGAATACCGTTTGCGCCTGAAGCATTACCGCAGCCGCCTGCGCGCGCTGAACAAAATCAAAAAAACCGCCGCCGCCACCCTGGATGGCGAAGAAATCGAACTATTCGCCAATATCGAAAGTGTGGACGATGTGAAAGCGTTGCACAATATCGGCGCGGACGGCGTGGGTTTGCTGCGTACGGAGTTTGCCTATTTGAACCGCAACAGCCTGCCCGAAGAAGACGAACTGTACCAGCTGTATAGCGACATCGCCAAGAAACTGAAAGGCAAGCCGCTCACCATCCGCACGGTGGATTTGGGCGTGGACAAAAACCCGCGCTGGTTCGGTACGGGCGGCACACCCAACGGCTCGCTGAATCCCGCATTGGGGCTGACCGGCATCCGCCTGTGCCACGCCGAACCGGTCATGTTCCGCACCCAAATGCGCGCCGTGCTGCGTGCGGCGGTGCACGGCAAACTCCGCATCATGTTTCCCATGATTTCCAGCCTGTCCGAACTGAAACAAAGCCTGACGCATTTGGACACGGCCAGAAAGCAGTTGGTGGAGCGCCAAGAAGCATTCGGCGAATTGGAAGTGGGCTGCATGATTGAAATCCCATCGGCGGCGCTGACCGTATCCAGTCTGCTGAAATGGGTTGATTTCGTGTCGGTCGGCACCAACGACTTGATTCAATACACCTTATCCGTGGACAGGAGCGATGATGCGGTCAGCTATCTCTACCAGCCTGCACATCCGGCCATTATCCGCCTGCTGGCGCACATCATCCGCACGGCGAACCGCATGGGCAAAGGCGTGTCCGTGTGCGGCGAAATGGCGGGCGACACGAAATATACGCGCATGCTGTTGGGCTTGGGTTTGCGGAAATTTTCCATGAACATCAATAACCTGTTGGACGTGAAAGACGTGGTGCTGCACAGCCATACGGAGAGGTTGGAAAATGAAATGGCGAAGCTGCTGCGCAACGAAGACCCCGATAAAATGGACGTGCTGCTCAAAAAATTGAACGAAAGCGACTGAACGCGCATTCAAAAGCAGCCTGCACTCGGATTGGGAAAGTGCAGGCTGCTTTTGGCGTCAATCTACATATTGCGCAAAGGCGACAGGTTTCAGCCAACACCTTTTTGCGCTACAATAGCAGCCTGCACAACGCGGCAAAATATTACCAAAGGACAATACAGAATGGAATCAACAATCTGGCAACAAAAATGGGTAGTGGGCAACTGGAAAATGAACGGCCAGCTGCACGACAATAATGCATTGGTGCACAAACTGCGCAGCCTGCCTGCCGCCGAGCGCGTGTGCATCGGTATCAGCCCGCCCACCGTGTACCTGCTGCAAGCGCATAACGCCGTGCAGATTGTGTTGGACAACAAAATCCACGTCTGCGCCCAAGACGTCAGCCGCTTTGCCGACAAAGGCGCGTACACCGGTGAAGTATCCGCCGAAATGCTGAAAGATGTCGGCGTGGATATCGTGCTGATTGGCCACTCCGAGCGCAGCCTGTATTTCAACGAAAAAAACGATGTGCAGCGCCAGAAAATCGAAAACGTGCTGCGCGTGGGTCTGATTCCGCTACTGTGTGTCGGAGAAAGCCTGAAAGAGCGCGAAGACGGCCGCGAAAAAGAAGCCGTTGCGTATCAGTTGTCCGTATTCAAAGGGCTGAAAACCCAAAATTTCGCTGTGGCCTACGAACCCGTGTGGGCCATCGGCACAGGCAAAGTCGCCACCAAAGAGCAAATTGCCGACATGCACCAATTTATTTATAACGAAATCTTGTCATTATGCGGTAATGATGCTAATATCCGCATCCTTTACGGTGGCAGCGTGAACGACAAAAATGCTGCCGATATTTTTAGTGTGCCGCATGTTGATGGCGCATTAGTCGGCGGCGCATCGTTAAAATACGAATCCTTTACCGCTATTATCCACGCAGCCCAAGAAGCGCAGTAACTATGGAAACCTTTAAAAACGTCATCTGGATTGTCAATATTTTCTCATCGCTGGGCATCATTATATTAGTGCTGATGCAGCACGGGAAAGGTGCGGACACCGGCGCGAGTTTCGGTGGTTCGGGCAGTGCACAGGGCGTTTTCGGTTCCGGCGGTAATGCCAACTTCTTAAGCCGTATGACTAGTTTGTTTGCCGTGATTTTCTTTTCCTCCTGCCTGGCATTGGGTTATATCCATTCCAGGACTTATGGCAAAGGTGGTATGGATTTCAGCGATGTGAAGCAGTCTGCACCGCAAACCCAACCTGCGCAACATAGCGCACCGGCACCCGATCAGATTCCCGCTCCGGCGGCAAACGGTGCCAGCGCCGCAAAATAGTTTTTCAGCCGACATGGTGAAATTGGTAGACACGCCATCTTGAGGGGGTGGTGAGCCTGGCTCGTGCGAGTTCAAGTCTCGCTGTCGGCACCAAAATAATATTTAATATCAATAAGTTAAAGTATATTTGTACCAAATAGACAGCAATTACTTTATAAAATCCTGATAGATGGTATATTTTCAAAATATACCATCTTTTTTTAATCAATATCATGACCAGTATTACCAAATGAAACAGGAAGTACCTCGTCTGTATTTGTCTGTGTGGCAACGTCTACACCAAAACATTTCGCACGTCCACCAAAGCAAAAGAACCTTTTAATTTAATATTTGGAATGAACAGATATGAATCAAACAATTCAAATGGTGCCAGTTGATAATTTGCACTTCGACTTTTTAAATCCGCGCTTTGCTTCTATTCAATTTGATAAGAGTAATGAGAAGGAAGTTATCGATTTGATGATTAAGGAGGAAAATTTGGATGACCTGGCCATATCCATTGCAGATCAGGGTTTTTTTCTAGGGGAGCCGCTACTGGCTTATCAGAATGATGGAAAACTGATTGTCGCGGAAGGCAATCGCCGCCTTGCTGCGGTCAAGGTGCTAAAGTATCCGAAACTTACCGACCGAAAATCGTTTCATCAAATTGCGGAAAATGCCTCCCAAAAAACCGATGAAGTCCCTTGCCTAATATTTTCAAGCCGCGATGAAACATTGGGATATTTAGGTTTCAAACACATTACTGGCAATAAAAAATGGGGTGCATTAGAGAAAGCTATTTATTTGAGCCAGTTACGTGATTTTATACGTAACGAAAATGGTGAAATCGATAATCAGACGTTGCACCGCTTATTAGCCAGAAAAGTCGGCAGTAAAGGGCCGACAATAGGTCAGACTCTAACTGCCTACGAGATATATTTGCGTGGTAATGGAAACAATACTCAACCGATATTTTTTGGGCTGCAGGGTGTCGATCAAAGTCAGGTGGACTTCAGCTTGATTTACACTGCACTGGGTTATGAAAATATCTATTCTTATTTAGGCCTTTCCAGTTCCTCAGATGTAGATTTGAATCACTTCGATGAAGAACACGGCAAAAATTTGTTCAGATGGCTGTTCAAGCAAAATGATTTCGGACAAAAGGTAGTATCCGAATCTCGCAAATTAAAAGAACTGAATAAAGTATTAGGCAGCACCGAGGCGACAGCCTATTTTTTAGAACACAATGATTTGGATTCCGCCTACCGCTTAAGCGCGGGACCGTTAGAAGCTTTCGAAGGCTTAATTCGAGATCTGAAGCAAAACGAAAGGCAACTGAAAATATTGTTCACACAGATGAGGGAAGATAGTCTGAAAAATAGCTCGCCCCCCAACTTTACTCTCAGCCATGCCACTGAAATAGAAGATCTTGGGCGCGCATTCCGCTTCTTGGCCGATGATATCCAGACTTTCATCAGCCGCCACGGTCAGGAATAACAGAATCATGAAGACGCTTACGAATTTGAGCTGGTTTCAAGCCGAAAAATTTAAAAGTAGTGACATTTATAGCCGTTCTCCCAAACGTTTGGGCAGCATTCTTGATCATATGGAGTTAAGGGCTATCTGCCACATTGATAAAGTTATTTCTACTGGCGATATACTGGATATTAGGAATGATAATGCTGCATTTGACGGTACAGAAGCCGCGCAGGATGAAATTAACCCTGAAGTATATCCACATACTGCCTCCTCCGACGATATGGCTGCATATATCAAGCAAAGGTTAAAATACCGCCAAGATAACTGGGGGGATATTTGGCCGTTTGATTTACAGATATCATCAAGGGGGCATTGCACCATCACCTTTAACCACGAACATACTGGTGCCGTGCTTTACACCTATTTCTTGTTGACGCTTTATGCTAAATATATGTTACCTAACACAGCAAACCGTTACCGCAATCTGTTTGAGATATTTTGTCATTCGTTGGCTAAAAATCTTTTCCCACAAAGCAGCGGCTGGACTGTTAAACAATCGGGAGCGGATGCTCAAGGTGAAGAGGCATATGAAGGAAATAAAATAGACAAATTGAAGGCCATCTCTACCGACCTTTTCCTTGACAGTCGTCCGTCTAACTGGCTTCCTAGTACATCGGGAGATGGCGGTATTGATTTGGTGGCATTCCACCAACTTTACGACAAAAGGGGCTGTCTCCCTGTTGTGTTTATGCAGTGCGCTTGTTCTTCGGATATAGAAGAGCTGGAAAACAAAATTTGGGATGCCTGCTATATTCGTTTAAAATCACATCTGAATTTGGATGTGATGCACGAATGTTTTTTATTTAGCCCTTATGACTGGTGCGATCTCATTCAAGGCCGTCGTTTTGTTGTACCAAATAGTGATGCGGTTATCTTCGACAGATACCGTATCTTAAAAATTCTGCGTGAGTTTGACATTGACCCTAATACCGTTTGGTGTGACGAAATAAAAAATCAGGTGCTGGAATTTATGTATACTGAAGAAACATTCGACTAAAGTAAAACAGGCATCAATTTTTCAGCCACCGCTTCAAACAGCGCAGGCGGGACGGCATTCCCGATAACTTTATATTTATTCATCAGATTGGCGTTTTCGGTTTCTGGAAACGCCAAATCTTTTTTGAAGCCCTGCAAAATGGCCGCTTCTCGATAACTGAAACGGCGGGCGGGTTTGTCTTCAGCAAACCGCCATTCGTCTGTTCTCACTTTTTCCATTTTTGGGCTGACGGGATGTAATAGGGTATGACGGGCATTGCTGACCACGGTTTTAGCTGGCTCGTTCCAATCTTGGCGGCGGTTGCGCGACATGTAATACCAATGAAACGGCAAGTTGTAGTATTCGCTTTCATCTGGCCAATCCGGTAGGCCGGCTAAGGCCTCTTTGATGGTAACGTAGGGACGAGAGCCATCTGGACCGTGAGTGGGCAGAGGAAAGGTATATTCGACATCCAAATCGTTGCGTATACCTACAATGAAAATACGTCTGCGCAGTTGCGGTACGCCGTAATCTGCTGCATTCAGTACTTGGTATTTGACACGGTATCCGGCTGCTTCAAAGGTACTTACTTGGTCTTTGAGCAGATGATCGTAATTGGAACGAAGCATGCCGTTAACGTTTTCTACGATAAAAGCTTTAGGTTTGATAGAAACAAGGGCGCGAGCAAATTCTTTATAGAGAAAGTTGAGTTTGTTGTCGGCGCGGCGCAATCCCCCTTGACTAAATCCTTGGCAAGGATAACAGCCAAGTAAGAGATCGGTTGTAGGGAAGCTTGATAAATCACGCACATCTTTCAAGATGTAATCTGTTTCTGGAAGGTTGGCCAAATAAACATCGCGAGCATAAGGAATGATATCGTTGGCCATCAGTACCTCAATGCCAAGCCTGCTGACACCGGTATCTGAACCGCCGCATCCACTAAATAAAGAAACTGCCGTTATCATGATTTTTCCTTGTTTATATACTGACATTATATCTGATATGTTGAATTTATTTCAGCCAGACTATTTATTTTAAGTGTTTTAGGCTGTTATCTCCGCTTTATAAATAAGGCTGTCTGAAAACCTTTCATACTGACTTATCATTTCGGAGGCTTCAACAAAATGATTTACCCGCCACCCTCCGCCCTTCAAATCCGGCAATGCCTTCAAATTCAGGTGGCATATATATTCTCTGCCGTCCAAACGGTGCGAAATCTCCGTTACCAGCCATTTAAAATAGTCGATTTCGGGCTTGAATTTCTTTTCGCTGGTAGGTGTCTCCGGCGATATATCTAACCGTCCGGTTGCAAGACGAATGGAAAACTACGCCGTCCTGTGTTGTAGTAGCCTGAGTTTCAGTAGGTACACGACACAACAAGCTCGAATCCACATAAATATAGTCTGGGTTTGTGCCAAATCTGTGCCACAGTATAGTAACCTTACATCCACCTATTCCCCTTTAAGTATATTTCAGCGGACGGCGGAACTTATGCAAGTATCTTGTTTATACGCATAAAACCGTTTATGTTACGTTAAATGCAAGATGCCGACACTGCATGCTGTCGGCACCAAATCTAAAAAACCGCCTGTATTAACGGGTGGTTTTTTATGTATAAAATAATAGGTAAGAAAAAACCGCTTCAAAAGAAGCGGTTTTTTAAATTGGTGCCGGCGGCAGGAATCGAACTCGCGACCCCCTGATTACAAGTCAGGTGCTCTACCAACTGAGCTACACCGGCGAAGAAGTCGCTATTATGCAGATATTCCGTCTTTTTGGCAAGCATTTTGTTACCGCAAAATTGATAAGCCGATTATTTTTCTGTTTTTTAAAATTATTTTTTTATGCAATTTCGGGCACTGTGAGTATTTCGGGCAGCATGGCGCAGATTTGCTGTAAATATTGCGCGTCGGTTTCGTCAAACTGGTTCAGGTGCTCCGAGTCGATGTCGAGTACGCCGATGATGTGCCCGCGCCGGTTGCGCAGCGGGACGACGATTTCGGATTGGCTGTGGCTGGAACAGGCGATGTGGCCGGGGTGCTCGTGAACGTTGGGGACGATGAGGGTTTTTCCTTGCGCCCATGCTTGTCCGCACACGCCTCGGTTATGGGCGATGCGCGTGCAGGCCACGGGGCCTTGGAAGGTGGAAAGTTGCAGCTCTGTGCCGGTGTTATCGACCAAGTAAAAGCCAACCCAAAACCAGCCGAAGGTTTCGGCGAGCAGGGCGTTGATGTTGGCGAGGTTGGCCGTCCATAAATCGGTATCGGCGCGCAGCAGGCCTTCGATTTGCGGGAGGATGGCTTGGTAGCGTTCGGCTTTGGTGAAGTGTTCGGGCAGGGTGGGTGTGGGGGTCATGGCGGTTTCCGTGTGGGGATGATGCGGCATTATAACGCGGCGGTGTTGGAAAAGCAGCCTGCACTCGGAAAACCAAAGTGCAGGCTGCTTTTGCCGATATCTATCAAGGATGTGCTAGAATGCCCCATTTGATTTGGAACCCACCAAGCGATGAAGTTATTCTCCATTGTCCCTTTGCTGGTGATGCAGGGGCTGATTTATTTTTTAACGCGCTGGCTGTTTTGGCAGTTTGCCGTCCAGTCGCCCAAAGCGCGCCGCTGGATTGTTGCAGGCTGCTTTGCGTTCGGCAACGGCCTGATGTTGTCGGCGCTGCTCTCGTGGTCGCATACGCTGTTCCGTTTCGGCGCTTTGTGGCTGGTGTTTCTGCTGTATGTGGTGTTTACCGGCGTGATTATCGGCTTTTGCCACCACACGCTGAAACTGATTTTCAAGCAGCCTGCACGTTACACGCGCGTGCTCCGCATTATCTCCCCGTTGATTTTAATCTCGTTTTTTGCCGTATCGGTTTATAACGCCTACACGCCCGTGGTGCGGCATGCCAAAATCATCATCGGCAAACCGTTGGCTAAACCCGTCCGTATCGGCATGGTGGCGGATTTGCACTTGGGCATACTGGTGGGCGGGCGCCAACTCGACAAGCTGGCCGACATTATGAACCGCGAAAAAGTCGATATGATTTTGCTGCCCGGCGACATTATGGACGACAATACCGACGTGTACGACAGCGAAAACATGAAGCCGCATTTCGCACGTTTGCGCGCGCCGATGGGCGTGTTCGCCACGCTGGGCAACCACGACATGTTCTCGCGCGACCCAATCAGCCACGCCATTCAAGATGCCGGCATTACCGTGTTGTCTGACCAAGCCGCGTTGGTGGACAACCAAATCTGGGTAGTCGGCCGTCCCGACCAGCTCATCGGCCAACGCATGGAAACCGCCGATTTGCTGCACGCCGCGCAAGTCGATACATCGCAGCCCGTATTCCTGCTCGACCACCGCCCGGACGATGTATTGGCGCACACCAAGCTGCCGATTGACGTGCAAGTTTCCGGCCATGTGCACAACGGCCAGATTTTCCCCGCCAACCTGCTCGTACGCTTCCTGAACCGCCTGCCCTACGGTTATGAAAAAATCGGCAACAGCCATTTCTTCGTCACGTCCGGCTATGGCTTCTGGGGCGTTCCGCTCCGTTTGGGTTCGCAATCGGAAGTCTGGATCATCGACGTGGAAGGAACGCCTGCCCGATAAGCCCTCCATCTGCATTCGTTCAGAAAAAGCAGCCTGCACCTTCAAATTTAAAGTGCAGGCTGCTTTTTAATGTTGAAAATCAATGATGATGGCAACCGCAGCCGCATTCGTGCGCGTGTCCGCCGTCATCGTCCGCCGCCAGCAGCGCTTCGTATTCGCCGCTTTCGACCAAATCCACCAATTCGGCCAAATCCTCAATGCCTTCCACCCAATCGCAAGGCTCGCTGTCGGGCAGGTTCGGCGGCAGCACGGCAGCGGTGGCCGAATCCGCCTGCCACGCAATCCAATAACCGTTCTGGGTGCGGTAAAACTGCGCATCTTGCCCGATGGCATCATCTGAATGCGCGTTCATGCGCTCGGCGATTTCAGGTTGGTAGGGAATGGTGTTCATTCAAACGTCCTGTCGTTATCAAAATTATCGCGGCGGAAAATTTTGTTCCAGCAATGCGACTACTTTTCTTAAGCTTGCCAATTCATTCTCTTTTTGCTCAATGATTTCATCTTTGTGCTGGATAATGAGTTGTAATTTTTCAATTTCTGCTTGGTTATCCTGCTGATTCTGTACCGTACTGTAATAATTTGCACCTCTGTTATCACATCGCTCGTTCATAAAAAAGACAAGTCCTTTGTGCTGTGCCGTCATTAATTCAACTACGTCAATATTGAACAACTGGGCAATTTGCGTCAGTTTGTCCAAATGCAGTTTGGTTTCGCCGCGCTCGATTTTTGCGTAGCCGTTTAGCGACATATTCAGCCGCTGTGCCATTTCTTCCTGCGACCAACGGTTGGTTTCGCGCAATAACCGGATAGTATCTTGAATACTCATGAAATTATCACCCATAAAAAAGCGTTTTTTTACCACAAACTCGGCAGGAAACATCTATTTCCCGTTGCTGGTTTAACGCTAACCTACAAATTAAAATCACATTTTACTTGTTTTTTCAATTTCACGTTAGGAGATTTTCAAATGCGTTCTGTTTTAATGGCTTTACCTTTGGCTGTTTTGTTATCGGCTTGTGCCGGCGGCGGTGCGGGCGAGGCGCGCGCGCCTGATGGCACACGCTTCGATTTGAGTCTTAGTCCGAAAGGCTGGATTACCGTAAATACCCGTTCGGGCAAAGTTACCGGCTTCAACCAAGACCATTCGTTTTACGGCGCATGGAGAGACGGCAACAACCATTTTAGCGAATTCCGCTATCAGGGCGAAGAAGTGACCAATATCCCGCGCAGCGGTTCGGCCACTTATTTGGGCAACGTGGTGCGTGTTGATAGTTCGGGCAACATTTTCAATGCAGGTTCAAGCCGCCTGAACGTTGATTTCGGCAGCCGGACGGTGAACGGCGAATTGATTATGAACGGTCTGGCACGTAATGTTACGTTGGAACGCGGCACGTTAAACGGTGCCGATTTCTCGGGAGAAGCTTCCATGATGCTGCATTCCAACGGCACTTACCGCGGTTCGCTGATGGGGCCGGGTGCTGCCGAAATGGGCGGCGTGCTGGATTTTAACGATCGCGACTTAAATGCCGCTTTCGGCGGCGTGAAACAATAATACCGATGAGGAGCAGGATGATGAAAAAATTATGGATTTTATTATTGGGCGCAATGTCGGTTTTGTCGGCGTGCAGTTATACGCCACCTTCCGTATCCAGCAATGTTGTTGGAACGGATCCTAATGGTGGTGCATTGATTAGTATCAGTACAAGCCGGTGTGCGCCGGATCTTTGTGCTGATATGGTATTAAAAAAAGCCAACGAAATCTGCCCGAACGGCTATATAGTTAAAAACCATCAATCATCCCGTCTTTCTAGCGGAATTTTAACCGGCAATGAACAAATGATAATCCGCTGCTCCAATTAGAATCGGCACTTCAAAAGCAGTCTACACTTCCCGTTTTCAAAGTGCAGGCTGCTTTTTATCGTTCAACCTGCACGCAAACCGTCCAAAAACCGCTGCAAATCATCGGGCAAAGCAGCCTGCAACACCAGTTTTTCGCCGGTGAGCGGATGGTCCAGCTCCAAAGAATAGGCGTGCAGGAACATGCGCTTCAACCCCAATTTCTGCAAGCGGCGGTTGGCTTGGTAGTCGCCGTAGCGTTCGTCGCCCGCAATCGGGCAGCCGCTCGCCTGCATGTGGACGCGGATTTGGTGCGTGCGTCCCGTTTTCAGCGTCGCCTCCACCAAACTCAAAGCGGAAATGCCTACCGAATGCGGCCGTTCGCCCGAAAATGTATCCAGCACGCGGAATATCGTGTGCGCCGATTGTCCGTCCTCCTTCGAACCGACGCGCACCATTTTTTCGCCGGCCGCGCCCGTGTATTTGACCAGCGGCAGGCGGACATGGCGCAGTGCAGGCTGCCACGCGCCCACGCCCAGCGCCCAATAGATTTTTTTCGGATGGTCGTTGCGCAGCATTTCGTGCAGTTTCACCAGCGCGCTACGTTTTTTGGCCACCATCAGCAGGCCGCTGGTATCCTTGTCCAAACGGTGCACCAGCTCCAGATATTTTGCCTCCGGCCGTGCGCGGCGCAGCTGCTCGATAACGCCGAAGCTCACCCCCGAGCCGCCATGCACCGCCACGCCGCTGGGCTTGTTCACCACCAGCAGCGCATCGTCTTCGTAAACAATTTCAAAATGGCGTGCGGGCACGGGTTGCAGGCTGCTTTTTGCTGTTTTTTCCGCCGTGCGTACAGGCGGAATCCTAATTAAATCACCGGTTTGAATGCGCGTTTCCGGTTTGGCGCGCCCCTTGTTCACCCGCACTTCGCCCGCACGGATAATGCGGTGGATATGGCTCTTGGGCACGCCCTTCAAAATTTTTATCAGATAGTTGTCAAGGCGTTGCGCCGATTCATGTTCCTGCACGCAAATATGATTGACTAAGTCTTTGCTAATTGTTGGCATTTTTACTATAATCCAAAGATTGCCGATGCAGCATGAATACTGTGTCGGACAGGGTAGATGCAAGTGATACGGCTTTGATTTTTAATGTGAAAAATAATTTAAGGCAGCCTGCACACCCTCTATTGCAAAAGCCGTATACCGCCATTTTACAAAAAAAGCACTTGGCACGTTTTCCTTTTTGTTGCACATCGAGCTAACGCAGCAAAAAATGTTTGATGAATATCCGCAGACGACCGCTCAATACCTATTGTTTAAACAGATAAACACCTGTTTCAGAAACCCTGAAATTTCCAACATCGTTCTTTTGAATCGTCCGAAACTACACACATCGCAGCGCACCGTGCGCCACCACGCGAGTAGTCCTTCAAACCAAAAACGTATCTAAGTGCCTGATTATAGGTACAAATATGAAAAGAATGCTATTTAATGCCACGCATTCCGAAGAATTGCGCGTGGCCATTGTCGATGGGCAAACCCTGTTGGATTTGGACATCGAAACCCTTGGCAAAGAACAACGCAAGGGCAATATCTATACCGGCGTGATTACCCGTATCGAACCTTCTCTGGAAGCGTGTTTTGTCGATTACGGTGTGGAGCGCCACGGTTTTTTGCCGTTCAAAGAAGTTTCCCGCGCCTATTTTCAAGACTATGAAGGCGGCCGTGCGCGCATTCAAGACGTGTTGAAAGAAGGAATGCAGGTCATCGTCCAAGTGGAAAAAGACGAGCGCGGCAATAAAGGCGCGGCATTGACCACGTTCATCAGCCTTGCTGGCCGCTATCTGGTGCTGATGCCGAACAATCCGCGCGGCGGCGGCGTATCGCGCCGAATTGAAGGCGATGACCGCGCCGAACTCAAAGAAGCGATGGCGCATTTGGATGTGCCGCACGGCATGAGCATTATTGCACGTACCGCAGGCATTGGCCGCAGCACGGAAGAATTGCAGTGGGATTTCAATTACTTATTGCAACTTTGGCGTGCCATTGAAGAAGCGGCGGCAGCACATAAAGAGCCGTATCTGCTGTTTATGGAAAGCTCGCTGGTTATTCGCGCCATCCGCGATTATTACCGCCCCGATATTGCCGAAATTCTGGTGGATAATCCCGAAGTTTACGAGCAAGTGTCTGAATTTATGAGTTATGTGATGCCGAACAATTTGTCGCGGCTCAAACTCTACACCGACCACACGCCATTGTTTTCGCGCCTGCAAATCGAGCAGCAAATCGAAACGGCGTTTGCGCGCTCCGTGAGCCTGCCCAGCGGCGGCGCTATTGTGATCGACCACACGGAAGCCTTGGTTTCCATCGACGTGAACTCCGCACGTTCCACACGCGGTGCGGATATTGAGGAAACCGCGTTCCGCACGAACATGGAAGCGGCGGAAGAAGTGGCGCGGCAAATGCGCTTGCGCGACTTGGGCGGCTTGGTGGTCATCGATTTTATCGATATGGAAGATGCCAAGCACCAGCGCGATGTGGAAAATGTGTTGCGCGATGCGTTGAAAAAAGACCGCGCGCGCGTGCAGATGGGCAAATTGTCGCGCTTCGGGCTGTTGGAGCTGTCGCGCCAACGATTGCAGCCTGCACTGGCCGAAAGCAGCCATATTGCCTGCCCGCGCTGTGCCGGCACAGGCGTTATCCGCAGCATCGAATCCACCGCGCTGCACGTTTTGCGCCTGATTCAGGACGCGGCAATGAAGGACAATACGGGCGAAGTGCACGCACAAGTGCCCGTGGACGTGGCCACGTTCCTGCTGAATGAAAAACGCGCCGAATTGTTCGGCATGGAAGAGCGGCTGGATGTGTCCGTGTTCCTGATTCCGAACACGAATTTGGAAAATCCGCATTACGAAATCACCCGAATCCGCACCGATGATGTGGAAGAAAATGCCGAGCCGAGCTACAAACGTGTCGCGCCGCCCGAAAAAACCGAAAGCGTGCCGTTCAGCAACAGCAAAGGCGAAAAAGCCGCGCGCCAAGAACCTGCGGTGAAAGGCTTGCGCCATGCGTCGCCCGCGCCGGTGGTCAGCCAAAATGCGTCTTGGTGGGACAGCTTTAAAAATTGGCTGAAAAAACTGTTCGGCGGCACGTCGGGCACGGCTGAAAATACAGCGCCTGCCGCGTCTTCTTCCAGCAAAAACAGCAGCAAATCGCGTGGCGGCAGCAAGCGGAACAATCCGAACCGCCGCCCGAATGCGGGTAAAAACCGCGAAGACGGCGAGCAGCAGAGCGTAAACGAACGTAAATCCCGCAATGCCGACAAACGTTCGCGCAATGCAGAAAAGGCGGAAGCGGCCGCGCCTGCGCCTGTGGTGGAAATGCCTGGAAAAGAGCCGCGTCAGGCACGTCAGAAGTCTGCCGAAAATTCGCGTAGGCAGCCTGCAAAAAATGCGGAGCAGGGCGGCGATGCTTCTGTAAATAATGGCAAACGCAACAATCGGGCGAAAAAAGAGAAGCCGCTGGTGGTAAACTTGGGCAATGAAAAACGCGGCAAAAACGACCGCCGTCCGCCCAGACAGCGCGGCATTCCGTCCGCCGCCAAAATCGTGCAGTATCTGGACATCGGCGCGGTGGGGGCGAATGTGGAAGACGGCATTGCCCATGTTTTGGCGCAGTATCCCGATTTAGCGGCCGAAAGCACGCTGGTTGCGCAATGGCAGGCACGCCGTGAGGCGGCTGCGGCCGAAAAGGTTGCCGCCGAACATGTGCAGGCTGCTTTGTATGCGCCGGAAACCGAATCCGCCGTTCAAGATGAAGCGGCTCTGGTAACGCAGATTGCGGAAAACGTCCGCGAGTCGGTTGCCGCTGTCGTGGCTGGCGAATCGGGCGCACAAGAAGCCGCTGCCGAGAAGGCGCAGGTTGCTGTGGTGTTGCAGGCGATTGAGCCGGAAGACGAACCGGAAAGCGCTGCAAACCAAGTGCAGGCTGCTTTTGAAGCCGCGCCTGCCGCTGAAACTGTGGCTGCCGTGTCTGTCGAACAGGCCGTTGCCGTGGCGGAAGCCAAAGGTTTGATGTTGGTGGAAACCGATGCGGCGGCGTTGGCTGCCTTTGCCGCACAGGCGGATGCGCCGGAAGAGACGGCATTGCGCCGTGCCGATGTGCCGAAAGTGCAGGCTGCTTTGCCGCCTGCGGACATGATTCAGGTGGAAACGCAGAAAGCGTAATTGGCTTGATTTGGAATACTGTGCCATGAATTATCCTTTGCCCGATTTCGAGCGCAAAATCCTGCCGCCCGAGCAACTGCTGCGAAAACTGCCCGATATGCCGCGCCCTTTGGTGTTTACCAACGGCTGTTTCGACATCATCCACCGCGGCCATGTGACTTATCTGGCGCAGGCGCGCGCGTTGGGCGAATGCCTGATTCTGGCATTGAACACGGACGAATCCGTGCGGCGGCAGGGCAAAGGGAGCGACCGCCCCATCAACGCATTGCCGCAGCGTGCAGCCGTGGCGGCGGCATTGGCCAGCGTGGATTGGGTCACCTGGTTCGACAGCGACACGCCCGCCGCGCTGATTGCCGAAATCCGACCGGATATTTTGGTGAAAGGCGGCGATTGGGCGGTGGAGCAAATTGTCGGTTCCGCCGAAACCTTGGCGCGCGGCGGCCAAGTCCACAGCATTCCTTTTGTACATCACACATCAACCACCAAGACATTGGAGAAAATCCGTGCGTAAAACTACTTCTTTTTATGTGAAACCATTGCTGGCCGTGATGCTGGCCGCCGGTGTATTGTCCGTGCAGGCTGCCCCGATTCCCGACCAGGCCACTTTGCAGTTCCGCGGCAGCTACGGCATCCCCGCCACCATGACCTTCAAACGCAGCGGCAGCCAGTACACCGTGAGCGCCAGCATCAACGTACCGTTTTACAAAATCCGCTTTGAAAGCGGCGGCACCATTTCCGGCAACCAGCTCAATCCGAGCTATTACCGCGACGTGCGCAACGGCAAAGTGTATGCGTCCGCCCAGTTCGCCGGTTCAAAAGCCACTTACGGCAAAGCCGGCGAAACCAAAACCGAAAACGTGCGCGGCCGCGTGATGGATTTGTTCACGCTGGCCTGGCAGCTTGTCTTCACCGACGGCCAACTGCCGCCCAACCTGATGATTACCAACGGCAAACGCCTGTATCCCGTGCGCGGCATCAGCCCTGCCGGCACCAGCCAAATCACATTTAACGGCAGAAAAATCGATGTGAATCAGTTCAACGTCAGACGCGGCGACGACACGGCGCAATACGGCTTTGCCCCCGCGCTTAACGGCGTTCCGGCGATTATCCGCTATAACGACGGCGACAAAAACTATGCGCTCACGCTCAAATCCGTCAGCATTAACGGCCAAACGGTACAGCCTTAACACCATGCTTTAAAAAGCAGCCTGCACCTTCATCACGCAAAGTGCAGGCTGCTTAAATTTAGGAAACCACATGGAAAAATCCAACCTTATCGTGGCGCTGCTGATTGATGCCGACAACGCCCCCGCCAAGAAAATCGACTTCATCATGAGCGAATTGGCCAACTACGGCTCGGTGATGGTGCGCAAAATTTACGGCAACTGGAAAGACGACCGCCTGAAAAGCTGGGAAAACGTGCTGCTGGATTACGCACTCGCCCCCGTGCAGCAGTTCGACTACACCAAAGGCAAAAACGCCACCGACATGGCCATGACCATCGACGTGATGGATTTGCTGTTTCTCAATAAAGTCGATGTGTTCTGCCTAGTGTCGTCCGATTGCGATTTCACGCCGCTGGCCATGCGGATTAAGGCATCGGGCAAACAGGTGATTGGGTTTGGCGAACACAAAACGCCCAAATCGCTGGTGGCCGCGTGCAGCAAATTCCTGTTTCTCGACAATGCCCAGAGCCGCACCGCGCCGACAGAGCAGCAGGTGCAGCGCAAAACCGCGCAGGAGCTGAAAGGCGACAGCACGCTCATGAACCTGTTGCGCAACAGCATTGCCGACAGCTGCGACGAAGACGGCTGGGCGGATTTGCAGCAAATCGGGCGCATTATCGGCAACCAATCCTCGTTCGACAGCCGCAATTACGGCTTTGCCAAATTGAGCGATTTGGTGCGCGCCATCGATATTTTCGAAACCAAGTTGTCCGACAACCGCTCGCAGCTGTATATCCGCGACAAACGCGCCAAAAAATCATCATAATATTGAAAACCAAGATTAAAAAGCAGCCTGCACTTTAAAATGAACACACACCACTTTCCCGATTTCGCAGAAAAATTAGTGGCATGGCAGCGCGAACACGGGCGGCACGACTTCCCGTGGCAGGTGCGTGACCCTTATGCCGTTTGGCTGTCGGAAATCATGTTGCAGCAAACGCAGGCCGCCACCGTGCGCGATTATTTCCTGCGCTTCATCCGCGAATTGCCCACCGTGCGCGATTTGGCTGCCGTGCCGCAAGACACCGTGTTAGCCTTGTGGGCGGGGCTGGGCTATTACAGCCGCGCCCGCAACCTGCATGCCGCCGCGCAGCAAATCATGGACGAATTCGGCGGAGAATTCCCGCAAACGCGCGAAGAATGGCAGAGGCTCAAAGGCGTGGGGCGCAGCACGGCCGCCGCTGTAACCGCCTTTGCCTTTCACGCGCGCGAAACCATATTGGACGGCAATGTGAAACGCGTGCTGTGCCGCATTTTCGCCCAAGACGGCGACCCGAAATCCCCCGCGTTCGAACGCAGTTTGTGGGCGCTGGCCGAACAGTTGCTGCCGGACAACGCCGCCGATATGCCGGCCTACACGCAAGGGCTGATGGATTTGGGCGCCACCGTCTGTACGCGCAACAAGCCCAAGTGCGGCGATTGCCCGATGGCGCACCAATGCTTGGCGAAACAGCAAGGGCGGATTGACGAATTGCCGCGCAAAAAAACACCGGTTGCCGTGCGCCAGCAAACCGTGTTCTGGCTGCTGCTTCGGCGGCACGACGGCGCATATTGGCTGCAAAAACGGCCGAATCGGGGCATTTGGGCCGGGTTGTATTGCGTACCCGAAGCAGGCAGCCTGCACGAATTGCGCGGGCTGGCGGCAACGCTGGGTGCGGACGGCGATGATTGGCAGGAAGCCGAAGCCTTCACGCACCGTTTGACGCACCGCCTGCTGGAAATTGTGCCGTACCGCGCGGTGCTGCCGCCCCAAAAGCAGCCTGCACTCGATGAATTGGGCGTGTGGGTGCCGCCCGAACGCATCCGCGAATATGCCTTGCCCACGCCTTTGGCCGCGTTGTTAAAATAGAACCGCTATTGAAGTGCAGGCTGCTTTCCGACGTGCAAAAAAGCAGCCTGCACCCTTCCGTTGAACACAGATAAAAAATGCCGCAAACCGTTGCCTATATTTTCGGGCAGGCGATGACCGACGTGCCTGCCGATTTGTTTATTCCGCCCGATGCCCTGCAAGTTGTGCTGCACAGCTTTGAAGGGCCGTTGGACTTGCTGCTGTACCTTATCCGCAAGCAGAATATCGACGTGCTGGATATTCCGATGGTGCGGATTACCGAGCAATATCTGGCCTATATCGCGCAGATGGATACGGAACAATTTGATTTGGCGGCGGAATATCTGCTGATGGCGGCGGTGCTGATTGAAATCAAATCACGGCTGTTGCTGCCCAAACCGCCCGAGCAGCCCGAAGAAGAAGCCGACCCGCGCGCGGAACTGGTGCGCCGCCTGTTGGCCTACGAACAAATGAAGCTGGCCGCGCACGATTTGGACGCATTGCCCCGCGCAGGCCGCGATTTCGCGTGGGTGTACCTGCCTCTGGAACTGGCCGCGCCGGTGCAGCTTCCCGCCGTGCAAGTAGCCGATTTGACCAAAGCATGGCTGAATATCCTGGCGCGCGCCAAGCACCACCAAAGCCACGCGGTGGTGCAGGAAACCATTTCGGTGCGCGAACAGATGAGCCATATCCTGCGCCGTTTGCAGGCCGGCCAATGCCGCTTTTCCGAACTTTTTGCCGTGGAACGCGGCACGGCGTATGTGGTGGTGAGCTTTATCGCCTTGCTGGAGCTGGTGAAAGAAGGTTTGGTGAATGTGGTGCAGGAAGCGCATTTTGCCGAAATCCATGTGCAGGCTGCTTCCGAAGTAACAGAAAAGGAAAAACCGTGAATTACGCACAAGATGCCTTATGGTGGAAACTGGAAAGCGCGTGGGTGCGCGATTTGGCCAGCCTTTTGACAGCGCCCGCGTTGTGGCGGACGGGGCAGGAATTGCCCGTGGCAGAGCTGTTGGGCGACCAAGGATTCCGCCTGCTGCTGGACTGGGACGGGCAGCCTGCACCCGAAGGCTTGGCGCATGAACGGCTGGGGCATTACGCCGAAAACCTGCTGGCATATTGGCTGCAACACGCGCCGCACAGCCGCCTGCTGGCGCGCGAATGGCGGGTGGACGGCGCATCGGGCGCACAGGACGGCGCGTTGGATTTTGTCGCGCAACTGAACGGCCATGTTTATCACATTGAATTAACGTGCAAATATTATGCCGGGCAGGGCAGCCCTGAAACCATGCGCGGTTTCCAGCCGAACGATGTTTTGGCGGACAAGGCGCGGAAATTGGCGCAGCAGTCGGCATTGTCGCAGCGCGCCGATGTGCAGGCTGCTTTGGCCGCGCAGGGCATCGACACGCAGGAATTGCGGCGCGTCAGCATTGTGCGCGGTAATGCGTTCACGGACACGGGCACGCTGCCGACCGACAGCATTTACGCGCCGAACGCTTGGACGGGGCAATGGTTGTCGCAGCCCGAACAATGGTTGGTTTTTGCCGAACACAGCCGGTTTTGCCGTTTACCGCGCCAAGGGTATTTGTCGCCCGCGCGCGTGCCGGAGGCGTGCCTGCTGACACGGCAGGAGGTGATGGCGGCGGCGCAGAACGGGATTTATGCCTGCGTTTCGCCGCGCCAAGATGGTTTTTGGCATGAGGAATGGCGGGTGATGTATCGGGCGGATTGAAGCCGGTCGGCGGGCATTGCGTTTATTGCTCTATTGCCATTTCCATTGACGATAAAAAGCAGCCTGCACTTTGGAAATTGAAGTGCAGGCTGCTTTTTTATTGTTCAAACAAGGGTGTGTATTCAGCGCATAGCATCTTTCACGCTGCGGAACACGGCGGCCAGATTGTGTTCCAGCACATCGCGCACGACTTTTTCGGTTTCTTCGTTCAGCATCAGCTGCAAATCGTAGGTCAGCGTGGCGAGTTTTTTCTGCACCGCCTGCCGTACCAAGCCCGCCATCGCGTTGCTCAAATGGATTTGCAGTTTTTCCTGAATGCGGTTGATGAGTTCCTGCTCCGACAGAATCCGTATGCGGTGCGTGCTGGGCAGGTTCGGCAGGTCGTAAACGTGTACCGTGCAGGGCGGCAGATAGGGCTGGCCGACTGCCGTTTCATGCGGTTCCACGGTTTGCAGCGGCTGGTTTGGCTGCATCACGACCGTTTGCTGTGCATGCAGGTAGCGTCGGTTGTTTTCCGTTTTGAGCGCAGATTGCGCCGCCAGCCAGTCTTCCTGCAACAGTACGGCCACGTCTTCTCCCTGTGCCGCCTGTTGCACGCGCTGGTTGTGCTCCGCTTCGCGGTGGCGCAGGTATTCGCGGTAAGCCAAATCCAATTCTTCATCACCGAAACGCTCCGGTGCGGACGCATTTTGCCATGCAGGTGCCGTGTCGGACGGCGTGTCCACAACGGAGAACGCCTGATGTTGGTGCTGGCGTTGTTGCAGCTGTTGCAAATCCTGCTCCCAGCGCTGTGCCGGTTCGTTGCTGTCTTGCAAAGTGAAAACCATGGTGGCGTGTGATGATTTATCGTTTTGATTCATGATGTTGTCCGTTGAATGGTGGTTTTTGCTACAATGTGCGTTTTCATTGATACAGAAAGACGACATCGTGGATAATCTTCAGCAAGAGTTCGAATATTTGGAAGAATCGGTTTGCGCCCTGCGGATGCAGAACCGCGTGTTGGCGGCTGCGTTAAAAGGCTTTTTGCGCGCCTTGCCGCCGGATATGGCGCAGGACGTGGTGGAATCGGTGCAGGCTGCTTTTGAAGACGAAATCGCGGCATTGGCCTATTCCGACAGCAACGATGCCGACCTGTTTCAAGACGCCGCCGAAGAATTTTTCCGCGAACGCCGCTAACCGTGCCGATAAATGCGTGATTTTACCTGATTTTGAATGGTTTGTAACATGAATGCAGCGAGAGAACCCATGGAAAAAACAGTCTATCTGTTCACGGACGGTGCGTGCAAGGGCAACCCGGGCGCAGGCGGCTGGGGCGTGCTTTTGCGTTATGGCGGGCACGAGAAAGAATTGTTCGGCGGCGAAGCGCAGACCACCAATAACCGCATGGAGCTGACGGCGGTGCTGTCCGGCTTGAAAACGCTGAACCGTCCGTGCGACGTGGTCATCTGCACCGATTCGCAATATGTCAAAAACGGCATGGAAAGCTGGATTCACAACTGGAAGAAAAACGGCTGGAAAACTGCGGGCCGCCAGCCCGTGAAAAATGCGGACTTGTGGCAGCAGCTGGACGAGCAGGTGGCGCGGCACCGTGTGCGTTGGCAATGGGTCAAAGGCCATGCCGGCCACACGGAAAACGAACGCGCCGACGCATTGGCCAATAGGGGCGTCGAACAGGCATTGCGCGGCTGAAATGACGGTGGTGGGGCGGTTGGCAATAATTAAAAAAGCAGCCTGCACTTTTTAAAATTGAAGTGCAGGCTGCTTTTTTAATTTGGATTGATCTTTTATGTGATAACAGCAATTACACCATTATTGCACCAGTCAATATGTAATTTGCTGTTTTAATTGTATTGTTTGGTGCGGATGGAGAGACTCGAACTCTCACACCTTGCGGCGCTGGAACCTAAATCCAGTGCGTCTACCAATTTCGCCACATCCGCATAGAACGGCGCATTATACGCGAGAGGCCGGCAAATTGCAAAGCAGCCTGCGGCAGGTTGCTGGCATGAAAAAACACCTGCACAAATGTGCAGGTGTCGGATTGGGTACCAAGGTTAATGGTAGTGGTTTGTGTTAGTCCTCTTGCGCACCCAGTTGCAAATAGTTTTCCAGGCCCATGGCTTCGATTTGTTCCAACTGTGTTTCCAGCCAGTCGATACGTTCTTCGTTTTCGTCTTTCTGTTTTTCCAGCAGTTGGCGCGAAACATAATCCTGCTGCGCTTCGCAAACGGCGATGGCTTCCACCAAGGCGGCGTGTTTTTCTTGTTCTTTGGCCAAATCGCAGCGGATGATTTCTTCCGGCGTTTCGCCAATCAGCAGCTTGCCCAGCTCTTGCAGATTAGGCAGGCCTTCTAACAGCAGCACGCGCTCGATAATCGCATCGGCCTGTTTCATTTCTACGATTGATTGTTTGTAGAAATTGCAGCCCAACTCTTCAAAGCCCCAGTTTTTCAAAATGCGGGCGTGCAGGAAATATTGGTTGATGGTCACCAACAGCAGGCCCAAATTTTGATTCAAATGGCGGATAACTTGACGGTCTCCTTGCATACTGCCTCCCAATTAGATTTGGCTTTGCAGGTAATTTTGTTCGCCCATCATTTTGATCAGGCGCAATTGTTGTTCCAACCAGTGTGCGTGGTCTTCTTCAGTGTCTTTCAGCTGATCAACCAACAATTGGCGTGTCACATAGTCTTGGTTTTCTTCGCACAATTTGATACCTTTTTTCAGGTTTTCGCGCACTTCCAATTCGGTATCCAAGTCAAATTGCAGCATCTCGATGACGTCTTTGCCTACTTTAACGGGCGCAGACACCATTTTAGGTGTGCCGCCCAGCATCAGGATACGGCGGATAAAGGCTTCCGCATGTTGTGTTTCGTCTTCCATTTCGTGGGCGATACGGTCAAACAGTTTGGTGTAACCCCATTCTGAATACATGCGGGAGTGGATGAAGTATTGGTCGCGTGCAGCCAGCTCATTAGCCAACAAGAAGTTCATGTAATCGATAACAGATTGATTTCCTTGCATGATATTTCCTTTCAAAGGTTGTGTTGTTCAATGAAGGGCGCATTTTAGCAGCATGATTTCAAATTGGCAAAAAAATTATTTAAAATACAAACAATTATCAAATGTGCTAAACCGCGTAGTGGGAATGAAACAAACTTGCGATAATGAAAAATATCTAATAATCAAAAGTATATATTTGATAATGCTTACTAAAGACAATTAGAAACCCCATAGAGTAAATTTATCTTTACTTAATTTTACGCAAAATTCTGTTCCAAAGCGGCAAAAGCAGCCTGCACAGATAATATTTTGCAGCAGCCCGAAAGTAGGCTACAATCCACCACATTTGCAACACCAAAAACGAAGGTGAAATTTATGCTGACTGGAAGTTTGGTTGCACTGATTACGCCCATGCATGAAGATGGCCGCGTGAATTATGAGCAGCTTGAGACGTTGGTTCAATGGCATATCGACAACGGTACGGACGCGATTGTTTCCATGGGGACGACCGGTGAATCGGCCACATTGTCGGTGGACGAGCATTTGTCGGTGGTGGAAGCAACTATCCAATACGCAGCAAAACGTATCAAAATCATTGCCGGTACCGGCGCAAACAATACGCGCGAAGCCATTGAGCTTTCATTGGTGGCAGAACGGCTGGGCGCGGATTACACATTGTCCGTCGTGCCTTACTACAATAAGCCTTCGCAAGAGGGGATGTACCGGCATTTCAAAGCCATTGCCGAAGCGGCTGCCATTCCGATGATTCTTTATAATGTGCCGGGACGCACCGTGGTCAATATGAGCAACGAGACGATTCTGCGTTTGGCGCAAATTCCCAATATTGTCGGTGTGAAAGAAGCCAGCGGCGATGTGGCGCGGGCGTTGTCGCTGTTTAAAGATGTGCCGGAAGATTTTGCCGTGTATTCGGGCGACGACCCGACCGGCCTGCCGTTCCTGTTGTGCGGTGGACATGGCGTGATCAGCGTGGCAGCCAATGTGGCACCGGCAATGTTTGCCCAAATGTGCCGTGCCGCCATCGACGGCGATATTGCCAAAGCACGCGCGCTGAACGACCGTCTGATTCCTATTTATAACGTGATGTTCTGCGAACCCAGCCCGGCAGCGGCAAAATGGGCGGCGGAACAGTTGGGCGTTTGCGCATCGCACGTCCGCCTGCCGATGCTGCCTTTGACGGCGGCTGGTCAGGAAAAAGTGCAGGCTGCTTTGCGTGCAGCGGCATTGGTTTAATTTGAAGAAGGTATAAAAACGCATGAAGATGATGAAGCCATTGGCGGTAATGTTGTTAATCGCAGGAGTAAGCGGTTGTGCCAGCAAATCGGAAACGCCGAAATTGGATTACCAGTCGCAGAACAATAAAATCGTGAGTTTGGAAGTTCCGCCCGATTTGAACGACCCGCGCAACGGCGAACTGTATTCGCTGCCCGAAGGCACGGTTGCCCGTCCGGATGCCACCACCCAGCGCACCGGCGCGAATGGCGGCAAAAGCGTGCTGATGCAAGTGAAAAACGCACATATCGAACGCAGCGGCACACAGCGCTGGTTGGTGGTGCAGGGCAAAACGGCCAATGAAATGTGGCCCGTGCTGCGTTCTTTCTGGCAGGAAATGGGCTTTACCATCGCCTCTGAAGAACCGCAGGCAGGCTTGATGGAAACCGAATGGGCGGAAAACCGTGCCAAGCTGCCGAACCAAGGTTTGCGCCGTTTGTTCGACATGGTCGGCATGGGCGGTATTTACACCACCAGCGAGCGCGACAAATTCTTAATCCGCATAGAACGCAACCGCCAAGGCGGGCTGGATATTTTCTTCACGCACAAAGGCTTGGAAGAGGTGTACAGCAACAAGCGCGAAGAAACGACCATGTGGCAGCCGCGCGCGAACGACCCGAATCTGGAAGCGGCATTCTTGGCACGCTTCATGCAGTATGTCGGCGTTGACGAGGCCGAAGCGCAGCGCCAGGTGGCGGTACAGGCGGATAGGGACCAAGGCACCGAGTTTGCCAAACGCGAGGCCAACACGGTTTTGATTACCGGCTCGGCAGAGCGCAACGTGAACCGCGTCGGTTCGGCATTGAACCGCATCGGTTTGGTGGTGCAGCAGTTTGTGAGCGAGCGCGGCATGTTTATCGTGCGCCCTGCGCCGACAGAAAACGAGGCATTGGCGAATGCGCCGCAAAAACGCGGTTGGTTCAGCCGCTGGTTCGGTTCGAACAAGCAGCCTGCAGAACAGCAGAAACCTGCACAGGCGGCGCAGCTGTTTGTGGCGCTGGAAAATGCGGGCAACGGCCAGCGGATTCATTTGCTGGACCAGTTCGGCAAACCTTATACGGGCGAACAGGCCAACAAATGGTTGGACGCCCTGTACCGCGAATTGCGCTGATAACGGCATGAACACAAAGTGCAGGCTGCTTTCGAATCCGAAAAAGCAGCCTGCACTTTTTACGCCGCACGGCAATAATGCTAAAATCAACGCTCTTTTATTTTCAGAAAAACATAATGCGATTTTCCATCAAATACTTGCCTGTGTATGCCATTATGGCGGACTTGCTGTTCACCGTGGGGCTCAACATCAAGGAAGCCCTGCTGCCCGACAGTAAGCCGCTGCCCGGCGACGGCCTGCCGATTGCGCCGGAGTTTGCGTTCGGCTGGATACAGGTTGCCGTGAACGGCGGCATGACCTGCGTGCTCTTGTGGGCGATGATTATGCTGATGCGGATGGACCGATACAGCGTGGCCGGCGAACGGCTGCTCATGAACATGCCGCGCACGCTGACGGCGCTGGTGGTGCTGGCATTTTCGCTGCCGTCCGCATGGCTGTGGATTTGGTCGGCATGGGTATTTTTCAACACGGGGCAGGTGCTGGTTTCGTTCCATTCGTGGCATTACCTGCTGGTGGCGGCGTGCCTGCCGTATTTGCTGTGGCTGCTGCTGCGGATTTGGTGGCGGCAGCACCGTTTGCACCACCGCAAAGAGGAAGCGCAGTTTTCCGTGCAAACCGAGCCGTTGGAATAATGGCCGCATCAAAACGAAAAAGCAGCCTGCACTGTGGATATTGCCCCAAGTGCAGGCTGCTTTTTTGCCGACCGTGTTACAAGGCTTCCGGATTGGCCAACCAGGCGGTTTGGTGCTGGCTGTCGGCATAAAACTCCTGTTTCCAAATCGGCACTTCTGCTTTCACCGTGTCGATAATGAAGCGGCAGGCGGCAAAAGCGGCATCTCGGTGGCCGGCGGTTACACCCACCCAAACCGCCATATCGCCGATGTCCAAACGGCCTACACGGTGCACGCAAACGGCGTCTTCAATGGCAAACTGCCGTTTTGCCTGCTCAATCACCGCGTTGCCTTGCGACAGCGCCAGTTCGGGATAGGTGCTGTAAATCAAATAGTCCACATTTTTGCCGTCGTTGTGGTCGCGCACCCAGCCTTCAAAGCTGCAGAACGCGCCGCAATTGGCTTTTTGCGTCAGTTGTTCGCGCAGGACGTTCGGGTCGATGGCCTGTTCGGTAATGGCAAAATGTTTCGTCATTTCAACCTCCTGATACGGGTGGGATAAATGCCACGGTGTCGCCGTCATTCAAAGCGGTTTGCCAGTCGCAAAAGGCATGGTTGACGGCGGCGCGCAGGCGTTCCTGCGGCAAATCGAAGGCATAGGCAGCCTGCAATTCGGCATACAGTTCGGCAGGCGTTTGCGCGGCGGTAGTGCGCGTTTCCTGTTCTTTGCCTGCCTGTTCGCGCAGGGCGGCGAAATAGAGAATGGTGATGTGTCGGGTCTTCATGGTGTTAAGGGTGCAGCCTGCCTGAGAAGTGCAGGCTGCTTTGGGGTTGGGTTGGGGGTTATCTGCCAAACGCAAATATCAAAACAGCCGTTGACGGTGCTGGTTCAGCTCGAAGCCGTGCCCGCTTTTGTTTTCGCAGCGGATACCGTTGGTGCTGCTGGAACACTGCCAGCCGTTGCCGCGCAGGGTTTCGCCATAAGGCAGGGCTTTGACGGGCGTGTCAAAATTGTAATACGGGTCGCCGGAGCATTGGGCTTCGCGTGCGGATTTGCCTGTGCTGTGCATTGTAAACACCGTCAGGCTGTCGAGCGGGCAGTCTTTCGGGTGGGGCAGCTTGGGAATGGTGTTGTTGTTACGGTACACGCTGCAGGTTATACCGTTGTAGCCTTCGTAATCGGAATGAGGGTCGGCAGGTATATCGCCTTGGCAGCGGATGTTTTTGCTGGGCGAGGTGAATTCCAGATTGCCCAATGATGTATTGCGGTAGGCGCGGTTATCGGCGTGAGCGGCGAGGGCGGTGCAGGCAAGCAGCAGGGCGGCCAGTGTGCGGGGTGTCATGTTCATCAACGTTCCTTTTGGCGGATAATGAAAAAAGCGTATTTTAGCGCAAATGTGCCGATGGTTTATCGGTTAAATTCACTTTTTCCGCCCGATTTGTGCAGCAGGCGGATATCGCCAATCACAATGTCGTGGCTCAACGCCTTGGTCATGTCGTACACGGTCAGCGCGGCGGCGGAAACGGCGGTCAGCGCCTCCATTTCCACGCCGGTTTTATGGGTAACGCCCACTTCGGCACGGATGTGCAGGCTGCTTTTATCCTCTTGATATTCCAAAAACAATTTGCAGCGTTCCAGCATCATCGGATGGCAGAGCGGGATGATGCCGGCGGTATTTTTGGCGGCCATAATGCCGGCAATGCGGGCGATTTCGGTAATCGTGCCTTTGGCGGTCTGCCCGTGCGACGCTTGGATTTGCGCATACACTTCGGGCGGAAAATAGACCGTGCCCTCGGCAACGGCAATGCGTTTGGTGACGGATTTGTCGGACACGTCTACCATGTGCGTGTGTCCGTCTGACGTTAAATGTGTGATTTTGCTCATATTGATTCTCTATTTTAAAGTGCAGGCTGCTTTTCGGGATAGTCGGAAGCAGCCTGCACGGCGCGTTCAAATTCTTCGGGCGTATTGAAATTGCAGAGCGCTGCCCATTCGGGCGGCAGCGGCACGGTTTGGTGCACCTGCTGCCGCACAAACTGCTGTACGCGCCGATTGCCGCTTTCCACCGCCGCGTGCAGGCTGCCTGCAACGTTGACCGACCAATGGGCGAGCAGCGGCAGAAGTTGCCCGCCGTCTTGCAGCAGGGTAATGCCTTGTGCGAATTCCGAATGTTCGGCGGCAGTGTTCAGCAGTGCAATCAGCTGTTCCGGCAGCAGCAGGGTGTCGCACGACACAACATAAAGCCCTGTGCAACCTTGCCGTTCGGCTTCCAGCAGCGCAGGCAGGATGGCAGAGAGCGCGCCCTGTTTGCCGGGCAGGCTGTCGGGCAGATATGCCGCGCCATCGGTATTCGGATAGCGGAAATGGTCGGCGGCCAGCCACACGGGGCGGCAGGGCAGGGCGTTATGTACTTGCCGCGCAATCAGCGTTTGCCTGCGGAACATGAGCAGCGGTTTCGGGCTGCCCATCCGCGAGCTTTGCCCGCCGCACAAGATGAGCAGGGGAGTGTTCATGTTTGGTCTGCCTTAACGGGGGGGTTGATAATTGTCTGTGCGATTTGGGTTTGTGCTTGGGTGACGCGCGGCACCAGGTTTAACAGCAGCAATGCGCAAATGGTGCCGGAAGCATCGGCAATCCAGCCGGTCTGCTGGATGTTCATGAGCAGTTGCAGGCTGCTTAAAATTGATTGTAGGTCGTCAGGGTTGGTTTGCTTCAATATTTGTTCGGCATCGAGTTGCATTTTGGCAGATATGCCGCCGATTATTCGGTAGAGCAACCATGTGCCCCACCAAAAAGGTAGCAATAGGGCAGGCAGGGTTTTCTGAACGGCATTTAAGCTGTTGCATGCCATCTTTTTCATGGCTTGGTAGGGGGCGAACATGTCGGCCAAAGGAATGAAGAAACTGCCGATAGCCCAGCCCGGTGTTTTTTTAATGCCCAATCCGAGCGCAAGTGCGTTGGCATTGGCGCGATATATCCAGATGCCGACAGCGATGGTGCTGCAAATAAATAAAACAATAAAAAAGATACGGGTGATGTTTTGTGTTGAAAATATGCCATCGATATTGTGCTGTATTGCTTGGATATTGCCGTAATCTTGCGCTTGGAAAGCAGCGGAAAGACGGTTCAGCAGTTGCAGCAGTAAAAAATTCTGCACGATGTTGACCAGCAGGCTGGCAATGTAGCAGCAGGTCAGTATCTTGACCCAGTTCGACAGATGGTTCAAATCCTTGTATTGATATGATTCTATTTGCGTTTTCATTATCAATGGCTGGGCATTGTGCAAGGAAACAGGAATGTGCAGGCTGCCTAAAATCCAAAAGCAGCCTGCACCTCGGTTCTAGTTTACTGCTTGTCCCACATATTGAACACGCGCGTGAAGCCGCAGCTTTCGATGCGCGGGTCTAATTGTTTACGGATGATTTTCTCCCAGGCGGTGCGGCATGCGCCAGTGGAACCGGGCAGGCAGAAAATCAAGGTTTTGTTGGCAATGCCCGCAGTGGCGCGCGATTGGATGGTGGACATGCCGATTTCTTCGTAGGAAACGGCGCGGAACATTTCGCCGAAACCGTCGATTTTGCGTTCAAACAGCAATTCCACCGCATCGGTGGTGATGTCGCGCGGGAACATGCCCGTGCCGCCCGTAATCAGGACAACGTGGATTTCCGGATTGGCAATGGCAACGGAAACGCGCGCACGGATGTCGTACAGTTCGTCACGCACCAAATCGCGCGAATGGACGATGTGTTCGCCGTCCTGCACCGCCTGCGCCAGATAATTGCCGCTGCCGTCTTCTTTGGCGCTGCGGGTGTCGGTAACGGTCAGGATGTGGATATTGAGCGGGCGGAATGCGGGCGGTGGTTTTTTGAACGGATTGTCTTCGGTCATGGCTAGCCTCCTGTCATGGATAAATTGGTGATGAGTCCGACTTTCTTGTTGTGCAGGTAATGATGCTCGGGCTTTAGGCGCATGGTTTCGTGCAAAAATTCCGTCAAACCTTCGCGGTCGCCGCGGCGCAGAAAATCGCGCAAATCATACGACACTCCGCCGAACAGGCACAAGTGCATTTTGCCCTGCGATGTGATGCGCAGTCGGTTGCAGGTGGTGCAGAAATCTTTGCTGTATGGCGCGATGAAGCCGATGCCTCCGGCAAAATCGCGGTGATAGTATTCGCGCGCGGGGCCTGCGTGTTCGCCCCTCGGTTGGAGCTGCCAGCCTTGCGCTATCAAGTCTTGCTCGATGGCAGCGGCGGAAATGTGCTGCGCGTTGAAGAAATTCAGGTTGTCGCCCGTCTGCATCAGCTCGATAAAACGCAGGGTAACGGGGCGCGTTTTCACAAAACGAATGGCATCAGGCAGCGTTTCGGCAATGTGTTCGCGCAGCAATAATGTGTTGATTTTAACGTTGTTGAAACCTTCTGCCAGAATGTTTTCCAAATCGTTCAGGATATGGCGGCATTCTTGTTTGCCGGTGATTTTGAAGAAGGTTTCGGGGTTGAAGCTGTCGATGCTGACGTTGAGTTTGTCCAATCCGGCGCCGCGGTATTGGGGGAACAGTTTGCCGAGCCGGAAAGCGTTGGTGGTGAGGGCGATGTGCTGGATTTCGGGCTGTGCACGGCAGGCGGCGATGATGTCGGGCAGGTCGCGGCGCAGGGTGGGTTCGCCACCGGTGATGCGGATTTTGCGCGTGCCGTTTTGGGCGAACACGGCCGCCAGCGTTTCGATTTCGGGTAGGGTGAGCTCGTCCGGCTTGGCTTTGCCTTGATAGCCGTTGGGCAGGCAATAGTTGCAGCGGTAGTTGCATAGGTCGGTGACGGACAGGCGCAGGTAGCTCAAACGGCGGTTGAATGGGTCGGTTAAATTCATAATGGTTTATTTTTGTATTGTTTTTCCATGTGCAGGCTGCTTTTGGATCTGCCTGAAAAGCAGCCTGCACATGACAGTGGCCTTGATCGTGTATTGGGTGTGATATTCGATGGCGGCTGCGGGTTACAGGAAGGTTTCCAAGAACGGCTGCACGGTAACGCGTCCGCCTGCAGCCAGCGGGCCGCTTTCCAAAGGCAGAATCAGATAGGCGTTGGCCTGGCTGATGCCCAAAACGCGGTGCGAATCCTGCGGGCCGCACGGTGCAGCCTGCCATGAGCCGTCTTCCGCCTGCGTGATGAGCGCGCGCTGGATGTCCATGCGGCCGGGCGCTTTTTTCACGGGGGCGGACAACACGGCTTCAAAGCGCAAAGGCTGCGGGATTTGCGTTTCTTCGGCACCGCACAGCTGCCACAGGGCGGATTTTAAGAAAATATCCAAGCCGACATAGCCCGAAATCGGGTTGCCCGGCAGGCCGAAATACCATGTTTGCCCCATTTGCCCGAACACGAACGGTTTGCCCGGCTTGATGGCGACTTTGTAATGGTGGATGGCACCCAGGCGCAGCACGGCTTCGCGCAGGTAGTCGAAATCGCCCACCGACACGCCGCCAGACGAAATAACGACATCTGCCGAGCGCATGGCGCTTTCCAGCACGCGCATCACGCTTTCCAAATCGTCGTCCACTTTTTTCAGGTCAATCACTTCAATCGGCAATGATTGCAGCCGCGCCATCAGCATGTAGCGGTTGCTGTCGTAGATTTTGTCGCTGCCGTCCAGCGGCGTGCCAGGGTCGCGCAGTTCGTCGCCCGTGGACAAAACGGCCACGCGGATTTTACGGAACACGGACACGCTGTCCAAGCCCAAGCTGGCCAGCAGCAGCACGTCGGCTTCGCGCAAAATGCGTCCGCGGTGCAACACAATCGCGCCCTGTGTGATTTCTTCGCCGGCATAGCGGATATTGCTGCGTTCTTCGGCGTTTTGTTTTAAGACAATGTATTGTTCGTCGTTTTCTTCCAGCAGTTCCACGTTTTCCTGCAAAACGACGGTCCGCATTCCGCGCGGTACCACGGCGCCCGTCATAATGCGGACGCATTCGTTTTCCGAGTGCAGGCTGCCTTCAAAGGCGTGCCCTGCGGCGGAAATGCCACCCACTTTCCAGCGCGAACCGGCAGCGGCAGCTTGCGGCAGGGCGTAGCCGTCCATGGCGGACACGTTGGCGTTGGGCACGTTGAGCGGCGAAATCACGTCTTGCGCCAGCACGCGGCCGACCGATTGCACGATGGCGATTTTTTCCGTGTTTTCCGGTTGGTTCAACAGGTTGGATTGCGGCATTTTTTGGTGGATTTTTTGCTGAATCAAGGTTTGCAGTTCTTGCACGGTCGTCAATGCCATTGTTGGAACTCCGTCGGTGGAAGGGTTAATAGGGAACGTGTGGCATTATGGTAGATTGGTTTTAAAAGCAAAATTCCTAAAAAGTACAAACAACAATTAAAACGGATTATCTTCCAGTAAGCCGAAAGGATTAGGGTGCAGGCTGCTTTGACGTTCTGCGCGCATCGGGAAAGCAGCCTGCACAGGAGGAAGCGGCATTGATAAAGCGCCTTCAAGTATTGATATTTCACGATTTTCTTATTTTCCCGCCTGAAAAAGCAGCCTGCACTTCTGCCAAGCCCGATGAAGGAAACCGTATTCTGTCGGATTGGAAATAGTCCGAAATAACTATACCGTCTAACCCACATTAAGTGAGGCATACACGCTTTGGAAGAATGGTTTTTCACACCGCTCTTCCATAAACTGCAAAGCCTACAAAAAGTTAGTTCCCTTTTGGGGTAAGCAGTAAAGCAAAATAAAACATAGGACTAGCGATATGAGCCACTTCTTAGACAGATTAACCTTTTTCAAGCAAAAACGCGAACCGTTTTCCAACGGGCACGGCGTTTTAACGACCGAAGACCGCCGTTGGGAGCAGGCCTACCGCGGCCGCTGGGCGCACGATAAAGTCGTCCGTTCCACGCACGGCGTGAACTGTACCGGTTCGTGCAGTTGGAAGATTTACGTGAAAAGCGGCATTATCACATGGGAGACGCAGCAAACGGACTATCCGCGCACACGCCCCGATTTGCCGAACCACGAACCACGCGGCTGTCCGCGCGGCGCGTCTTTCAGTTGGTATGTGTATTCCGCACAGCGCATCAAATATCCGATGATGCGAGGCGCATTGGCCGAACTGTGGCGCGAAGCGCGCAAAACCAAAAACCCGATTGAAGCGTGGGAATGGATTGTGAGTGACAAAGACCGCTCCAAATCCTACAAATCCCAACGCGGCTTGGGCGGTTTCGTACGTTCCACTTGGGAAGAGGCTTACGAGCTGGTTGCCGCCGCCAACGCATACACCATCAAACAATACGGCCCTGACCGCGTTATCGGCTTCTCGCCTATTCCGGCCATGTCGATGGTGAGTTATGCCGCCGGTGCGCGCTATTTAGGTCTGATTGGCGGCGTTCCCTTGTCGTTCTACGACTGGTATTGTGATTTGCCGCCCGCATCGCCGCAAACATGGGGCGAACAAACCGACGTTGCCGAATCTGCCGACTGGTATAACTCCAACTACCTATTGGTTTGGGGTTCGAACATCCCGATGACGCGTACGCCGGACGCACACTTCTACACCGAAGTGCGTTACAAAGGTACGAAAACCGTCGCCATCTCTTCCGACTTCGGCGAAATGGCGAAATTCAGCGACATCTGGATGGCGCCGCGCCAAGGTACGGATGCGGCATTGGCCATGGCCATGGGTCATGTGATTCTGAAAGAATTCCACATCGATAATCCGTCCGATTATTTTGAAGACTACACCCGTCGCCTGACCGATATGCCGATGCTGGTGTGCCTGAACAAAGACGAGCAAGGCTACCGTCCGGGTTACTGCCTGCGTGCGTCCCAGCTGGACCAGCAATTGGGCGAAGAGAAAAATGCCGAATGGAAAACCATTGTTTGGGATGAGAATGCCGACAGCTTGGCCGTGCCGAACGGTTCTGTGGGCTTCCGTTGGGACGGCAGCGCCAAATGGAACTTGGAAACCAAAGCGCAAGGTCAGGAAATCCTTGCAGCGCGCTCGTTGAAAGAACGTGCGGACGATGTAGTGCGCGTCGGCTTCGGCTACTATGGCGGCGAACACGACGAAATGATTTACCGCAAAGTGCCGGTGAAGAAAATCACGTTGGCCAACGGCGAAACACAACTGGTGGCGACCGTATTCGATTTGCTGATTGCACAATACGGCGTGGACAACGGTTTGGGCGATGAAAACGTTGCCAAAGATTATTTTGAAGACAAACCGTACACTCCTGCATGGCAGGAAAAACACACCGGCGTGAAACCGGAATTGGTGATTCGTGTGGCGCGTGAATTCGCACAAAACGCACACGATACCAAAGGCCGTTCCATGGTGATTGTTGGCGCCGGCCTGAACCACTGGTACCACTTGGACATGAACTACCGCGGCCTTATCAACATGCTGATGATGTGCGGCACCATCGGTAAATCCGGCGGTGGCTGGTGCCATTATGTGGGACAGGAAAAACTGCGTCCGCAATCCGGTTGGACACCGCTTACATTTGCGCTTGACTGGCATCGTCCGGCACGCCAAATGGCCGGTACATCGTTCTTCTATGCACATACCGGCCAATACCGCCATGAAAAATTGGGTGCGAACGAACTGTTGGCTCCTGATGCTACCAAAGCATTGTGGGACGGTATGACATCTATCGACCTGAATGCGAAAGCCGAGCGCATGGGCTGGACGCCTTCCGCACCGCAAATGCGTGAAAATCCGTTGGATATTACGGATGCTGCCGACAAAGAAGGCATCAGCGCTGCGGATTATATTGTTCGCGGTTTGAAAGACGGCTCTCTGGATATGTCGTGCAACGACCCTGAAAATCCGAAAAACTGGCCGCGCAATATGTTTGTATGGCGCTCCAATATTTTGGGTTCTTCCGGCAAAGGCCACGAATATTTCCTGAAATACCTGTTGGGCACGCAAAACGGCTTGATGTCGGAAGAAGAAGACTGCCTGAAACCGAAAGAAGTCAAAATGGGCGAAGCGCCCGAGGGCAAACTGGATTTGTTTACCCTGCTGGACTTCCGCATGAACACGACTTGCCTGTATGCCGACGTGATTTTCCCAACCGCGACCTGGTACGAAAAACACGACTTGAACACGTCCGACATGCACCCGTTCATCCACCCGTTCACCGAAGCGGTACAACCTTTGTGGCAAAGCAAATCCGACTGGGAAATCTACAAAGGTTTGGCGAAGAAATTCAGCGAACTGGCGGGCGATTATCTGGGTACGCGCAAAGACGTCGTATTAACGCCTCTGATGCACGACAGCCCGGGCGAATTGGGTCAGCCTTTTGATCCGAAAGACTGGAAACTGGGCGAATGCGAGCCGATTCCAGGAAAAACCATGCCGAACATTACCGTGGTGGAACGTGATTACAGCAAAGTGTATGAGAAATACACGGCAATCGGCCCGCTGTTGGAAAAAATCAACAACAACGGTAAAGGCATGGCGTGGGATACGAAGCACGAAGTGGAATTCTTGCGCAAACTGAACGGCGTGCGTTCCGAAGGTGCGGGCAAAGGCCAACCGAAACTGGAAACCGCCATTGATGCGGCAGAAATGATTTTGACGTTGGCGCCCGAAACCAACGGCCATGTGTCCAAAAAAGCATGGGAAGCCTTGGGGAAAGCGACAGGCCGCGACCATACGCACCTGATTAACTCGAGCGAGCACACCGCCATCCGCTTCCGCGACATTGTGGCGCAACCGCGTAAAATCGTTACTTCGCCGATTTGGTCCGGCGTGGAAAGCGAAGAAGTGTGCTATACCGCAGGCTACACCAACGTGCATGAGTTGATTCCTTGGCGCACGCTGACCGGCCGCCAGCATTTCTATCAAGACCACAAATGGATGCGCGATTTTGGCGTGGACTTCTGTGCCTACCGTCCCGCGGTCGATTTGAAAACCACGAAAAAACTGCTGGGCATGAAACCGAACGGCAATACGGAAATCACATTGAATTTCTTAACGCCGCACCAAAAATGGGGCATCCACTCCACTTATTCCGAAAACCTGCGCATGCTCACGCTGTCCCGCGGCGGTCCGCACGTGTGGATTTCCGAAATTGACGCGAAAAAAGCAGGCCTGGTGGATAACGACTGGGTGGAAGTGTTTAATGCCAACGGCGCGATTGCCTGCCGTGTGATTGTGAGCCAACGTATTCCCGAAACGATGATTCTGATGTATCACGCGCAGGAAAAACTGGTGCACACGCCGGCGGCGGAAACCACGCAAAAACGCGGCGGTATCCATAACTCGGTTACTCGCGCCGTGTTGAATCCGACCCATATGATTGGCGGTTATGCACAACTGGCGTACGGCTTTAACTACTACGGCACCGTGGGCAGTAACCGTGATGAATGGGTGATTGTTCGCAAGATGAACGAAATCGACTGGATGGACGAACCGGCATAAACCGTTCAAAAAGCAGCCTGCACCTGCATAAATCATTGTGCAGGCTGCTTTGAAAAGCCATCCCCCTGTGGAGAACCGCCATGAACATTCCCAGCATTTTAGACATCGCCCCTTATTTGCAAGACAACCTAGACCAAGCCGTCCGCACCGTGCTGCACCAAAGTGCCGACTTGAACTTGGTTTTGTGGCAGATTCCGCCGCAAGGCAGCCTGCCGCCGCACCGTCATCCGCAAGGAACGGATATTTGGGTCGTATTGCAAGGCGAAGCCGAACTGCTGGACGATGAACACAGCCGCCGCCACATCCGTGCAGGAGAAAGCGTGGTGGTCGGATTAGGGCAGACGCACGGCGTGCTGAACAATAGCGAAGCAGACTGCGTTCTGCTGTCGGTGGTTAATGCGCAGGCTGGTTTTCAAGCAGCCTGCACCCCTCCACACCCATAACCAATAATTCCGTTGCGGGCGGCCATAAAAAGCAGCCTGCAAACCAACCTCAAGGAACACATTATGAAAATCAGAGCGCAAGTCGGCATGGTGTTGAACCTGGACAAATGTATCGGTTGCCACACCTGCTCCGTTACCTGCAAAAACGTGTGGACTTCACGCGACGGCGTGGAATACGCATGGTTCAACAACGTAGAAACCAAGCCCGGCATCGGCTTCCCGAAAAACTGGGAAGACCAAGAAAAATGGAACGGCGGCTGGGTGCGCAAATCGGACGGCAAGCTCGTGCCCAAACAAGGCGGCAAGCTGAAAATCCTGTCTAACATTTTCGCCAACCCCAACATGCCGAAAATCGACGACTACTACGAGCCGTTCACTTACGATTACGAGCACCTGCAAAACGCGCCCAAAATGAAAACGCCGCCCACCGCGCGTCCCATTTCCGTGATTACCGGCAAAAAAATGGACAAAGTGGAATGGGGTCCGAACTGGGAAGACGACTTGGCGGGCGAATTTGAAAAACGCGGCAAAGACGTGTTGTTCGAAGGCATTCAAAAAGAAATGCACGCCGCATTCGAGCAGACCTTCATGATGTATCTGCCCCGCCTGTGCGAACACTGCCTGAACCCGACCTGCGTGGCCTCCTGCCCGTCCGGCAGCATTTATAAACGCGAAGACGACGGCATTGTATTGATTGACCAAGACAAATGCCGCGGCTGGCGTATGTGCGTGTCCGGCTGCCCATACAAAAAAATCTATTACAACTGGACCAGCGGCAAAGCCGAAAAATGCACGTTCTGCTATCCGCGTATCGAAGTGGGAGAACCGACCGTCTGCTCCGAAACCTGCGTGGGCCGTATCCGTTATTTGGGCGTGCTGCTTTATGATGCCGACAAAATCGAAGCGGCGGCCAGCGTGGAAAATCCGCAAGATTTGTATGAAGCGCAACTGGGCCTGTTCCTGAATCCGAACGATCCTGAAATCGAAAAAGAAGCCTTGAAACAAGGCATCAGCCAAAGCTGGCTGGACGCGGCCAAACGCTCGCCCGTGTACAAAATGGCGATGGAATGGAAAGTGGCCTTCCCGCTGCATCCGGAATACCGCACCATGCCGATGGTTTGGTACATTCCGCCCCTTTCTCCCATCCAGTCCGCCATCGAACGCGGTTTGGTCGGCGAAAACGGCATTATCCCGAGCGTGGACGAAATGCGTATTCCGTTGCGCTATTTGGCCAACCTGCTGACGGCAGGCAAAGTAGAGCCCATTAAAGCCGCGTTGGAACGCATGATTGCCATGCGCCGTTACAAACGCGGACAAGTGGTACACGGCGAAACGCTGGAACAAACGCTGGACGGCACAGGTTTGACACCGGCACAAGTGGAAGAAATGTATCAAGTGATGGCGATTGCCAACTACGAAGACCGCTTTGTGATTCCGACCAGCCACCGCGAAATGGTGGAAAACACGTTTGACGAAAAAGGCGCATGCGGCTTCACATTCGGCAACGGCTGCTCCGGCGGTTCTTCCGAAGAAAGCCTGTTCGGCAAACGCAAAGGCACGCCGATTGTGTTCTTCGACCGCCGCAAAGACATTGAAGAAAACCGTGAAAACGGTGTGCGTTAATCGGGTGGCAGACTATGGAAATCAAACCTTTAACCTATAAATGGTTGTCGGCATTGATGTGTTATCCCGAAAGCGATTTGCTCGAAGCCCTGCCCGAGTTGCAGGCTGCTTTGAGCGAGCTGCCCGAGTTGAAAAACAATCCGCACCGTGCCGGTTTGGACCAATTCCTCGACCATTTGGCCAGCCACACCTTGCGCGAACTGCAGGAAGACTATGTGCTGGTGTTCGACCGCAGTCGCCATCATGCGCTGTATATCTTCGAACATGTGTATGGCGAAGACCGCGACCGCGGCAGCGCAATGGTGGATTTGCTGGAAGAATACCGCCGCTACGGCTACGAATTGGGCGATGACGAATTGCCCGATTACTTGCCCGCACTGTTGGAGTTCTTCTCACACATTCCTGCTGATGAAGCGCAGAAATTGCTGGGCGATGCCGTCCATGTGGTGGCGCACATTGCCAAAAAACTGGAATTGTACGGTTCGCCTTATGCCGCGCTGCTGAATGCGGTGGTGGCATTGAGTCCGGTGGAGCCGCAGCCGCTGATTGAACCGCCGGTGCGCGACATGGACGAAGCCATGGAAACGTTCGGGCCCGACAATCAAGGATTGGAGCCGTTGTTGAAACCCAAAATGGGCGGCCTGCAAACCGTTCAATTCTATCCGACGGGCAACCGTCCCAATGCCTGACATTGGATTTTGGAGAGTGAAATTATGAATACCTTAAATCAATTCTTTTTCGGCATTTATCCGTATATCTGCCTGTCCGTCTTTTTCCTGGGCAGCCTGATGCGTTTTGAGCGCGAGCAGTATTCCTGGAAAAGCGATTCCAGCCAGCTGCTGTATGAAGGCCAGCTGCGCCTTGGCAATATCTTGTTCCACGTGGGCGTGCTGGCGGTGTTCTTCGGCCACTTGTTCGGTTTGCTGACCCCTTTGGCATTTTGGGAATTTCTGGGCATTTCGCACGGCGCGAAACAGATTTTCGCCATGACGATGGGCGGTATCTTCGGTTCGATGGCGATGGTGGGTTTGGTGATGTTGATGAACCGCCGCTTCAAAATCGACCGTATCAACCTGAACAGCACTTGGCGCGACAAACTGGTGTTGGTGTGGATTTTCATCACATTGGCTTTGGGTTTGTCCACCATTTTCGTCAGCATGGGGCACTTGGACGGCCACGAAATGGTGAAACTGATGAAATGGGCGCAACACATCGTTACCTTCCGCGGCGCGGCGGCAGAATATTTGGAAGACGTGAGCATCCTGTTCAAAATGCACATTTTCATGGGCATGACCTTCTTCTTAATCTTCCCGTTTACACGGATGGTGCACGTTTGGAGCGGTTTTGGCGCATTGAGCTATATTCCGCGCGCATGGCAGCTGGTTCGCCGCCGCCGTTAATGCCAATGAACGTATAGCCCGATAAAAAGCAGCCTGCACTTTTTTGATGAACGTGCAGGCTGCTTTTTTGCCGTTTAACGCGGCTTGTGCGGATTTTCGGCCAATAGTTTGTCTAACCATTGTGCGGCGGTGGCCGCAGGCAGCGGATTGGGCGAGAAGCAGGCATCGCTTTGGTCGCGGCGGCGGGTTTCTTCGCTGACATAGTCATGCCCATCGGTTTCCAGCTTGGCCTGCCAGCCGTTACCGCTTCTGTGCACGGAAAAATACGTTACAGTGCTGAATTTGCCTTGACTGTATGCACAGCGGCCGAAGTTTTTCGGCTGGTCGGTATAGAAAGTGAAATCCGTCAGTTCGCCGCGTCGGTTGAGCCTGAGTATTTTCGGCACGCTGAAAGCGGTATTGTTCAATTCGACCACCCAGTCGCCGCCTTCCTTCATCACGGTGCGGTTGCCGAGTTCCCGTGCCTTGCCGTTAAAACGCATGGTGATGTTTTGCGCGTCGCAGCCTGCAAACACGGCGTTGCGGCCGCTCCAATCGTGCGAATCGACGTAAATATGATAGGCGTTGCCGCTATATTGGCGGTTGCATTGGATGAAGCGCGGCACATTTTTGGGTGGAGTAGTGGTGAACAGCGAGATTTTTCCGGAATAAAAAGAGAGCGAATCGGTGCGGTAGCCGCCCCAAACCATGTTTTTGGGGAAGTAAATGCTGTGAATTTTTTCCGTTTGCAACACTTGTTGCCAGTCGGTTTTGGGTGCGTTGCGGTCGGTGTCGTAACGGATGCGGCTGCCGGCGGGGATGGTCAGCCCTTTGTGTTTGACATCGTGCGGCAGGGTAACGACTCCGGGCAACGGTTGGATAACAAGGGCGTGTGCGCCGATGGGTAGCATGGCCGCTAGCAAAAGTGCGGATTGTATCGGTTTCATGGGTTTCCTTATTATGAAAATATAGTGGATTAAAATAAAAATGAGACAAGGCGGCGAGCCGCAAGGCGTACAAG
>ERZ773077.185-NODE-185-length-46617-cov-8.745995_pt1 | contig 46617 bp, 36 predicted proteins | sample MGYA00580612_ERZ773077 | MGnify/ENA primary metagenome ERZ773077 (study PRJEB29015, sample SAMEA2737971) | human oral metagenome | biome: human oral; feature: human-associated habitat; material: dental | place: China | collected 2021 ...
AGGGAACCCCTTCTGTTAAGAACAGAGTACCAAAGGTATGGCGTGCCCAGTGAAATGAAATGGGTTTTTCACGAATGATGTTACAATCTTTCATCATCTTTCTGATTAAGAGATTGCAATTAGTGTTGGAGGGTGTAGGAAACAATGCCTCTGTACGAGTCGTACCTTCATATTTTTCAATAATTTTCTCGGCTATATCCAACAGACGTACATTACAGGGCACATCAGATTTCTGACGGCGTTTGATAAGCCATTTGTTGCCGTCAAAGAACGATTGTAAGTGACTTTTCTTGAGCTGCTTGATGTCAATATACGAAAAACCTGTAAAGCAACTAAACACAAATAGGTCTCGTACTAATTCAACAGAAGCACTCTTAGGGTGATATTGTAAAAGAGTTTCTACTTCCTCTCTAAGCAAATAGCCTCTATCTTTCTCCTCCATAGAACTTATATAATTCTTAAAAGGATTGCGATAGATAATTCCTTTGTCTATGGCTATTTCTACCATTTTACAAAGGGGCATCATATAAACCCATATTGTGTTGTGAGTAAGACTTTTATTAACTCTAAGATAGAAATCAAAATCGTTGATAAAGTCTTCTGTAAGCTCTTTGAAAGAAATATCACTTCTGCGGTATTTATACTGGATAAACTCGCTCAAATGAGTATATACATTCTCATATTTGTTAAGAGTGCTGTAACTTCTAACACCTTTTTCTACCATCAAGGCAAAGCCTTCTTTGAAATTCTCATAGACTTTTAGCAAGGAATCTTCCATTACTCCTATGCCTAGAAAAGTAGCTTTTAGCTTCTGAGCAGTAACCACTCCCTCGTACTTCATCAGTTCCTTGTAATGAGTAATAATACGTGAGCGAATCTCTTCCAGCTTGCGATTAAGTTGGGTAGCTTCTTCTGTTTTACCTGTTACCCTTCCGTACTTCAAATCCCATTTCTGTGGAAGGATTTCAAGTTTGGTACTAAACTGAGCTACCTGATTGTCAATGGTAATACGCCCCATAATAGCAACCTTACCGTTCTTCTTTGGGGCATTCTTTTTAAGGTAAAACAATACCTTAAAGGTTGAGCGTTTTACTTTTTTCATACTCTAATTTTTTAATTTGCGAAAGTACTTTTTATCAAGTTACTGTACAATATGAAAAAAGGTGTAAAACACTGAAATATAACCTATTAATAAAAAATATTTTTCAGTATGGTAGGTAACGATTTAGAAACCTAATTTTGAAAAAACCTATCTAAAACATCTAAGACTCTGTCTTCTCTTATCTTCCTATCAAAAAAATAATCCTCTTTGTATGAGCTAATTACATTATTTTTTGTAGTTTTGCTTTTTATTCGTAATTTTGCAACAAAAAAGCGACTCATTTTCGAGTCGCTTTTTTATTATTTGTGTATTAGAAATATTAGTAATTCAACTGATAAGTAGTAGTCATATCACTGTTATAATCTACGCTAATATCAACTCTATCTAACACTTGTTTTCCATTTTCAGTTTTAAATTTGAAAGTGTGGCGAGCTACTTTATTCACTGTTAAGTTGATAGTTTTACCGTTCTTATCTTTCTCTACTTTTATAGGGATAATAATATCAAACACTTTTTCATCGTCTTTATCACTTACCAATCGATACTTTCTGCTTTTCTCAGTACCATTTTGAATGTTAGTAATAAGCGTTTCTAATTCCTCTAAATACTCGTCGTGAGCATAACTACCAAAACCAGTACCCCAACCAGCTCTTGCATTTCGGCTTTCGTTAATAGTCTTTACAAAACCATCGGCATCAAACGTATAAGTATAGTTACAGATATAATTTAACGGAGCTTCCTCTTTTGTTAAAACCACTTGTTTTAGCAAGTTCTTAGGAGCTACCCCCTGTATCCAACCTATTTGAAAATTAAAATACTGCATATAGCTACTCACAGCATCCCCTTCAAAGTTGTACATCAAAAACTTATTTTTGTTCAACTCATTGCCGTAGCTAAGCTTACTCCCATAAGTAATGACTTTACCATTTCTATTTTTCTTCTCAATGATTTTGGTCAAATTGTCATTGGTCCACTCAAAAACACCTACATCGTTAACATTTGCTAAACGTTGTTTGCTGTCGTATGTCCCTAAAGCCAATACATTCCCTGCTGCATTAAGCCCCCATTCTACGGTTTCTATAACCCCTGTATCTTCGTTAGGTACTGTAATTTTCACAGAGGTAGCCTTATAATCAAATGTTTTTACGATATCATTCTCTCCCTCTTCTTTGGTAGTAATCTTTTTGATTCTCCCTTGATTGTCATACTCATACAGAAAACGAACCATTTTCAATACAAACTCTTGTCCATTGAGAGTAGGTTGTAAAACACTTGAAATAGACGGAGCTGGGTCATTACCATTGTAATCTCTGTTTTTAACTTCAATAAAGTTAGAAACAATCTCCTTTACTTTTTTAGCAGGTAAATAGTTGTTTTGAGTGGTAGGGGTAGTAGTACCATTACCGCCATTGCCATTACCGCCATTAGGAGGAGTATCATCGTCTTTACTGCCACAGCCTACAAGCATTGCTATTGCTGCGATACTGAATAAAATTTTTTTCATTGGAAATGATTTTTATAAGAATATGGGGCAAATGTACGAATAATTTTGCTAATTCTCTAATTATTCACTACATTTGCGCTTTAATTTATACCCCCTAACACCTAAACTATGATTCGCATTACTAAAAAATTCGACTTCGAAGCAGGACACGCGCTCTTTGGCTACGACGGCAAGTGCAAAAACCTGCACGGGCACAGCTATAAACTCTACGTAACGGTGATAGGCGAACCTATCAACAATCCTCATAACGTGAAAAATGGTATGGTCATCGATTTTGGTGACCTCAAACGCATTGTACAGGAGCAAATTATCGATGCTTTCGACCACGCAATGGTATTCAACGAACTCTCTCCTCACAAAGCCTTAGCCGACGAACTCCGCGCCAAGGGGCATCGCATCATCACGGTGCCTTATCAGCCTACCAGCGAAAACCTCGTAACCGACTTTGCTCAGCGTATTGCCTACCAATTGCCCGCCGGAGTAGAACTCTTTTCTATACGCCTTTGCGAAACCGAAAGTTCCTATGCCGAATGGTTTGCATCAGATAATAGTGCGTATTAATAACATAAAAAGAATATATTATGGGACTTATACTATTAATTATAGTACTCATTATTCTTTTGTTTTACAAAAGGAACATCATAAAGCGTTTGCACAATTCATTTGCACAAAATTCATTAAAGGAGAATACTCTGGACTATATTCGGAATAATTGGCAAAAGGTGTGTATTCATGCTGACCATTGCGATGTGATGAATGAAAATACTACCTTCGATTTACATGCAGTAGAAAATAATCGTATGAAAAGCGATCTTGAGGAAACAATGCTTTTTACAGAAGCAATGTTATTTAATAAATTACAGTTAGGAGAAGAAAAAATGAAACTCAGTTATATAAGATGTTACGACAAAAGTAGCTCTCCTGTAAAAGTATATCAAACTACTGTTGCCGATATAGATGCTAGTGTGGCACAAGTAAAGCTGAATGTGCAAGGCTATATCAATGTGTATTACAACCCACAAAACCCCAAGGAAGTTTATGTCGATACCGAGTTCCTACAAAAAGACCTTTCCGAACTAATGAATGTTTCATAATGAAAACAGATTTTACATTACCCTTATTACCACCTCCGTCAGAAATTGAAACCCGAGAAATTCTCAAACAGCTCACCCTCTCTCATAGGCATTTAGCTGAACTGAAAGGGGTAGTAAAAACAATCCCTAATGAGCAAATCCTCATCAATACTCTTTCCTTACAAGAGGCAAAAAGCAGTAGCGAGATTGAAAATATCGTTACCACTCACGACGACCTCTATAAGGAAAACATTATGATTGATACCAACCCAGCCAGTAAAGAGGTACTAAATTATGCCAAAGGCTTGAAAATGGGTTTTGAGATTGTGCGCAATGAACGGTTGTTGCTCAACAAGCATATATTGTTGATTCAGGAGCAACTTGAAGCTAACAAAGCAGGCTTCAGAACGCAAGCCGGCACCAAGCTCATCAATAGCTATAAAGAGGTAGTGTATACACCACCACAAGATAAAGACGAGATACTCAACTTAATGGCAAACCTCGAAAAGTTTATCAACGACCCTGAGTTTTCAGAGCTTGACCCACTTACTAAAATGGCAATTATTCATTATCAGTTTGAGAGTATTCACCCTTTCTATGACGGCAATGGTCGCACAGGGCGTATCATCAATATTTTGTATTTGGTGTTACAAGGTTTGCTCGACCTGCCAGTGCTTTACCTCAGTCGGTATATCATTCAGCATAAAACTGATTATTACAAAGCTTTGCAAGGAGTAAGAACCAAAAGCGATTGGGAAACACTTATTTTGTATTTACTCAAAGGAGTAGAAGTAACCGCCATTGAAACTATTGAGATGGTACAAAACATCAAAACACTGATGCAACAAACCAAACAACTCTTGCGCAGTGAGCTACCTAAAATATATAGTCAGGATTTACTGAACAACCTCTTTAAAAACCCCTATACTAAGATAGAGTTTTTGCAAGAAGATTTGGATATAGTTAGGCGTACTGCTCAGCATTATTTAGATACGATTGCTGAAATAGGGCTCCTTAATAAGTTGAAAGTTGGGAAGTCAAACTATTATATCAACGAAAATTTGATAAAAGTACTCCAAAGAGAAAAAGTATAACGTGGCAAAAAAACGCCATTTTTTTCCACGTACCACACAACGTGGCAAAAAAACGCCATTTTTTGCCATATCATATTCTTCATTTATACAAAATCGACTTTTTGTATAGATGATAAATTAAAGAACCAATGTTATCTATAGAATTACCCGAAAATAAAAAGATATACTTCGCCTCCGATAATCACCTCGGAGCGCCCACCGCTGCTGAGAGCAAACCCCGTGAAGCGAAGTTTGTGCAATGGCTTGACAACATCAAAGCCGATGCAGGTGCCATATTCCTCCTCGGCGACCTTTTCGATTTTTGGTTTGAGTACAAAACAGTTGTCCCCAAAGGCTTTGTGCGCACTTTGGGCAAGCTGGCGGAACTGCGCGATAGTGGTATTCCTATCTACTTTTTCGTAGGCAATCACGATTTGTGGATGGACGATTATTTCGAAACCGAATTAGGAATCCCTGTATATCGCCGTCCATTAGAAGTAGAATGTGCAGGCAAACGTTTTTTGATAGGGCACGGCGATGGCTTAGGACCAGGTGATAAAGGCTACAAGCGAATGAAAAAAGTCTTTACCAATCCCTTTTGCAAATGGCTCTTCCGCTGGTTACATCCCGATATAGGCGTGCTATTGGCGCAATACCTCTCGGTGAAAAATAAACTCATCTCAGGGGCTGAAGATGTACATTTCTTGGGAGAAGGCAATGAATGGTTGGTGCAGTATTGCAAGCGCAAACTCGAGACCCAGCATTACGACTATTTTCTCTTTGGTCACCGCCACCTGCCAATGAACATTAGGATAGGGGAGGGGAGTACCTATATCAACACCGGCGACTGGATTCACTACTTTACTTATGCAGTTTTCGACCCCAAAACAGGATTGGAAATAAAGGAATTTACCAATAAGAGTACTTGCTAAAGCTAATAAAATAAAGGTATTAGAAATATTATTTAAAAAAAATCTACATAATAATTTGCAATTATTTAGAAAGTTTCTATTTTTGTGCCCAAAAAGTAAATAAATAAAAATGTTTTTATGAAAAACAAGTCACTATTTTTGGGCAGTTTGCTATTAAGTATGATAGCAACCTCTGCAACAGAAGCAAAAACTTCAATTGCTAAAACTCTCTATACTGAGCAATATCAGCAGGAAGAGATAGAAGTAGAAGGGCAGGTGCTCGATGCCGATGGCTCTCCAATGCTAGGAGTGAGCGTAGTAGTAAAAGATACCCATCGCGGGGTTGTTACTGATGAAAACGGACGTTTCTCTCTTCAAGCCGATGAAAACGCCGTACTCGTATTCCGCTTCTTAGGGTATCAAACTCAAGAAATTGCTCTAAATGGACGTTCATCTATTACCGTACAGATGAAAGTCTCTACACAAGAACTCAAAGAGGTAACTGTTACTTCTACTGGTATCAAACGGCAAATTAAAGACTTTGCAGGTACGGTAAATGTTATTTCAGCTTCACAAATAAAAGAATTAGCCATTCCGGCAGTAGGCGATGCAGTGCGCTTTATGCCAGGGGTAAACTATATAGATGAAGACGGTCGCGGATTGCGCCCTGGTATTGGGTTACGCGGTATGGAGCCCAACCGAAATAGCAATACTCTGGTAGTAATTGATGGTAAAATACCTATCGGGCAAAGCTATTCCGATATGGGAGGTTACTATATGATGCCCGTAGGCGCTATCGAAAGTGTGGAAGTGATAAAAGGCGCTTCACCAGCGCTCTACGGAAGTGGTAGTATAGGTGGGGTAGTGAATATCATCACCAAAAAAGGTGCTGCTCGTCCTTACACTGGCATCAACTTGCAATACGGCAATCACAACGCTTTGAACATAGGTATTGAAACAGTAGGTAATACCAATGAAGGAAATATGAATTACTACGCTGGCTTCCACCGCCGACAAGGTGATGGCTTTAGAAAATCGCGCAGCCGCTATAATGTAAACGACCTTACTGCCAATGTAACAGCAAAAGTAGGCGAGAAAAACGAATGGCGCTTCTTCCTCAATGGTTTTACTGAATATTCCGATACTCCAGGAGGGCTCAGTCAAGCACAATGGGAGCAAGACCCTGAGCAATCTGTAAATCCACACGACTTTTTTGAGGCAAGACGCTTTAGTACCGCTATCTCATACAAACGCAGTTTTGATGAAACAAATAGCCTTACTACTTCTATATATGGTAGTTACCTAAAAAGAGACTGGTGGCTCGACAACCGCAATGCCGACCCTACCAAGCGTAAATTCACCTCTGCCTTGCGCGATATCCCTACAGTAGGCTTATTCTCCGACTACGAGCGTACCAATACCCTATTCGGCAAAGAAAACAAACTCTTAGCAGGTATCCGCCTACATACTGATATTACTCACGAGGTATCGGTAGCAGGTGACGAAATGGGTAAAAAAGCAGGGAAGACAACTGCCAATTCCGCTAATACCGTAGCCGTAGTAGAGGGCTATGTGTTTGACGAGTTTCACATCACCGATAAACTTAATATCAACCCTGGGTTGCGCTATACTTTTGTAAATTATGACAAAGAAGATTACTTCCGTAACAATTGGGATAATCGCAACGAAGATGCTTTTATCTATTCATTGGGGTTATTCTATAAATTCTCTGAAAACTACCGCGCTTATGCTACTTATTCTAAAGGTTATAAAATGCCTCAAATACGATTGGCTTTTGAAACCAATGGCGACCTCGATGCCGAAACTTCTAATAACTACGAAATAGGTTTCCGCACCCAGCCTACACAATGGTTAGAAATAGAATTAGCAGCCTATATATTAGACTTCAATCATAAAATATTCCGTGAAAGTGGCTTACTTAACAACGGAGGAAAAGCCCTACATCGTGGGATAGAAGTAAGTGGTGCTATTTATCCGATAGAAGGATTAAAACTCTATGGTAATGGTGCTATCCAAAGAGCTACCATAGAATATGGTATGTACAAAGGCAACCGCGTGCCTTATGCACCGCGCTACACCGCTACTGCAGGAGCTAAATATCAATGTGCTGTAGGCGAAGGTACACTCACTACCAACGTATATGGCAACTTTGTAAGCTCACAATTTTCTGATATTAAAAATACTGAAGTAGGTTCAGCTAATGGCAATATAGGTTTAATTCCTAAGTTTTTCTTGCTCAATGCAACTGCTAATTACAGTTATAAACAATGGAATTTCAACCTCAACGCCTTGAACTTGCTCAACCGCAAATACTTCACTACCCGCCACAGTGCTTGGGGAGGTATTATGCCAGCAGCAACTATCAGCGTATTAGGTGGTGTAGGTTATCAATTCTAAATCTTTTTATACATAAATATAAAAAAAGCTGTTCAACATTTTTGTTGAACAGCTTTTTTATTATAAAGCAAATTTGCGCAGCTACTCATTATTTTATAATTTTGCCAAAAAATAACACCTATGAAAAAGAGCCTACTCTTTATTCTGTTCTCTATTTTTAGCCTTGTAGCTTGTAAAAAAGAGAATAACGAAGAAATAGTTTGCGAATATCCTCAGCAAACAACCCCCAAAGCCCTTACAGGTACTTTTGTGCAACTCTTTGGCAAAGACAATTGGAGTGAAGCACAATGGGACGAGTTTTTCACCGAAATCAAAGATTTAGGAATGAACACCCTTATTGTGCAATATACTGCATTCAAAAATGCTTCCAACAATATCACTTGGTTCAATTCCGCAAATACATTCACCGCTACCAAAAGCAAACACACCCTTGAACGTGTATTAGCTTCAGCTCAGCGAAAAGGAATAGAGGTGCATATAGGTTTGCATTTTGATGATACTTATTGGCAACATCAAACTGATGTGGTGTGGCTACAAACACAAGCCAATTATTGTATTGCCATAGCCGAAGAAATACAAGCACAATTTGGCAGACACACTGCTTTCAAAGGTTGGTATATCCCGCACGAGCCTGAGCCTAACGCTTATAATACCGATGAAAAAGTACGCCTTTTTAGAGAGCATTTTGTAGATCGTATTTCCAACCGTTTGCACCAATTGAACAACAAACCTGTGTCTATCGCTGCCTTTTGGAATAGCTCACTCTCCACACCCGAGCAGCTAAAACACTTTATGGCAGAACTGTCTAAAAGCAATTTGCAAATTATAATGTTACAAGATGGCGTGGGCGCACAACACGTAACCTTCAACCGCCTTGCAAGCTATTATGAGGCTGCACAACGCGGACTCTTTGAAGAAAACAAAAACTATAAAGGTGTATTTTGGAGTGATTTAGAAACTTTTGCATCACCTAATGGTGAGTATCCTTTTCATCCTGCCACTTTCGATAGGGTAAAACAACAATTGGAAACAGCCCTTTCTATTCCCAAAGTCAGCAAAATAGTATCTTTTCACTATTTTGATGATATGAGCACTAAGAGCCCACACAAGGCTAAAGCCGATGCCCTGAGAGAAGCCTATAAAAACTACATCAAAGAACGTCAGTTCAATATAATAGAAAATTGATTTACAGCAATATAAAACAATATATTCACAAGATAATTCACCGTCAGGTGAAAATTCGTGAGATTATATAAAGTAAAGAGTTTTATGCATTTCCAAATTCGTGAAAATTCGTGAAATTCGTGGGAAATTTAAAATACTTTGCTGATTGTTAAATAATTACTTACATCGAACTCACATTAAATAACTTTATATGAAACATTATTTTATTTTTACAGTAATTGCATTGGCAATATCCTTTGCCACAGGGTGTAAGAAAGACGATAGCACCCCCAAAAACACAAAAAAAGATATTCCTCACAAGGAGAATATCGCCTATTACAAAACCGATGTGAACGATGTAAGTGCCTATAAAGTGCTTGTCGATCAAACTGTTGCCGAGTACAACATCTTGCTCGCTGCGGTCGATAAATTACCTCAGTATCCTAAGGATAAATACAAATATGCTAGGCAAGATTACGCTTGGACAGAAGGAAAGAGAATCTCAAATGAACTTCTCCAGAATTATAACAATAAAAAGAGCAATATCGATGTAGCTTTAGCTAAAAAAACCTACGAAGATTTATACCAATATGGAGTAGTCTATGCTCACATAGAGCTAATGGCACGTCAAGCTGAGGTCTATCGCAAGCAATACCCTACTAATACCGAAATAGAAAACCTTATCAAAGCTACTTTTGATGGTCTATATACAACCCAAGAAGGGAATGAGCACTTTATAAAATCAACCAATGAAGAGATTGTACTCAACTACAATAAAATTATCGATATAGTAAACAAACTAAAATCCCAACAATAAAATAAAATGAAAATAGCCATAGGAAATGACCACGCAGGAGTCGATTACAAGAACGCTATCACAGCCTTTTTAAAAAGCAAAAATATTGAAGTCCTCAACTTCGGAACAGATACCCCCGAAAGCGTAGACTACCCCGATTTTGGTCACGCGGTAGCCCAAGCCTTAGAAGAAGGCAAAGCCGACCTCGGTATTGTGATTTGCGGCAGTGGCAACGGCATCGCAATGACTGCCAACAAGCACCCACACGTGCGTTGCGCTGTATGTTGGACAAAAGAAATTTCAGCCCTTGCTCGCGCCCATAACGATGCCAATGTACTCAGCATTCCCGCCCGCTTCACCGCCATTGAGCAAGCAGTAGAAATCGCCAATACATTCTTAATCACCCCATTTGAAGGCGGTCGACACGAACGCCGTGTAAATAAAATTTAAAATCACATCACACACTTTGGCAAAGTCCTTAAACTTTGCCAAAGTTGATTATTAGTTGATCTCCTAAATAATCAATCACTTTTAGATCACATTATGTAGGGGCGTTTTGCAAACGCCCCCAAAAAACTATTTGCAAACACCCTCCCACCTCCCGCCTCCGAGATTTTCCAAGATTCTCCCAAAAACTCCTAAATCATTAGTTGATTACCCAGATAATCAATCACTTTTAGAGTATGTTGTGTAGGGGCGTTTTGCAAACGCCCTTATTTACAAACACCCTCCCTCCTCCAATATTTCCTGAGATTCTCCGAGATTTTCTCCAAAACTCCCAAATCATTACTAACAATAATTTGCTCAATAGAAAACAATTTAATAACTTTGCCCAAAATAATTTAATGATATGATCCACAAACTATTCCCCGCAGCCCTACTCCTATTAGTAGCCTGCAATCAAACCCCTAACAACGCTAACAGCGAGAAAATGAATTACCCTCAAACCCGTATGGACAACACGGTAGATACCTATTTCGGCACTCAAATCGCCGACCCCTACCGTTGGCTCGAAGACGACCGCTCTGCCGAAACCGCTGAGTGGGTAAAACAACAAAACAACTTCACTTTTGGATATCTCTCCAAAATCCCTTACCGACAAGCCATCAAAGAAAAACTCGAAAAACTTTGGAACTACGAAAAAATAGGCGCACCCTTCACCGAAGGCGACTACACCTATTATTATAAGAACAACGGATTGCAAAACCAGTCTGTGCTCTATCGTAAAGATAAAGACGGTAAAGAAGAAGTGTTCTTAGACCCCAACACCTTCTCAAGCGACGGCACCACCTCTTTAGGCGAAGTAGCCTTCTCTGAAGATGGTTCTTTGGTAGCCTATCTCATCTCCGAAGGCGGTAGCGACTGGCGTAAAGGTATCGTCCTCAATGCTAAAACCAAAGAAGTAATAGGCGACACCTTAATAGATATCAAGTTTAGTTCCATTGCTTGGAAAGGCAATGAAGGTTTCTTCTACTCCAGTTATGATAAACCCAAAGGCAGTGAGCTATCAGCTAAAACAGATCAGCATAAACTCTACTACCATCAGCTTGGTACTCCACAAAAGAACGACCAACTCATCTTTGGTGGTACCCCTGCCGAAAAATACCGCTATGTCTCAGGAGCTGTTTCTTTAGATGCTCATTATTTGTTTATTTCAGCTGCAGTAAACACTTCGGGTAACAAACTCTTCTTAAAAGACCTTAAAAACCCTAAAGCTCCTTTAGTAACCATCACCAATAGTTTAGACGCCGATACCCAATTTATTGACAACGACGGTACAACTCTTTTCTTTGAAACCAATTTGAATGCCCCTAACGGTCGATTGGTAAAAGCTGAGGTTGCCAAGCCACAACCCGAATACTGGCAAGATGTCATCCCCGAAACTAAAAATGTACTCAGTATCAGTGCTACAGGGAACTATTTCTTTGCCCACTATATGGTCGATGCCCTCTCGCAGATAAAACAATATGACTATAAAGGTGAGTTAGTGCGTGACGTGAAACTCCCTAGCATAGGTACAGCCGCTGGTTTCCACGCCAAAAAACAAGAAACTCACACCTATTTCACTTTCACTAATTACGCCTATCCAGCTCAAATATACAAAATGGACTTAGCTACAGGGGCTACCGAGCTCTATTGGAAACCCGCTATAGCTTTCGATGCCAACAACTACGAATCCAAACAAGTGTTCTACAATTCTAAAGACGGCACCAAAATACCAATGATGATCACCTATAAAAAAGGAATCAAGCTCAATGGTAAAAACCCCACCTTATTATATGGTTACGGAGGATTCAATGTAAGCCTAATGCCCACCTTCAGTGTTGCCAATGCCGTATGGATGGAACTCGGCGGTGTGTATGCAGTACCCAATTTGCGCGGAGGAGGTGAATATGGCAAACAATGGCACGATGCCGGTACCAAAATGCAAAAGCAAAATGTGTTCGACGATTTTATAGCAGCTGCCGAATATCTCATAAATCAAAAATACACCTCACCTGAATACCTTGCTATCAAAGGAGGTTCTAACGGTGGATTGCTCATAGGAGCTACAATGTTACAACGTCCTGAACTATTTAAGGTAGCCTTACCAGCAGTAGGCGTGCTCGATATGTTACGTTACCACACTTTCACTGCGGGGGCTGGCTGGGCTTACGATTATGGTACTGCCGATGATAGTAAAGAAATGTTCGAATACCTAAAAGGATATTCACCTTTGCACAATGTAAAAAAAGGTGTCAGTTACCCTGCAACCCTCATCACCACTGGTGACCACGACGATAGGGTAGTGCCAGCACACAGTTTTAAGTTTGCAGCTGAACTCCAAGCTAAACAAACAGGTAACAACCCTATTTTAATAAGAATAGAAACTAATGCAGGTCACGGTGCCGGAACTCCAGTGAGCAAAACCATAGAGCAAAACGCCGATTTGCAAGCCTTCACCTTGTGGAATATGGGAGTAAAAAAGTTAAATTAAAAAGACTCTAATGCACAAAAAAATAAATTTTTATTTTAATCTTTTTTTACATTTGACACGTTTAGAGCGTGTAAAATGTAAAGGTATTGTTAAATTTTATAGTTTATAGAAATAAATAGTGAATTTTTTTTGCGTGTGTAAAAAAATATGCGTACGTTTGCGCCCTAATTAAATGTGAATTTAAACAATGTTTATGGCAAGAAGAATAATTGTAGTGCTACTTGTGCTTTTAGCAATGTCTGCTTGTAAACGCGGAAGTGGCGATGGCAAGGGAGAGCTCGTAGGAGTAAGAGGTAAGAGCTGGAAGCAGCCTGCCCCTTATGGTATGACGCTCATCCCGAGTGGTTCTTTCATTATGGGTAGCTCCGATGATGATAAAACTGCGAGTTTAAACGCAACGATCAAAACTGTGAGCGTTGGGTCATTCTATATGGATGAAACCGAAATCACAAATAGCGAGTACCGCCAGTTTGTGAATTGGGTACGCGATTCTATTATTCGTACACAATTAGCCGATATGGCTGAACAAACCGGTCAAAGCCAAGGAGGTGGCGGTATAGGCGAATATGCCTATCTTGACGCCAATACCGAAAAAATGAACGCTTGGCAGCAGTATCTCCAAAATACTTACGGTGATGACAAGGCGAGAAAACTGAACAAAAAGGTAGCACTTATTTGGGATGTGAACAAATTCCCAGATGAGTATTACTCTGAGGTAATGGACAAAATGTATTTGCCAGAAGAAGAAGCTTACAACGGCAAACGCATTATGGATGTTCAAAAATTCGAGTTCAAATACCAATGGCTCGATATGGACAAAGCCGCTCGTAAGAGAGGTAACCGTAAAGACTTCATCAAAGAAGAAATCGTGAAAGTATATCCAGATACTACTGTTTGGATTCGCGACTTCAACTATTCTTATAATGAGCCTATGCACAACGACTACTTCTGGCACGAGGCTTATAGCGACTATCCTGTAGTAGGGGTAAGCTGGATTCAAGCTAAAGCATTCTGCGAATGGCGTACCTTGAACAAAAACTCTTACCAAAAATCTAAAGGTGATTACACCGTAAACGCTTTCCGTCTTCCTATCGAATCTGAATGGGAATACGCAGCTCGCGGTGGTCTATCTGGCGCAACCTATCCTTGGGGTGGTCCGTATACTTATGACGATAAAGCTTGCTTCCTTGCGAACTTTAAACCTATGCGAGGCGACTACGCTTCCGATAACGCTCTCTACACCGTAGAAGCTAAATCTTACGAACCTAACGGATATAACCTATATAATATGGCTGGTAACGTATCCGAATGGACTAACACCTCTTACGACCCTAACTCTTACGAGTATATGTCATCTATGAACCCTAACGTACTCGACGATAGCAACCGCCGTAAAGTAATACGCGGTGGTTCTTGGAAAGACGTTGCCTTTATGCTACAAGTAAACACTCGTGATTACGAATATCAAGATTCTGCTCGTAGCTACATCGGATTCCGTACCGTTCAAGACTTTATGGGCGTGAGCGAAAAACAACAAGCTAAATCCGCAAGAGGATATAGATAATAATCAAACAAAAAAAAAAGTAAAACAAATCAAACTAATTTAACAACATTTATTTAATAATTAAAGTATTATGGCAGGAAGTAAAGTAACAAAAACAATTTTTCAATACGCTTATGGTATTGGTGCCTCAATCGTAATCGTTGGTGCCTTGGCTAAGATTTTGCACGTAGATATCTTAGGAATGAGCGGTAGTTTCCTTTTAGCAGTAGGTATGGGTACTGAAGCTGTTATCTTCTTTATGTCGGCTTTTGAGCCTCAAGAAGAAGATTTGGATTGGTCTTTGGTTTATCCAGAACTTAAAGGTGGCGCTCCTGTAGCTCGCCAAGGTGTTATGGCTCAACAAAGCCAAGATGACAAACTCATCAGAGAGTCTTTGTCTGAAAAATTAGACAACATCTTAGCCGAAGCTAAGATCGATGCTAACTTAATGCGTTCTTTGGGTAGATCTATCGAAAACTTCGCCGAAGCAAGTAAAGAAATCGCTCCTGTAGCTAACACTATGGTGGCTACTCACAAATACGGAGAAGAACTTTCTGAAGCTGCTTCTAACTTAGAATCTCTCAATAGCCTTTACAAATTACAATTAGAAAGAACCGAAAGACAAGTGTCTGCACAAGCAGGAATTGCCGAAAATCTTGATTCTTTGAATCGTCAGATGCTTTCTTTCAAAGATAATCTAAAATCTTTGAACACAATCTATGGAGGAATGTTGTCTGCAATGAGCGGTGCAAGATAAGAGTAATTATTTATTAACTTATTAAAAAAATAGCTTATGGCAGGTGGAAAATTAAGTCCTAGACAGAAGATGATTAACCTGATGTATCTTGTGTTCCTCGCAATGATTGCTCTCAATATGGGGAAACAAGTCCTAGATGCGTTCGGGTTAGTAAATCAAAAATTTGAAGTATCTAATAGAAGAGATACTCAGGGAATTAGCTCAGCGATGGACCAGTTAGCGCTCAAAGCAAGTGAAAGTCCCGCTCAGTTTGCTCAAATCAACGAGCAATCTAAACAAATTAAAACCATTTCCGATGATTTGTACAACTACGTACAAGGTCTAAAAGATGGTCTTGAAAAAGCAATCGGACAAAGCGATAAAAAGGTAAACGAAAAAGATTACCAAGCAATGGATAAATCTGATTATACTGACCATTTATTCTTTGCTGAAGGAGCTACCGAAGGTAAAAAATTTGTGGAAAATATCAAAAACTATCGCGAAGCCCTATTAAAAGTGTTAGGTGATAACCCAGCTTATGCTGATATCGCAAGAAAAGTTAAAGATAACTTTAATACCGATGCAGTAAAAGATAGAGATGGTAACACCGTTCAATGGTTGAACTTCAACTTCGAAGGTTTCCCTTACATCGCTACTTTAGCAAAATTCTCTATGATGCAATCTGATATCTTATCAGTACAACAAGAGTTCGTTTCTAAAGCGTTGGAAGGTCAATTGAAAGATCAAGTATCAATGACTAACTATACTACTTTGCTCGAGCAAGGTAAAGGTGCTTACTACCAAGGTGAGAAATTCGACGGATCTATCGTATTAGGTAGAAAAGACGCTTCTACTCGCCCTAACTCTGTAGAACTCTCTTTAGACGGTAGAAAATTAGGACCAAGTGATTATACTATCGAAGATGGTCGTGTGAAATTGAACGTAGGTGCAGGTAATGCCGGTGAACACAAAATTACTGGTAACCTCTACTTCGATCAAGATGGTGAGCGTATCGCAGTACCTGTAGCTCAATCATTCTCTACCATCCCTAGACCTAACTCAGCAGTTATCTCTGCCGATAAGATGAACGTAGTATACCGCGGTGTTGATAACCCTATCACTATCTCTATGCCTGGTGTGCCTAACAACAAAATTTCTGCTTCAGCTCCTGGTCTTTCAAGATCTGGTAGTGCTTGGGTAATGCGTCCTGGTCAAGGTAAAGAAGTAACCATTTCTGTAAGTGGTGAAATCGATGGTCAACGCTTTAGCTCTTCTAAATTGTTCCGTATCAAAAATATCCCACGTGCCTCTGGTAGTATGGGTGGTATGATTGGAGATGCTAAATTGCCTAAACAAAACGTTGGTGTATTACCTGTAATGGCTGTACTCGAAGACTTCGATTTCGACTTGAAACTTCAAGTAAACGAGTTCAAAGTATTCATCCCTGGACAACCAAGTATCATCGTAAAAGGTGGTAAATTTAATGAACAAGCTCGCGCTGCTGTTGCAAGAGCTAAACGTGGTGACAAGATACAAGTATTTGATATCAAAGCTAGTATCGTAGGTAACTCAAGTTTGAAATTACCTCCAGTATCACCTATCATTATTGAAATAACAAACTAAGAAAATTTTTATGTTACAACTGAAGAAGATTATAGTACTGTTGATGCTAGTATTTGGTTTTCAGCTTTCCTCAGCACAGATAAATATACTTAATGCTAAAGTAGCTACTGAAATAGGGGTTAAAACTGAAGCTCAAATACAAGCGGATAACGATAAGCCGCTACCTTATGGGTATGTAGACGATCGTGATATCCTTTGGTCAGTAGAAGTTTGGGAAGTAATCGACCTTAACGAACGCGCGAACTTCCCCCTCCTTTTCCCTACTGATACTTTGGATGTAGATGCTTACCGCCGTTCTTTGTACGATGTACTATTGAAAAATATCAAAAATGGTAAAATCAAGGATTTATACGTAGATTCTTATTTCACTCAAACCAAAAGTACTGAAACTATCGAGGCTTCTCTTTCTAAAATCGATACTCTAGACGAAGGTTACAACTTGCTCAACGCTGGTGAAGCCCTTCCTGATGAGTATATCACTCGTAGAAACTTAGAATCTGCCGATATCGCTCAGTATCATATCAGAGGTATTTGGTATTTCGACAAACGTCAAGGAGAACTCAAATATCGTTTGCTCGCTTTAGCTCCTGTAGCTCCCGATGTAAACTTTATCGATTCTGATGACTCTACAATGTCGGCATTAGTACCTTTGTTCTGGGTATTCTATCCGCAAGTGCGTGACATTCTGCACGAAGCTAAAACCTTCAACCGCAAGAACGATGCTCGCCCAATGTCATTCGACCACTTGCTTAACGCCCGTATGTTTAGCTCGGTAATCTATAAAGAAGCTAACGTCTATGGCGATAGAAAAATTAAGGATTATATACCCGATAATGCTCTCTTACAACTCTTAGAAGCTGATAAAATCAAAGAAAAGATTCGCGACAGAGAGCAAGATATGTGGACGAACTAATTTTAAATTCACAGTTAGAGTATTTTTACAACAATTTTAGAAAAGCATTGCTCTCCCAAGAGCAGTGCTTTTCTAATTTACATTCCAAAACAACAAAAAGATGAACATCAAAAATGCACAATTAGAAGTAGATAATTGGATTAAAGAACACGGAGTAAGATATTTCAACGAACTTACCAATATGGCTCAACTCACCGAGGAAGTAGGTGAAGTAGCCCGTATCATCGCTCGTCGTTATGGCGAACAATCAGAGAAGGAGAGCGACAAACAGAAAGATTTAGGGGAAGAACTCGCCGATGTTGTGTTTGTAGTACTCTGTTTGGCTAACCAAACAGGCATTGATTTGCAAGACGCTTTTGATAAGAAAATGCTTCGCAAGACCGAACGTGATCACGATAGACATCACAACAACGAGAAACTTAAATAAACAAAAAACTCAGGGCAATACCCTGAGTTTTTTTATAACTATTCATCATCTTCTTCTAAGAGGTCATCGTCGTCAAAATCTTCATCGTCTATATCCTCGGCGTCATCTTTTTTACTTTTGGCTAAAGCACCTTTTTTGCCTTTTTTAGGTTTAGCAAATGGGTCGCCTCCATCTTTCAGCCATTGTCTTACTTTGGCTTCTATTTCTTCTACTAATTCAGGATTGTCGCGCAAGAGGCTAAGGGTAGCATCGCGTCCTTGAGCGAGTTTGCTATCACCGTAGCTAAACCAAGCACCACTTTTGCCTATAATTTCGGCAGCAACCCCCATTTCTAACAATTCACTTACTTTAGAGATACCTTCGCCAAACATAATGTCGAAATAAGCCATTTTAAACGGAGGAGCTACTTTGTTTTTAACAACCTTCACTTTGGTTTTATTCCCTATGATATTGCCATCGCCGTCTTTGATGGCTGCACTACCTTGTGCGCCTCCATCTTTGCGGATTTCAAGACGTACTGATGAGTAGAATTTCAAAGCATTACCCCCTGTAGTAGTTTCGGTAGGACCGCCGTACATTCCTCCACCTAATTTGTCGCGCAATTGGTTGATGAAAATCACTATACATTTAGCTTTGCTAATGCTACCCGTAATTTTGCGGAGTGCTTGCGACATTAGGCGGGCGTGAACCCCCATTTTAGAGTCGCCCATATCACCGTCGATTTCGGTTTTAGGAGTAAGCGCTGCTACCGAGTCGATGATTACAAGGTCTACAGCGTTAGAGCGAATAAGAGCATCGGCTACTTCAAGGGCTTGTTCACCACTATCGGGTTGAGAAACGAGCAAATCTTCAGTATTTACCCCTACGTTTTTAGCGTATACAGGGTCGAAAGCGTGTTCAGCATCGATGAAAGCCGCTGTACCGCCTGCTTTTTGTACTTCGGCAATAGCGTGAAGGGTAAGCGTTGTTTTACCTGATGATTCAGGTCCGTAGATTTCAATCACGCGACCTTTAGGGTAACCGCCTACTCCCAAAGCAGCATCTAAGGCGATAGAGCCCGATGAGTAGACCTCTACATCTTCTATAGGGTTGTCGCCCAAAGCGCGCACAATGCCCTTGCCATAAGTCTTGTCTAACTTAGCAAGTGTGAGCTTAAGGGCTTCTTTTTTCTGATCTTGAAGCGAAAGTTCTTTATCGTTTTTTGCCATTGATTGGATTTTTATTGTTTAGATGTTTATAAGTGCAAATGTACGAATATTTTATGAATTAACAAAATTAGGAAGTTTCAGTGTTTTTTTATACATTTGTCCGAAAATGTGTAGTATTCTATTTAACGAAATGAAAAAACGCGTATTGTACATATTATTTATGAGATTATTATCTGCCGTTTTCCTATGTTTATGCAGTTATAATTATATGAATGCCCAGCCTCTTTGGGAAGGTTTGAGTGTGGATAAGTTCTATAGAGAAAACAAAGAGATTTATCTACAAAGATTTGAAAATGGTATAAAATACTTCTCTGATAAAAAGGGAAGAGAAAATAATGGATTATCACAAGGACAAAATACTTTGATTTATAAAAAAGATACTATGAAAATTTACATAGAGCCTATACCATATCATCTTATTATGGGCGTTTGCAAAACGCCCGTACACAACATTCTCTAAAAGCTGTTGATAATCAGGTTTATAGATTTTGCTAAAGGTACGAGCCGTACGGGCAAGAAATCAATACTTTTTTATTCTTCTTCTCTTCTATAATTTAAACAATCACAAGGAAAATTTTTAATTTTAAGACTATCTCCTAAAATACATTTTTTTAAGTTAATTACATATTCCCCTTTTTGAAAATGAACTCTTTTAATGCCCCTAAAAGCAAATCACTCACTTACAATTATATTCGCATCATAATAAATCCAGTTATTTATGAGATACCTAATTATTTTCTTATCATTCTTATTTTTTTATTCCAATGCTCAACCCTTACCTTCTATAATTATAGTTGATAGTATCTCTATTTCAAAAAAACCTCTGTTTGTAAAAGAGATAAAGACAAATAATGTAGAAACTATTTATTTTCTGTCTTCATCTACAAAAGAAATAAAACATATAGCAATAAGCAATAATGGTAAAAATATTTTTATTTATAAGAAAGACACTATGAGTATTACCCTAAGTTTAGAAAAAAGGAAACAAATCCTCATTCAAAACCTACATTTTCAAAAAGGAGAATATACAATAAATTTGAAAGATTGTAATTTTCAGAGTGATTACTATATAAAAAATTTTCCTTGTGATTGTTTAAATTATAGGAGAGAAGAAGAATAAAAAGTATCGATTTTTTGCTTTTTAGTTCTATATTTGCAGGAAAAACCTATTCTTATGAAAAAGATATTATTATTTTTACTCATAGCCACATTCCTAACCTCTTGTTCTATGTTCACCCCAAAAGACAACAATATGAAATCAAAATCACAAATAGAATGGAAATTTGTAAACTTCTACGATATTGAATTAGGAAGTGATAAGAATAAAGATCAACTTTCTGACCCTATTGACAATTACGATTTCAAGCAAATCCTCCCCTATAATAAAGATATATTTTTCTTGTTAGGAGACAATAGTAATAGCATTGAGGGGATAGTGAATCCTAGTTCTGTTATTTACAGAAGTATGGATTCTGGTACTACTTTCACTAAAACATCTTTAGGGGAAGGGACTATAACGGAAGGGGGTTTTGTGAAAGAAACATTATATATCGTCCTACAAAATAAAGTATTTGAAAACAATAAACCTATTATAAATACTACTATCTATCAGTCTAAAGACTTTGGAGAAAGTTGGGAAAAGGTGACTTTCTTTAAAAATACAGAGATAGATAAAATTTATTTCTATACTGAAAAAATAGGGATTGCTAGATTTTATGATAGAACAAATGAAACCTCGCAATACAAATACACTTCTGATGGAGGTATCTCTTGGCATACAGCAAAAGGATTAATAAAAACAGAATATGATCCTTTAGCTAATGGTTGGTTTAAGTCAGAAAATGAAATATACTATATGACTGATAACGGTTTTTTGAAATCTTTTAATTTAACAAAAGAAGACTCTTTTCAAGTAGTAAAAAAGATACCAACTTCTACTGATATAGAAGGTTATTCCTACATTAATATTGATGAAAAAAGTAAAGAGCCTTTTGTAGTTTGTTACAAGAGAGGGAGTCAAGGAGCAAAAGGGTTTCTATATTATTTGAATACCGAAGAAAAGGTTCCTTTCGAAAATGGTTGGGGAGTGGTCTATGGGAATATGATGTATGAATATATGTATGACCCTGAAAATGTTTTTGTGTCCTATTATCGTTTTAGTTATGACAGGGGAAAAACTTGGACAGTTGAAGAACTTACAGATTTCTATTTGCCTGCTTTCCCTAAATTTGCTTATGCAGAAGATGGCTATATTTTTCTATTAGCAACATTGTACAAAAAACGCATGGGAGTGATTGCTATCGGACACCCTAAATAAAAACCTATTCTTATGATAAAAACCATTATAATCATCACATTTATACTCTTAGCCTTATGGCTTACCGGCTGTTGGGGGTATAAAGCAAAACAAGACAAGAATAATAAAGCTAATGCTAATGCCCAGCCTGAATATAAATGGGGAGTAGCTGTAAATACTCCCATAGGTTACCCTATACGTTTTTACGCTGGAAGAGTAGGAGGAATGTCTATAATAGGTGAGCTTTACTCCAAATTAAGAGAGCCCGATTGGGGAAATGCTATGGGGTATGAAAGCATTTCAATGGAAGAGTTACCCCAAAATGTAGATATGGTATGGCTCTCTCTTAAAGAAGATTGTTTTTATAGGCTCAAAACCGCTATTGATTATGAAAAGATAGCAAAACTTTTTAAAAATGGCTATAAAGTGAGAGTGCCTAATGGAGAAGTAAGACATACAACTTATAATACTATTGTGGTAGGCATTGCTCCAGGAGGAGTAGTAGTATTATGGGCAGGTAGAGGTTATTTAAAAATAACTGAAATAGGAAGATATCAAGCTGATAAAATAGCGCTTAAAGAGCCTGAAGGATTAGACAATCACCAAAGACTTATATTTGACAAAGAGTATGCTAAAAGATTATTAACTAATAACACCATCATTCCTGAGGATTTTCGTGAGGCAAACAAAAATAAACCCATTCCCTTTGGTTTATGGGATAGCTATCGGGACCATCAGTATCAGTGGTATCCTACTTTTGAAATTCCTAATGGGAGAATAGGCGATGTAGATTATCAGTATTGGAATGGAGAAGCAGATACCTTTTTCTTTACAGACTTTATAGCCTTAGAGGGACAAAAAGATGTTTTTGCTCCCCAAGAATTGTATCACAATATAAGAAAACTTCCTTTGTATAAGGAAATACGTTTTACTTATAAAGCTGAAGATGGCATAAAATATGGAGTGGGACTTCAGTTTGATTGGGAAGATATTTTAGAAGCCTATAAAAAAGTATTTGGAGAACATCCTGAGGAAGTAAAAGCGCATTTGGATATTCAGATAAATCGCACCAATGATTATCTTACAGTTCGTTTAGTAGGAGATAATGGGAAAGAGGCTTTTATAGAACCTAAATTAATTGACATAGGGGAAGCTAATCAAAAATATGCTCCTCCTTTTGATAACTAAAATATAAGGCTAAAGGAAACATAATTATAAATATTTTGTACCTTTGCCGAAAATACTAACGATGAAACGTATATTATCACTTTTTTTAATTTTTGTAACTATAACTACTTGGGCTCAAAACCCTTTAACTGCCTCTAACGCTAAGGCTCAACAACAATGGGTAGAGGATACTTATGCCAAAATGACACTCGATGAGAAAATAGGTCAGCTGTTTATGGTGTCGGTGTTTTCGAGTCATATAGGTACCAAGCGTGCTGACGAAATTACAGATTGGATAAAAAAATATCATATAGGAGGGATTATCTTCTCTAAAGGAGGTCCTAAACGTCAGGCTAAACTGACTAACAAATGGCAGCCACTGAGCAAAATTCCAATGTTTATGGCTATGGATGCTGAATGGGGCTTGGCGATGCGCTTGGACTCTACTTACGCTTATCCGTGGAATATGACGATGGGTGCTATAAAAGATAATGCACTGATAGAATATGCGGGCAAACGAATAGGGGCACACTGCAAAGCTTTGGGTATGCAATTTAATTTTGCTCCTGATATAGATATCAATACTAATGCTCAAAATCCTATCATTGGCAACCGCTCATTTGGTGAGGACAAAGAGAACGTAGCCCAAAAGGGGCTTGCTTTCACACGTGGTATGCAATCGGTGGGGGTGTTGGGCAGTGCAAAACACTTTCCTGGTCACGGTGATACGGCTAAGGATTCGCACAAAACGTTGCCTACTATCAACTTTACTGCGAGTCGGCTAAATGAGGTGGAGCTTTATCCTTTTAGGATACTCTCTAAAGAGGTGGCGAGTGTGATGGTGGGGCATCTCAACGTTCCTTCGTTGGAGCCTAAACAAGGCTTGCCTTCATCGCTATCAAAAGCTATTATCACTGATTTACTAAAAACGAAGATGCACTACCAAGGGCTTATTTTTACCGATGCACTTGGTATGAAAGGGGTATCGGAATACTTGCCTGTGGGCGAGGTGGAGGTAGAGGCGTTTTTGGCAGGGAATGATATACTGCTGATGCCCGCTAACTTGCCCAAGGGCTTTGAAGCAATGAAAAAGGCGTATGAAAAGAAACGCATTAGTGAAGAACGATTGGCACACTCGGTAAAAAAGATATTGGCGGCGAAATACAAAGTGGGGCTTACTAATTTTACGCCTATTGATGAGGCTACACTAAAAGAACAATTGCATACTGAAGAAGATGATTTGCTAACCGAGGTGTTGTTTGAAAACGCTTTGACAGTGGCACAGAACAAAGATCGTATTTTGCCTATAAAGGATTTGGAAAAGCGCCGTATTGCTTATGTGAAATTTGGTAATGACAGTGGTTGGACTTTCTATACAACTTTGCGAAAATATGCAGATGTAACGCTTATAGAACCTGAGAATGACCAACAGCTTTACAATGCGGTAGCACCTTATGACACGGTTATTATTGGCTTGCACAAGCCAGACAAAACGCCTTGGGATGCTTATAAATTTACGGCAGATGAATTGCGTTGGTTAGAACAATTGGGCAAGAAAAAGAAGGTAATTTTGACTGTATTTACTCGCCCTTATGCGATGCTTGATGTGAAGCATATTCAGCAATTGGAAGGGATTGTGTTTGCCTATCAGAATCACAAAGTGGCACAAGATAAGGCTGCCCAGCTTATTTTTGGAGCACTTGAAGGGAAAGGGGTATTGCCTGTAACGGCTCACCCTGATTTGCCTGTGGGTACGGGTATCAATACGCCTTTTATAGGGCGATTGGCTTATGGACTGCCAGAGAGTGTGGGGCTGAAAAGTAGTGAATTGGCAAGAATAGATACGATAGCAGCTGAAGCTATCAACGAAAAAATGGCGCCAGGGATGCAAATAGTGGTTGCTAAAAAAGGGAAAGTGGTGTATCAGAAGAATTTTGGCACTTTGGATTACGATGCTGCTCACCCTGTGAAAGATTACACTATTTACGACTTGGCTTCGCTCACTAAAATATTGGCAACGCTGCCAGAGCTGATGCGCTTATACACAAAGGGGGATTTTAAACCTACGGATAACTTTGAAAAGCTATTGCCACAGCTGAAAGAGACTAACAAGGGGGCTATGGTGATGAAGGATGTATTGTCGCACTACGCTCAGTTTCAGGCGTGGATTCCTTTTTTTAACCGTACCTTGACAGCAGAAAAGCGACCTTCGCCTGAATATTACCGCACGGTGGCGAGTGATTCGTTTCCTACGCCCGTAGCTAAGGATATGTATTTGCGCGAGGGCTATACCGATACGATTTATAAACGTATAGACGAGAGCGAACTGAAAAAAGACCGCAAATACTTATACAGTGATTTACCTTATTATTACTTTAAGAAGTATATAGAAAAAAAAAACAAGAAACCTCTGGAAATTGCGGTGCAAGAGCACTTTTACAAGCAGCTGGGAGCGTATAAGTTAGGCTACTTGCCTTTGGAGCGTTTTTCAGTAGATAGTATTGCCCCTGCCGAGATAGAAAAAACATTTCGCTGCCAGAAGATACAAGGCTATGTGCACGACCAAGGCGCTGCTATGCTAGGGGGGGTAGGCGGACACGCAGGTTTGTTTGGTACGGCTAATGATGTTGCCAAGATGATGCAACTTTATTTGCAACAGGGCTATTACGGAGGAGATTGGCTTTTGCAACCACAAGCAATACAGCTGTTCAACACTTGCCACTATTGCAATGAGGGCAACCGCCGAGGATTGGGTTTTGATAAGCCACAGTTGGGTAAAGCAGGTCCTACGTGTGGCTGTACCCCTATGGAGAGCTTTGGGCATTTGGGCTTTACGGGTACTTTTGCGTGGGCAGACCCTGTAAATGAAATTGTGATAGTGTTGCTCTCTAATCGTACTTACCCAACGGCTGATAATAAGCTACTTATCAGTAGAAATATCAGGCAAAGAATACAAGGAGTGGTGTATAGCGCAATGACAAAAACAGAAAATTGAATTGTGAATAAAAAAAATTGCTTGTTTGAGAAATTATTTATACTTTTGCAGAATGAATGTAACTGCTGAAAACTAATGAAACGATTAGCTATATTAGGAGGTGGCGAGAGTGGCGTAGGTACCGCTATTCTTGCAAAACAAAAAGGGTGGGAGGTATTTTTATCGGATAGAGGAAACCTAAAGCCTGAATACCGAAAACAACTGGATGATGAGGGGATTGCCTACGAAGAAGGAAAGCATACCGAAGATAAAATATTAGGGGCGGATTGTATAATGAAAAGTCCGGGGATACCTGATAAAGCACCTATAGTGGTGAAAGCTCGTGAGCGAGGTATTGCGGTGATTTCGGAAATAGAATTTGCAGCACAATATACTGACAAGCCGATTATTGCTATTACGGGTAGCAATGGCAAAACTACCACTACGATGCTTACCTATCACTTGCTGAAAGAAGCGGGTTTATCGGTAGGCTTGGGCGGTAATATAGGCTATAGTTTTGCCGAGCTGGTAGCACATAGCAACCCTGACTATTATGTATTGGAAATAAGTAGTTTTCAGTTGGATGGTATTGCAACCTATTTTGCGCCTCATATAGCAATGTTACTCAATATTACGCCTGACCACTTAGACCGCTATAACTATCAGTTTGAGAACTATATAGCCTCTAAATTCAGGATAGCGATGAACCAAACGGCTAACGATTACCTAATATATGATGCAGATGATGAGGTGATTGCGGATTGGCTTCGCCATCATAAGGTAGCGGCTAAATTATTGCCCTTTACGGTGAAAAAAGAAGTAGCAGAAGGGGCTTACCTGAAAGATAATAAGATATATATGAAAATAGACGAAAAGACTACTGAAATAGAAGTAGATGAAATAAGCCTTAAAGGGATACACAATGTTAAAAATACTATGGCAGCGACCATAGCGGCGCGATTATTGGCAGTACGAGACCAATCGTTGCGCCAAAGTCTTAAGGGCTTTAAAGGAGCAGACCATCGCTTGGAGGAAGTGAAGGTAGTAGATGGGGTTACTTATGTGAATGACTCAAAAGCTACCAATGTAAATTCGGTATTTTTTGCACTCGATACAATAAAAACACCTATAGTGTGGATTGTAGGTGGACAAGATAAAGGAAACGACTACCAATCGCTGATGCCTTATGTACAGGAGAAAGTGAAAGCGATTGTGTGCTTGGGGGTAGATAATACGCCACTGTTGCGCTCGTTTGCAAGTGTGATGCCTAATCTTGTAGAAACACGCTCGATGGAAGAGGCAGTGCGCTTGGCTAAACATTTTGCTGCTTCGGGAGATACGGTGCTTCTATCGCCTGCTTGTGCAAGTTTCGATTTGTTTGACAACTATGAACATAGAGGTAATATGTTTAAAGAGGCTGTAGCTAAGCTTTAAAAAATAGTTAGGCTTTATTCATCTAAAAAAATATGAAAGAATTTCTTGATAAGTATCTCAGGGGTGATCGCTACCTTTGGGGTATAACATTGTTCTTTACACTCTTCTCGCTGGTGGTTGTGTTTAGCGCAGTTACCAATTTGCGCGATAATAGTACCCCCACGCAATACCTTTGGCGACATCTTGGGTTTATTGTTACGGGGCTTGCAGTAATGTGGGTAGCTCACGCTTTTTCCTATAAATACCACGCTTTGTTTTTTGCTGTAGCCGTATGGATAACAATTCTCTTACTTTTTTATGCGGCTTTTTTTACTACAGGAAGTGCTGAAAATACGATGGAAGCCCTTAATGAAAGGGTTACTAATGATAGGCGCTGGGTGCGATTATTCAATACTTTTACAATACAACCTGCCTTATTTGCGTGGATAGCTTTTGTGGGCTATGCGGCTCACTTTTTTGCTATTAACTACCAAAAGAAGATTACGCGCAAGCGAATGATGTTCTTTTCACTTTACTTTTTTTTAATTGTGATGCTGGTGGTTCTAGCAAACTTCTCAACAGCATTCTTAATATTTTCTTCGGTAGTGCTGTTGGCATTCTTGGCTTACTTTCCTATGCGTTATATATTTTGGGCAGTAGGCGCTATTATTGCTGCCTTTGCTCTTTTTGTGCTAATAGCCAAAGCAGCCCCCGACTTGTTTCCTAACCGTGTGGATACTTGGGCGAAGCGTATAGAAAATTATGTAGCAATCATAAAACCAGAGATGCTTACGGAAGAACAAAGGGAAAAAGTGGATGACTACCAAGTGGAACGTTCGAAAATGGCAATAGCTAAAGGGTACTGGCTGGGGCAGGGGCCTGGGGAAAGCACAATGAAAAACTTCTTACCACAAAGTTCCTCCGACTTTATTTATGCAATTCTTACTGAAGAATACGGAATGGTAGGTGCGCTGTTCCTGATGAGCTTATATGTGCTATTGTGTTATCGTATTTTTTTGATAGCTAAAAATGCAAATAGTTTTTTTGGGAAGCTATTGGTGCTGGGCTTCGGAGCTGTGATAATGCTACAAGCGGTGGTAAATATGGCAGTAGCCGTGGCGTTTATCCCTGTTACGGGGCAGAACTTGCCTTTTATTAGCAATGGGGGTACTTCGCTCATTACTACTTATTTTATGATGGGTTGTATCCTATCGGTAAGCGCACAACCCCGCAAGGGTGAGGAGATGGCAAAAGATATGACCATTGTAGAAACTTTTGAAGATATGCAAAAGCAATACGATAAATTGTAGAGGTAGTAAATTGTAAATCAGGTGTTAAAAATAAATAATTACTACATTAGTTTTTTTTATATAAATAGTATTGGCAATAGTGGGAAAAAGTAGTATCTTTGCCCGCTATTAATAAAAAGAAATGCCAAAAAGAGGAGTACTGTTGGTGAATTTGGGTTCGCCCGATTCGTATGAGATAAAAGATATAAAGCGCTATCTGAAAGAGTTTTTGATGGATGAACGAGTGATAGATTATCCGTATTGGTTGCGCTACTTAATTGTATGTGGGATTATATTGCGTGTACGTCCGCCAAAGACGAGTCGTGCCTACCAAAAGATATGGTGGGAAGGAGGTTCGCCGCTGATTGTTATTACAGAGCGTTTTACGCAAAAGCTACAATCATTGGTTTCAGAACCTGTAGTGATGGCGATGCGTTACGGGAATCCTTCAATTGCCTACGGGCTGGAACAGCTTGAGAAACAGGGGGTAGATGAGGTGCTTTTAGTACCATTGTACCCACAATATGCGATGGCTACTACAGAAACGATTGAGGTGCTTGCTGAAAAATTGGTAGCGAAGCGTTTTTCGGGAATGAAACTGACAAAGATGCCTTCTTTTTTTGGTAAGCCACAATACATAGCGGCACTTGCCGATGTGGTACAGAAGCATACGGCTCATTATCAGTATGACCATTTGTTGTTTTCGTATCACGGGGTGCCAGAGCGACATCTGTATAAAACAACGCCTACAAAGGCTCATAAGCATATTACTGAAAATATTGATTGTTGCGACCCTTATACTGCTGAAGGGGCACATTGCTACCGCAGCCAATGTTTTGAAACAACCCGTTTGCTAGTAGCGCAATTGGGATTGCCTTCAGATAAATATTCGATATCATTTCAATCGCGTTTGGGATATGACAAATGGTTACAACCTTTTACCGATAGTACAGTTGCAGCACTTGCACAACAAGGGGTGAAGAAATTGGCAGTGATTACTCCTGCTTTTGTATCGGATTGTGTAGAAACGCTTGAAGAGATACAAATAGAAGGTAAAAAGGTATTTACGGCTAACGGAGGAGAGGAATTTGTGATGATACCTTGCCTGAACGATAGCGACTTATGGGTGCAGGCTATGGCACAAATGATTGATGAGTTGTAAAAGAAAATATTTCTAACGAACTAAAAACTAAGAACTATGCTGGACTTTGGGATTGCTAAATCGATACACATTATTTTTGTAGTGAGCTATTTTGCGGGGCTTTTTTATATGGTAAGGCTTTTTATCTATCATACTGAGGCGTTAGAAAAAGACGAACCCGAACGCTCTATTCTTCACAAGCAATTTAGCTTTATGGAAGAACGTTTATGGAACATTATTACAGTGCCTGCACTTGTACTGATGACGATATCGGGTATTTATATGTTCTACACTATGGATTGGGCTTACTTCACTCAGGGCTGGATGCACGTAAAATTACTATTTGTATTCTTCTTATATATATATCATTATTATTCTTGGAAACTGATGCGTACCTTGCAAGGGGGTAAAACGGTACTTACATCGGTGAAGCTTCGTATGCTAAACGAGGTGGCAACGCTTATCCTTTTTGCGGTAGTATTTGCCGTAGTGCTTAAAAATCAGTTTGTTGATTTTTGGTATATAGCTCTTACAGCATTTATAGCTATGGGAGCTTTGATAATGCTAATCGTAAAATTGGTGAATGCAGGAAAACGATAACACCTAAACAATCTGCTGATGATAGAGTTGCTTAGAAAAACACCAGTTGAAGAACTACCTGCTATCGCAGCACAAATACGCAAACGTATTATAGAAGTAGTAGCGATGCGGGGGGGACACTTAGGCGCAAGCTTGGGGGTAGTGGATCTTACCATTGCACTTCACTATGTGTTTAACACACCTGATGATGTGTTGGTGTGGGATGTAGGTCACCAATGTTATGCACATAAAATACTCACAGGTAGGGCAGAGGCTTTTGACGAACTGCGTGCAATAGGGGGTATTAGTGGTTTTCCTAAACGCGATGAGAGTGTGTATGATGCTTTTGGTACGGGACATTCTTCTACTTCGCTTTCGGCAGTATTAGCAATGGCGATGGCCTCGGCACTGGAAGGGAACACTACAAGGCAACATATAGCCGTTATAGGTGATGCTTCAATAGTTAGCGGAATGGCATTTGAGGCGCTAAATCACGCAGGTACTACCACTGCTAATATGCTTATCGTACTGAACGATAACCAAATGGCTATAGACCCTACAGTGGGGGCACTACACTACTATTTGCAACGACTACAGCATCATAATAAAGATACTTTTTTTACGGACTTAAATATTCGCTATAAAGGGGTAGTGGATGGACACGACCTGAAGGCGCTCGTTGAGACTCTGGAGGCTGAGAAAAGCGAAACGGGGGTGCGCTTGCTGCATATACGCACTACCAAGGGCAAGGGCTTCAGAAAGGCTGAAGATGAGCAGGTAACTTTTCACGCTCCTCCTCAGTTTGACAAAATAACGGGTGAGGCTTTACCTAATAATACGCAATTACCTGCTAAATACCAAGAGGTTGTGGGGGAAACGCTGTTGCAATTGGCTACTGAAAATCCTAAGATAGTGGCTATTACTCCTGCAATGAGCAGTGGTAGTGGCTTGCACAATATGCAACTGGCTTTTCCTGATAGGGTGTTTGACGTAGGCATTGCCGAACAACACGCTGTTACTTTTGCTGCGGGCTGGGCAGCTCGTGGTTTTGTACCTTATTGTGTGATTTACGCTACATTCTTGCAGCGTGCTTATGACCAACTTATACACGATGTTGCCTTACAACAACTGCCTGTAGTGTTTTGTATAGACCGTGCAGGCTTGGTAGGCGATGATGGGGCTACTCATCACGGGGTGTTTGATATAGCTTCCTTGCGACCTATTCCTAATATGATAATTGCAGCTCCGCGCAATGCTATTCAGTTGCGCAACTTGCTATATACCGCTCAGCTACCCTTGCAGCAACCTATAGCTATACGCTATCCTCGTGGCAGATGTAATGATACTAATTGGAAAGAACAGCCTTTTGAGACTATTGCTATAGGCAAAGGAGAACAAATAAAAAAAGGCACCGAAATAGCAATAATTACTATTGGTGCCCTTACTGATACGGTGCTAAAATGTATAGAAGCTACTAAAAATCCTTCTCGCTATGCTTTGTATGATGCTCGCTTTGTAAAGCCGCTTGACGAGGAGCTGCTACACAATATATTCTCTTGCTACCAGCGAGTTATATCGGTAGAAGAAGGGGTAGGCAAAGGAGGTTTTGGCAGTGCTTTAGCTGAATTTGCTTGTGCTAATGGCTATACGACTCCTTTAGAAATTGTAGCTCTTCCCGATACATTTATCGGTGTTTCTTCATCAGATTATATGAGTAACCTTATTCTTAGTCATCTTCGTGATCCTCTATTCTAATGTTGAAACTGTCATTCCAACTATTGCCGTAATCATCAACGATAGCAATATTGATAGGAATTGTAGCACCAGCAGGAGCATTAGCATCTACGGTGAAATTTAATACAGCTTTGTAAGTCTTCGGAAGTCCTTCTTGCCAAGCAGTAGTATGAGCGCGTATGATGTCGTACGAAATAGCGGGCGTACTATTATAGTCTATTACATAAGGACTATTGGTAGTGAAAGTAGCCTTTACCTTGCGTGCTTCACTACTACCTGTATTTTTGAGGGCTACATTCACTTTTGCCTTCTTGCCTCGTAATACCTTACCATCGGGGGTTTCAATATCTTTTATTACATAATATTCGGCAAAAGCTATATGCGCAGCGGTAGCTTTTACTACTACTTGAAAGCTCGATTGCCATTGATTGTTGAAGGCATCGGTAATGGTTATTTGAATAGGAATTACAGCGTTATTGGGGGTATCGCGTTTCACTTCAAACGACAATACATAATCACTTTCTTTGCTGAGTTTGTACTTATAAGCACTGCTGTTGCCCGTAATGTTGCGATAAGAGGCTTCAGGAGCATTTACGTTGGTTACGTATGCACTATTGATAGTAAAGGTAGCTTTTACGTCTTGCGCAGTACTACTACCGCTATTTTTGAGGGCTACATTCAGCTTGATGCGTTCTCCTTTATTCACTTCTTTGTCGTTGTTGTCGTCTTCTTTTATATAGTATTCGTGGAAGCCTATAGTAGCATCAAGAGCTTCTACCGTAACTGTGAAAGTGGCTTGCCAACTATCGTTGCCGTTAGTCATCAGTACATTTATAGGAATGAGCGTACCTGCAGGCGTAGTATTGCTCACCGTAAAACCTACGGCATAGTCGCTGTCTTTTTCTCCCTGACCTTTATAGGCAGTCATACCTATAGGCATAGTACCGTAAAGAACGGGAGTGGTAGGGTGAAAATCAATTACATAAGTACTATTGGTGCTAAAAGTAGCTTTTACATTGGTAGCAGTAGCGGTACCTGTGTTTTTGAGCGCTACGTTTAGGCGTACTTTTTCTCCTTTGCTGATGTGCTTATCGTTATTGCTGTCGGCATATAGGTACACATCTTGTAGTACAATAGTAGCTTTGCCCTCCTCTTTAGGTTTAGGATCAGGTTGTGGTATGGGTTGTTCGGGAGTAGGTGCTGGAGGAGTAGGGGAGGGGCTAGGCTTTTGCGGTTGTTCTTTTTCTTTGCAAGCAATACAGATAAAACTTGCGAGTAAGCTAATAAGTAAGTATTTTTTCATATTGAATAGTATTTAAAGGGTTAACAATCAAGATAGTAAAACTGCTATATTGAGGTATTGTCCTAATAAAACCGATACCGCTACGGCTATCAGCCATTTGGGGTTACGCTTGTTGTGGGCACTCATCAATCCTACGAAAGGCACTACAAAAGTGAACACTAGCATTAGCAATACTGTTGGAGCATAACCATTAGTCCACCATCGTTGGTAGTAGGCAGTTTCTTCAGGAATATTAGTGTACCATATCAGCATATATTGCGAAAACCACAAGTATGCCCATACAAAAGCAAAAGCAAAGAGGTATTTTCCTAAATCGTGCCAGTGTTGCGGTTTTACTTTGGGCAAATATCCCTTTCGCTGTGCATATACAGCCGCAGCAATAAGCAAGGCAACCCCCGAAAGAAGAAAACTACTAAATACATACCAGCCCAACAAGCTACTATACCAATGCACTGCAGGAGGCACCAACCAGTCGTAGGCTATAGGGGTAATGCTAATAAAGCTAAATATCAGCAATAGTATCTCATATCGTTTTGATTTCTGAAACAAAGCATATCTATATAAAGCATAGCCTGCCATATATAGCAACGAGCGCCCCAATAGCCATAAAGGTTGAGAATAACCACTATCGGCTTGCAAGGTTATGAAAGCAAGTACCCCCCATAGTGTAGCCATACACACCCACAACGGAGCCGTAAGCACACGTGTTAGTGGGTATAAAGGGGCGAACCATTCGGCATTGCAAACTCTGTTGATAGCTCCAAACACCAACAACCCTACTAATGTAAGGCTACAAAATACCGTTGTTATGTACAGATAACTTATCATTGTGGGGCAGCTATTTGTTCTACATATAATGTTACTTGCCAGCGTTCTTTTTCGGTAAGCTGGGTAGCAAAGTCGTTCATTGCATTTCTTCCGTAGTAGATAACGTGATAGATACTTCCAGCGGTAATATCAATGTTTTTATAGTTGGGTACTCCAAATATTTTTCCTCGTTCTATCAATATACCTTTTCCGTCTCCCTTTTCGCCGTGGCATAGCGCACAATAGATGTCGTATAGCGCTTTGCCCTGTGTAAGGTGTTGGCTGCGTTGTAGGCTATTGGTTGCCAAAGGATTTTGCAGCTGTGTTTTAGCTTGCTCGTAGCCTTCTAAAGTGTTGGGGTAGGGGTAAGGAAGGTCGCCGCGTTTTATTGTATTGGCAGGAGGTGCTAAAGGGGGAAGTTCGTAAGCCTCGTAGGCAGCACTCTCGTACATATCGGGGGCAAATGTAGCTGCAGGAAGCTCGCTGTTCCTACACGAAGCCAATAGCAACAAGCCTACTAATGGCAGCACCCGCGTGATAACAAATTTATTATCAGTACTTTTTTTGATAGGATTAGTAGCTTTTTGAAATGGAAATAACCTACTTCGCCATAAGAAACTAAGTACTAATAAATGAGCTGAAAAATACACTATAAATTCAAAAATAATAGGTACGAACGAAGGTAAGTTCTGCCAAAAAGTTTCGTTAGGTTTGCCGCCAAAGTTTTGAGGCCAGCTCTCTATCATAGTATAGTAACACAGCCAGCTGCCAAAGAGCAAGCCCAAGCAACCATATACAAAAGTAGCCTTGCCCAATCTACTCTCTTTTATTCCTAACGCCTTATCCAACCCTTCTACAGCAAAAGGCGTATATACTTCTTTTATGGCAACTTTCTCTTTTTTCAACTGACTTACTGTCAATAGCAATTCTTCTGCTGTTGCACATTCTATCGTCTCGTTATTGGTGTTGTTTGCCATTTCTTTATCTCCAATTACGGGTGTTACAGCTTTTATTTCCCATTGAGCTATCATCGGGAAAGTACGTGCGTATAACAAGAAAAGAGCTAAAAAGAGTCCCAAAGTACCTATAAATATACCAATATCAACGTACGAAGGACTAAAAAGTGTCCAAGATGAGGGTAAATAATCCTTGTGCAGCGAACCTACTATGATTACAAAGCGCTCAAACCACATTCCCACACACACCACAATAGCTATAAATACAGAAAAAGCAATACTTTGGCGCAGTTTTTTCAGCCATAAAAGTTGTGGCAAGCACACATTACAAACCACCATCAGCCAAAAAGCCCAAGCATAAGCCCCTGTAGCGCGGTTGCTGAATACAAATAACTCGTGAGGGTTGCCCGATAGCAGCGCCACAAATAATTCGGTGAGATAAGCTACAGCCACAAGGCTCCCCGTTACTAATATGATACTATTGATAAGGTTAATGTGTTGTAGTGTAATATATTGTTGCAATTTGCATACTTTTCGTAAGATAATCAGTAGCAGGCTTACCATTGCAAAGCCCGAAAAGATAGCGCCAGCCACAAAGTAAGGCGGGAAGATAGTAGTGTGCCAACCCGGTATTACCGAAGTAGCAAAGTCAAAAGACACGATAGTGTGTACCGAAATTACTAAAGGCGTAGCAATGCCCGCAAGCAGTAGCATTACCAGCTCCAAGCGTTGCCAGTCTTTGGCTCGCCCGCTCCACCCAAAGCTCAAGATGCCGTAAATATGCCGTTGCAAAGGTTTTACAGCTCGGTCGCGCAGCATAGCAAAGTCGGGAAGTAACCCTATCCACCAAAATACCAACGATACCGAAAAGTAAGTAGCTATGGCAAAAACGTCCCATAGCAGGGGCGAGTTCATATTATCCCACAACGACCCATATTGGTTGGGTACAGGCAGCATAAAGTGTAATAGCCAAGGTCTGCCCATATGCAGTATGGGGTAAATACCCGCTTGTATTACTGCAAATATAGTCATAGCTTCTGCCGAGCGGTTGATGGCTACGCGCCATCGTTGTCTGAAAAGCAGTAATATAGCCGAAATAAATGTTCCTGCGTGTCCTATGCCTATCCACCATACAAAGTTTGTGATATCCCACGCCCATTGCACCGTGTTGTTCAGCCCCCACACACCTATCCCTTGGCTTACGGTCAACCACATACACCAGCCTCCCCAAGCAGCAGCACTACAAGCTATTGCAAAGGCTAGCCACCAACCTTTAGTAGCTTTGCGCTCTATAGGGCGTGCTATATCATTGCTGATGTTGTGATAGGTATTCATTTATTATAGATATTCAAAGTTATTAATTCACCACCAATGTTTGGTACACCACATTAGGGTCTGTACCTATTTCTGCTAGTAGTTGGTACATACGGTCGCTGGCTGTTGCGGCAGCAATATCGCTTTCGGGGTCGTTGGCATCGCCAAATACCATTGCGCCACTATTGCAGGCAGCGGCACAAGCCACTACATTCTTAAAGCCGTCTTTGGCTATAGCCTTGCCTTCTTTTTTAGCCTTGAGTATCACCTCTTGGGTGCGTTGTATGCACAGCGAACATTTCTCCATTACCCCACGCGAACGCACGGTTACATCGGGGTTCAGTACCATACGCCCTATATCATTGTTCATATGATAGTTGAAAGCATCGTTTTGGCTATAGTCAAACCAGTTGAAACGCCTCACTTTATATGGGCAGTTGTTCGCACAATAGCGCGTACCCACACAGCGGCTATACGCCATCTGGTTCTGCCCTTGGGCACCGTGCATTGTCGCCCCTACAGGACATACATTCTCGCAAGGTGCATTTTCGCAATGCTGACAGAGCATTGGCTGGAACCCTACATTCTCGCCCTCAGCTTCATAGCGGTCTATGCGCAACCAATGCATATCGCGTTGTTTGGCTACTTCTTCTTTGCCCACTACGGGGATATTGTTTTCAACATTACAAGCAATCACACAAGCAGCACAACCTGTGCAAGCATTTAGGTCTATAGATAGCTTGAAGTGATGTGGCGAAGGTGTTTTTTTTGTGTTGGCTGCTATTTTTGGGCGAGGATTCCATTGCTCGGCAGGTGAGTTGAGAAAATCATTTAATGAAACACGCCTCAGTAGGTCAGTTTTGCCTGCCAAGTCTTTTTGTACTTGCACGCAGGCAAAAGTGTGGGTACCTTCTGCTTTTTCTATCGTTACCAGTAGCACATCCTTTTCTGCCTCGTAAAAAGGATAACCATTCACGCCCACTTGCAGTTCGGCAGGCAAGCCTATGTTGCGCCCGTAGCCCAAAGCCATAGCAGCACTGCCTACGGCTTGTCCTTGTTGTATAAGTACAGGTACTTCAACGCTGATGTCTTTAGGGTTAGTAATACACACCTTGTCAGCCATTAAAGCACCATTGCTGTCTTGCCAATTACGCACCCCTAAGCGCTGCGCATCAGAGGGCGAAAGGCTGAGGTAGTTATCCCAGCTAATGCGACTGATAGGGTCGGGGAGCTCTTGCAGCCAAGGGTTGCTCGCTTGCTGCCCATCGCCCATTGCTACCGATGAATATAGTGTAAGTTCTACCTTATGAGCAGGTATTTCAGTATTTACAAAAGTAAGCCTCAATAGGGGAGTCGCAACTCCCTCTTCTTCCACCCATTGGCGTGGTTTCAGTGCTGCGGTAGCCGCTTCTTGCACATAAGTGCCATTTTGCAAAGCCTCTTCCCAGCGTTTGCCTTTTAGTAGGTTATTTTCCCAATAAGTTTTTATATAATCGTAATAGGTTTGCGCACTGCCCATCCATTGCAACATACAGTCCTGCCATTGGCGCGTACCAAAAAGCGGACGTATCACAGGCTGCATCAGTCCGTAATGATGTTTTTTAAAGATGACATCACCCCACGATTCTAAATAGTGTGAGGTAGGAACAAAATATTTCGTTAGTACGCTTGTTTCATTAGGTTTTAAGCCGAAAGTAGCCGTAAAAGGCACTTCTTGTAGCTCGTTGGCAAATCGCTTACTCATAGAAGAACTAAAAACAGGATTTAGTTCGTTGATGAGTAGTACCCCTACATTGTTGTCGCGCATCAGGTAAGTGAGTTCGTATAAGGCTTGGGGGTTACCTTGCTTTGTCAGTACGGGGGTCGCCGTGCTATAGGCTTCGCTGCGCAATTGTTCATTGATACAATAGGTGATATAATGTGCCTGCCACGAAGTCATTCCTGTAACCACTACCGCTTGGCTGCCGGCTTGTTTCAACTCCTGTGCCAGCTGTTGCATACGGCGGTCTATAGTCGCCGATAGCTTGTATTCGACATCAACGTTTTCGCCTGTAAGGTAGCTGTAAAGTTTAGCTAAGGCTATGTATTGCGAGCTGGGGGCAAGGGCAATGCGTTCATCAGCTTTGGCACCCGTGATAGTCATAGCCGCTTCTATTTGAATATGGCGCGACATCCCATTTTCTTTATTTGGGATACGTCCTTGCGCATAGCCTGCTTCATAATCCCCTGCGTACCAGTCGCCCAAAAAGTCAGCTGCAAATGAAACGATAAGCGAGGCTTTGCTAAAGTTGTAGTCAGGCAAAGCTCGCTCACCATAAAGTTTTTCAAAAGCATCTAGAGCGTAATGTTCAGTAACAGCATCATACTCTATAAGTCTAAAAGTAGGATATTTTTCTTTGAAGGCAGCCAGCAGAGCGTAGGCTGAAGGGCTTGCCAGAGTGTGGCTCAATAGCACAATCTCTTTGCCCTCTTCTTTGGCTTTGTTTAGGGCAGCTATGGTTTCTTGGTTTAGCTTATCCCATTGGGCAGGTTCGCTGTTAGGGTGCTTTCTCCCTTCGTCATACAAGCCCAACACCGAAGCCAATACCCGCGCATTGGTTCCCTTGCCTGCTAAGGCTTCGGGGTTGTTCCCTACAAAAATAGGTCTGCCTTCACGCGTCTTTACCAATACGCTGGCAAAGTCCTGTCCGTTAGCTATACAAGTAGCGTAATAGCTCGCTTCACCAGGTACGATAGTTTCTGGTTGAATAAGGTAAGGGATAGTTTTATGCACAACCCCTTCACAGCTCGCCAATGCCGCAGCTGCAGTACCAAAACCTAAGTATTTCAAGAAATCACGCCTTGTGGTAGCCATTTTGTTGTATGTTATTTTATAATCTTCATTTCATCTATCAGATAACTTGCATCGGCATATTTATCAATGATAAAAAGTATATACCGGATGTCCACCATTATATTACGACATATTTTAGGGTCGTAATACACATCGCTCATCGTACCTTCCCACACACGGTCAAAGTTTAAGCCTATCAAGTTCCCTTTAGCATCAATCGCTGGGCTCCCCGAGTTGCCTCCCGTAGTGTGATTAGTAGCTATAAAGCACACAGGCATCTTGCCATCTTTGCCATAAATGCCATATTCTTTCCGCTCGTATAAGTAGCGCAGCTTTGCAGGTACATCAAATTCGTAGTCGTTAGGTATGTACTTTTCCATTACCCCGTCCAAATAAGTAAAAGGTTCGTATTTTACAGCATCAGCAGGCGAATAACCCTCCACTTTGCCATAAGTAACCCGCAAAGTACTATTAGCATCGGGGAAAATACGGTCTTCAGGTGTAGCAAATTCCAAGATACCTTTCATATACTTGCGCTGCAACCCTGCCAATTTATCAGTAATTTCCTGATAAGGCGAGGCAACCTCTACAAAGTAATATTCTACAATTTGCTGTATAAACTGCATACCCACATCTTTCTTCAAGATACCTTTAAAAGCCGATTCAGGCAGCTGTAGTGTCTTTTCAATTCCTTCATAAGAAGCCAAAAATGAATTGTTGTACAATTTGCCTGTTAGTAGTTTAGCGTTGAAGTTTTGTAAGTTAGGAGGTAAAAACTGTTTAGGTAAATTTTTAGCGTAGTAAGCCACTGCCTTTTCAAAAACAGCTTTGTCCACTGTTTTGTCATAGTTTTTGTATGAGGTTTTAAAACTTTGCAACAATTCAGCTTTTTTCTCGTTAAAAGCTTCTTCACCGCGTTGCAAAAGCACGTTTTGCAGCTGCATAATTTTATAACCATTGTTTAGCAAGTCTATATGCCGCATAAATTCCGAAAACAAATCACTCGCTACCGAATAGTCAAGCGCTTGGGCGTAGAGTTTTTCCATTTCCGGCAATACAGTTCCGTATTCTGCCTTTCGGCTGTGAGATTCTATATCTTTTTTAAACTCCTCTTCTTGCTTTTGCTTTATTGCTACAGCCCCCGATTTTTTAAGCCCTTGTGCTTCACCTATCCATTTTTTCCAATAATTGGCAATACTAGCGTATTTAGAGGCGTATTTTATTTTTATTTCAGGATCGTTACGCATAAAGCTGTCTTGTGTTTTCAGTATCACATCGCGTATCCCTATTTTCATAGGGTTTATCACATCTGCCATTTGTGCCACAGCTATAGCAGGCAAATACTCTTGGGTACGACCAGGGTAGCCAAACACCATTGTAAAATCACCCTCTTTTACCCCTTTTAATGATATAGGGAAATAATGCTTAGGTTTGTAAGGTACATTATCTTTAGAGTAAGCCGCAGGACGATTGTTTTTATCAGCGTATACCCTGAAAAGAGCAAAGTCGCCCGTGTGCCTTGGCCATACCCAGTTGTCCGTATCCGAACCAAATTTGCCAATAGAGGATGGAGGAGCCCCTACCAAACGCACATCTTTAAACGTTTCTACGATAAACAATAAGTACTGATTGCCCTCGTAAAAAGCACGAACTCTACACTCTTGCCATTCCTCTTTAGGGGTGTTGCGCAATACATTATTGATATTACTCTCTATTTTTGCGGTACGTGCCTCCTCATTCACCAAAGCTTCGGTATTTATTAGTACTTTAGAGGTAATATCCTCTACCCGAACGATAAAAGTAACGCTAAGTTTTTCGTTAGGTAGTTCTTCTTCTTGTTTTTTAGCCCAAAAACCGTAAGTAAGGTAATCATTAGCCAGTGTAGAATGTGATTGTATTTGTGAATAGCCACAATGGTGATTAGTAAGCAGTAAGCCCTTGTTGGAAATCATTTCAGCAGTACAGCCCCCATTAAAGTGAGGCACAGCATCCTTTAGGCTCGATTTGTTTACCTCGTAAATGTCCTTTACCGACATTTTCATTCCCAAGGACTTCATTTCCTTGGCGTTCATACCTTCCAACAGCGAAGGTAACCACATACCGCCTTGCTGGGCAAAGCCACTTAGCCAAAATAGTAGTAATGCAAAAAGTAATGTAATTTTCTTCATTTCACAAAAAGTTAATCGGTGCAAAGGTACGAAATAATGTTTAATAGTCAATGATTAATGATTAATTCTTTAGAACTATATAATCCTCAACAAAAAAGAACTGCCGTTGTGAGCAGTTCTTTTTTCTTAATTTATTATGAAAAACTTATTTTTTAGTTACTACTTTCAGCATTTCGCAACCACGTTGTTCACCATTGTCGCAAGCTTGCTCAAACCAATCAGCAGCACGACTATCCGATTGTTTTAAGCCTTCGCCGTGGAAGTAGCAGTGTCCTAAACGATATTGAGCCAATGCGTAACCTTGTCGCGCTGATTTTTTGTACAATTCTGCTGCACGCTCAAAAGAACGTTCAGTACCTGTACCATTATAGTAACAATTAGCCAATTTGAAACAACCTATAGCAGAATTGTTGTTAGCTGCTTTTTGGTAAAAGTTGAATGCTTGTGCATACTCTTGTTTGTCGTTGTAGAAATTGCCTAATTCATCTTGAGCCTCTACGTAGTTTTGTTCAGATGCTTTATTAAGCCATAGCAAACCTTTTGTTTCATTCAAACGTTTCATAGGTGTTTTTGGCTTAGCTATAGGTTTCAAACCTGTTTTAACAGCCGAACGGTGTGATGGCATACCGCGATGAGTAGCTGTAGTAGTGCTTGCTACTGCAGTTGTAGCTGTGTTTGTTTTAGCTTGGGAGGCTTGTGCTTTGCCTTTTTCGGTAGTACTAGTATTGGTATCGGGTACCATAGTCATATAGTATTTACCCAAGTTGTATTGTGTTTCAGCATCGCCTTTTTTAGCTACTTTTTCTTGCCAAGCAATTGCTTTTTCTTGGTCTTTTTGTGGGTTTTTAGCGTCTAAATAAAACTCTATCAATCGTTTTTGAGCTGTTGTATTTTCTTGTTTTGCTAATTTTTCGTATAGTGCAAAAGCTTTTTCAGTTGATTTTCTAACCAATTTGCCGTAGTAATAACCATCGGCTACTGCCAAAATCATTTCAGGAGTTGGTGGGTCTTTAGGGTCATTAGCTTCTACTCTCTTCAACAAATAATCAAATGCTGTTTGATTACCTAAATTAGCAGCTTTTACAGCCCATTCAGCGGCATCTTTTTCTGATTTTTTCACACCTTTACCATTGGCATAACATTGCGACAGTAGGTATAACACCTCAGCATAGGCTTCGTTTTCTTGTTGATAGAAATACTCTAGCGACTCGTTTTGTTGTAGGGGTTCTTTTTGAGCAGCTTTCAGATAGTACTCAAAAGCACGAGTGTGTGATATATTAGTATATCTACCATTGTAGTGCAAATCACCTAGTTTTTTGAGAGCCAACAAATTGTTTTTGCTAGCGGCTTTTTCAAGGTATTCAAATCCTTTTCTTACATCTAAGGTAGCCTCTTCTAAAAATATAGCCCCTAAATTGTACTGGGCCATTACATCTCCTTCATCGGCTGCTTTTTGGAAAAGGTCTATAGCTTGTTGTGGTGAAGGACGTGTACCATTACCAGTAGCGTAGCACACACCTAAGTTGTTTTCGCTCACAGGGGTAGGGCTGCTGTTTACTGATTTTGATATCCAGTTAAACGCATCGCGGAAAGATTGAGATTCGCCTATACCATTATATAAGCATACAGCCAGCTGGCGTTGCGCATCGGCATTGCCTTTAATAGCAGCGCGAGTGTAGTACTCTATTGCTTTTTTATAAAATTTAGGTATTAGCGGACTGTTGCCATAAAAATAATAATTACCCAATTTGTAAGCTGCATCAGGATTGCCTTTAGCAGCTGCTTTTTCAAACCATTCTATTGCTTTTTCTTCAGATTTTTGTACGCCTTTTCCTTCCAAGTAAGCCATCCCTATTGTATATTGAGCATCGGGGTTTCCTTTTTCAGCTACTTTCATCAATTGTTGCAAAGCGTCTCCACTATTAGGATTAGCTTCGTACGCCCAAGAAGCCACAAGGTATTCAGCTTCTAAATTTCCTTTAGCGGCAGCTTTTTGTGCCCAAGAACGTGCTTTTTGCAAGTCTTTAGCAACACCATCGCCAGTTTGGTAAGCTTTAGCGAGAGCCAATTGTACTTCGGGGCTTTCTTTATCTGCATTTTTTTCAATCCACTGGTAGTATTTTTCAGTAGATTGAGCTACTCCTTTACCATCACGGTAGCACAATGCCAATTGGCGTTGCGCATCTACATTACCGCCATTTGCAGCTTTTTCAAACCATTCAGCTGCTTTTTCTTCAGATTTTGCTACTCCTTGTCCTATAAAATAGCATTGTCCTAATTGATATTGTGCTTTAGCATCACCACTCTCGGCTACTTTTTCTAACCACACTACTGCATCCTGATAAGAGCGATTCACCCCCTTACCATTAAAATAGGCATCAGCCAATTCCGCCTGAGCCTGCACATCGCCTTTCTCGGCGAGTTTCGTTAACTTTTTTATGTCTTGCGAGTAGGTGCTCACTGCTAGCAAGACCGAAAACATTAAAATGAAGTTTTTCATAGCGTTATATTTTTTACGGATAAAATATTATATTTTGGACTGCAAATATACGTGTTTTTTTTATATTACCTAATATTTCTTCTTATTTTTTTAAATTTGTTTCGTATTTCAAATAATTAAAGCCGTCCAGCTCGGCAGTCATAGAACCTACTCGCAAGGCTGCTTTTAGCTTCACGGGTATTTTATTTTTGTCGTCTGTTATCCACATTGTGATGCCTTCTTCTTCTCTAAACACGCGTCCGTCTTGCACTATAGGGCAGAATTTCAGTGTTTTAACACTACCAAATTCAGTGCTTATCGTTTCGCGACCTAATAGTTTTAGTTTGAATTTGTAAATTTCGTCATCGTCAAAAATAACGTCCAGCACAATTTGGTCGCCTGCTTTCATTTTATCCACATTGGGATAATTGCGCAATGCATAAAATGCCGAAATTACATCTTGCAATCCCGGTTGGAAAGCTATTTCGGTGCTTTGTCCGTTTTCTACATTGTCTATTTTTACTTTATTGTTGCTGTGGTTGAAGTACATTTTGAGGTGCTTGGTATAGCCTCCTTCGTAAATATTTCGCACAAAAAGGCGAGGTTTGCCATCAGTGATGCCAAAATAACTTTCATAAAAATCTTCCACCTTGAAGAATACCCGTGCCAACCCTGTAGTTTTGCCATAGCCCACTGCGTGAAATACCTTTTCGCCGTTGTACATTTCTTCTTTTACGTGCAAAGTAGCCACACTTGCATTGAAAATGCTATACTTTACCTTAAAGCGAAGCCATTCACCATTTTTAAAAGGCAATTCGTTGTTTTGCCCTACGGCTACACTACTTATTAACGTTACTAAAATTGCTGCTAAAATACTTAATTGTTTCATTCTATGTTAGTTATTAGATTGCACCATACCTTTTCACAAAATTTCAGAACCTACCAAATTCAGAATTCAAAATTCAAAATTCAAAATTCAAAACTCATAATTTCTTTAAGCACAAAAACTTTGCCAAATTCATCATTCGTAATTCATAATTCTGTAACTCTCCTCGTCCCCTTCCAATATTTGCAGGTAGCTTTTGTAGCGTGACCAAGCAATTTCGTCATTTTCTAATGCCTCTTTCACGGCGCAATGAGGTTCATCGGTATGCAAGCAGTTGTTGAACTTGCAGTGTTCTTTTAGGGCGAAAAATTCTGGAAAGTAATCGGTGAGCTCGTGTTTGTCTATTTCTACCATACCAAAGCCTTTAATGCCGGGGGTATCGATGATGTGAGCTCCAAAGGGAAGGTCGAACATTTCGGCAAAGGTGGTAGTGTGTTGTCCTTGCTGGTGTTGTAGAGATATTTCGCCTGTTTTGAGTGCCAATTGGGGCGCAATAGCGTTGATGAGTGTAGATTTTCCTGCCCCAGAATGTCCCGATACCACACAGGTTTTGCCCCGCATCGTTTCTTTTACTTTTTCTATATTTTTGCCTGTAGTAGCCGAAATGCCTATACACTCATAACCCACCTTGCGGTACAATTGTGCCAAGTACTTCACTTCTGCCAATTCATCGGGGGTGTAGGTATCTACTTTGTTGAATAGCAAAACAGTTTTGATGCTATAAGCCTCAGCTGTAACCAAAAAGCGGTCTATAAAAGTAGTGGAAGTAGGCGGATTATTAAGCGTAATAACCAAGAAAGCAAGGTCTATATTGGCAGCGATAATATGCGTTTGCTTAGATAGGTTTACAGACTTGCGAATGATGTAGTTTTGTCGTTCCTCAACGGCTGTAATCACCCCTTGCAGTCCTTCTTCTTGCTGAAAAGCTACATAGTCGCCCACAGCCACAGGATTGGTATTTTTGATACCTTTTAGGCGCATTTTTCCTTTGATGCGGCACTGGTAAAACACACCGCTATTTTCTTCTTTTACGGTATACCAGCTCCCTGTAGATTTATACACAAGTCCTCTCATTCAAAAATAAGTATTTTAAATTATTTAGGAAACACCTTATCATACACCATATTGCTTATGCCTTTTACGGGGGCATAGAGCACAGATTCGGTTAGCAAACTTCCCGACAGCCATTTGTCGGTTTGCAAAGTACGTTCTAAGAACAAGAACAAAGAGCCTATAATGACGGCAGCTTTGAGCATACCAAAGAGTGCCCCTGCCAAGCGGTTTAGGAAGCCTAATTCGGCATCTTTGAGCATTTTAGTAATAATTTTGGCAAGAGTCATCAGCAGTAGCATCATTACCAAGAGGGTAATGACAAAGGCGATGACCTCTAAGGTTTGTTTTTCTACAGAGAATATATTACTTAACAGATTAGCGGTATAGAACGAGAAGTGTATTGCCCCATAAATACCTACTACAATAGCCAGTAGCGAAGCCATTTCTATAATAAGTCCTCGCATATAGCCCCTTACTAAGCCAAAACCCAAGATTACTGCTAATATAATGTCTATTTTATTCATATTCGTTATTTTGCTGATTTAAAGGGTGTCATATCTTTTCTTTATTATGATTGCCCCCCGCTGGCGCAAGCTTGCAGCTTGTGCCCAATTCATAATTCAAAATTCTCTCCCCGTCCCATTTGTCGCACAAGCTCGCGCCAGCGGGGTTTTAATTTAATAGTTGATATCTTTTCCATTCATTAGGAATATGTAAATCAAAATCAGGAATTGAAAGATGTATTACGTCAGGAAGA
>ERZ773077.188-NODE-188-length-46043-cov-6.440354_pt1 | contig 46043 bp, 39 predicted proteins | sample MGYA00580612_ERZ773077 | MGnify/ENA primary metagenome ERZ773077 (study PRJEB29015, sample SAMEA2737971) | human oral metagenome | biome: human oral; feature: human-associated habitat; material: dental | place: China | collected 2021 ...
AGTTTAATATAGACCGCTATTTAGCTGAGTATAGTTTTAGAATCAATCGCTCACAGAGCAAAGAGACTATCTTTAACAAATTAATGAAAAGATTGATTGAAAGAAAACCTATTTTCCAATCTCAGTTGGTATGTCCTTAACTTGACACCTCAAATATAGAAATTTGACTCCCCCTATATTAACTAAATAAATATGAAAGAAAAAATTAATTGTTTTATGAGTAGATTCAGCTCAAAATTGAATAAGTATAAGGTAAATATACATACTTTTGATAATAGCCTTAACGATCCTTTTGGTATTTTGACAAGAATAGATTTTGAATATAAAAATATAGAAGGCTACGTAAGCTTTTATAGTAAGGGAGTTATAAATATAGAAATATTTGATTACAACACAGGTAGTATCATATTTAATACACTACTAATGCCAGAAGATGATTCTACAGAGGCTTTTAATCAGTTTGACAAATTAATATAACTATGACAACAGAAGAAAAAAAAGATTTAGAAAAGAAGATGTGGGACGAACATCAGATAAAAATTAAATTTAAAGATAGCGCAGAACCTTATAAAAACGAGGGATATTTAACTGAAAAAGCTATTGCTGCTAAAGCCCTATTTAACAGAATAGGACACCCTAAGGATTTTTTGCAAGGAATTGCGCATAATTAGTCGTTAATTGGGATTCAAAAAGAATTGAAAAACTGCAAGGTAATTTGGTATCCTTGCAGTTTTTTAGGTTATTTATCATTTGTCTTTTGCCTTTTGCTATTTTTTTATTACCTTTGCCCGCTAAATTATCTTTTCTACTGAAATGAAATACCTTATATATATACTTTTAGCCTTGGGGTTTACTGGCTGTGGTATCTACAATTTCACCGGAGGAAGCACTGGAAATGCTAAGACTTTTCAGGTTAATTTCTTCCGAAATGATGCTCCGTTAGTAGAACCTGGTCTTGACCGCGACTTTACCCTCGCCCTGCAAGACCTTATCAATAACCAAACAAACCTAAGCCTTACCGACCGCAATGGCGACTTAGTATATGAGGGCGAAATAGTGGAATTTAGCATCACCCCGATGACGGCTACTGCGGGACAAACCGCTGCCCAAAACCGCGTGACTATAGGCGTAAACGTGCGTTTTACCAATCATACCGAAGAAAAAAAAGACTTTGAAAAACGTTTTTCTTTTTACTATGATTATCCGGCTGCCGCTCAGTTTAACTCGGTGAAAGGACAGGCTATACCGCAGATATTTGAACGCATCACTCAAGATATTTTTAACGCATCATTAGCAGATTGGTAGATTTGCTGATTTGCCGATTTGCCAATGAGAAAGATTGACAAATTAGCAAATTGACAAATTGACAAATTGACAAATTGACAGTAAAGGAGTTCATAGAGATTATTAGGCAGCCCTACACTATCAGCAGTGCACAAGCGCGCGAATTAGACGAGATAGTGAAGGAGTTTCCTTATTTTCAGGCGGCAAGGGTATTGCAACTCAAACTGTTGCACTCTGAGGGTAACTATCGCTATAGCAAAGCTCTGAAACTGGCAGCCGTACACGTGACTGACCGCACTGTGCTTTTTAACTTTATCAATTCAAAAGATATTATTCCTGATTTCTCAACGATTAGGTCTGATTTTGAGCGTATTAGTAAAGCGCACGAGCGCAAAGAGGCGGTAGAAGACAATGCGCCACCGAAAGTGAGCTATATAGATAATAGTCCGCGTAATTTTCGTCCTACCCTACCCGACCCAATCTTTGAGGAAAAGATTATCCCTGATGAGCTTATCAATCATCAAGAATTGACTGACCTATTTGTACCTAAGACGGAGCAGCCTACGCTTAAGCCTGAGATGCCCATTTGGTCGCCCCCACCACCGGCTGACGACCCTACGCCTGCGCGTTATCAGAGTGACACTGTGGCAGAGAAATTTAAGCTCATTGATAAATTCTTAGAGAACAACCCGAAAATTGAAGCGTCTAAAGATTACATCTCTAACGTGAATTTGGCAGACGAAGTGAAGGGTGATGAGAGACAATTAATGACTGAAACATTAGCGCAAGTGTATGTAAATCAGCGTAAATACAAACAAGCCATACAAGCTTATCAAATATTAATTTTGAAAAATCCAAAAAAAAGTGCTTACTTTGCAGCCCAAATAGAAAATATCAAAAAATTACAGCAAAATAATTTATAACAAATGACAGCATTCAACATCTTTTTAGTTTTATGTGTAGTGGTATGTTTACTACTCGCTTTAGTTATTATGGTTCAAAACCCTAAAGGGGGCGGACTTTCTTCTACCTTTGGAGGTAATACCCAAGTAGTGGGTGGTGTGAAGAAGACCGGTGACTTTCTTGAGCGCAGTACTTGGACATTTGCCGGCGCTTTGGCAGTGCTTATCTTAGTAGCTAACACTTTGTTGCTCAGCAATACCGGTGTCAACGCTGACTCTAAACTATTAGACGGCAGTACTCCTGTAGCACCTGCTAACAACGCTACTGAGGCACCTGCAACTCCTGCAACCTCTACTAACACCGGCAACTAAGAAAAAAAGTCTCCTTGAGACATTTATACGATTTCTATTCTAAGAGGTTGTCCGAAAAGTTTTATTTCTTCTTGAAAAGGGTTTGTTAATATAAATTTAACATCCCCTATGCACATACTCTGCTGCGCTAGCTCGCAGACTTCCTTCAAAGGGGGAGATGAGATGGTCAATATACACGAAAAACTTTTTGGACACCCTCCTATTTTGTTAGTGCTAATTTTTAACGAAATGTTTATGATTGACTTTAATGTACACTGACAAAATGTCAGTTTTTAGAGATTGGCACGGTTTTAGGGAATAGGAGATTAGCAAATTTGAAAATCAGCAAATTTGTAAGTAAATGAGTTAATAACTAAAAACTAAACAAATAATGGCAAAATTGAATATCAAACCTTTAGCTGATAGAGTGGTGATTGAACCAGCAGTAGCTGAAACAACCACTGCATCGGGTATCATTATCCCTGATACGGCAAAAGAAAAACCTCAAAAAGGTACTGTAGTAGCAGTAGGTGCTGGTACTAAAGATAATCCTGTAACCCTAAAAGTAGGCGATACCGTACTATACGGCAAATACGCAGGTACAGAACTGAAATTAGAAGGTAAAGATTACCTTATTATGCGTGAAAATGACGTGTTGGCAGTAATCTAAATCATAATTCAACAACTTATTAATTAAAGAAAAATGGCAAAAGATATTAAATTTGACATAGAAGCTCGCGAAGGCTTAAAACGCGGTATTGACGCGTTGGCTAACGCTGTAAAAGTAACTCTTGGTCCTAAAGGACGCAACGTTATTATTAGCAAATCATTTGGTTCTCCTCAAGTAACTAAAGACGGGGTGAGCGTGGCTAAAGAAATAGAACTAGAAGACGCTCTTGAGAATATGGGCGCTCAGATGGTGAAAGAAGTAGCTTCAAAAACTAACGACCTTGCTGGTGACGGTACTACTACCGCTACTGTATTGGCGCAAGCTATCGTAAAAGAAGGTCTTAAAAACGTAGCTTCTGGTGCTAACCCTATGGACTTGAAACGCGGTATAGATAAAGCCGTAGTAAAAATCGTAGAACACCTTGCTAAACAAGCTAAAGAAGTAGGTTCTTCATCAGAAAAAATAAAACAAGTAGCTTCAATCTCAGCTAACAACGATGAAACTATAGGTGAACTTATCGCTCAAGCCTTTGAAAAAGTAGGTAAAGAAGGTGTTATCACTGTAGAAGAAGCTAAAGGTACTGATACTTACGTAGATGTAGTGGAAGGTATGCAGTTTGACCGCGGTTACCTATCTCCTTACTTCGTAACTGACTCTGAGAAAATGGTAGCAGAGCTTGATCGTCCTTACATCTTGTTGTACGACAAGAAAATCTCTACTATGAAAGACTTGCTACCTGTATTAGAGCCTGTAGCTCAGTCTGGAAAACCTCTATTGATTATCGCTGAAGATATCGATGGTGAAGCTTTAGCTACCCTTGTAGTAAATAAACTACGCGGTACTCTACGTATTGCTGCTGTGAAAGCTCCTGGTTTTGGAGACCGTCGTAAAGCAATGCTCGAAGACATCGCTATCCTAACTGGAGGTACTGTAATAGCTGAAGAAAGAGGCTTTACCCTTGAAAACGCTACTATTGATATGCTTGGTACTGCTGAAAGAGTATCTATCGACAAAGATAATACTACTATCGTAAACGGTGCTGGTAAATCAGAAGATATTAAAGCACGTGCTGCACAAATAAAAGCACAAATAGAAAACACTACTTCAGACTACGACCGCGAAAAGCTACAAGAACGTTTGGCTAAACTATCAGGCGGGGTAGCAGTACTCTATATCGGAGCTGCTTCAGAAGTAGAAATGAAAGAGAAAAAAGACCGCGTAGATGATGCTCTACACGCTACTCGTGCAGCGGTTGAAGAAGGTATCGTAGCTGGTGGTGGTATCGCTCTACTACGCGCTAAGAATGCTTTGGCTAAAATAAAACCTGTAAACGCTGATGAGGAAACTGGTATAAAAATCATACTTAAAGCCCTTGAAGCTCCGCTACGTACTATCGTAGAAAACGCAGGGGTAGAAGGCTCTGTAATCGTATCAAAAGTACTTGAATCTTCACGCGAAGCCTTTGGATACAACGCTAAGAGCGGACAGTATACCGATATGTTTAGAGCAGGTATCATAGACCCTAAAAAGGTAACCCGTGTTGCCCTTGAAAATGCTGCTTCAGTAGCTGGAATGATACTTACTACTGAATGTGCTTTGGTAGATATTAAAGACGATAAAGCGGCTGCTATGCCACCAATGGGCGGCGGTATGCCAGGAATGATGTAATAAGTTTTTCACACCATTATTCATATTTATAAATAAAAAGACGCTGTTAGTTAATACTGACAGCGTCTTTTTATTTATAAATCTTAAATTACAAACTCTTTAGGGCTTGTTTGATGATATCTTCTACTGATAACGACTCTGGAGCTGCTTGTACTATCTTATCGACCACCTTTTCAGCCTGCTTACGCATAAAGCCTAATACTTCTAGGGCGGCAAGAGCTTCTTCTTTATGAGTACTGACTGCACTAATAGGTGCATTGGCAAAGTCTTGCAGTTTGAGCATCTTATCTTTTAGGTCGAGTACTACCCGCTGAGCGGTCTTAGCTCCTATACCTTTCACTGACTGAATAGTAGCTACTTCACCATTGACGATAGCATTGCGCACTTGTGCTGCTGTCAGGGAGGAGAGCATCGTCCGTGCTGTACCTGCTCCTACCCCCGAAACTGAAATAAGCAGTACAAACACTTCGCGCTCTGCTTTAGTAAGAAAGCCATAAAGCGTATGAGCGTCTTCTTTGATTTGCAAATAAGTATACAATTTAATAACCTCACCCTCTGGCAAAGCCGCATAAGTATTGAGACTAATATTAACAAAATACCCTACTCCGTGGCAGTCTATCACTACATTAGTAGGGTTCTTCTCTACGAGTTTCCCTTGTAATTGTGTAATCATTTTTTAATTATTAATTGTTAATAACAATATTACTTCATTGTCAAATCGACAAATTGGCAAATTGGCAAATCGACTCATCAACTCATTGACAAATCACCTTTATCGTCTTTTCATCGCCTTTTTCATTGATTATTTTAAGCAAATGCTCTCCTTTGGCAGCGAAGATATTCATCTCGTGGAAAGTATCAGTAGTACCCAAATAAACATCATCTATATACCAAAATAGTTTACCAGAGCGATTAGCTGCCTTAGCCACAAAAGGCTGTTGTTCCCCTCCAAAACTTTTAGTAGTATAGATAACACTCAAGTGCTTAGGATACACAAAATCTAACGCTTTTTGGGCTACCCCTTCAGTACAATCAGAGCGAAAAGGCGGCAACGATTGATAGTGTACGTGTTGCTGCTTATAATACCATTCCATCACAGGCGGCAACACAAACCACGCTTTGGTATATATCTGGTCTACTGGCTGACAAGAAGCATTTACCTGATACTGAGCATCAGGAGTAAGATGCACTAACTTATGATAAGGGCACTGCCCTATCTCCTTTGGGGCAAGTGTAGTACGCAAGAGCTTCTGAGGGCATTCGGGTTTGGCTAAGTAGCCCGACTGCTCGCATATAGTCACCTCGCGCATATCGTCTAAAGGCTGCTGAAACCACGTAGTGTGCGGCAAAGCATTAAAAATACTAAACATTACAGGAGCCGCATACGATACCCCTGTAAGAGTAGGCCTCCCCTCCCCTGTAGCATTGCCCACCCATACGGCCACCACATATTCGGGGGTAGCCCCTATTGCCCACGCGTCTTTATTACCAAAGCTGGTACCTGTCTTCCAAGCTATCTTTCTAGCGGACTCATAATACCGCCACGCTACATCATCAGTAGGGCGGTTTACTTCTTTCATAGCCGAAAACATACTATACAGAGCTCCTGCCCTAATAGTTGGAAGGGCTGTAGTAGCCTTGCCAAAATCAGGAGGACTTCCTGCCATATAGCTAAGGGACTGAAACTCGGCGCTACGATACTGCTGAGTAGCGGCAAAAACATTTACTTCAGAAGCCAAATTAGTATACGCTTGCGCCAAATCCCATAGGTTACTCTCGGCTCCTCCCAAGATGATAGACAGACCATAATGGTCAGGGTGGCGCGATATATTCTTCAGTCGCAACTTCTGCAATACTTCATAAAAACGATAGGTAGTAAACTGCCGCAAAAGCCACACAAAAGGTACATTCAGCGATTTGGCTAATGCCATATCTGCTGGTACTGCTCCCTCAAAACTATTGCTAAAGTTCTGTGGCGAATAGCCCGCTATTTGCGTTGGCACATCAGGGATTAGGGTAGTGGGCAGCAGTTCGCCCTCGTGCAGCATAGCCGCATATAAAAAGGGTTTTAATACGCTGCCAGTACTGCGCGGTGCGTGAATGATATCCACATCTTTCTGATGGTTCTCATCGGTAGGAGTATTACCCACATAAGCCAAAACCTTACGCGTTTTAACCTCTACCACCAGCGCTGCCATATTATAAATCTCCGATTGCGAATAATGACTGTAATAACCCGCTACTATCTGACTGACTTTCTGTTGCAAATCAATAGGCAAAGAGGTGGTAATACGCTGACCTTCACGGGTCTTACTCGCATATGCCAACAGATGAGGAGCCAACTGCGGAATAGGGTGTGGCTCTGTTGGCAAGGGCTCAGTAAGGGCTAAGTCATAGGTCTCTTTATCGATAATTTGAGCCGTATAAAGTTTGTGAAGTAGGGCATTGCGCTTAGCTAACAGTCGCTGTTGGTTCTTACCAGGGAAGATAAGACTGGGCGCATTAGGCAATACTGCTAAGGTAGCACTTTGCGCCCACGAAAGCTGATGAGGCGCCACCCCAAAATACCGCCAAGCTGCCATATCAAGTCCCACTACATTCCCTCCAAAAGGCGCGTGCGAGGCGTAAAGCCTGAGAATAGATTCTTTCGAATACCTGAACTCCAAACGGGTAGCCCAAATCATCTCTATCAGTTTTTCAGCATAAGTACGCTGCTGGTGATTGCGTGCTATACGCACTACCTGTTGGGTAAGGGTACTACCGCCGCGCTGCACCCGTCCGCTCTTCACATTGCGTACCAAGGCTTTAACTACAGATACCGGATTTACCCCCCAATGGCGATAAAAATGAGCATCTTCAAACTGCAATACCGACATTTTAAACCGATAAGGCACGCTATCTACCTCCGGAAAACGCCATTGCCCATCAGTAGCTATCTTAGCCGACAGCAGTTTGCCCTCTGCGCTTTCAAGAACCGTAGCATAGGGTTGCGGAAATAGATGACGCGGCAAACAAAAAGCATAAGCGAGCAGCAATAGCAAAGCTACACCCGATTTGATAGGGTGCTGACGTACTTTCTTCTGTATATAACTGACGATATGTAGCAAACGCTTTTTCATTGGTGCAAAGATACGGATAATTAGCAAAAGTAACAAATTTGTCTGTTAGCAAATTAGGGTGTATCTTTGCGCCTAAATTTCTACAAAAACAAAGAAAATATGTTTCAAGGTGTATTACAGAAGATGCTAACCGAATGGGCTGACCCTATACGGTATTACCTGCCTATACAGGGCGATTACGTGCTGATGAACAATCTATTAGGTAAAGCCATCACTATAGATTTAAAGGGCTTTCAGTGTCTGAATTGTGGTCAGAACAAGCCTATTTTTAGGCAAGGCTATTGCAAAGAGTGCTTTTTTGAAGTCCCTCAAACCGCCGATTGGATAATGCACCCCGAGCTGAGCAAAGCACATCTAAACATCGAAGAGCGCGATTTAACCTACGAGCAACAAGTGCAGTTGCAGCCTCACTACGTATATTTGGCCAATTCTAGCGAGGTAAAAGTGGGAGTAACTCGCAAAACGCAAGCCCCTACCCGCTGGATTGACCAAGGGGCGCACGAGGCTTTGGTACTTGCTGAAGTACCTAACCGCTATTTAGCTGGGGTAGCCGAAGTAGCTCTCAAAGAGCATTTAGCCGACAAAACCAACTGGCGCAAGATGCTCACCAACCAAATCACCCCAGTAGATTTATTAGCGGTGAAAGCCCAAGTACGTCCTTGGGTACCCGAAGAGGTGCAGCCCTACATCACCGAAGACATAGCGCCTTTGCAAATACACTTCCCTGTGCAACAATATCCTACCAAAGTGCAGTCGCTACAACTGCTGCGCACCCCTACTTATACCGGCACGCTGGTTGGTATTAAAGGGCAATACCTCATTTTTGAAGACGATACCGTATTCAATGTCCGTGCCAACGAAGGACTCGTAATTGATTTGTCAATTTGCTAATTTGCCAATTTACCAATGAGTCAATTTGCCAATGAGTCAATTTATCAATCAATAAATCATTGGTATAATCCTCGTAATCATTGGTATGCTGCTCGTGTATGGGCTCCCCCTTTGAAGGAAGTCCGCGAGCTGGCGTAGCGGAGTATGTGAAGGGGGGATGTTTCTACAAAAATCGCCAAATCACCAAATCACCAAATCGACAAATCAACAAATCGCCAAATCAGCAAATCATCTCACAAACACAAGCGTATTCCCTTCCGAAAATTTTTCTGAAAACACATACCCATCAGCATTGAAGCCTTTAAGGTCTTCAGCCGAGCGAATATCGTTTTCAGCCAAATAGCGCACCATACATCCACGTGCTTTTTTGGCGTAAAAACTCACTATTTTCAGCGTATCGCCCTTGTAATCTTTAAAAACAGGGGTTATTACGCTTGTTTTTAGCTTAGCAGTATCAATCGCCTTAAAATATTCTTCACTGGCGAGATTGATAAAAAGTTCCCCTTCTTCCAATTCATCGTTGAGAGCCTGCGTGATGCGCTCTTTCCAAAAAGCATAAAGGTTCGCCGCCTTGCCTACCGGCAGTTTAATGCCCATTTCCAACCGATAAGGCACAATAAGGTCTAAAGGTTTTAAAATTCCATAAAGCCCAGAGAGAATGCGCAAACTCTCTTGTAGCTTATCGATTTGAGCCTCAGCAAGCGAATAAGCATCAAGCCCCTCATATACATCGCCGTCATAGGCAAAGAGGGCTGGACGCGCATTTTGCGGAGTTAAAGGCATCGTAAAGACTTGGTTGCGTTGCCAGTTCAGCTCAGCAAGTTTGGGCGAAATACTCATCAATGCAGAGAGTTTCTGGGGCGATAAGGGCTGAAGAGCCCCGTGTACCTCAGCGATTTCTTTAGTAAAGATAGCCGACGAATAACGCTCTGTAGGGAGCGGAGAGGTTTCATTGATAGTTTTAGCCGGTGATATAACGATTTTCATAATGATAATAATTAAGGGGACAAAGATAGAAAAAATTTCTGTAGCCATCTACCCTATAAAAACAATATAGGAAGAATACAGGAAGAGCGAAGGTTTAACGAAAGATGAGCAAAGTATAAACGTCTAATCATCGGCTAAAAACCAGAAAAATATCCTACCACCCCCTATTCCTCCTAGCCCTCCTAGCCTTCCCAGCCCTCTCAAATCTCCTATTCCTCCCAAACCTCCCAGCCTTCTCATTCCTCCCATCTTTTTTTCACAAAAAAAATACACTTTTTAGCGCTCTTATTATTAAATATTTTTTTAACTTTGCGGCATTAAAACTAAATTCTTGCAAATTAAAGAGAATATGCAAATATTTAAATTCGGAGGTGCCTCAGTAAAAGATGCTGCAGGCGTGCGCAATGTCGCTAAAATATTAGAAAAAGTAGGCTATGCCCATTCTCTCATCGTCATTTCGGCTATGGGCAAAACCACTAATGCTTTAGAGGTCGTGGTTAATAACTACTTCAAAGCCCCTGCTCAGCTGCCCGAAAGCCTACAGACTATTAAAGATTTTCACTACCAGATTATACGCGAACTCTTCAGCGACGAAAACCACCCTGTTTATTGGAAAGTAGACGGACTTTTCGCCGAGCTCAGTTCGTTTTTAGAGCGCAATAAGTCGCCTAAGCACAGTTTTGTGTACGACCAAGTCATAGGCTTTGGCGAACTGCTCTCTACCACCATCATCAGCCAGTATCTAAACGATAACGGCATCAAAAACAACTGGATAGATGTGCGCAACCTCATCAAGACCGATAGCAACTACCGCGATGCAGGCATCAATTGGGAAGAAACACAAACCAATATCAGCAATAATATCAACAAGTCGTTGCTCAATATCACACAGGGCTTTTTGGGTAGCGATGCTAACTTTTTCACCACTACTCTTGGCCGCGAAGGCTCCGACTATACAGCGGCTATCTTTGCCTACTGCTTGGGTGCCAAGAGCGTAACAATTTGGAAAGACGTTCCTGGGGTACTCAATGCCGACCCTCGTTATTTCCAGCATACTCAGTTGTTGCGCAAAATACCTTACCAAGAGGCGATAGAGCTAGCGTTTTACGGCGCATCAGTCATTCACCCCAAAACACTACAACCACTACAGCAGAAAGAAATACCGCTATACGTACGTTCATTTGTAAATCCTACCGAAGAAGGCAGTGCGGTGTGCAATGTAGCGAGTTTAGAACCCAAAGTACCTTGTTTTATACTCAAAAAAGACCAAATACTGCTTTCTCTTTCCTCTCGCGACTTTTCGTTTATTATGGAAGAGGGTATCAGCTACATTTTCAAGAGTTTGCACAAAGCTCAAATGAAAGTAAGTGTCATACAAAATTCAGCTATCAGTTTTTCAGTATGTGTTGAAAACAAGTTTGATACGCTGCCTGAGCTTTTAGAGAAGTTAGAAGAGCGTTTCAAAGTATCGGTAACCGAAGGGGTAACGCTCTACACCATTAGGCACGCTACCGAAGCAGCTATTAACGAAGTAGCAACAGGCAAAAACGTATTGCTAAAACAAGTATCATCAGACACCGTACAGATGATTATTAATTAGTCAATTTGCCAATTAGCTAATTTGTCAATGAATAGTAACGCAAATCATCAAATCATCAAATTGACAAATCGGCAAATTGGCAAATCGGCAAATCAGCAAATCGACAAATCAGCAAATCGACAAATCAGCAAATCGACAAATCAAAAAAATATGGCTCTTAAATTTTTAGAAGAAGTAAGAATGGGCATCCGCAGTGCCTCTCTTAAAAAAGACATTATCTGTTATTATATCAATAACGGTGACAACACCCTTGCCGACCTCGGTAAGGAACTCAATCTCAGCGTACCTACGGTTACCAAATTAGTAGGTGAACTGATTGACGACGGTATCGTAATGGACTTCGGGAAGCTCGAAACCCCCGGAGGCCGCCGCCCTAATGTATACGGACTTAATGAGAGTTCGGGCTATTTCATTGGGGTAGATATCACCCATTCTCACGTCAATATAGGGCTTATCAACTTCAAAGGCGAACTCATTGACGAAAAAATCCGTATCCCTTTTGCTGAAGAGTTGCCGCAAGAGCGCTTTGAGCTCTTGTGCCAAATCATCAACGACTTTATAGCGCAAACAGTGGTTCCTAAAGAGCATATTCTCAGCATCGGCATCAATATTTCAGGGCGCGTCAATACCCAATCCGGACATAGTTATAGCGGTTTTTACTTCGATGAACGCCCGCTAACCGAAATGTTTGAAGAGCGTTTAGGCATAGGCGTTACCATCGATAACGACTCGCGCGCAATGGCTTATGGCGAATATATAAAAGGCAGGGTAAAAGGCGAAAAAGATATTCTATTCTTGAATGTAAGTTGGGGCTTAGGCTTAGGTATCATCATCGATGGACAGCTGTATTACGGCAAGTCAGGCTTCTCTGGCGAGTTTGGGCATATAGCGGTTTTCGATAACGAAATACTTTGCCACTGTGGCAAAAAAGGCTGTTTAGAGACTGAAGCCTCTGGCTCGTCATTGCACCGCAAATTTATAGACAAACTCCAACACGGACACTCTTCGCTACTCACCCAGCAGAAAAATTACGACCCCAAAGCTCCTATCAGTTTAGAAGACATCATAAAAGTGGCTCTACAAGAGGATATGCTCGCCATAGAGCTTATAGAAGAAGTGGGCAATGCTTTGGGCAAGCACACCGCTAGCCTTATCAACCTTTTCAACCCCGAATTGGTGATTATAGGGGGTACACTTGCCACTGCAGGCGACTACCTACTACTACCGCTGCGCAGTGCTATCAAAAAGTATTCACTAAACTTAGTAAATAAAGATTCGCAGATAAAAGTATCAAAATTAGGCGAAAAAGCAGGACTTTTAGGCGCTAGCCTTTTAGCCCGTAGCAAATTTATAGGACTGATATAATGGATAAACGACTCGAAGCCTTCCAAAGGCTACTAAACATAATGGACGACCTGCGGGCACAATGTCCGTGGGACAAGAAGCAGACAATGCAGAGCCTGCGTCACCTCACTATCGAAGAGACTTACGAATTAGGCGATGCCATACTCGATAACGACCTGCAAGAGGTAAAAAAAGAGCTTGGCGACCTATTGCTACACATTGTTTTCTATGCCAAAATAGGCAGCGAGACCGGCGATTTTGATATCGCTGATGTGGCCAATGGGGTGTGCGACAAGCTCATCATACGTCACCCTCACATCTATGGCGATGTTAAGGTTGATGACGAAGAAGATGTAAAGCGCAATTGGGAAAAGATAAAGCTGAAAGAAGGCAACAAGAGCGTATTGGGGGGCGTGCCCAAAAGTCTGCCAGCCCTTGTAAAAGCCAGCCGCATACAAGATAAAGCGGCAGGCGTAGGCTTCGATTGGGACAATATAGACGATGTATTTGCCAAAGTAAAAGAAGAAATAGAAGAGCTTCACGCCGAAGTAAAAGCACAAAAGCACACCGCCATTGAAGCTGAATTTGGCGATGTGCTTTTCAGTTTGATAAACTATGCGCGTTTTCTAAAAGTGAATCCCGAAGATGCCTTAGAGCGTACTAATAAGAAGTTCATAGCTCGTTTTCAGTACTTAGAGCGCAAGGCTGCCGAAAGCGGTAAGTCATTACGCGATATGACTTTAGCCGAAATGGAAGCCTATTGGCAAGAAGCTAAAGGGGTTTTTGAGCAATAAGAGCAATAGCATCAAGGTTTTGCTGGTGCTTGCGGAAAGATTGTTTCATTTTCTGAACGCGCTTGCGCAAGTCAGGATAGCGCAATAAGTTAAATAAGAATTTGAGGGTGCGGAAAAAGCCTTCATCTTCTAAAATACGGCTACCCTCTAATAATAGCATAGGGCTATGTTGTTCTTTTATCACTTTAAAACCTTGTTCTTCTAAAAGTGTTTTCCACTCTTTAGCCGTCATAGGTCGGGCGTGTACCCTGATGTTGCTGCTAAGGTCTTTAAAAAGGCTATTTTTCACCTCTTCACTCACCTCATCAGGCTGCAAGCCAAGTTCGTGTATAGCATAATACCCTCCTGGTTTAAGCAGGCGGTACGCCTCGCTTATAATAGCTCGTTTGTGCTCAATAGGCTGCATAGTTAGCATCGCCTCGCCGTATACCTTATCAGCAAAACTATCAGGCAGTTGGGTATCAGCCGCATCGGCTACAATCACTCGTGCCTTATCGTAGCGGATATTCTTCTTAGCAAGTACCGCCGCTTCTTTATTCATATCAACCCCCGTATAGCTAAAAGGTTTGTAAGAGCAGGCTATACTCCCCGTAAAGCCCAGCCCTGGGGCAAACTCTACCACATCGTCTTTAGAGGTAATCTCTAAATTGCGTACCAACCATTCGGTAAGCAAGCGACCTCCGGGTCGTAATACTTTTTTGCCAAGTTTAGCAAGAATCCAGTGTCCTTGTTTCTGATTTAAGCTGCTTTCTGTTTTCATTGTTCCAATTATTTAATTTAGGACACAAAGGTATAAAATAAAAATTAATTGCCAATTATTAATGCTAATTATTAATTGTTTTGTACCTTTGCAGTGTTATAAAGAGAAAAGCGACAAGCTATCTAATTATTTTTTGAGAATTAACCTTGAATAAACGAAGAACAATGGCTGTACAGAAACCCAGTATTCCTAAGGGCACCCGTGATTTTTCACCTGCCGAATTAGCAAAAAGATACTTTATCATCAATACCATCCGCGATACATTTAGCACTTTTGGCTTTCAACCTATCGAAACGCCAAGTTTTGAGAATTATGATACCCTAATGGGCAAATACGGTGAAGAAGGCGACCGCCTTATCTTCAAAATCCTCAATTCTGGTGATTTTACACAAGGGGTAAAACAAGAAGATTGGGAGGCTAAGAACCCTCAAAAGCTCACCCCTCAAATATCCGAAAAAGCCTTGCGTTATGACCTTACAGTACCTTTTGCGCGTTATGTAGTACAGCACCAAGCCGAACTTACTTTCCCTTTCAAGCGTTACCAAATACAGCCCGTTTGGCGTGCCGATCGTCCGCAGAAAGGGCGTTTCAGAGAGTTCTACCAATGCGATGCCGATGTGGTAGGCAGCAATAGTTTGTGGCAAGAAGTAGAGTTCGTTCAGTTGTACGATGCGGTTTTCACAGCACTTAATCTAAAAGGGGTTACTATAAAAATTAACAACCGCAAGATACTCAGCGGTTTTGCCGAAGTTATAGGCGAAAGCGATAAACTCATCGACTTTACAGTGGCTTTAGACAAACTCGACAAGATAGGCGAAGAGGGCGTTATAAAAGAAATGAGCGAAAGAGGTATCAGCGCAGCGGCTATCGAAAAGATAAAACCTATCTTTGGGCTCAAAGGGTCGTTTACCGAGAAGTTAGCTGCCTTATCTGCTATTTTAGCTACCTCCGAGGTAGGGCGCAAAGGCATAGAAGAACTCACTTTTGTAGGAGAACAAATAGCAGCATTAGGGCTACAAACCGCCTTATTAGACCTCGATGTTACCTTAGCACGCGGACTGAATTACTACACAGGGGCTATTTTTGAGATTGCGGCACCTGCCGGAGTGCAAATGGGCTCAATAGGCGGCGGTGGTAGGTATGACGACCTAACCAGCATTTTTGGGCTCAAAGGAATGAGTGGTATTGGCATCTCCTTTGGCTTAGACCGTATCGGTTTGGTGATGGAAGAGCTCAACCTCTACCCCGAAACGCTTAGCAGTACCGTCGAAATACTTTGCTTAAACTTTGGCAATGCCGAAGCGCTACAGAGTATGAAGCTTTTGCAACAACTCAGAAAAGAAGGCAAAAAAGCAGAACTTTACCCCGAAGCGGCTAAGATTAAAAAGCAAATGGACTACGCTAACAAACGCGGCATACCCTATGTAGCTATTATAGGCGAAAGCGAGCTACAAAAAGGCACCTATATACTGAAGAATATGCTAACGGGCGAGCAAGAAGAGCGTGAGTTTAGTAAATAATGATAATATTGTAATATATAACAAATAAACTAATGAAGAACTTTATAGAAGAACTGCGCTGGCGCGGTATGATTCAGGACATTATGCCTGAAACGGAACAACACCTTATGGAAGGGCTCCGCGCTGCCTACGTAGGGATTGACCCTACTGCCGACTCGCTACATATTGGTCACTTAGTAGGTGTGATGATGTTGCGCCACTTTCAAAACTGCGGACATAAACCTTATGCCTTAGTGGGGGGGGCTACCGGTATGATAGGTGACCCTTCAGGCAAATCAACAGAGCGCAACCTATTAACAGAAGAAGTCCTTGCCCACAATATAAAGGGTATCCGAAAACAATTGGCTAAATTCCTCGATTTCGAAAGCGAAGCCCCTAACCGTGCCGAGTTAGTTAATAACTACGACTGGATGAAGGAATTTTCGTTCCTCTCATTCATTCGCGACATCGGTAAGCACATCACTGTCAATTATATGATGGCAAAAGACTCAGTAAAGAAACGCTTCGACCCCAACGAAAACACCGATGGTATGTCGTTTACTGAGTTTTCATACCAATTGCTACAGGGGTATGACTTTTTGCACCTATACCGCCAAAAAGGACTAACGTTACAAATGGGGGGCTCTGACCAGTGGGGCAATATCACTACTGGTACCGAGCTTATCCGCCGTATAGCAGGAGGCAAGGCATACGCCCTTACTTGTCCGCTTATCACTAAGGCCGATGGTACTAAGTTTGGCAAAAGCGAAGGCGGTAACGTATGGCTCGATGCTGAAAAAACCTCGCCTTATAAGTTCTACCAATATTGGATAAACGTATCCGACGAAGATGCACAGCGATACATCAAAATCTTTACGATGCTAAGCCGTGAAGAGATTGAGCAACTTATCAGCGAGCACCAAGCAGCCCCTCACCTACGCGTATTGCAAAACAAATTAGCTGAAGAGCTTACGGTACTCGTACACGGACGCGAGGAGCTACAAAAAGCCCAAAAGGCTTCGCAAATACTCTTTGGCAACTCAACTTCCGACGACCTCAGACAGTTAGATGCTAAAACATTCTTAGAAGTGTTCGACGGAGTTCCACAAGCCGAAGTAACTCGCGCAGAAATAGCGGCAGGTTTAGATATGATAGCGGCTTTATCGGCTAAAACAGGCTTTATAGCTTCTAACTCCGAAGCACGCCGTGCGCTAAAAGAGAAATCGATAGCTGTAAATAAAGAAAAAGTAGAAGAAAGCTATATCATAGGTGAGAAAGACATCATCGATAACAAGTTTGTCTTGCTACAACGCGGAAAGAAGAACTACTTTGTAATTGTGATAGTCTAACCTACAAGACGAAATACAAGATACAAAACAAAAAATGCTTTGACAAAGTTCAAAACTTTGTCAAAGCCTTTTTAGCAGTTATAACTCTCTAAAAGAGCTAATAATTTCTTTCATTTGCTGCTCGTTTTGAGTCTTTTTGCTATCGAGTGTCCAAGTAAAGATTTGGTAATAAGTTTTCTCAGTTTCTACCACTGCCACTATGTAGAACACCTTATTGCCGTTTACTTGTTCGGTAGTCTCAACCACCATAGCAGGCAGCCTATGAATAGTAGTGGTCGTGATTTTCGCCGCAGAAGGGCGCATCATCTTAGCCTCTACCCAACCCTGATAGCACACATCAAAGTAATCCTTTAGGCGGAAGCGCTCAGCAAAAGCTTTTTTGGTTTGTACGCCCAGCTTGTCTTTAAGCAGCTCAAACAGAGCTTCTGTCAGTTCCTCTCGATTATCGTCAATCACAGCCACGAAAAAGGCCTCTTTAGGATTGGCGTATTGTAGCGAGGCTTGGTCATAAAGATTGTTTTGGTAAGTAAGAGAAGTAGGTAGTTTCATTTCATACTTATCCTCTACTTTTACTACCTGCACCGAAGTCTCTGTGGCGCGGCAAGATACTAATAGTAAAAGGATAAAGATGAAAGGTAATTTTTGATTAAAACGTTTCATCTCTTGCTAATTTAGTTTATTTCTGCGTACAAAGATAGAAATTTTTTTGTTAATACCAATTTTTTGTAAGATTTTTTTGTACTATAACTTTTTATAACCTATTTCATACTGAAAAATGTTCCCTTTGAAAGACACTTTAAAACACCGCGGTCTGCGCAATCAGTTAGCCGACCTGCTCAAAGAAAAAGGCATACGCGATACGCGTGTGCTCGAGGCGATACGGGCTATACCACGCCACCTGTTTATGGATAGCTCTTTTGAAGACCACGCGTACCAAGACAAGGCTTTCCCAATAGGCGAAGACCAAACTATCTCACAGCCTTATACGGTAGCCTTTCAGACAGAACTGCTACAGGTAGCTCCGCGCCAAAAGGTGTTAGAGATAGGCACTGGCAGCGGCTATCAGTCAAGTGTGCTGATGTACCTCGGGGTATATCTCTACACTATCGAGCGGCAACAAAAGCTCTTCAAACTTGCCCAACAACTGCTACCCAAACTGATAAATCGTCCTGTACAGATGTATTTTGGCGATGGTTATAAGGGGTTACCCCAAGAAGCCCCTTTTGACCGCATATTAGTCACGGCGGGGGCTCCTTATGTGCCCAATCCGCTATTGGCACAATTAGCCATTGGTGGTCGTATGGTGATACCCATAGGCGAAAAAACACAAGTAATGACCCTCTACGAACGCATCAGCGAAAAGGAGTTTCATAAAACTACCTACGGCGACTTTCAGTTCGTACCAATGCTGAAAGAGAGGAATTAAACCCACAGACAGGTTTTTAATATTTTTATAGATTAGAAAGAAATGTACTTAATATTCGATACCGAAACCACGGGGTTACCCCGTAATTATAATGCTCCTATTAGCGATAGCAACAACTGGCCGCGTGCGGTGCAAATAGCGTGGCAATTGCACGATGAGTGGGGCACGCCCATAGAACATCAGGATTTTCTCATTACCCCTGATGGTTTTGACATTCCTTATGATGCCGAGAAAGTACACGGCATCTCTACTCTACTAGCTGAAAAGCAAGGGGTGCCTATTGCTGAGGTGTTTGCTGCCTTCAACGAGGCTCTTAGTAAGGCTCAGTACGTGGTGGGACAAAATATAGGCTTCGATATCAATATTATGGGGGCTGAGTTTTACCGCTATGGAGTGGAAAGTCCGTTGGATAAACTACCTGTAATCGATACTTGTACCGAGGCTACCGCTAACCTCTGCAAAATAGAAGGTGGTCGCGGGGGTAAGTATAAATTCCCTTCGCTTACTGAGTTGCACTCTTTCTTATTTGGCGTACCTTTTGCCGAGGCTCACAACGCTACTGCCGATGTGGAAGCTACTGCCCGCTGTTTCTTCGAACTTATAAGGCGTGGTGAGGGCTTCAAAGAAGGTACTTTCAGTAGAGAATATATAGAAAACTTTCAAGCGCATCACTCCTCTCCCATAGGGCTTATAGGACTCAAACACGTAAACCTCAAAGAGGCTTCCGAGGCATTGCGCAGCAAAGGCAGTACTCCTGAAATAACCGCTTCGGAAGAAGAAATAGCACTACTTGAAACGGCTGCCTTTGCCCATCTACACAATCATACTCAATACTCTATCTTACAATCGACTACAGCTATAAGCGACCTTGTGAAAAGCACTGCTAAAGAGAAAATGCCTGCCGTAGCACTGACTGATACAGGCAATATGATGGCGGCTTTTCACTTTGTGCAAGAGATACAAAAATACAACAAAGAGGCTGAAGGCAAAAATAAGGAGGCTGAAGAAAAAGGTGAAGCACCTACCGAAACACTTATCAAACCTATTATAGGTTGTGAGTTCAATATTTGTGAAAATCACTTGGATAGAAGTCACCAGGATAATGGTTACCAAGTGGTTATCTTAGCTAAAAACAAAGAAGGGTATCAGAACCTTATCAAAATGGCTTCGATAGCTTCTACTAAAGGCTTTTATTACGTGCCTCGTATCGACAAAGAGATTGTTGCGCAGTATAAAACCGACCTAATAGTGCTTTCGGGGGGCATCAATGGTGAAATCCCTTCTAAAATACTCAATATAGGTACCAAACAAGCTGAAGAGGCTTTGTTATGGTGGAAAGACCTTTTTAGTGATGACTTCTACTTAGAAGTGATGCGCCACGGGCAACAGGAAGAAGAGCACGTAAATAGTGTGCTGGTAGAGCTGTCTAAAAAGCACAATGTGAAGCTGATCGCTACTAATAACACTTTCTACATTCATAAAAAAGATGCTAGTGCCCACGATATTCTGCTATGCGTAAAAGATGGCGAAAAACAGAAAACACCTATCGGACGCGGACGTGGCTATCGGTTTGGAATGCCTAATGACGAATATTACTTCAAAACAAGTGCTGAAATGAAGGCACTCTTCAAAGATATACCTCAGGCAATACTCAACATTCAGGAAATTATCGATAAGGTAGAGCCCTATGGCTTAGCCCGTGATATACTCTTACCTAAATTTGATATTCCTGAAGCCTTTCAGGTGGCAGACGACCCTACAGGCAAGAAAGGTGAGAACAATTATTTGCGTCACCTTACCTACGAGGGAGCTAAGCGCAAATACCCCGAAATCACTGATGAGGTACGCGAACGATTAGACTTTGAGCTTTCTATTATAGAAAAGACAGGTTACCCTGGTTACTTTCTGATAGTGCAAGATTTCATTGCAGCCGCGCGCAAGATGGGTGTATCGGTAGGGCCTGGTCGTGGGTCAGCAGCAGGGTCGGCAGTGGCATATTGCTTAGACATTACCAATATGGACCCGATAAAGTACGACCTGCTGTTTGAGCGTTTCCTAAACCCTGACCGTGTGTCGATGCCCGATATTGATATAGACTTTGAAGATTCCGGCAGACAAGACGTTATCAATTACGTGATTGACAAGTACGGCGAGAGTCAAGTAGCACGTATCATCACTTATGGTAAAATGGCAGCTAAGTCGGCTATAAAAGATACCGCCCGTGTACTGGATGTGCCTCTGCAAGAGTCGAACCGATTGGCAGGCTTAGTACCCTCTAAACCCCCTGGACTTTCGCTAAAAAACCTCTTCAATTGGGACGAGAAAAAGCTCAAAGAAAAGGTGCGTAGTGAAGAGCTACCCAAAGTAGATGAACTCAAGCAGCTTTTGGCAGGCGGAGGTGAAGAGGAGAGCAACCAAACTATTCAGCAGGCCAACATTATTGAAGGCTCGGTGCGCAACACTGGTATTCACGCCTGCGGGGTGATTATTACCCCTGACGACATCACCAACTTTGTGCCTGTAGCCTTAGCCAAAGACTCTGACCTATTCGTTACCCAGTTTGACAACTCGGTAGTAGAAAGTGCCGGACTGCTAAAGATGGACTTCTTGGGGCTTAGTACCCTTACCCTTATCAAAGATACGATTGAGAATATAAAACAAACGCACGGCTTAGAGCTTGATGCGGAGGCTTTTCCGTTAGACGATAAAAAAACCTATGAACTCTTTCAACGAGGGGAAACGGTAGGGATATTCCAATACGAGTCCGCAGGTATGCAGAAGTATATGCGCGAACTCAAGCCTACTGTTTTTGCTGACCTAATAGCGATGAATGCTCTTTACCGCCCAGGGCCTCTGGAATATATACCGAGCTTTATCAAGCGGAAACACGGTATTGAGCCCATAGAATACGACTTGCCTGATATGAAAGAGTATCTGGAAGAAACCTATGGCATCACGGTATATCAGGAGCAGGTGATGCTACTCTCGCAGAAGCTAGCTGGCTTTACCAAAGGTGAGGCTGACGTACTGCGTAAGGCAATGGGTAAGAAACAAATAGCCGTACTAGCCAAAATGAAACCTAAGTTTGTAGCCCAAGCCTCAGAAAAGGGGCACGATGCCCAAAAACTTGAAAAGATATGGGCTGACTGGGAGAAGTTTGCGGCTTATGCATTCAACAAGTCGCATTCTACCTGCTATGCGTGGGTGGGCTACCAAACTGCCTATTTGAAAGCTAACTACCCTGCCGAGTATATGGCTGCGGTATTATCTAACAATATGAACGATATTAAGACGATTACTTTCTTTCTTGAGGAATGCCATCGTATGGGGATTAGGGTATTACCTCCGGACGTGAACGAGTCGTTATACAAATTTACGGTGAACAAAAATGGGGATATCCGCTTTGGTATGGGGGCTGTAAAAGGGGTCGGTAAGGCTGCTGTAGACACCATAGTAGAAAACCGCAAAGAGCGCTCTTATACTTCTATTTTCGACTTAGCAAAGCGGGTAGATTATAAGAGTATCAACAAAAAAGCCTTTGAAAGTATCGCTTTAGCTGGTGGTTTTGACTCTTTTGCAGGCACTCACCGCGCCCAATATTTTTATGCTGAAACTGACGGTATTCCTTTCCTTGAGAAAGCTATTCGTTTTGGCAACAAATATCAGGAAAGCAAAAACTCAGCGCAGATGAGTCTGTTTGGGGGGATAGACGAAGCCGAAATACCTGAACCTATGATACCTAAATGTGAGTCGTGGGGCAACCTTGAGCAACTACGCCGCGAAAAAGAAGTGGTAGGTATCTACATATCGGGGCACCCTTTAGACGATTTTAAGCACGCTATTCAGCATTATTGCAATATCAATTTATCGCAGCTACAAAACCTCACACCGCTTATCAACCGCGAACTTACCGTAGCGGGTATGATAACCGATGAGCAACACCGCACCAGCAAGAATGGTAGTCCGTTTGGATTTTTCACTTTAGAAGACTATGACGGCTCCTTCGAGTTCAGACTTTTTAATAAGGACTATGGTGAGTTTCGCCAATATATGGTAATGGGAGCGTTTCTATTCATCAAATTCAAAGTAGTAGAAGGCTTTTTGAACAATCAAACTCAGCAGCGAGGAGAGCCACGGATACAGGTACTACAGATGGAGTTTTTGCAAGATGTATTAGAAAAACTCTCTAAAAAAGTCACCTTTCACCTAAACATAGAGGATATTAGTCAGCCAATGATTGATAAATACAAGTCTTTAGTGAGCAAACATAAAGGAAAACAGCCTGTTTACTTCGTGGTACATCATAAGGAGGATAATATCCACCTAAATATGGACAATGCACAGTTGAAAGTAAGTATCAACAATGCGTTTTTAGACGAGTTGGAGGCTCAATCGGTAGTTTATAACCTCAACAACCAGCCTTTAGAGAAGTTTATAGCTAAGAAAGTAGAGACTCAAGAAGAGGAAGAACCTGCTATAGAAGAATTAGGACTATCAGACTAATTTGTCGATTTGGCAATTTGGCAATTTGGCAATTTGATGATCAAGACAATAAAAAAACTGCAAGAGGAACTAAGTACTCTTGCAGTTTTTTAGTTTTAGAAGAAAAGATTGTATGTTACCATCCAGGATTTTGTACTAACACTCCTTTATTCTTTTGCAACTCATCAAAAGGAATAGGGTATAAGTACATTGCTCTTTTGAACAAACGTGTTTCGTAAGCAGTACGTTGGAAAAACTCTGCTTTATTATCAGTCTGCATATTCATTCCGTAGAAAGGTCCTCCTTGAGCACCTTGTCCAGGAGCGGCATTATCGGCTATCATCCAGCGGCGTACATCGAAATAACGTTGCCCTTCAGTAGCGAGTTCTACACGGCGTTCACGGCGTATAGCTTCGCGTTGTTGTTCTTGGTTGCCTACAATACTAGGATAAGACACCTCGAGATTAGGAATACCTGCACGCTTACGTACCTTATTTACATAAGTAAGAATGTCAGGTGAAGAAGGGTCTACCTCATTGAGCATTTCTGCATATAACAAATAGAAATCAGCTAAACGGAAAATAATAGAAGGTCTGAACTTGCTACGAGGATGATTACCTGCATTATAAACCGTACGATTGATGCGTTTGTAGAGCAAATAGCCAGACCAAGGGTAGTCAGCTTTGGTTTTATCATTGCCTTGACCTGGGAAAAAGCTCACTTTATTATTGCTAACGTGCCATCTTCTACCGTGATAAAATACAGTTTGATAGAAACGAGGTTCGCGGTTTATCCACATTCTAAAGGTACCCACCTCGGTGCGACCTGTAGTATCATCACCTGCTACTGACATACCAGTTTCAGAGTACAAAGGCGAATCTTGTATAGTTTTACCATCATTCATAAAGAAAGCATCGACAAGCTCTTGGGTAACAGCTATGCAGGCAAAACCTACTTTTTCAGTACGAGGCGTACAACGTCTGTCTACCCCTTCTCCTCCTATATTACCCCAATCATTGAAGTAAGTAGCCCAAACAATCTCTTTGTTATAAGTTTGGAAAAGGTTGTAAAGCGACTTATCAGGGTCTACAGTACCATCGTTTTTCTTTTCTTCGTACAATTCGTATTTACCTTGGCTATAGTTGATAAAATCTCTTACTGCTGCTAAAGCTTTTTGTTTTTTAGTAGCATCGTAGTCAGGGAAAAGGCGTTTGCCATCAGGATTGGTAAGCGAAAGGGCTTCAGTATACCCACCATTGAATAGTGGACTGGCTGCATATACCCATAGCTTAGCACGTACTGCTAAAGCTACCCCTTTAGTAGGCAAGAGAGCTTCGTTTTGCTCTGAATCTACTATAGTTTTTCCTGATAGGTTGAAGTCGGTAAGCCCGCTATTAGGATCGTCTATTAGGGCTTTGAGCTCTCCATCTATCCAATTTACCACTTCATCTACACTATTGCGAGGGAACTCCCACGATTTAGCACTAGGGTCGGCTATGGTGCTCATAATAGGGATAGGCCCATATTGCTCGAATAGCAAATAGTGATAGTATGCCCTCATAAATTTGGCTTGAGCCATCATCTGTTTATAGTCTTCAGCACTTACATAGTCGGCAGTACCTTGTTCGGGTATTACTTTTGCTTTAGCCATAAATATATTGGCTTGGCGTATTTTTTGGTACATCAGCGCCCAACGGTGGTAGTAGGCATTACTAGCATTATAACCACTACTTGTGAGGTTTTTGAGTGCCCATTGCGATATTTTCAGCTCATCGCAAAAGCCAGCCCAAGGGTTAGCACGCCCCGTATTAGCATCGCCCCTCATAGCCGAATAGTCGGGTATGGCAGCAAATATGGCTCTGTGGAACTTCTTTTCCATAGTAGCATTATTGAATATCTCTTCTTCTGAGAGCTCTGCTGCCAACTCGTCAGATACGTTTAGAAAATCTTTATTGCATCCTACAATTAGTAATACTGCAGTAGCAATGGGTAGTATATATTTTTTCATAATAATCTTTTTTTAAAGTGAAAAGTCTAAACCAAAGGTAAAGGTTCTCTGTAAAGGGTATTTCATACCTGCGTTAGCATTACCCATTTCAGGATCCCACATTTTGATAGTGTCCCACACATATAGGTTGTTACCCATTAAGTACATTCTACCACTAGTTAAGCGCAATTTTTTAAGTAGGTCTTTAGGTAGATTATAGCCTATTTCTAAGTTTTTGAACCTAATGAAAGAAGCATCGCGTAGCCACCAAGTGCTGGCTACTTGGTTATGCCCATTATTAGCCGTTCTTAGACGTGGGTACAATACATCTTGTGAAGGATTAGCTGCTGTCCAGCGATTTAACGCTTCAGCACGTAAGCTTGATTCGTCTATACCCCAAGTGAAAGGGAAAAATCCTTCAGGATTGTTACCCCCTAATACTGTAGACACATTGCCTACCCCTTGGAAGAACACGTTGAGATATAGATTTTTATATCCGAAGTTGAAGCCTACCCCATATGAAATCTCTGGAGTATTAGGATGCCAATCGCCATACTTTTGGTCGTATTGATCTATTTCGCCATCATTATTAAGGTCGGCGTATTTTATATCACCAGGGCGTAGCTCAGGTTGCATAGATGAGCGTGCTATATGAGCCTTAGGGGTGTAAGTTTTCTTGCCAGAACCATCAGTAGTAATATTGAAATCATCATCGGTTAAGAGGCGTTCGGCTACATATAGACGATTTTTTCTGAGGGGTTGCCCTGTAGAGTTCATCCATTCATAGCGGTTAGGAGTTTCGTCTCTTTCTACGATTTTATTTCGTGCATAAGTAAAGTTACCACGCATACCTACACTAAAATCTTTGATAAGTGTTTTGGCTGAGAAGCTAGCATCAATCCCCTCATTGGTTACGATACCGAAATTTTGCCAAGGATTTTCATTAAATCCGTTTTGTGAAGGCACCATCTGGCGTCTGAGCAAAATGTCGTGACGGCGGTTATTGAAATAGTCGGCTTGGAGGGTAATACGGTTATTGAAGAACGCCAAATCGACCCCGTAGTTTTGTTTATCTTCTATTTCCCAACCCAAATTAGGAGAAGCAAAACGTCCTTCGGTGATACCGCCTAAATAGTTGATACCGCCATTGTTGTTGATACCATAACCATAGCCATAAGCTCCTTGGTTATATGAAGGACGGTACAAGAAGCGGTCGCCCCCTGTATTATCGTTACCGGTTCTACCATAAGAAACACGCACTTTTAGTCCGTTCATCACTTTGTGAAGTTTTTCACCGTAATAAGGCTCATTATCTACTATCCAAGCTAAACCTACCGCAGGGAAGAAACCGAAACGGTGCCCCTTAGCAAAGTTTTCACTACCGGTAAAACCAAAGTTAGCTTCTACTGAATAACGCTTGTCGTATATATAGACAGCACGCCCTACATAGCCTTGTTTTCTGAAAGCTAATAGGTTGTCGTGGCTTTGACTATCGCTGTGGTTGTATAGTAATAGCCCTGTAACATTGTGCTTAGTATCGAATATACGTTTGTATTCTAAAGCACTTTCTATGTATATTCTCTTAGAAGAAGAGGTAGAAGCGTTGAGCGAAGTAAGAGGCGATTCGGTAACCATCTGTTTGAGGTTTAGGTTACCATTGATGTCGCGACCTCCGTTTTTGCTATAATCTACTATATACTGAGCTGGCGTTTTGCTACGTCTACCTATCATAGTAGCAGTAGCATCATAGCTTACCATAGCTCTGAACTTAAGCCCTTTGGTAAGGACATCTAAATCTTGCTTGAGGGTAACTGCTGACTGAATGTTAGAACGCCACTCTTTAGCATAGCCTGACTCCATTAATAGGTTGTAAGGGTTTTGACGAGTACTACTAGCACGTGGGTGAGCAGCGTGCATTCCGTTAGAAAACTGCATTGGGAATAAGTTAGGTGGTGCTAAGGTAATGACGTGGAAAAGGGCATCAGTACCTACCCCAGGGTATACGTTTTGCAAATACTGACCACTGAGATTTACGCCTAAAGTAGTGCTATTGCTGACTTCTAAGTCTACATTACTACGCAAGTTATAGCGTTTTACACCTATATTATTTTCGTATTCTTTTTTAGGATTGCTTTTGAAGAGCCCAGATTCATCATAATAAGCACCTGAGATGAAGAATCGAGAGCGTTGCCCCCCACCTCTGAAGCTAAGGGTGTAGCGAGAATTGACAGTAGATTTCTTTAGCAAATCAAGCCAATTGACATCAGGATAGAGGTCGTTATCGGTATGGGCTGCATATTTATCAATAAGAGATTGTGGATATACGTGTGCTTTGCCTTCGTTTTCTAAGGCCTCGTTATAGAGGTTCATAAAATCTACAGAACCTAAGAATTTAGGCAACCGTGTAGGGGCAGAAACAGTAGTTTCGGCTCTGAAAGAGATTTTGGTCTTTTCGCGCAAAGCCCCTTGTTTAGAGGTGATAAGCACTACCCCATTAGCCCCTTGAGCCCCATAGACAGCAGTAGCAGCAGCGTCTTTTAGTAGTGTAAAGCTCTCTATTTCATCAGGCTCTATATCTGACATTGAGCGTGGTACCCCATCGACTAACACTAATGGATGAGTACCGCCGGCAAAAGAACTGATACCGCGAATGAAGAATTCGGAATCATCATAACCAGGTTCGCCAGAGCGCTGAATAGAGATAAGTCCGGCGACTTGACCCGCTAAGCCGTTGATAAAGCTACGCGAAGGGATTTTGAGGTCAGCACCCTTAACGGTACTTACCGAACTTACGATACTCTCTTTCTTCTGTGTACCGTAGCCTACGACAACCACATCGGAAAGTTGTTGAGCATCTTCTTTCAGAATTACATTAAGGGTTAGGTTTTTACCTGTTCCTGTAACTTTTCTGCTTTGTAGTTTGTAACCTACATAGGAGAAATCTAAGACATCTCCTTTTTTTACTTCAATGAAGTAATTACCGTCTAAGTCGGTAGTCACCCCTTTACTAGTGCCGTGTACTAAGATATTAGCTCCTGGTAATGGCAAATTTGTTTCGTCTGTTACTTTACCAGCTACCTTTACTTGAGCAGCAAGAGGTAAAGCAAAGAGAAGCAATACGATGGATAATAAAAATCTATACATACAAATAAAAGTTTTTGTTTTGACTCCGCAAAGTTGCGAAATATTTTTATAACTACCAAATTTTCTTCTTAAAAAAATTGTAATTTTAACATTTAGAAAGTAAAACAATAAAAAAAGGCTAATGAAGGGGTATTGCATTATTTGCAATGTTTCGATATTTTTGTTGCTGATTTGATAATAGATTTTGTTGAGGCTTCCTGTATTCTTCCTATATCGATTATATATCCTTTCTGTACTGAAGATATAATTGCAGTATTTTTAATAAAGTGTGTAAATGGTTGCTGATGTTGTATTTTGCATTAGACAGAGCTAATAGCTATTCTAAATTTTACTTTAAAAACACAGAGTGTAGAGATTTTTAATACAAATGGGATAAAAATAAAATTTAAAAAATTACCCACTAACACTTGTGTATTTAAAATTTAGTGTGTACTTTTGTGGCGTTTATAAACAAATAAAAATAACAAGATGAGAACTAAAATTTTAAAATTTATTGCCGTACTAAGTATGGTGTTATTAGCCTTTAATGGCTGTAAGAAAGATGAGGGAGAGGAGCCAAATCCGCAACCTAATGTTAATGAAAATGTATCAGTACGAGGTTATGAACACACCTCAGCTACTGATACTATACAAATGAAACCTAATGTTATCTATGTAAAGAATGACATTCAAGAACAATTTGCAGGAATCAATCCTCAAGAAAAAACCATCTCTTACAACGCAACGCAAGCTACCAAACAGATAAAAGTAGGAGATGTACTGTACTCCACAGGCTCAAAAGAATATCCGAATGGTTATGCTCTCAAAGTCGTCAGTGTAAAAGAAGAAGCTGGCAAACAGGTCTATACCTATGAGCAAGCCGCTATTAACGATGTTTTCAAGCAATATTCTGAACAAATGAGCTTCCAGTTCGATTATGCACAAATATTAAAAGAAGAAAAACAAAAAAATAATACTAATCTTAACCATAACACAGCAGGAAGATGGCCCACATTTGATTATGAAAAAAATGACAGATTAAAAACTGAAATAGACCTTAACAAAGGAAAAATAAAAACATCATATATATTTTTTGATAAAGATGATAATTTTAAGACAAAAAATGACCAATTAATTTTTGAGGTAAGTATAAAAATATTAGAGTTTAATATGCCCACTGAATTGGACACTGATTTGTTACAGCTCAGAACAAATGGTTTTTTCAAAATAGAATCAAAAGCAGCTCTTAAGTTTGGTAAATACAATGAAGAACAAAAAGATGCTCTGAAAAATTGGGTAAAAGGACAAAGCGAAGGGAGTTCTTTGGTAAAAGGAGCTCAAGAAGCTCTTAATAAAATACCAGGAGGAAAAGTTGGAAAAGACGGAAAAAAAACGTATAAATTTCCATTGAAAAAAATACCCCTTACTGCAAAAAGCCCCACTAATCTTGTTATAAAGCCTTATTTGCTTCCTTATGCTGTCGTAACCTTTGATGCCAAAGGAGACTTTGAAATTTCTCTTGAATATAAACCTATCATTTTAAATTATTATCTTACTTTTGGTGTTGATGGTATGCACAAAGATGTTACCCTTATGACACCTCCTGAAGGGGCTCAAATTACAGCTAAAGCAGATTTGGAATTTAACTTTAAACTAGGTGCTGGTATTGAAATAGGTGCCGAATTTCCCGCTTTTAGAAAAATTAAAGATGGAGAAGATGATATTAGTAAATTAGCACTTTCATTTGAGGCATACATACAGGGGCTAATCAAGGTAAACGCTAATGCTGACTATTATCCAAAAGGAGGATTGTTTAAAAAAGATTTTTGGCTTAATATACATTGCTCAGGAGGGTTTTATTGGGAGCCTAAACTTGAAGGTGAACTCTATTTCTTTAACAAAGGGAAAACAGGTTTTGAATGGAAGCCTGAAGAACCTTTCCAAATAGGAAATATGGGATTCTCATATACTTATGGCTACTACGCTTTATTAAGCGGACATAAAGCTAAATTTGATTTTATTGATAGTTCAGGTAATTTAGAAAATACTTCTACTAAGCCCGAAGTAGCCGTTGCCGAATTTAAAGATGATGAAATCACTATTAATGCAAAAGAATTTGGAAATACTAAAATTGTAATCAAAGATAAAGATAGACCTAAAAGAGTTGATTTAGATATTTCAGTATTAAAGGCTACTGCTAATACACCTCCTACTAAGCCTAATCTATTATTCCCAAAACATAAAAGTAAAGCTTACAATAATGTAACCTTGAAATGGAATAAGAGTATTGATGCTAATAAAGAGGAGGTAAGTTATAAAGTTTATATGTCTGAAATAGGCACTCCATTAACGATGGTAGCGGAAAATATTAAAGACACTATATATACTTTTCAGCATCCTTTTGCAGACTTGAATTTTCAATGGAAAATAGTAGCTACTGATGGTACTAATGAAACTGAGAGTGACGTATTTTGGTTTAATATAGCAAGTTCCCCCAAACTTACTCTTTCAGTTAATGCCGCTACATTAAAAATTGGAGAAAAAGTAGATATACCTATTACTTCAGGAAGCGGTGCTTACAAAATAACAAGTAGTAACCCAACAGTAGCTACTGCTGTAGAAGAAAAAGAAGGAATAGTAACTATTTCTGCTCAGGCTAAAGGAAGTGCTACTGTAACTGTATATGACACTAAAAGTAAAGAAAGTAAAACTATAGGAGTTTTAGTACTTTTAGGAAAAGAAAATACTTTAGAGCTGTCCACCTATAAATTAGAGCTTAATGAAGGAAAAGGAAGCAATATAAGTATTATTAAAGGTAGTGGTAGCTATTCTATAACAACTAATAATGCAAGAGTAGCTACTGCTAGTGAAGTAAAGGCTGGCCTAATATACGTTGTTGGAAAAGAAAAAGGTACAACGACATTGATAGTAAAAGACAAAGCTACTAAGCAACAAAAGACAATAGAGGTAACTGTAACTAAAGCACACCCAAGCCTTGTAGTTACTTCTAAAACTGCTGAGCTTATGGTAGGTGGGCAGTATCGTATTAATATAACCTCTGGTAGTGGCAAGTACAGTGTAAGCAGCCAAAATAGCCATATAGCCACCGCTTCCCTTTCAGGAAATGCTATTGATATAGTAGGTAAAAGCAAAGGCAACACTACTGTACTATTAGAAGACAAAGAAAGTAAAGAAACCGTTAGCATTGCTGTAAAAGTAAGCCCTAAAGAAGAGAATACTGAAGTGCCTGAAGGAGTGATTATTAAGGATGGGATACTTGTAAAGTGGCCTTGTGACAAAATACCTACTAATGGGCATGTAACAATTCCTAATTCGGTTACAAGTATAGGGTTTCAAGCTTTTTATGAATGTAGTAAATTGTCTTCTATAACAATTCCTAATTCGGTTACAATTATAGGGTTTCAAGCTTTTTATAAATGTAGTAAATTGTCTTCTATAACAATTCCTAATTCGGTTACAAGTATAGGAGATTGGGCTTTCTTAGAATGTGATTCATTGTCTTCTATAGTAATTCCTAATTCGGTTACAAGTATAGGGAAGGGTGCTTTTTTATCTTGTAATTCTTTGCAAGAAATAATATGTAAGGCAACTACTCCACCAGAGACAGATAGAACTTTAGGCTATAATAAAAAACTCATCGTTCCTAAAGGCACTAAGCATCTTTATGAAAAAACAGAAGGTTGGAAAGACTGTTCTCCTATAGAAGAAGACTAAACTTTACTAGTATTCCTAACAAAAAAGCTGCCTTTTATCGGCAGCTTTTTTTGTTAATTCTTCGCTTATCATTTGGTTTGGTAGGACAGGTGGGACGAGTGAGACGAGTGGGATAGGATGTGACAGCTTATTCTAAAATTAGAAATATCTATCGTTATGGCGTTCTTTTCAGTGAAAAATGGCGTACCTTTGCGGCGTAGAATTTTAAAAACAAATATCTTATGAAATTAAATACTTTAGGGCTTAACAAAGCCGATGTTGAAAAAGAAATTGGGCTACTTAATGTGCTCTTAGCTAATTATCAGACTTATTACCAAAACCTTCGCGGAGTGCATTGGAATATCAAAGGAAAACGCTTTTTTGAACTGCATGTGAAGTTCGAAGAACTATACACTACCGCCCAAGAACAGGTTGACGAAATAGCTGAACGTATCCTTACCCTCGGCGGCGTGCCTTTCCATACCCTAGAAAGCTACGTGAAACACGCCTCTGTGCCTGTAGGTGAAAATATCTTTGACGATGAGAAAACCGTCCGCTTAGTAATCGATACGATTAGTGCTTTATTGCCTTTGGAAAGAGAAATCCTTGATTTTTCTGACGAAATTAACGACGAGGGTACTAACTCACTAATGAGCGACTTCATCTCTGGTCAGGAAAAGAACGTGTGGATGCTTAAAGCTTACCTCAACGAAGTAATTTAAGATTATCAATTCGTCTATATTTTTTAACAATCGAGACTGCCCCAAAAAGGGCAGTCTCTTTTTTTGGCTGATTGGTATTTTTTTATTACTTTTGCGTATCTGATTATTAACATCCCCCGCTGCGCCAGCTCACGGACTTCCTTCAAAGGGGGAGATGTGACGGTCAGTATACACGAAAAACTTTTTTTAACAGTCTCTATATAATTCAATATAAAATGAAGACTTTATTTACAATATTCTTTTGTGTGCTTTTTGCGATGGCTGGAGCGCAACCTAAAAATGATTGGCAGGAAGACCAATTGCGCGGCAAAGTGAAGAGTTTGCGCGCTATTCCTTATAAAGTGAAAGGCGGTGAAGGTACTGCTTTTAGCAAAGGCGAAATTGAAGACGATGACGACCTTGTGGTCTTCAAAATGTCGAATATCTACAATAAATATAAACGCTATAACCCTGAGGGTATGCTCGTAGAAACGCGCTTTTTGTTCAAAGATGAAACTATCTATTTGCGCAGTGAGTATTATTACAATCCGCAGGGTAAGCTGTTTATGGAAAGGCAGAACTCTGACAAGATTATGTTTGTATACGACCCACAAGGCTTTTTGGTGAAAGAAGTAACCTATTCGCCAGGGGGCTTTCTTAAATCGCATATTGATTATGAGGTAGATGCGCAAGGACACAGAGAAAAAGAGACTTACTATATGAGCAATGCGCCTACGGAAAGCACTACTTATCAGTACAACCGCAATGGGCAGGTAATTGAGAGTATAAAGTATGACAAGGAAGGCAACTTTGTGGAGAAACGCCTTTTTAAATACAACGCCCAAGGCTTGGTGGTGCGCATACGCACTTACAACAAAGACAACCGACTGATAAAAACGAGTGATAAGACCTATAACCCCCAAGGCGATTGCATTCGCTGGGAAGTGCATAATAAAACTACTAAAGTGAAAATTGTTGAGACCTTTCAGTATACCTACGATGCTCATAACAACTGGGTTAGCGCACTGTACTTCGTGAATGGCAGTCCCACCCAAATTATAGAACGAACCTTTGACTATTATGAATAAAATTCACCTTTTTGGTGTACGACACCTTTCGCCTAATGCTGCTACGCATCTGCTGCAATTCTTAGACAAGCATAAACCTAAATGTATCCTCATAGAAGGGCCGGCTGATGCTACTGCGCTAATGCCCCAAATGGCTCAGAAAGGGGTGAAGCCGCCTATCGCTATGTTAGGCTATACCACTGAACTGCCCATTGAGACGGTACTCTATCCGTTTGCTTCTTATTCGCCTGAATATCAAGCTATCTGTTGGGGGGTAAAGAAGAAAGCTACTCTTCGGTTTATAGATCTGCCTTCAGAAAATATGCTAAAACTACGCCAAGAGCAACCCTCGGAAGAAGAGGGTGAAAAGGCTAAGGCTTTCTATGCCTATCACAATAGTCTGTACAAGCAATTAGCTGAGCAGATGGGCGAAACTGACTATGAAAATTACTGGGAAAGGCACTTTGAGCATCGACAAGAAAAGGATAGCTTTGCCCCTACCCTTGCGCTGCAATCGGAAGAAATGCGCAAGATGGTAGTGGATAAGGAGTGTGAGGAGGCGCCGTTTGACTTTTCGTACAACCTTATCCGCGAGGCGTATATGAAGCGCGAAATAGCGCAGGCTTGCACTGAGTTTAAGCCTGAAGAGATAGTGGTAATCGTAGGGGCTTATCACCTATCGGGTATAGAAAACGACTTGCCTGCGATGACGGATGAGGAGCTGAAGAAGTTGCCCAAAGCCAGCAGTCAGCTTACCCTGATGCCTTATTCGTATTTGCGCCTAAGCAGCCGTACGGGTTATGGAGCGGGCAATATGGCTCCTTATTACTTTGAGCTGATGTGGCAAGCGATGCAGCAAAACACTATGGATAAATTGGCAGCTACTTATCTGACTAAAGTTGCCAAGATATTGCGCTCGCAAGGACAAAACGCCTCGTCTGCCAGCGTGATAGAGGCGGTGCGCCTTGCCAATGTGCTATCGGCGATGAAAGGGGGTGAATACCCTGTATTGGAAGACCTACACGATGCCGTCATCACTTGCTTTGGCGGTGGTGGATTGGCAGGGGTAGCCGAAGCCATAAACAAGGTGGACATAGGTACGGCCATAGGGGCACTGCCTGAAGGGGTAAGCCAAACGCCGGTGCAGGAGGATATGAACCAAGAGCTAAAACGCCTTAAGCTGACGAACTACAAATCGGCTGTAGCTCAAGACCTCAGCCTCGACCTGCGCGAAAATCTGAAAGTGAAAAGCAAAGAAGCTGCTTTTATCGACCTAAATCGCTCGACTTTCTTGCACCGACTAACGGTGCTGGGTATTCACTTTGCCACCCAGCAGGGTACGGCTCAGGACAAAGCTTCGTGGGCAGAGAAATGGGTGCTGCAATGGAGTCCGGAGGTAGAAATAGAGATAGTAGAAGCGAACCTAAAAGGGGAAACTTTAGAGATAGCTACTGCCTTTGTACTAAAAGAGCAGCTAAGTGAATGTACGGATATATCATTGGTAGCCAAGATTATACGCAAAGCCTGCGAGTGTAGGCTCACGGATATTTTCAGCAATGCGCTAAGTACTTTGCAACGGCTGTTAGTAGACACTAATAGCTTTGTGGAAACGGCTATGGCTGCGCAAGAGCTATCGGTACTCATACAATACGGCGACCTGAGACAGTTCAACCTTGAACCGCTGAAGCCTATACTGCAACAGCTTTTCCTAAGGGCAGCCCTCTTGCTGACTGATGCGGCTGCTTGCGATGACAAAGCTGCCAACACTATAGTGCCGGCCATCAACGCTATGGAGTACATAAGCGAGCAACAATACGAGCTGGTAGATGTAGAAACGTGGCACAAAGAAGTAGCGCACGTGGCGTGGCGAGATGACCTGAATAGCAAGCTATCGGGAGTGGCTTTTGCCGTTCTGTTAGAGCACAATTTGGCGACCGAAGAGGAGTGCAGTCGGGAGGTATCGCGGCGGCTTTCTGCTGGCGTTCCTGCTGATTTAGGAGCGGCGTGGTTTGAAGGTTTTTCGGGGCGCAACCGCTATGCCCTACTATCGCGCACTATTATATGGCAGGAGTTAGACAACTATGTACGTCAGTTAGACGAAGAGCAGTTTTTGCGTTCGGTAGTTTTCTTGCGTCGCGCCTTTGCTGATTTTGAGCCTAACCAAAAGAACAGTATAGCCGAACTATTGGGCGACCTTTGGGGTACTGGCAAAGAGGCTACCGCTGAACGCCTGCAAGAGGTGCTGAACGAAACTGAAACCAGCAAATTAGAAGAACTAAACGATTTTGACTTTGATTTTTAAGATATGAAAGAAGTATTTGCTTTGTACCGAAAATTGCGTGAGCGTCAGTTAAAGTTGCTGAACAGCTTCACGCCTGAAGAGCTCGCCACTATACCAGCGGGTTTTAAGAACAACATATTGTGGAATATAGCCCACTGTGTGGTAACCCAGCAGCTGTATTGCTATGCTAATAGCGACCTGCCGACTTACCTAAGCGATGATTTTATAGCTAAGTACCGCAAAGGTACTGTGCCTGATGGGCATATCCCTACCGCTGCCGAGATAGAGGAAGTGCGCAGCCTGATGTTCAGCACCCTTGACCATCTGGAAGCTGACTACGCTAAAGGGATATTTAAGCACTATAACCACTACCTGACAGGCATAGAATACCCTTTGACCAATATTGATGAGGCTATTTACTTTAATATTTCGCACGAAGGAGTGCATTTGGGCAGTGTGTTAGCATTGAAATGCGCTATTGCTAAAAAATAAAGACGAAAAATGAAAGACGAGAGTGTGTTGCTCTCGTCTTTCATTTTTTGTCTTTATTATAGAAACTGTACTTCGTATAGGTTGCGGTAGTAGCCGTTCTCTATTTGTAGCAACTCGTCGTGAGTGCCTATTTCTACGATATTACCTTTGTCGAGTACGATTATCTTATCTGCCTTTTTGACCGTAGTAAGTCGGTGGGCTATGATGATAGAAGTGCGCCCTTCGGTTATCTTTTCGGTAGCCTCTTGTATCAGCTGTTCAGAGTGCGAATCGACTGATGAGGTAGCCTCGTCTAAGATGAGTATTTCTGGACTATGCACATAAGCACGGAGGAAAGCAATAAGCTGTCGTTGTCCTGCTGAGAGCATTGTACCGCGTTCCTTAACATTATAATCATAGCCTTCGGGCAGCTGCATCAGGAAGTCGTGTACGCCTATGCGCTTAGCTGCCTCAACGACCTGCTGGCGAGTAATATCGGGATTACGCAGCGTGATATTGTTGTAAATACTATCAGCAAATAGGAATACATCTTGCAACACGGTAGCTATATGTTTGCGCAAAGAGGTAAGAGTGAAGGTGTTGATATTCACGTCATCTATATAGATAGCCCCTGCGGTAAGGTCGTAGAAACGATTCAGTAGGTTGGTAATAGTAGTTTTACCAGCCCCCGTAGCCCCTACTATAGCTACTGTCTCGCCGTGTTTTACTTCAAAAGTAATTCCGTGCAAAATCTCTTCACCGGCTATATATTCAAAATGAACATTTTCAAAACGGATAGAGTTCTTTACCTGAGTAAGCTCTTTTGTACCTTGTTTTTCGGTATCGGCATCGGTATCGAGGATAGCAAACACACGTTCTGAAGCGATGACCCCCATCTGTAGGGCGTTGAACTTATCGGCTATATGCCTAAGTGGGCGGAAGAGCTGCTGTGAGAGCTGAATGAATAGGAAGATATTGCCTAAGTCGTACACGCTGTCATTTATCAACTCTCTACCACCAAACCACACGATGAGCGCAATGGTGATTGAGATACCCAAATCGCCAATAGGGAAGAAAATAGAGTTGTACCAAATGGTTTTCAACCACGCTTGTTTGTGCTTTTCGTTTATCTTTTTGAAACGGTCGAGTTCCTCTTTCTCTTGAGCAAACAACTGCAATACCTTAATGCCCGAAATACGCTCTTGCACAAAGGAATTGAGGTTAGCAACCTCGTGACGGACTTCGACAAAAGCTGCCTTCATAGAGCGCTGAAACCAACGGGTAAAATAGAGTATCAGCGGCATAGTAGCATAGCTGATAAAGGCTAATTTCCAGTCGATTACAAACATTACTACCGTGATAACCAACATTTTGAGCAGGTCGCTTGCCATCTCGAAGAGTCCTGAGCTGAATATCTCGCCGATACGCTCCATATCGTTTACGGCGCGGGTAACGAGCACCCCTATAGACGACTTATCGAAATAGCGCATCTTAGCCCGCAGCAGGTGGTCGAACAGGCGCTGACGGATGTCGCGTATTACTGTCTGTCCCAACCAGTTAGAGAAGTATGAAAAGAGGAATTGCATTAGTACTTCAGCCAATAGTAGTCCCACCAAAACGTAGCTAATGAGTACTAACCCATCGTAGTTTTTGGGAGTGATATAGCTATCGATAGCTACCTTGATAAGGTAAGGCTGAGCTGTAGAGAAGATAGACGACAACACTGCAAAGAGTGCTACCGCTATAAAAGTACCCCTATAAGGTTTAACAAAATAAGAAAGTTGTCGGAAGGTATGTTTGGTACGAATATTGTGTTCTGCCATTGTTGTAGTGCGTTTGTACGGGGCAAAGATACGGATAATTAGTGAATTTTTTTGTGCCTTTCTATTTTTTTTACTATCTTTGTCGCCTTACAACGTAACACTTAAGAAAAACAATCTCTTTTAGAATATGCAATTTAGAAAATATACACTCGGAACATTTATGTGCTTTATGATGGGCGTACTTGCCCCTCAAGCCCAAAATACTACTCCTAAAGACACTATTAAAACAATATTGCCTGCTAATAAACACGAAGCCCTCAATAAGCTGAACGACAACCCTAAAGCTAAAAAATACGATGAAAAATGGCTGAAAGAGCTCTCTAATTCAGACCTTTTCTTTCAGATGAGCGAAGATATTGCTTCTGAACCTACTAACGTAGATTATGGCGAACTACCTACTGAAGTACTCAAAGAACGCCTTGAGAAACTCAATGAAAAAAGTCTCTTCAACATAGAGTACAACCCTGTATTAGAACAGGTTATCAAATCATTCCTCAAAAACCGCCGCTCGTCATTAGAACGCCTAATGAGCCTTAGCGATTACTACTTCCCGATGTTTGAGCAGGAAATGAGCAACCAGAAAATTCCTTTAGAAATTAAATATTTGGCTATAATTGAATCGGCATTAAACCCTAAAGCCCGTTCGCATGCAGGAGCTACCGGTTTATGGCAGTTTATGTACGCTACTGGCAAAAGCTATGGCTTAGAGGTCAATAACTACGTAGATGAACGTAGCGACCCCATTAGAGCTACTAAGGCGGCTGCTAAATACCTAAACGAACTTTATAAAATCTTTGGCGATTGGGATTTAGTGCTTGCTGCTTATAACTCTGGCCCCGGTAATGTAACTAAAGCGATACGCCGCTCAGGAGGCAAGACTAACTATTGGAATCTGCGTCCTTACTTGCCTAAAGAGACTGCCGGCTATGTGCCTGCTTTCTTGGCTACGCTCTACATATTTGAATATGCTAAAGAACACGGATTCAAACCTCAAAAGCGTGCTAACCATTTATTTGAGACTGACACTATACGCGTAAAACAAGCGGTACCATTTAAAGACATAGCAGAGATTACCGGTATGGATGTGCAAGATATACAGTTTTTTAACCCTTCTTACCAGCTTGATATAGTACCTTACGTAGAAGGACGCAACTATGCTATACGCCTGCCAATATCGGAGATAGGAAAATTTGTAGCTAACGAAGAGGCTATCTACTCTTACCTAAATGAAGAAAAAGCTAAACGCGAAAAACCACTGCCTGAAGTGATGAAAGGCGACCAATATTCGGCCAAAGCAGGTAATAAAGTAGTCTATACCGTTAAGAAAGGTGATAATCTTGGTAAGATTGCTAGTCGCAATGGGGTGAGTATCTCTAACCTCAAACGATGGAACCGTATCAAAGGTAAAAACGTAAGAGTAGGACAACGACTTATTATTTATAAATAAAATTTTCATAAAGAGTCCGAATGATTTTCGGGCTCTTTTTTTGTATAATGAAAAAAACTACTTTATTAAAACTTCTGAGCTTATTTTCTGCAGTGAGGGGCTATAACATTATGATGGTATGTTTAGCTCAGTATCTGGCAGCTATCTTTGTGCTATCGCAACGCCCTTATAAAGAGGTACTTTTTGACGAATCGCTATTTATGCTCGTACTCTCAGGAGCTTTAGCCATAGCTGGTGGTTATATCATCAATGGGTTTTACGACCAAGAGAAAGACCTTATCAACAAACCTATGAAAACGATGATTGACCTCTTAGTAAGTCAAAACACACGGCTCACCCTTTATTTCTTGCTTAACCTCTTATCGGTGATAGTAGCCAGCTATGTATCTTTCAGGGCAGTACTCTTCTTTTCGCTCTATATCTTTGCGCTTTGGCTCTACTCACATCGCATAAAAAAAATAGCCTTCTGGGGCAACCTTAGTTCCGCCAGCTTGGCTATTATTCCTTTTTTTGCTGTATTCGTATATTATCGCAATTTTGACCACAGTATCTTCCTACACGCTATCCTGATTTACCTACTCGTACTTATCAAAGATTTCGTAAAAGACTTAGAGAATATCAAAGGCGATTTAGTACATAATTACGCTACTATACCCGTAGTGTATGGCGAGCGTTTTGCTAAATGGCTGATCACCCTTAGCGTACTGCTGTGTAGCCTACCTGTATACCTACTGCTTAACTACTTCAGTATTGGTTGGTTAGGATACTTCTTACAGTTTATGATGGGCTACTTATGCCTCTTTCTCCTCTTCTTATGGCTAAGCCATACCCAACCTCGCTATGCCCTACTTCACAATATGATAAAACTCATATTAGTAATAGGCGTATTAGCGACTGCTACCATTAATAATTGACAAATCGGCAAATCAGCAAATCAACTAATTATCTATCTTCTTCACCATTGAGTATCTGCAGGTAGCTCTTATAGCGCGACCAAGCAATAGTACCCTCCTCTAAAGCCTCTTTGATAGCGCATTGGGGTTCATCAGTATGCAGGCAGTTATGAAACTTACAATGGTGCTTAAGAGCAAAAAACTCAGGAAAATAATCAGTCAGTTCTTCTTTCTCTATCTCTACCATACCAAAGCCTCTAATACCAGGGGTATCGATGATACGCGCCCCATTGGGTAGATCGAACATCTCAGCAAAGGTAGTAGTGTGCTGTCCTTGCAGGTGCTGCTCGCTTATAGCGGCTGTCTTAAGGTGCAACTCAGGGTCTATCGCATTAATAAGAGTCGACTTACCTGACCCCGAATGCCCCGATACCACACAAGTTTTACCCTCCATTGCTGCCATTACCTTATCTATATTCTTACCCGTAGCAGCCGAAATACCGATACACTCATAGCCTGCTTGGCGGTATAGCTGGGCAAGGAACTTCACTTCGTCAATCTCTTCTGCATTATAAGTATCTATCTTGTTAAAAAGCAATATCGTCTTGATACCATATGCCTCAGCCGTCACTAAAAAACGGTCTATAAAGGTAGTAGAGGTCAGCGGATTATTGAGCGTTACTACTAAAAAAGCAAGGTCTATATTCGAGGCAATAATATGCGTTTGCTTCGATAGGTTTACCGAGCGGCGTATAATATAGTTATCGCGAGGCTTAATTTCGGTGATAATACCCTTAGTCCCCTCTTCTACCTCAAAAGTCACCCTATCGCCTACCGCTATCGGATTCGTATTTTTAATACCTTTCAGCCTAAAACGCCCTTTGATGCGGCAATCATACGCTGCCCCTGTAGCTATGTCTTTCACCACATACCAGCTACCTGTCGATTTATATACCAATCCTTCCATTTAATTATATACTACTGAAGTAGTTTCAGGCTTTTTCAAGTCGATGCGGAAAATATGTTTAGGGTCTTTAGCGTCTACTTTCCCGTTATTATTACTATCTAAGTAAGCGTATACAAACAGCAGGTCATTCACATAATCGTAGTCAGAACCCACTACCCCATAATTCTTCTCTATAAGCGCACGTACTAGCTTACCGTCTAAGCTAAAGAGGTAAAAGCGACGTAAATCATTGCGATTTATATAGCCGTCTTTGTTAGTATCCTCATCATAACAAGACACCATATAATATTGGCGTTTTACGGGTTTGTTAGCCAACACATCCGTTAGTGGTGAGGGGTAATAAAAGTTTTTTATCCTCACAGGTTGTTCAAACAGCATTTTGCGTTCGCCAGTGGTATTGTTGGTTATCAAGATATTCATCAGGTCATCACCATAGATAGCTTCAAAGCCGGCTACTATATTGTTGTGCATATTGTAGTAGTCAGCCTTATTGCGCAGTTCTTCATAATCGTTCTCATTCCTATACGACAGCTCGTTATACTCTATATCGTTTGTATAGGGAGAGCCGTCATCATCATAGCGTACTTTTAGCATAGGCAGCAAAGCGTACTGAGGGTACCCCGTAAAAATCACTCTTAATGGTCGTAGAGTAAGCTCAGCGTTGTTAGCTTTTAGGGTGCTGTCGTTCTCAGCAGGGTCTTGGCGATAGACATCGACATAAGGGTCTTTATCATATACATCAGCCGCTGTTTTTCTCTCGCAGCTTACCCACAAAAGACCTGATAATAATAAGAGAAATGTTCTTTTCATTGTATTTGATTTTTTATAGTTAATAAAAGGATTCTGACAAATCGGCAAATCAACAAATTGACAAATCGACAAATCGACAAATTAAAACACATTAGCATACACTACGGCACTGATACTCTTCACAGGTTCGTACAACACCGACTCGCTAAGAGCTGAGGGCGACAACCATTTTTCTGTCTGAAAAGTGCGCTCTAAAAACACAAAGAGCGACCCAACTATTACCGCTGCCTTTAGCACTCCGAAGAGAGCCCCTGCCAAGCGATTCAAAAATCCTAATTCAGCCGCCTTTAGCATTTTGGTAAGCACTTTAGCCAAAAACATCACTGCCAACATCAGCACTATCAGCGTGATTCCAAAAGCCACTACCTCTATCGTTTGTTGGCTGCTGGGCATCAGTTCACCCAACAGACGAGCCGTAAAAAACGAAAAGTGTATGGTCCCATAGATACCTACTACTATGGCTAATAAAGATGCCATCTCAATAATGAGACCGCGCATAAAGCCTCGTAGCAGTCCGAAGCCTAAAATTACTAATAATAGAATGTCTATCTTGTTCAATTTTGAATTTTTAAGTTATAAATTATAATTTATTTTACGGTTTTTCTAAAGTACTCACACTCGTTTAGCACCTCTTTGTAGTATTTAGTATGCGGATATTTCCGCAGTTCTTTAAAGCCTTTCCAGTCTTTAAACATAACATCATCATAGTTAGCCCCATCCCTATTTTTGTAAAAATAAGCTTGGTTGTAAAACTCATTGCGCTCTGTTTTGGCAATCAGATAGGCTATTTTGGCTCTTTGCTCGTCGTTAGTAGTGTGTTTTTGAGCCAAAAGGTAATACTGTTTCGCCTTATCCATACCGAGTAGCAACACTCGGTTTTCGTCTTTTACTCCCAGCGAACCCGCTTCTCCCAGAATATTATTGTAGTAAAAAGCGCGCAAACTGCCGTAGTAAGAAGCGTTGTAAAACGCATTCCCTACCAAGAGAGCATTGTTATATACGTCGTCATTTTGCGCTATTTTCGCCTCCATCTCCTTCACTTTTTCTAAGAAAGAGAGCTTAGTATAGGGGTTTCGCTGTTTTTTAGCGTGTTCGCAATCGTGACAGTCGGTTATAAAGCCGTTAAACGGATTAGCAGGCAATAGTGCATCGCTTTTCCTCATCCTTTTGACTACAAAGCTGCCTAACTGATAATTGTATGTCTTTTCATTTACATAAGGCGTTTGCTTCATTTGGGCAATCGCCTCGTCTATAGCATCGCGATAAAACGCATAAATAGCGCGACTCTCATAAATATCACCTAAGTTAAAAGCGTAGTAGTTAGCCCAGTGTTGTTCCCATTCGCTCTTGTCGGTTTTTAGCAAAAACTGCTCCATCGCTACCGACTGCTGCTCATTTTTGTAGTAATTAGGTTGAAAGTTGAGCAACTCACTCATCAGTGTATTGCCTTTTTCGCGGTACAGTGCCGCCAAGTATTGCCTTACCAAAGCAAAGGCATTACCACTGCGCAACTTTCCTTTTTCGCTGTCGTTAGTATCCTCAAAATAGTGCCACAACCATTGCACACGCTTCAATAGTCGTTTTTCTACTTCTTTATCAATAGTGTTACAGCTTGTTACCTCATTTAGCACATCTATAATTCTTATTTGTGCTTGTTGTTCTGGCGTTTTAGCCTCTTTTTCTGCCTTTTGTAGGAATGCCTTAGCCCGTGCATTCTCACCCTTATACATCAGCAGATAGCCCGCTGCTACATTCCATAAGTACTTGTTTTTCACTGCAGTATGCTCTGCCGCATTAACGAGCCAATCTATAGTGAAAGCACTCATCTCCTTCTTATTGTGCTGGTGATAGGTAGCTGTTTGCTTCAGCGGATTGTCTTCATTCCATACATTTACCTTGTATTCTACGCCATTCACATAGCGCGATAGCAAAAAGTCCACCTCTTCCGAAGCCGGATTTATAGCCAAAATACGCTGTATAGCCTCTGCCTCATCTTTGTCATAATACCCTTGCATAGCCCACAGAGCGCATTGCTCCTGAGCGGATAGACTTGGCAATATGCTGTTCATTTGCGCATTGGTAATCGGGTGGTAATCATAAGTGAGTATCTGGGCTTTATCAGGCATACCTACCCACACTTTGGCAAGAGTAGCATTGGCATTAGCGTATTGTTTTTGGGCTTTGTAGGCACCTGCCACATAGTACAAAGCGCGGTAATACAAACGGTTTTTAGGTTGTGCGTCTTGGGTTTTAGCAAAATAGTCTATCACACTGCTTCTGTTAGCAGAATAGAAACGCAAGCGCATCGACTGAAACCACATCCGGTTAGCAAAGAAAGCATCTTTGCCCTTCAAGGCTTGTGCGTATAGCTTGTCTGCTTTGCTTATTTCAGTTTGTGCGATATGCTCAGCCTGCTTACTTTCGTCATAATTCCAAGGGTTGAAGTGAGAGGCTGTAATAGGCTCATTATTGCGAGCTATCTCCAAAAAAGCGAGGAAATTCTGCACTCGCTCATTTTTATTAGCTTTAAGTGTTTGCAAAGACGGACTCTCACCATACATCAGCGCGTATATAGTATTAGTAGGGAGTTGAGTCCCCAAATAGGCATTCCAGTCAGCTACGTCATTTCGGCTGTAGTCACGGCTACTGGCATTGATATAGAGCCCGTTGTAAAAAGCGTTATCAGTATCGAAGAAAAGAGGTTGGTAATTAGTATTATTCACCGTCACTTCAGGTGAAAACACCGAGCCGTACTCGCGCCATTCAGGCTCGAATATACAAGCGTAGAGGTACATCCCTGCACTAAGTACGCAGGTTACACAAGCCGTAATAATAATAATTGTTTTTTTCTTTAATAGCTTCATATTCTTATTTGTCTTCATATTCTTATTTATCTCATATTCTTATTTATCTTCATAATGCCCGTAAGCTGATAATATTATTTGTAAAGCATATTTATAAGTTCTTGTTTTGAAGCCTTTGTTTTTTTACTAGCCCTTGCTTCGTCTATCATCTTAAAAAAATCTTCTTTTGCCATTGTATCTTCTTCTTTATTCTCTAAAATAGTAATTGCTTGTATAGTTATCTCACTCATAATTCTTTTCTATTATTCTTGGGTCGTATGATTTGATTAATCCTTGATCGTATAGCTCTGAACCTACTTTTTGGCATTCAGCTACTAATTTTTTTAATTCTTCTAATTCAGCTATTTCTTTAAGAGAGGCTTCCCTTTCAGGAAAAACAACTCCTAAATTTTTACTTATAGGCACTTTATCAACTGTCGTGCCTGTTAATCTGGTCGTTCTTATAGCGGTTGCTGGCATAATATTTTTAATTTTAGTTATAAAGGGTACTCTATAATTATCTTTTTTCTCAAAGATATATAGAAGCTGTTTAAACTTTTCAAATAAAAGTTCCCGAAAATTAGTAAATTTGTGTGTTGCAAAAAAAAGAACACCAAAATTCAGCAACTTTGTGCAAAGATACAATAAATAATTGGATTATTACCTTTTTAAGTGTAAAAAAGAAGATTTAGCTTTAATAATGGAGAGCAACCAGATGTTTATTTTCTTGATATAACTTGGATTGGAATGCTCCTATTAGGGTTTATCTCCAAGTTCCTCAAAAAAGTTT
>ERZ773077.189-NODE-189-length-46031-cov-9.165304_pt1 | contig 46031 bp, 49 predicted proteins | sample MGYA00580612_ERZ773077 | MGnify/ENA primary metagenome ERZ773077 (study PRJEB29015, sample SAMEA2737971) | human oral metagenome | biome: human oral; feature: human-associated habitat; material: dental | place: China | collected 2021 ...
CCAAGAGTTTTTCTTTGGGGATGTTCAGCCATTCGGGGGAAGTGAGGAACTCCCAAGCGAAGTGGATGGCGTCGCGTTTGAAGTAGTCGCCGAAGGAAAAGTTGCCCATCATTTCGAAGAAAGTGTGGTGACGGGCGGTGTAGCCGACGTTTTCCAAGTCGTTGTGTTTGCCGCCGGCGCGTACGCATTTTTGCGCGGTGGTAGCGCGGGTGTAGGGGCGTTTGTCGAAGCCTAAGAATACGTCTTTAAACTGGTTCATGCCCGCGTTGGTGAAGAGCAGAGTGGGGTCGTCGTGGGGGACTAATGACGACGAGCGGACGGCGGTGTGGCCTTTGGATTGGAAGAAATCTAGGAATTTTTGGCGCAGTTCGGTGGTTTTCATAGTGGTTCGCTATTTTGGGTTTGGGAAGCGGCGGTCAAACCGTTTTCAGGCAGCCTGAAAAAACGGGCTGCCTGAAAACGGCGGCACCTGCAGAAGCAGGCGGCCGCAAACAATTAAAAACAGGGCGTTATCTTACCCGAATTTACACGGCTCGCCTACACGGCGGCAGCAAAAATCTGCATGGCGCTATCGGTGCAATTTACCGCTTTCAGGCAGCCTGAAAGCGCGTTTGCGCACGCAGCGCCGCCGTGCGGTTTGCTATATAATCCGCGCCTGTTTTTTCGCCCAAGTGCACACCATGACCACCGCCACTCCCCTGCTCGATACCGTAAACCTGCCCGAAGACCTGCGCCGGCTGCCGGCCGACCGGCTGCCGCAGCTGGCCGCCGAGCTGCGCGGCTTTTTGCTGGAAAGCGTGCAGCAGACCGGCGGCCATTTCGCCAGCAATCTCGGCGCGGTGGAGCTGACCGTCGCCCTGCATTATGTGTACGACACCCCGCGCGACCATCTGGTGTGGGACGTCGGCCACCAGAGCTACCCGCACAAAATCCTGACCGGACGGCGCAACCGCATGCACACCATGCGCCAGTTTGGCGGGCTGGCCGGTTTTCCCAAGCGCAGCGAAAGCGAGTACGACGACTTCGGCGTCGGCCATTCGTCCACATCCATCGGCGCCGCGCTGGGCATGGCGGTGGCCGACCGCTTGTCCGGCAGCAGCGCCCGCAGCGTCGCCATTATCGGCGACGGCGCGATGACCGCCGGCCAGGCCTTTGAAGCGCTCAACTGCGCCGGCGATATGGCCGACACCGATCTCTTGGTGATACTCAACGACAACGAAATGTCCATCTCGCCCAATGTCGGCGCCCTGCCCAAATATTTGGCGCGCAACGTGATGCGCGACATGCGCGGCGTGCTGCACAACATCAAAAACCAGTCCGCCTTCGTGCTCGACAAGCTGCCCGCCGTCAGAGAAATCGCCCAAAAAGCCGAAGAAACCATCAAAGCCTACGCCAGCGAAAGCGAGCACATCAAACAGTCGCTCTCACTGTTTGAAAACTTCGGCTTCCAATACACCGGCGCCATCGACGGCCACAACCTGCCCCTGCTGGTCGATACCCTGCGCGAACTGCGCCGGCGCAAAGGCCCGCAGCTGCTGCACATCATCACCAAAAAAGGCCAGGGCTACAAACTCGCCGAAAACGATCCCGTCAAATACCACGCCATCGGCAAAACCCTGCACAAGCAGCCTGAAAACGCCGATTCAAACGCCGATACCGATACCCAAGTGCCCCCCAAGCAGCCTGAAAAACCCAGCTACACCCAAATCTTCGGCCGCTGGCTGTGCGACCAGGCCGAAGCCGACCCGCGCCTGGCCGCCATCACCCCCGCCATGCGCGAAGGCAGCGGCCTGGTCGAATTCGCGCAGCGCTTTCCCGAACGCTATTTCGACGTCGGCATCGCCGAGCAGCACGCCGTAACCTTTGCCGCCGGCCTCGCCTGCACCGGCATCAAGCCCGTGGTCGCCATCTATTCCACCTTTTTACAGCGCGGCTACGACCAGCTGGTGCACGACGTTGCCCTGCAAAACCTGCCCGTGCTGTTTGCCATCGACCGTGCCGGCATCGTCGGCGCCGACGGCCCCACCCACGCCGGCGCCTACGATTTGAGCTTTCTGCGCTGCATTCCCAATATGGTGATCGCCGCCCCCAGCGACGAAAACGAATGCCGCCTGCTGTTGTCCACCTGCTACGCGCTCGACTGCCCCAGCGCCGTGCGCTACCCGCGCGGCAGCGGCTGCGGCGCAGCGGTAAACGACACGCTCGACACCGTGCCCGTCGGCAAAGGCATTATCCGCCGGCAGGGCAAAGGCACCGCCATCCTTGCCTTCGGCAGCATGGTCGCCCCCGCCCTGAAAGCCGCCGAAGCGCTGGACGCCACCGTTGCCGACATGCGCTTTGTCAAACCGCTCGACGAAGAACTGGTTTTGCAGCTGGCTGCCGACCACGACTACATCGTCTGCGCCGAAGAAAACGCCGAAGCCGGCGGCGCCGGCAGCGCCGTTCTCGAACTGCTCGCCCGCCAAGGCAGCCTGAAACCCACCCTGCTCGCCGCCATCCCCGACACCGTAACCGACCACGGCGACGCCGCCCTGCTGCTCGACAAACTCGGCCTTTCCGCCGCCGCCCTTACCGAGCGCATCCGCAAATGGCTTGACGCCCAAGCAGCCTGAAAGGCGGAAAAACCGTTTTCAGGCTGCTTTCCCATATCTGCAACCGAGAAAAGAGATCCGCCATGAGCACCCTGCCCCCGCCCAACCAGGTTTACCGCCTGCTCGATCACTATCTGGCCGAACTCCAGCGCCTGCCAGACACCACCGTGCGCGCCGAATTAAGCGACGAGCAAAACGCCCTGCTCGCCTATCTGCGCATGGACAAAATCGCCGAAGACCACGGTTTTGCCGCCGTCATCGCCGCCGGCTTCGGCCGCGACGTATTTGAAAGCAGCCTGATTGCCGAGCTGCACCGCTGGCAGATTGCCGACACCGCGCGCATTCTCGAGCAGGCCGCCGCCCTCTACCGCCGCCACGGCGGCGAAATCGAAAGCCGCGCCGCTGCCGGCGAATCCGCCGAATCCCTGCGCGCCGACTACCCCGACTTCGCCCCGCTCGACGAAGCCTACTACCTGACCTGCGAAGACGACTTCCCAAAAATCTATATCTACGTGCGCCACCGCTATCCAGCCTTTGTGCTGCCGCAGGCAGCCTGAAAAAATCCTGCCCGATTCCTGTCGGCACGAAAAGAAAGTCGGATAAAACTAGCCCGCCCCAATGGCAGCCTGAAAACCGATGCGCAGAAAAGTCTGCCCCTAGCCCCGTAACAAACACAAAAAAGCAGCCTGAAAACCGTAATCCGGTTTTCAGGCTGCTTTGTATCGCCGTATAAACGCTTAGAACGAAAGTTTCAGGCTGCCGTAGAAGGAACGGCCGGGTTCGTTGTAGGACGCGGCGCTGCTGTTGTCAGCGCTGCGGTACAGGCGTTTGTCAAACAGATTGTTGATGCCCAGGCGCACGTTCAGGTTTTTGTTGAAACGGTAACCCGCACTGATGCCCACCAAGCCGTAAGGTTTAACTTCTTCATTGGTCAGGCCATCATTCTTCTCAATATTATTTAGAGCGATAGAACGTGGTTTCTGCTTACCGTAATAGGTAACGTTCAGCGCGGCATCGAGTTTCTCGGTCGGCTGCCAGTTCAGGCTGCTGTTAATGGTGTACTTGGGAATCACCGACAGCGGGTTGCCGGTGTCTTTATTGACCGACTTGCGCATATAGGTGAAGTTGGTCGTCCATTTCAGCGTGCTGTGCAGCGGCAGGGTCAGATTGCCTTCCACGCCTTCCACCAGCGCTTTTTTGGCATTTGTCCATTGGTACAAATGCGCACCCGGGGGAGATGTATTGCTGATGGCGATGGGATCGTCGCCGGCAACGATTTTATTGCGGTAATCGTTGTGGAAATAGGCCATCGATGCCTGATAACCGCCGCGGGCAAACTCGAAACCGATTTCTTTGTTGATGCTGGTTTCGGGTTTCAGGCCGTCGTTACCGATCAGGTAGCAATGGATTGCTGCATTCGGACCACGGCCGAATTGCGTTCCTGCTTTACAGCCTTGTCCGCGGGTATACAGGATGTAATTGGGGTTGCTCTGATACAGGTTCGGCGCTTTATAGGCGCGGGCGATACCGCCTTTAATTGTCCATTCGCTGTTGATTTTCTGAACAAAGTTCAGCGCGGGACTCCAGTTGCTGCCGGATTTGCTGTTGTGGTCGAAACGCAGAGCCGGAATCAGCTGGGTGCCGCTACCAATATTGATATGGTCTTCAACATACAGGGCAAAATTACGCATACTGGTTTTTCCGGAACGATTTACGCCCAAACCGGGGAAAGTATCGGTACGTCTTTGTTGCGCGTCATAGAAGCCTTGGCGCATTGATGAAGTATCATCCAGACGGTCGTCGGTATATTCGCTGCCAACAGTTACCACCTGATCCACGCCTAACTTAAACGGAATACTGGCTTCGGCAAACAAACGGCTGGTTTTTAGCGTACTGTCGGAAAACCGGCGGTCAGTGCTGTCATAACGTCCTTCCGGACCGCCTGATAATCCTTCTACCAGCCGGTGATTTTTAGTACGGTCAAGCTGGGCAACCACTTTGGTATCACCCCAAGACCAGATACCTTCGTGGGTCAGCGCATTGCTGATACGGGTCAGCGTAGCGGTTTCGCTACCGTATAGCGATTTGGTATATGCATCGGGATTGTTCTGCTGGTTGTCGCCGGCATAGATATTGCCTTGGCGGCTGTAGGAACTGTCCAAAGTCAGGGTTTGTTCGGGCGAGATTTTCCAAGCCAGGCGGGCGGCAATGTCGCGGTTTTTTACACCGTCGCGGCCGGCACCGCGATATTCTTGACTGCCTCCACCCGAAGGTTTGAATATGCTGGCATTGATATCTTCCGCATCCGCATCGGTCTTATTCAGGCTGCCGTACAAACGGAAGCCGAGTTTGTCCTGCACGATGGGGCCGCTGACATTAAAGCCGATGCGGTTGGTTTTGCCTTCTTTGCTGCTTTGCGGCAGGTTGGTGTAAAGGTTCAGGCCGCCGCTCCATTCGCTGCTGACTTTCTTGGTCACGATATTGACCACGCCGCCGGCGGCGCCGGAGCCGTAGCGGGCGGCGGCGGGACCGCGCAGCACGGTGATGGATTCGATTTGCTCAACCGGCACCCAGTTGCTGTCGCCGCGGGTGTTGCGCTCGCCGCGCCAGCTGTAGCGCTCGGCATTACGCGAAGTAACGGGGCGGCCGTCGATCAGAATCAGGGTGTTTTCCGGCCCCATGCCGCGGATGTCGATCTGGCGTTTGTTGCCGCGCTCGCCCGAAGCGGTGTTGCCGGTCAGGTTGGCGCCGGGCATGGTGCGGATGATGTCGGAAATATCGTTTACCGCCGGACGGCGCTCCAAATCTTTGGCGTTGATTTTCGATACGCCGAGCGACTGCTGCAGCTGGCGCTGGGCGGTGATGTAAACGGTTTGCAGCTCCTGATCCTGCTCTTGACCGGCGGTTTCGCCGTCGGCATAGGCAAAGCCGCTGACAAGCGCGGCGCTGAGCAGACTCAGGCGGAAAAACGGAGATGTGCGCATAGGTTTTATCCTGTCGGTTAAGTTAAAAAAACGCCAAAAGGCGTAAAGAAAGATAAGCAATTCGTAATAATTATAGATTAGAAAAGAAATTAGGGCAAAACGCTTAACGCGCACCGCAGCCGATACGGACGCAGCCTGAAACGTTTTCAGGCTGCCTGCGCCGCGGCCGCAGGGTAAAATGCGCCCTTTTTTGCCGCTTTGCCGCTATGAATCCCTACACCGGCCGTTTCGCCCCCAGCCCCACCGGCCTGCTGCACATCGGTTCGCTGCTGACCGCCACCGCGTCCTACGCCGCCGCCCGTGCCGCCGGCGGGCGCTGGCTGCTGCGCATGGAAGATCTCGACCCGCCGCGCGAAATGCCCGGCGCCGCCGCCGACATTCTGCGCACCCTTGAAGCCTTCGGTTTCGAGTGGGACGGCGAAGTCGCCTACCAAAGCCGCCGCCACGCGCTGTACCGCACGGTGCTGGCCGATTTGCAGGCGCGCAATCTGGTCTATCCCTGCTACTGCAGCCGCCGCCAATGGCAGCAGGAAGCACGCGCCGGCGCCGATGGTTTTGTCTATGGCGGCCGCTGCGCCGATCCGGCTTTCAGGCAGCCTGAAAACGGCAAAACCCCGGCCTGGCGCCTGCGCGTGCCCGATAGCGATATTGTTTTCGACGACGCCATTGTCGGCCGCTACCGCCAAAATCTCGCCCGCGACATCGGCGACTTCGTGCTTTTGCGCGCCGACGGCTTCTGGGCCTACCAGCTGGCGGTGGTGGCCGACGATGCCGAGCAGGGCATCACCCATATCGTCCGCGGCCAAGACCTGCTGGTTTCGACGCCGCGCCAAATCTGGCTGCAGCGCTGCCTGAACTACCCGCAGCCGCACTATGCCCACCTACCGCTGCTCACCAACCGCGCCGGCCAGAAATGGTCGAAGCAGACCCTCGCCCCCGCCCTTGATTTAGCGCGGCGCGAACAGCTGCTGCGGCAGGTGATGGCCTATCTGCAGCTGCCGCCCTGCCCAGCCGTGGACAAACCGCAGGATCTGCTCGCCTGGGCGGTGCGCCATTGGGACATCGCCCGCATTCCGCCGCAGCCAATCTGCACCGAAGATGCGCCGGCCGAAACCGTTTAACAAGCAGCCTGAAAGCGCCTGCCCGGCTTTCAGGCTGCCAAAAGCGTTGGGGCAAACTTTCAGGCTGCCTGCAAGACGGTTTTGCGGTTTTCAGGCTGCCTGCGTAGCGTAGCAAAGTTGCGGAGCTAAAGCCGCTTTGCCAAGCCGGCATGCCGCGCGTAGAGATGGCGGGCGGTTTCTTAGGCTATAATCCGCCCTTTCTACACTTCTCGCCTGCCGCCATGAACGCCTTTGCCCAAGCCCTGTCCGCCGCCCTTCAATACGCCATCGTCAGCCGCGAAATCAGCGCCGGTGATGCCGCCGCCGGCTTCGTTTACCGCGAAGCGCCGGCCTTCGAGCAAGACAGCGGCTGGCGTTTTTTCAGCGGCGCGGAAAGCGACGAATTCTGCGAAGACGCCGCCAATTTCGACACCCTGCCGCTCTCGCAGGCGCTCGAACTCTGCCCCGAAGCCGCCGCGCTGATGAACGAAACCGCCGGCGCCTGGGAATGGGACGACGATGCCGGCCGCTTTCAGGCTGCCGCCGACTGGCAGCCGCAGGATTAGTCCTTCCCCCTTTCATCCACCTTCACAAGATCCCCGTCATGAAAACCATCGAACCCCTAAGCGGCGATTTTCGCCTGCGTATCGGCATCGTCCAAGCCCGTTTTTCCAACGAAATCGGCAGCGCCATGTTGAAAGTAGCCCACCAGAAACTGATCGAATTGGGCGTGGCCGACGACGATATCGTCGTCGCCACCGTGCCCGGCGCGCTGGAAATTCCGCTGGCGCTGCAGCAGATGGCGCGCGCACGCACCAAATTCGACGCGCTGATCGCCATCGGCGCGGTGATCCGCGGCGAAACCTACCATTTCGAGCTGGTGTCCAACGAATCGGGCGCCGGCATCACCCGCGTCGGCCTGGATCACGACATCCCGATCGCCAATGCCGTGCTCACCACCGAAAACGACGAACAGGCGCACGCGCGCATCGAAGAAAAAGCCCGCGATGCCGCCCTTGTCGCCGTGGAAGGCGCCCGACTGAAAGCCGCGCTGCACTACCACCTTTAAACGCTTCCCGCCACACAGGAACCCTCCGATGAAAAGCAAACCTTTCCTGCCCTCGCCGCGCCGCCGCGCCCGCGAATACGCCGTGCAGTCGCTCTACCAGATCCAAATCAATCCCGATATCCTGCCCGATCAGGCCGCCAAAAGCGTGTACGACAGCATCGCTAAAGACAAGGCCGCCGCCCGCAGCGCACTGGAAAGCCGCGACGACGGCGCCGCTCCCGCCGCGGCGCTGGCCAAGCTCGATAATCTCGAAAGCACCGCCACCGAGCTGTATGCCGCCATCTTTTTCGGCGCCCATGCGCGCGAGAACGAGCTGATGACCATCATCCGCCCGCTGCTCGACCGCGACGAGAAAACCGTCAACCCCATCGAACGCTGCGTGCTGCTGATGGCGGCTTTCGAACTGAAAGCCATGCCGGAAACGCCCTATCCGGTGATCATCAACGAAGCCATCGAAGTCACCAAAACCTTCGGCGGCACCGACAGCCACAAATTCGTCAACGGCATTCTCGACAAACTGGCGGCCGAACTGCGCCCGCACGACCCGAAGCCGAAAGCGCATTAGGCGCGCCGGCACAGGTTTTCAGGCTGCCTTTCCCATCAAAGCAGCCTGAAAAGGCAGCCTGAAAACGCCGCCCCCGTTTCACCGACAGCCGGCACGCCGGCACAAGGAGCACACCATGAAACAAACTTCGCTGTTTTTCCCGCTGCTGCTGATTATTTTCGGCGTGCTGTGGTTCTTAAAAAGCATGCACTGGTTTCCCGAAACCAGCGACATCATCGCCTTTTTCCTGATTGCCGCCGGCATCCTGGTGTTTGTGCTCGACGGCTTTAACAAACAATCCGTCGTCAGCGCCCCGCTGCTGGTGTACTTTGGCGGTGCGCTCTATATGAACCAGCACCACGACTATCCGGTATCGCCGATGGCGGCGCTGGGGCTGGTGCTGTGGGGGCTGTGCCTGCTGCTGGCGCGCAGCGGGCTGGTGCCGCCCAAGCACCGCGAATGGCACGGCGGCTGACACATCGGCACGAAAAAGCAGCCTGAAAACCGGATGAAAGGTTTTCAGGCTGCTTTTTTGCGCGGACGCTGCCGCGGGATAACGGATTACTGCTGCGGTGTTTTTTCGTTTTCCGCCGCAGCTTTGCCGCCAAAACGGCAGACGATAATGCCGATTTCGTAGAGCAGCAGCATCGGCACCGCCAGCATAAACTGCGACAGCACATCAGGCGGGGTCAGCACCGCGGCCACGATAAAGGCGCCCACCACCACATATGGCCGCGCCTGCTTCAGTTTTTCCAGGCTGATCATGCCCATGCGGTGCAGCAGCACCACCGCCACCGGCACTTCAAAAGCCGTGCCGAAGGCAACAAACATGCCGATGACGAAAGAAACATAATTGCCGATGTCGGTGGCCATATTCACGCCGTCGGGCGTGGTGCCGCTTAGGAATTTGAACACCACCGGAAACACCAGAAAATAGCAAAACGCCATGCCGGCGGCAAACAGCGTCAGGCTCGAGAGCAACAGCGGCAGCACCAGCCGCTTTTCCTGTTTGTAGAGCGCGGGGGCGACAAACGCCCACAGCTGGAACAGCGTATGCGGCAGCGACAGCAAAAAGGCGGCCATCGCCGTTACCTTCAGCGGCACGAAAAACGGCGCCGCCACATCGGTGGCAATCATGTGCGTGCCCTGCGGCAGCGCCGCCATCAGCGGCTGCGCCACCAGCGCGTAAATCTGTTTGGCAAAGGGCAGCAGCGCGAGCAGGCACAGCACGAACACCGACGCCGCCCACAGCAGGCGGCGGCGCAGTTCGATCAGATGCTCGATCAGGGGCTGGCCCGCGCCCAGTTGTTCTTCGCTCAACGGCGGCTCCTTAAGCGCGGTTTGGGACGGTAGCGCGGGCGCAGGTCGCGTTTGCGCGCCATCGCCTGTTTGCGCAGCGATTTGGTGTAAAAACCGGCCTGAACCGGCGGCGGGGCGTATTCGTCGATGCCGAAATCGGCAGGCGTTTTCAGCGGCGGCAGGCGCTCCCAAGCCGACAGACCGTCGGCATCGCGGCCGATATCGGCGGCGGCTTCGTTCAGGCTGCCCTGCAATTCGCCGGCTGCCTGCTGCAATTCGTCTTTCACCGCCGAGAGTTCGGACGCTTCAACCTGGCGCATCAGCTCTTCTTTCATGCCGGCGGCCATGCTGCGGATTTTGCCCGCCCAGCGACCGGCGGTGCGCGCCACTTTGGGCAGGCGCTCGGGGCCGAGCACCACCAGCGCGACGGCACCCGCCACCAGCATTTCGTTGAAGCTGAAATCAAACATCGGCTTTTCAGGCTGCTTTGCCGCCGTCGGACGATTCGCCGCCTTCGGCTTTTTCTGCGGTTTTTTCCGCAGGGGCGTCTTTGTTTTCGCTGCCCTGGTTCAGGCCTTCTTTGAAATCGTGCACCGCGCCGCCCAGATCGCGGCCGATGTTGCGCAGTTTGGCGGTGCCGAATACCAGCACCACTATCAGTAAAACGATCAGCCAGTGGCTGACAGATGAGAGACCCATGATGTTTCCTTTCGGGTAAGGGACGGATGCGGCGGATGCCGTCCGCGCCGTTCGGATCAGGTAAAACGGTTTTCAGGCTGCCTGAAAGCGTTGCGGAGCGGTATCGGCGGCCGATACGGCCGTCTTTTATGCAAGCAGCCTGAAATAGCGATATTTCAGGCTGCCGTATTGTAATTTATTTTGCCGGCCGCAGGCGCGTTTTTTGGCACGAGCGGCGCTTGGGGCTCAACGGCCGCCACGGTTTTAGCTCCGCAACTCCGCTAGGCTACGCAGGCTGCCTGAAACGCGGCAACGGCGCTGCCGCTCAGGATTTGAGCGGCGTAATCACGCACACGCCGTGCACCTGCTTGCCTTCGGACTGCGCGGCTTCGACGCCGGACGCGGGCATGCCGCCGTAGCAGGCGATGCTGCTGAGCGAGTTTTTCGGCGAGCCTTGGATGATTTTGTCGCTGTACACCAGATAGGCGAAGGCTTTACGCTTGGGATCGTAGTAGCGGATGATCTGCTGGCTTTTGAAGGCGAAGCTGGCGCTGCGTTTGAACACTTGGCGCGGTTTTTTCACTACGTTTTCGTCGTATTCGATCTGCGGCGCGCTCTGCACGCAGGAAACCGAAGCGTCGCTGGCGTCTTCTTCCAGATTCACCGTTTCTTTCAGGCCGCCTTTTTTGGCGTAGGAAATATAGCAGGCCACGCCTTTGACGTCGGGGTCGTCGAAACCTTCCACTTCGATGCGGTCGTTCTTGCCCAGCAGGTTGAATACGGTGTCGGCATCGCCGATTTTGTCGGTGTCTTGGCCGCAGGCGGCCAGCGCCAGCGCGCACAGCAGGGGCAGATGGGGTTTCACGGGCTTCGTCCTTGTTTCGGGTTTTCAGGCTGCTTTTTCAGGCCGCCTCGATGAAGGCAGCCTGAAAAGCAAAACGGCCGTCAGATGTATTCGACGCTGACGATTTCGTATTCGCGCACGCCACCTGGCGCCTGCACTTCGGCGATGTCGCCCTCTTCTTTGCCGATCATCGCGCGGGCGATGGGCGAATTGACGGAGATTTTGAAATGTTTGAGATCGGCTTCGTCGTCGCCGACGATTTGGTAGCGCACTTCGTCGCCGCTGTCGGCATCGGACAGGGTTACGGTGGCGCCGAACACCACTTTGCCCTCGGCGTGGATTTCGGCGGGTTTGACCACTAGGGCGCGGGCGAGTTTGTTTTCGATTTCGGCAATGCGCCCTTCGATAAAGCCCTGGCGCTCTTTGGCGGCTTCGTATTCGGCGTTTTCCGACAAATCGCCGTGCGAGCGCGCTTCAGCAATCGCGGCGATTACTTCGGGGCGGGCAACGCTCTTGAGCTGCTGCAACTCGCCGCGCAACAGTTCGGCGCCGTATTCGGTTAAGGGGATTTTTTGCATAGTGGTTCTCCTCAGGCGTCTTTCAGGCTGCCTGAAATCAATAAAAAGGCAAGCCGCTGTCTTCGGCGGCTTGCGGGTATGGAAAGATTGCGGCGCATTGTACCAAACCGGCAATAAAAAACAATATGGCGGGGAAGCCCTGCTCCGCCCGCCTGATTCGGCCGCTGTCGGTTTATTTGAGCGGCGTCATGCCCATGTGTTCGAGCAGGAAGTTGGCAAATGCGGGGTTGCTCGGCTTTTTGCGCACATGCGGCCAGCGCTGCTGCCAGCCTTTGAGCGCGTTTTCAACGTAATTCTTCGCCTGTTGCGGACTGATTTTGCCCGATTGGCTGTCCACCGCGGCGCGCAGGTAAACGTCGTACACGCTGTCATCGACGCTGTTGGCGCCCACCAGTTTCAGGCGGTAACGGTTCAGGTATTGCGCGGCTTGGACTTTGGTCATTTTGCCGCCGCGCACCTGCGTGCCCAAACGCTGGGCTTCAGCGCGGATTTTGGCAACATCCGACCAGTGGCTGGATGCGAGCGTGTAGCCGCTGTCGGCCGGACGGCTGCTCGGCGGATTCAGGGTGGCGTCGCAAGCGGCCAGCGCCAGCATGGCGGCAAGCAGCAGGACGGGGGATTTTCTTACCATCACGGGCAATCTCCACATAAAACGGGCCGGCGCGTTTCAGGCAGTCTGAAAAAATACGGCGCGCAACGCACCAACCAAAATAACCGGGTTGAAAAATGCCGCGATTCTACCCGATTTCAGGCTGCCGTAAAAGCAGCGGACCGCCCCGCCGGATGCCGGGACAGTCCGCGCAAAGCAGCCTGAATCAGGCCAGATCGGCAAACAGCGGGGTGGACAGGTAGCGCTCGCCGTAAGACGGAATCACCACCACGATCAGTTTGTCTTTGTTTTCCGGCTTGGCGGCCAGCTGCAGGGCGCTCCATACGGCGGCGCCGGATGAGATGCCGACCAAAATGCCTTCCTGTTCGGCCATCGCGCGGGCGGTGGCAAAGGCGTCGTCGTTGGCCACCTGGATGACGCCGTCGTAGATTTCGGTGTTGAGAATGCTGGGCACAAAGCCGGCGCCCAAGCCCTGAATCGGGTGAGGGCCTTTCTGGCCGCCGCTCAAAACGGCCGATGCGGCCGGCTCAACGGCATACACCTGCACGCCGGGTTTGCGCGATTTGAGCACTTCGCCCACGCCGGTTACGGTGCCGCCGGTGCCGACGCCGGCCACGAAAATATCGACTTGGCCGTCGGTGTCGCGCCACACTTCTTCGGCGGTGGTCTGGCGGTGGATTTCAACATTGGCGGGGTTGTCAAACTGGCGCGGCATGAAATAAACATCGGGATTATTTTTCACAAACTCTTCGGCTTTGGCCAGCGCGCCGCCCATGCCCTCGGCGGCGGGGGTCAGCACCAGTTCGGCGCCGTAGGCGCGCAGCAGCATGCGGCGCTCGCGGCTCATGCTCTCGGGCATGGTGATGACCAGTTTGTAGCCTTTGGCGGCGCATACCATCGCCAAGCCGATGCCGGTGTTGCCGCTGGTGGCTTCGACGATAATGGTTTTTTCATTGATTTTTCCCGCTTTCTCCGCCGCTTCCAGCATGGAAATGGCGATGCGGTCTTTCACGCTGCTGCCGGGGTTGAAAAACTCCAGTTTGGCGGCGACGCGGCCGGGCAGTCCTTTGCCCAGGCGTTGCAGTTCCACCAGCGGGGTGTTGCCGATCAGGTCGATGATGCTGGAAGCGATGTTCATGGTGCAGATCCTTATATCGAGTGTTGGAAAGCGGGAAACCGCGCGTATCGTGTTGCGCCGCGCAGTATAGCAAACGCGAAAGGCGCCATGCTACGCACCGCACCGCCGCAACGAAAGACTTTGTGCTGCTTTGCCTTATAACCGCCCGCGCTATGCGGCAGCCTGAAAACGGTTTGCCGCTTTCAGGCTGCCTGCCGCCGCATGGCGGGAATCTTTATAATGAGATGACCCGCATCCCCACCTTTCGGACAAAAAATGAAAAAAACATTATTCCTGCTGCTGGCACACGGTCTGTTTTTCGTCGTCTTTTTTACTGTGAACCACCGGCACTTCGACCCTGCGGGCTATGCCGCCTATTCAGCGGTAGCGGCGCTGGTGCAGACGGCAGGCGCCCGGGCAAAAACGCCCAGCACTACCAAAGCGGCGGATGCGCTGTTTGCCGTTTACCTGCTGTTGCTGCTGCTCGGAGCGGCGCCGTCGCCTTTCGGCGGTCTTGCGCCCGATGATAGCGGCGGCAGCCGTTTTGCATGGTCGGCGGGGCTGGCGGCAGGCTTTATGCTTTTGCTGTTTGTTATCGGCAGGCCAGCGGGCAAAAAGGTTTCGTAAGGCCTCCCCAAACCGGCACAGGCAGCCTGAAAACGTGCATTCGGCTTTTCAGGCTGCCTGTTTTATATAGAGTGCCTGCCGCATCCGCTATATAATCCGCGCCTTTTACCCCGTCTTCAGGCTGCCGCCGCATCCTAAAAAGCAGCCTGAAAACCCAAAGCACACGATGACGTCCGATTCTGCCCCCACCCGCTCCCACCGCCCCGCTGCCGCCGCATGGTTTGCGCTGGTGCTGCTCACCCTGTGGTGGGACTGGCTGGCCGCGCCGCTGCACAACGGCAGCTGGCTGCCGCTGATCAAACTGCTGCCGCTGCTGCTGCCCGCGCGCGGTATTTTGTCGGGAAAAATCTACACTTACCAGTATGCTTCGATGCTGGTGCTGTTTTATTTCACCGAAGGCGTGATGCGGCTGTTTGATGCCGTGCCGGCCAGCCGCTGGTTCGCCGCCGCCGAAACCGCGCTCTCGGTGCTGTTTTTCGTGCTGTGCCTGGCCTATCTCAAACAATTCAAAAACAAACGGAAACCCTAAATGTCCGATTCTTCCCGCCTGCCGCTGTTGGAGTGGCGCGTGCTGCCGCTGTGGTTCGGCCTGACGCTGGTGGCCGCCCTGCCCTTTTTGTCGATTTACCGCGTCGGCCCGCTGCCGAGTTTTTTCCTTGAAAGCGGCTCGCTGCTGTTTGTGCTGCTGTGGGTGCTGGCCAGCGTGTTTTCAGGCTGCCTGAAAAACCGTCCGCCTGCCGCCGCATGGTATTTCGCCGCGCTGGCGCTGTTTTGGGCGGGACAGGCACGGCTGATGGAAGTGGGCTATACCGGTCAGAACGATATGGCGGCGTGGTCCTTTCTGATTCTGGCGCTCGGCGCTTGGGCGGCGCGCGGCTGGATCGACAAAATCGGCCAGGAGCGCGCGGTATCGGTGCTGGCCTGGGTGCTGCTGTGGGCGTGTCTGGTGCAGGCGGTAATCGGCTGGCTGCAGTACACCGGCCTGGCGGCGCAGTTCAAAGGGCTGCTGATGTACCGCAACGGCATCGTTGAAGGCCAGCTCGGTCAGCGCAACCATTTCGGCCACTATCTGATGTGGGGCACGCTCTCGGCTGCTTATTTGTGGGGACAGCGCCGGCTGGCCGCCTGGCTGGCGCTGCCGCTGATTGTTTTCCTTGCCGCCACCATCGGCCTGACCGGCTCACGCACGGTGTTCGGCTACCTGCTGGCGCTGGCGCTGCTGCTGCCGCTGGCGCGCTGCTTCGGCGGGCGCCAAATCGGACGCAATCTGTGGTGCATGGCGGCTGCCGGCGCGGCGGTGCTGCTGTTTCAGTTTGCGCTCGAACCGCTGCTGGCGCTGTTTGATAGCAAAAACATGACCAGCGCCGCCGAGCGCTTGGGCAGCAGCTCTTTCGGCCAGTCCGGCCGCCACTACGAATGGCTCAAAGCGTGGAAATCGTTTCAGGCTGCCCCGTGGTTCGGCCACGGCTGGGGCAGTTATTCCCTGCAGGGCTTTCTGATTAACGACGTCTATCCCGACGGCTACCGCCCCTACGAAAACGGCGTGCTGTTCACCCACAGCCACAACTCTCTACTCAACCTGCTCGCCGAAATGGGCATCGCCGGCACCGCGCTGGTGCTGGGCGGACTGCTGTGGGTGCTGCGCGGCAGCCTGAAACGCGCCCATGCCGCGCAGGGCGTGTTTGTGCTGGGCGCGATTTCGGTGTCGCTGGTGCACAGCCTGCTCGAATATCCGCTGTGGTACATCTATTTTCTCAGCGCTTTTTCGCTGTTTGTCGGCTTTGCGCCGCCTGCACGCGAAACCGCTGTTTCAGGCAGCCTGAAAACCGACGACGCGACAAGATCCGGCCTAATCTACAGCGGCATGGCCGCGCTGCTGGCGCTGGCCTTGTGCGGCGGCATTATGCGGCTGGCGGCGGCCTATCAGGAGCTGCGCGCCGTGGCCGGCAATATTCCGGCCGATTTGCGCGAGCGCAGCCGCAATACCATGAGCCTGCTGCAAATCGCCAAAACCGAACCGATGCTCAAATATTACGCCCAATACCATCTGATGAACTACATCGACCCGCGCGACGGACGTTTCCCCGACTGGGCGTATCAGGCCGGCCGCGACGCCCTGCGCTACCGCCCCTTCGCCAACAGCTACAAATGGGCGCTTCTGGCCTACCGCAACGGCGACAAAGCCGAAGCCGAACGCTGGATGGAAGCGGCTTACCGCTACTACCCCGCCCGACTCGATGCCTACGGCTCGGCGCTCTCGGCCAGCAGCTACTACCCCGAACTTTTGGCCGGCTACGGCAAACACTGCCGCGCCTACTACCAAAGCATCGGCCGCCCTGATTCCTGCATCACCGCCGCGCCGCCGCTGCCGGCGGCCGCATCATCCGTTTCGGCGCCCGCCCGTTAAATCAGCGCCGGCAATATTTTCAGGCTGCCTTTTTTGCCCTTAACCGCGGCGCAAGGCAGCCTGAAAACGTTTCGCCGCCCGCGTTAAAACTTGTTAAACCGCTGCCGCTGCCGGATAATGCCGCCGAACGGGGTGCGGCAACTAGGCGGCCGCAGCGGCGTCCCGTTTCTTTCAGGCTGCCTCACACAAGGAATACCAAACTATGAATGCTGTAATTATCGGCGTGCTGGTGATGCTGGTGTTGTCGCTGGCACGGGTGCACGTGGTGCTCAGCCTGGTGGTCGGCGCCTTTGCCGGCGGGCTGGCGGCCGGATTGCCGCTGGCAGACGTAAACGATGCGGCGGGCAATGTCGTTACCCAGGGCGTGATGTCGCACTTTCAGGCTGGTTTGGCCAACGGCGCCAACATCGCCCTTTCCTACGCCATGCTCGGCGCCTTTGCGATGGCCATCACCCACTCCGGCCTGCCGCAGCAGATGGCGGGCGCCATCATCCGCCGGCTCGACAAAGGCCGCAACGACAAAATCCCGCCGCGCATCAACCTGCTCAAATGGGTGCTGATCGGCGGCATCGTGCTGATGGCGGTGTCGAGCCAGAACATCGTCCCCATCCACATCGCCTTTATTCCGATGATGATTCCGCCACTGTTGGGCGTGTTCAACCGCCTGCGCATCGACCGCCGCCTGATCGCCTGCGCCATCACTTTCGGCCTGGTAACCACCTATATGTTCCTGCCCTACGGCTTCGGCGCGGTGTTCCTGAACAAAATCCTGCTGGCCAACGTGGAAAAATCGGGCATGGACGTGCACGGCATCAATGTGATGCACGCAATGGCGATTCCGGCGCTGGGCATGGTTGCCGGCCTGCTGCTGGCCTTTGTCCACTACGGCCGCGAGCGCATCTACCAAGACCGCGAAATCGACCGCAGCAATGAAGAAAACAGCGCCGCGCTGCCCAAAGTTTCGGCCTACCGCAGCCTGGTTGCCGGCATCGCGATTTTGGTGTGCTTCGCCATCCAGCTGATTTACAAAGACGCGCTGCTGCTGGGCGCAATGCTCGGTTTTGCCGTCTTTATGATGCTCGGCGTGGTGCAGCGCAAAGAAGCCGACAGCGTGTTCAACCAAGGCATCCGCATGATGGCGATGGTCGGCTTCATTATGATTGCCGCGCAGGGCTTTGCCGAAGTGATGAACGCCACCGGCGAAATCAAACCGCTGGTGGACGCCAGCGCCAGCATGTTTGCCGGCAGCAAGGCGATGGCCGCCTTCGCCATGCTGATGGTCGGCCTGCTGGTAACCATGGGCATCGGCAGCTCCTTCTCCACCCTGCCCATCATCACTTCGATTTATGTGCCGCTATGCGTGGGACTCGGTTTCTCGCCGCTGGCCACCGTGGCGATTATCGGCACCGCCGGCGCACTCGGCGATGCCGGTTCCCCTGCCTCCGACTCCACCCTCGGCCCGACCATGGGGCTGGATGCCGACGGCCAGCACAACCACATGCGCGACAGCGTGATTCCCACCTTTATCCACTACAACATCCCGCTGTTTATCGCCGGCTGGATTGCCGCCATGGTGCTGTAATGGAACAGTTGGAAGAGCGTATTACCGAGCTGGAAATCCGTCTCGCCCTGCAGGACGAACTGCTGGCCAGCCTGAACGACACCGTTGCCGACCTGCGCCAAACCCTCGATTTGCAGCAGGCGCAGCTCAGGCTGCTCTACCAGCGCCAGCAGCAGGCGCAGGATGCCGGCAAACCCTTCGCCCCGCAGGAAGAAATCCCGCCGCATTACTGAATACAGCCGCAGGCAGCCTGAAAAACCCTTTTCAGGCTGCCTGCCTTTCATCCCGTCCCCAACACACAAGGATTCCGATATGACCGTTTACTTTCTCGGCGGCGGCAATATGGCCGGCGCCATCATCGCCGGCCTGCACCGCATCTCGCCCGAAACCGCCGTCCACGTGGTCGATAACAACGCCGACAGACGCCACTTTCTAAACGAGCAATACGGCGCCGCCGCTTCCGACACCCTACCCGAACTCACCGCCGACGACGTGCTGGTGCTTGCCGTCAAACCGCAGGATATGGAAACGGCCTGCGCCGGCATCCGCCACAACGGTGCGCTGGTACTGTCCGTTGCCGCCGGCCTGCCCGTTGCCACCCTATCGCGCTATCTCGGCGGCACACAGCGCATCGTGCGCGTAATGCCCAACACCCCCGCCCAAGTCGGCGAAGGCATCTCCGGCCTGTTTGCCGGCAGCGGCACCAGCGAAGACGACCGCCGCCGCGCCGAAGCCATCATGGGCAGCAGCGGCCAAACCCTCTGGCTCGACACCGAAGCGCAAATGCACGCCATCACCGGCATCAGCGGCAGCGGCCCCGCCTACGTCTTCTACCTGCTCGACGCCCTGCAGCAGGCGGCGCAAAATCTCGGCTTCGACCCGCAGCAGGCACGCACCCTGAGCCTGGCCACCTTCAAAGGCGCCGTCGCCCTGGCCGAGCAGTCCGGCGAAGACTTCCGCGTTTTGCAGGACAAAGTTACTTCCAAAGGCGGCACCACCTTCGCCGCGCTGGAAAGCTTCCGCAGCAACCGCGTCGCCGAGAATCTGCAGCAAGGCGCCGCCGCCGCCGCCACCCGCTCCGAAGAAATGGCCGCGCAGTTTGCCTGAGCCGGATGTGCCAGCAAACGCCAAAAGCAGCCTGAAAGCCGGTTTTCGCTTTTCAGGCTGCTTTTGCCATTGCCAAACGAATGCGTTTTGCCTACCCTTGCCACTTCCCAACCCGCAAAGGATCCACCATGAACTTCCAAAACCTGCTTAACCAAGTGCTCGGCGGCGTGCAGCAAAGCGGCGGCGACAAAAGCCTGATCGACAAGCTCGGCGGCGGCGCGGCGGTGGCCGGGCTGGCAGCGATGCTGCTGAGCAAGAAAACCCGCAGCCGGCTGCTGACCACCGGCTCGGCCACCGCCCTGGGTGCGCTGGCCTACCACGCCTACCAAAACTGGCAGCAAAGCCGTAATGCCGCTGGCGGCCAAACCGCCCAGTCGGCGCCGCTGCTGGCGCAAAACGCTTTCGAGCCGCAGGGCGAACAGGCGCAAAATGCCGGCCGTTTGATTCTGAAAACCATGATTGCCGCCGCCGCGGCCGACGGTCAGATTGACGAAGCCGAGCTCAAACTGATCAGCCAGGAAGGCGGCGATGACGAGGAAAGCCGCCAATGGCTGCTGGCCGAAAGCCAGAACCCCGCCACACCTGCCGAACTGGCACAGCTGGCCGGCGGCGATACCGCAGCGGCGGCCGAGGCTTATCTCGCCGCCCGCATGGTGTGCGGCGAGCTCTCGCGCAAGGAAATCGTTTTCTTGTCGCAACTGGCCGATGCTTTCGGACTGGAAGCGCAGTTTGTCGAGCAGTTGGAACAGCAGGCCGGTTTCTAAACTGCGACAGCAGGCAGCCTGAAAGCCGTCCTGCGCCCGATAAGGCACTCAAAAGCATTCGCCCCGCCGGTGTTCTCCCGGCGGGGCGGATGTTTTCAGGCTGCTTTGCGTGTCGTCAAACCAAACGTATCTATCCGACAGCGCACAGGCAGCCTGAAACGCTGCCCCAAATGCTTTTCAGGCTGCCTTTGTCGTGCAAAAGGCAGCCTGAAACAATCTGGCATTTGTCTGACCGCAGGCAAGATTCTATTCTGCGCTGCTGCCGCTTGGCTTTTTCTTGCGCGGCTTGCGGCGTCGGCGTTTGCCGGCCGGCGGGGCGTCTGCCGGTGCGTTTTGCACCATTTCGTTGCGCTCGTCTTCACCGGCGTGCTGAAAACGCGTCCACCACTCGGCCAGCGGGCGCAGGCTGTCGTCGTGCGCGGCCCGCAACAGCAGAAAATCGTAGGCGGCACGAAAGCGCGGCTGCGCCAGCAGGCGGAAAGGGCGGCTGCCGCGGCAATAGGCAAACTGCGGCTGCAGCGCCCAGATTTCGCGCATGGTGGCGGCAAAGCGCTGCGGCACGCCCCAGCCTTTTTCGATGCTGTCGCGCACATCGCTGATGGCGGCATTCATGGCGGCGGCGGATTTGTGGGCGGCGGCGTTTTGTTTCAGCCGCCATTCCAGCTCCGGCCACAACACGGCCGCCAGCACGAAACCTACCGATACGGTTTTGCCTTCGCCCAAACGGCGGTCGGTTTGGCGCAGCGCATCGGCGGCAATATGGCTTTCAGGCTGCCCGCTGCTGTCGAGCATGGCGGTGAGAATCGGATGGATGTCGGCGGACACGCCAAGTTGCTTGAGCTGCACCAGGCAGCCGGCGGCATGGCCGGAAAACAGGATTTTCAGCAGTTCGTCAAACAGCCGCGCCACCGGCTCGCGCTGCAGCAGCACGGCGGCTTCGGCAATCGGCGCGGCGGTGGCGGCATCAACTTCGAAACCGAGTTTGCCCGACAGACGCACCGCCCGCAGAATGCGCACGGGGTCTTCCTGATAGCGCTCGGCGGCGTTGCCGATCATCACCAGCCGCCGTGCGCGGATGTCGGCCAGACCGCCGCAGCGGTCGATGATTTCGCCGCGCTCGCAGTCGTAATACAGAGCGTTGCAGGTGAAATCGCGGCGCAGGGCGTCCTGCTCGAGCGTGCCGTAGGCGTTGTCGTTCATAATCCGGCCGTGCTCGTTGCGCCGCACTTTGCCGCCACTGCGGAAAGTGCTGACTTCGATGGTTTCGGCACCGACCATCACATGAACGATTTGAAAGCGGCGGCCGATAATCCGGCTGCGGCGGAAGATTTTGCGCACTTCTTCGGGCGTGGCGTCGGTGGCGACGTCAAAATCTTTGGGCTCCATGCCCAACAGCAAATCGCGCACGGCTCCGCCGACCAGATAGCCCTGATAGCCGGCGCGATGCAGGCGTTTGAGCACCGATTCGGCGGCGGTGCCTTCGATATCGAGTGGGTAGGGGTAGCGTTCGCCGGTATTTTTGTTGTGTGGTTTGCGCTTGCTAAAAACGCTGTCCAACCATTTTTTCAGCATGGCGTATTTCTCAGGCAGCCTGAAATTCGCTTGCGAATCCAGACGCAACAGGACTGCCGGACAAAGCGCGGCAGCCGTCATAACGAATTGGCGGCATCATCGCCGCGTAAAACGGGCAAGATATACAAAACCAAAGCCGAATACCCAAAAGTATTCGGCTCCGGTAACAGCAGATAACTGCGGCAGCTTATTTAGCGGCAGAAGCAACTTCGGAAGCAGCGGCTTTAGCAGCAGAAGCAGTTTCTTGAACGGCTTCTTTTGCTTCGGTTTTTACTTCTTCAACAGCTTCTTTGGCATCGGCTTTTACTTCAGAAGCAGTAGCGGCAGCTTCGCTGGCCATTGCACCGGCAGCAGATGCTGCAGAAGCCATTTCGCTGCTTACTTGGGAAGCGGCGGCAGAAGCGGCATTTTCAGCAGCTTTCTGAGCATCGTTACAAGCGGCAACGAACAGAGTCAACAATGCGGCAGCGATCAGAGATTTTTTCATTTTTAACAACCTTAGTAAAACAATAAAAACAAGTAAAAAAGCGAGCTGACCTTGAGAAGGAATCTTCCTAAAGACGCCCGTTTGGTTTTGCAACGGGGCGTATTGTGCCTGAATTTGCGCAAATTGGCAATATGACGGAAAACGGCAGTAAATTAAAAACCCGCCCACATATTCGCAAATAAATTAAGCCGATATTTTGTTTGTGTATTTATTTGTCAAAACGTCAATTCCTCGTTGCATTCACGCAACAAGACGATAAATTTGCCCCGCCGCCATTGTGCTATACTCACGCCCCGCAAAAGATGGCCATTCCACGAAATCCGCAACCGTCCCATCCCAACTTAAAAGGAAACAGAATGATTAAGAAAAACTCCGTAGTCGGCCTGCATTACAAAATGTACGATGCCGACAACAACCTGCTTGACGAAACCACCGAACCGATGGTGTATCTGCACGGCGGCTACGACGGCATTTTCCCGCTGGTGGAAGAAGCGCTGCACGAAAAAAACATCGGCGATACCGTTGATGTGCTGATGCAGCCTGAAGACGCTTTCGGCGAACAAGATCCCGAGCTGGTGCGCATTGAAGATGTGAAAGTCTTTCCGGTGGAAGTCGAGCCGGGCATGATGTTTGAAGCCGACGACCCGCAGCACGGCGTCGTTATCTACCGGGTAACCGATGTTGCCGACGGCAAAGCGGTGGTGGACGGCAACCACCCGCTGGCGGGGATGAAAATCCGCTTCCAAGGCACTGTCGAGAGCATTCGCGAAGCCAATGCCGAAGAAATCGCCCACGGCCATGCCCACGGCGCGCACGGACATCACCATCATTAAACTGCCGAGTTGAAAACAAAACGGGTAATGCACTGGCTGCATTACCCGTTTTTTATCGCAGCATTACGCCGAAATGCCATACATAAAAAGTTTTCAGGCTGCCTGAATAATACAGGCAGCCTGAAAACCGGTTTGCGGCCAAATGGCTTATTTGCTGCCGACGGCGTTTTTGGTGTCGGTCGGCAAAGCCTTGCCTTTGGGATGGGATTTGCCCCACACATAGGCGGTCAGGATGTGGATTTTTTCGTCGGTCAAAAAGCCTTCCCATGCCGGCATCTGGTTGTGGCGACCGCCGGTAATGGTTTCGATAATGGCTTTTTCGCTGCCGCCCCACAGCCAAGTGTTGTCGGTCAGGTTCGGTGCCATGCCCTGGTTGCCCTGGCCTTTGTCGCCATGGCAGACCGCGCAGTTGGCGGCAAAAGTTGCCTGGCCGCGGGCGGCACGCTCTTCGTTATGTTGCTTGCCGGAGAGCGACATCACATAGTTGGCCACGTCTTTCACGCCTTCTTCACCGAATTTCGGACCCCAAGCAGCCATCACGCCGGTACGGCCTTTGGAGATGGTTTCGTGGATTTTCTCTGGCGTACCGCCCCACAGCCAGTCGGAGTCGGTCAGGTTGGGGAAGCCACGCCGACCCTCGGCATCGGAGCCGTGGCATTGGATACAGTAGGTGGCAAACAGGTTTTGGCCGATTTTCATCGCTTCCGGATTCTTGGCGACGTCTTCGACTTTCATCTGCGCAAACTTCTTATATATCTTGCCGTATTGCGCTTCGGCAGCCTGAACTTCCTTGCGGTAGGCATTGCGGCTGGTCCAGTGTTCGCCGCCGAAGGAGATGCCTTTGTAATCGCCCATGCCAGGATAGACGATCAGATATGCGATACCAAATACAATGGTACAAATAAACATCCAAAACCACCACTTGGGCAGGGGGTTGTTGTATTCCTCAATACCGTCCCAAGAATGACCCATGGTTTTGACTTCTTCGCCTTTGGGCGGGGCTTTGACTTTGTTTTGCGACAGCAGCAGCCATATGATGCCGATAAAGCTGGCAACGACTATTGCGATAATGTAGTAATGCCAAAATCGGCTGGTGAATTGTGATTCCATTATTTTGCTCCGTGCCCATGTTCTGACTGGACATCATCTTGTTTTTTGGTTTGTGTTTGCTCGTCAGGCGTATCGGGGTCATCCACGATGCTGTTGGCCGCTTCGTCGTAATTGGCTTTGTTGCGCTTGTTCATCACGACATAAACCACCAGGGCAAAGCTGATCGATACCCACAAGGTAAACAAGATGCGTACCCCATTCAGATCCATAGTGTTTTACCTTGTGTTTTTCAGCGCCAGACCCAAGCCCTGCAGATAGGCAACCACCGCATCCAGCTCGGATTTATTTTTCAACTCTTCCGGTGCTTTTTCAATTTCTTCGTCGGTGTAGGGGGTACCGGCACGCTGTTGGGCTTTCAGGTTGCTGACCGTCGCTTCGATATCGACCTTATTGCGCGCAAGCCACGGGAATGCGGGCATATTGGACTCGGGTTCGACTTCGCGCGGGTTGATCAGGTGGATGCGGTGCCATTCGTCGGAATAACGGCCGCCCACGCGCGCCAAATCAGGGCCGGTACGTTTGGAACCCCATTGGAAGGGGCGGTCGTACACCGATTCGCCGGCCACCGAATAGTGGCCGTAGCGTTCGGTTTCGGCGCGGAAGGGGCGAATCATCTGCGAGTGGCAGTTGTAGCAGCCTTCACGGATATAGATGTCGCGCCCGGCCGACTGCAGCGCGGTATAGGGTTTGACCCCTTTGGTCGGCGTGATCACTTCTTTGGTGAAAAACAGCGGGACGACTTCAACCAACAAGCCGATACTGATCACGATAAAGGTAAACACGATCAGGAAACCGACTTTCTCTTCAACCAATGCTTGTAATTTCATTTTGGTAGCCTGTTAGTATTATTAATGGTGCTGTGTTTGTGCGAGCGCGGGGATTTCGGCATCGACCGGTTTGCCCTGCATAATGGTGCGGTACATATTGTAGGCCATCAGTACCATGCCGCTCAGATACAGTACGCCGCCGAGGAAACGGATAACGTAGTAGGGCTTGGAGCGGCTGACCGAAGCGATAAACGCATGAGTCAGCGTGCCGTCGGCGTTGAGCTGGCTCCACAACAGACCCTGCATCACACCGGCAATCCACATCGAAGAGATATAGAACACCACGCCAATGGTGGCGATCCAGAAGTGAGCGTCGATCAGTTTCACGCTGTACATTTCCTTACGGCCGAACAAGCGCGGAATCAGGTAGTAGATCGAACCGATGGTAACGAAGCCCACCCAGCCCAGCGCGCCGGAGTGCACGTGGCCGACCGTCCAGTCGGTGTAATGGCTCAACGCATTGACCGCTTTGATCGACATCATCGGGCCTTCGAAAGTGGACATGCCGTAGAAAGACAGCGACACCACCAGGAATTTCAGAATCGGGTCGGTACGCAGTTTGTCCCAGGCGCCGGAGAGCGTCATGATGCCGTTAATCATGCCGCCCCAAGAGGGTGCGAACAGAATCAGCGACAGCACCATACCCAGCGACTGCGTCCAATCCGGCAGCGCGGTGTAGTGAAGATGGTGGGGGCCCGCCCACATATAGGTGAAAATCAGCGCCCAGAAGTGCACCACCGACAAACGGTAGGAGTAAACCGGACGGCCGGCCTGCTTGGGAACGAAGTAGTACATCATGCCCAAGAACGCCGCGGTCAGGAAAAAGCCCACCGCATTGTGGCCGTACCACCACTGCACCATCGCGTCGATGGCACCGTAGTAAACGGGGTAAGACTTCATCGGTGAAGCGGGGATGCTGAGATTGTTGACGATATGCAGCAGCGCAATCGCAAGAATGTAGCCGCCGTAGAACCAGTTGGCCACATAAATGTGTTTTACCTTGCGCTTAGCGATGGTGCCGAAGAACACGATGGCGTAGGCGATCCACACCGCCGCGATCAGGATGTCGATCGGCCATTCCAGCTCGGCATATTCTTTGGCCTGGGTGTAGCCCAGCGGCAGGGTAATCGCCGCCAGCACAATCACCAGCTGCCAGCCCCAGAAAGTAAAGGCCGGCAGCCAGCCGCCGAACAGGCGAGTGTTACAGGTGCGCTGCACCACATAGTAAGACGTTGCGAAAAGGCCGCTGCCGCCAAACGCGAAAATCACCGCGTTGGTATGCAGCGGACGGATGCGCCCGAAGTGGAACCACGGACCGACGTTGGACAAATCCAACTCCGGCCAGCGCAGCTGGGCGGCGGCAATCACCCCCACCAGCATGCCGACGATGCCCCAAATCACGGTCATCACGGTAAACTGGCGCACCACTTTATAGTTGTAGGTTTGCGTTTCCATTGTTCAAAGTCTCCATAAATACCGCCGCAACGCGAGCCGCCTGCAGGCAGCCTGAAACCTGTTACGTTACCGACGGTTTTACTGTGTAAATATTTTTTTACATGTGTGGTCAATCCAACTTGGTATTTTAAAGCAAAACCGCCTTTCCCACCAAACAGAATAATGGTAAAACACACATCTTTTCCGCAGGCATATGCGGCTTTTGCTGAATGTTGCCGGCTTATCCGCTTTTCAAAAAAGCGGTTTTAACACAATTCGAATAACCAAACCAAACAAATTTTAACACTTCTTATGATTCGTTACACCGTCTCTCCGCTGCCCGCAAGCCACCAATGGCAGGTATGCCTGACTTTCAGGCAGCCTGAAAACGCCACGCAAACGCTCGCGCTGGCCAACTGGACGCCCGGCAGCTACATGATCCGCGACTTTAGCCGCCACATCACCGCCATCCGCGCCGAGTGCGACGGCCGTCCCGCCGCGCTGGTGCAAACCGCCAAAAACCGCTGGCAAACGCCGGCCCAGGCCGGGCAGTACAGCATTTTCTATACCGTTTACGCCAACGATATGTCCGTGCGCGCTTCCCTGCTCGATACCGACCGCGGCTTTATCGACGGCGCCTGCCTATTTCTCAGTCTGCCCGATTGCCACAACCAGACGCACCAGGTCAGCTTTGAAAAGCTGCCTGAAAACTGGCAGATCGCCACCACTTTGACGCAAACAGCCGCGCAAACCTTTCAGGCTGCCTCCTACGGCGAATTAATCGACCACCCTTTCGAGCTGGGTGCCGCCATCGAAATCCTTGAATTTTCCGCCCGCAGCATTCCCCACCGCATCGCCATTAGCGGCATTTATCCCGATTTCGACCGCAGCCGCCTGATTGAAGACAGCCGCAAAATCTGCGAAACCGCGCTCTCCATCTTCCCGCAACAGGCGCCCTTTGGCGAATATCTGTTCTTGCTGCACGTTGGCGACCAAATCTACGGCGGTCTCGAACACCGCAGCAGCACCGCCCTGCACATCGACCGCCACAGCCTGCCCGCCTACGGCCTGGGCGAAGCCGACCGCGGCTATACCGAGCTGCTCGGCCTGATTTCCCACGAATACTTCCACGCCTGGAACGTCAAATCCGTCAAACCCGCCGCCTTCGAGCCCTACGATTTGGAGCAGGAAAGCTACACCGAGCAGCTATGGGCGTTTGAAGGCATCACCGCCTATTACGACGACCTGATTCTCGCCCGCAGCGGCGTTATCAGCCCCGCCGCCTATCTCAACCTGCTCGCCCGCACCCTCAGCCACTGCCGCCAGCTGCCCGGCAGCCGCGTGCAGACGCTGGCCGAATCCAGCTTCGCCGCCTGGCACAAATTCTACAAAGCCGACGAAAACAGCCCCAACGCCATCGTCAGCTACTACCAGCAAGGCTCGCTGGCTGCCCTGTGCCTAGACCAACTCATCCGCCGCAACAGCGACAACAGCCAAAGCCTAGACACCGTGATGCGCGGCCTTTACCAAGACTGGCTCGACAGCCGCAGCGGCATCGCCGAAGGCAGCTGGCAGCGGCGCGCGCAGGAAATCCTCGGTCAAGACCTCGCCGGCTTTTTTCAGGCTGCCCTGTACAGCACCGCCGAGCTGCCGCTGGTCGAAGCGCTGCGCCATATCGGCGTTGAGTTGCGCTGGCAGCCTGAAAAATCCGGCAGCAAAGGCGGCGTGGTCGAAAACTTCCCCGCCGCAGCCGAGCCGGCGGCCGAACTGGGCTGCCGTTTCAAACAGCAAGACGGCCACGCCCTGATTACCCACGTGCTCAACGGCAGCGCCGCCGAGCGCAGCGGACTGATGCCGCAGGACAAAATCATCGCCGTTGACGGCTACGTCTGCCGCGATTTCGACCACCAGGCCGCCGATATAGCCGGTAAGCGCCACCGCCTGCACTTTTTCCGCCACGGCGTGCTGCGCGAAACCGACATCGTCCCCCAAGCCGCCGCCGCGCAAACCGCCTACCTGAAAATCAGCGACCGCGCCGCTCTCGAAAGCTGGCTCGCCGCCCAAGCAGCCTGAAACCGCAGCATTTAATACCGCAGCGGCAAAGGCAGCCTGAAAACCCCGTCCACCCGCCACCCGCCCCACGGCAAAGCAGCCTGAAAACCTTTCAGGCTGCCTTTTGCACCGAAAGAAACGCATGAAACCCCTGCTCCGCCTGCTGCTGCCGCTCGCCCTGCTCGCCGCCCTTGCCGGCTGCGAAGGCGCGCTGAGCCAAGATTTGTCCGACGACGCCTCGGCAGCCGCAGCCGCAACCGCCGTCGAAGCGCAATCCGCAGAGCGGCCGCTGCCCCAGCTGCCGGCCGCGCAAAGCGGCAACCTGCTGCTTGATGCCGCCGCCCTTGCCGACGCCCAGCAGCGGCTGTCCGAACAGCTTGGCCGGCCGGCCGAACAAATCCTGATAACCGGCAGCATCGACTTTTACGACGGCGACGAGCCGCGTATCGAAATCGACCTGGTCGCGCCCGACGACGCTCTGCGCAGCGAACACTACATCTACCGCAGCGGCCTGTGGCAGCGCAGCGAAACCGACATCTTGCCGCCCGAGCGCAAAAAGCCGCTGCCCGCCGAAGCGCTGTCGTCCGTGCGCTTTGACCAAGCCGCCGAGCTGGCGCAGGCATGGGCAGCCAAAGCCGCCGGCGTGCATGCCGTTGTCCGCGAGCCCTATTATCTGTCGCTGATGCCGCTGGCCGACGGCAGCCGCTTCTGGCACAGCGCCACCATCGAAACCCGCCGCGGCCAGTATTACCTGAGCTTCCGCCGCGACGGCAGCGTATGGGAATTCAAAAAACTGTAAACCCGCGCCGTTTCAGGCAGCCTGAAAGCCGCCGTCTGTCTTTTCAGGCTGCCTGAAACCCTTTTCAAGAAAGCCCGAGCATGACCTTCCCTTCCCGCCGCCCCGCCATCGGCCTGTTCGGCGGCAGCTTCGACCCCGTCCACAACGGCCATCTGCACATCGCCCGCGCCTTTGCCGACGAGCTGGCGCTCGACACCGTCATCTTCCTGCCCGCCGGCGACCCCTACCACAAAGGCGGCAGCCGCACCGACGCCCGCCACCGGCTGGCGATGGCGCAACTGGCGGCGCAGGCCGACCCGCGCTTTGCCGTCAGCGACTGCGACATCGTCCGCCGCGGCGCCACCTACAGCAGCGACACCGCCGCCATCTTCCGCCAAAACTTCCCCGCCGCCGATCTGTGGTGGCTGCTCGGCGCCGACAGCCTGAACACCCTGCACACCTGGAAAAACTGGCGTCAGTTTGCCGACACCGTCAATATCGCTGTCGCCCGTCGTGCAGACGGCGGCACCGCACCCGACGCCGAACGCGCCGCCTGGCAGCGGCAGGCCGAAGCCGCAGGCAGCCTGAAAACCCTGTCCGCGCCGCTGCATCCGGCCAGTTCCACCGACATCCGCCGCGCCCTTGCCGGCGGCGGCGATGCCGGCGCGCTGCTGCCGCCAGAAGTGGCCGCCTATATCCGCCGCCACCGCCTTTACCATGCAGCCTGAACGCCGCCGCGCCGCGATGGCGTATAATCGCCCGTTTCCCAAACCATCCGATTTTCATCTATGAACGAACAAGATTCCGCCCGCCTGGCGCAGATGGTCGAAACCGCCGTCAATGCGCTCGAAGACATCAAAGCCAAAGACATCGTCGTTATCGACACCTCCGAAAAAACCTCGCTGTTTGCCCGCATGATCATCGCCAGCGGCGACAGCAACCGCCAAGTGCGCGCGCTGGCCAACAACGTTTCCGTGTCGCTCAAAGAAGCCGGCTTCCTGCTGATCGGCAGCGAAGGCCAGGACAGCGGCGAATGGGCGCTGGTCGATGCCGACGACCTGCTGGTACACGTTATGCTGCCGGCCGTGCGCGATTTTTACGATATCGAAGCGCTGTGGGGCGGCCAAAAACCCGCCTTCGACGGCGCCAAACCCTGGCATTCGGCCGATTAAGGCGTTTTTGCCCTTTCAGGCAGCCTGCGTAGCGTAGCGCAGTTGCGAAGCTAAAACCGCCGTCCGCCCCGTTTTCCCCTTGCCGCCATGGATCTCACCGCCCGCCTGACCCACGCCAGCGAACTCACCGACCGTCTGCAGTTCGACGCCGCCGAGTCGCTGCTGCGCCGGCTCGGCCGCCAAACCGAAGCACAGTTCGGCAGCCGCTCGGCCGAATACGCGCTGTGCCTGCGCGGCCAGGGCGAATGGCATCAGGCGGTGGGCGATCTGGCCGCCGCCGGCAGCCTGCTCAAACAAGCCAGGCTGATTTGTCTCGGCACCGTCGGCGCCGATGATCTGGCCAGCGCCCGCACCGGCGGCAGTCTCGCCCGCTTTCTCGACTGCTACGGCCGCCACCGCGAAGCCCGCGAAATGCTGGAAAACGCGCTGGCAACCTACCGCCGCGCCCTCGGTCCCAAACACCCCGACACCCTGCGCCTGACCGCCGATCTCGGCCGCGCCTGCCGCCACGACGGCGACATCCCGCAGGCGCTCGCCCATCTCGAAAGCGCCGCCGCCGCCTACGAAAAACTGTTCGGCATGGAGCACCGCCACACCGCGCAAACCTACACCGACGCCGCCGCCTGCTACCGCGTCCAAGGCTGGCACAAACAAGCGCTGTCGGTGCTCGCGCAAACCCGCGCCATCCAAAGCCGCTGCTCTGGTGAGCGCCACCCGCGCACCATCACCGCGCTAATCGAAACCGCCGCCGTTTACGACGCGATGAAAGACCACCGCCAAGCCAAGCCGCTCTATATCCGCGCCGCCGCCGACTGCCGCGCCGTTCTCGGCAGCCGCCACCCGCTCTACGCCCACATTCTCAACTACCAGGCGCAGCACTACTGCCGCCAGCACCGCTTCGGCGCCGCCGCCAAACTGATGCAGCAGGTGCTGCCGCTGTATCTCGAACACTTCGGCAAACAACACCCCTACACCCAAGAAGCCTCGCGCAATTTCGAACTCTTCGCCCTCTTCGGCGAACGCGGCGGCGGCCAGCGGCACTGAGCCGCCAACCGGCAAAGCAGCGCCAAGCAGCCTGAAACCAAGGCAGCCTGAAAACCGCCAACGGTTTTTTCAGGCTGCTTTTTATTGCTACCGTTCGGCTTTCAGGCTGCCCGTTTCGCGGGCAGCACGTAGGTCGGATTCTCGAATCCGACAACCAGCCGTAAGGGCGGCATTTATGCGGGAACGGAAAATGTCGGATACGGGTATCCGACCTACAACGGCAAAGCAGCCTGAAAAACCTCCAACACGGGTTTTCAGGCTGCTTTGTGTGAAGTGCGCCAGACTCAGAAGCTGTAGTTCACGCGCAGGGTGTAGTTGCGCGGGGCGGCGGGCATGGCGTCGGAGCGCCAGTATTTGCGGTCGAACAGGTTGCCGACGGCAAAGGTGGTATTGAGCTGCTTCCAGTTCCAGCCGACCATGGCATCGACGCGGGCAAAGCCGGGCAGGTGGTCGGCGGCGCCGGCGCGGGTGTAGCCGTAGCGCTTGCCGCTGCCGGTGATGCCGACTTCGCCGTAAAGCTTGGCGGTGGGTGTGTAGCGGAAGAACAGGTTGCCGGTTACGCTGCTGGTGCCGCTCAGGTGCTGGCCGACATTATTCGGCGTGGCGTCGTCTTTCACCACTTTGGCCTGCATCACGCCGAAGGAGCCGCGCAGATAGAGTTTTTGCGGCACGATTTGGCCGATGGCCGAGAGTTCGGCGCCGCGCGAGCGGTGTTTGCCGCTGACTTCCCAATGGAAGGGATCGTTTTGCGGGTCGGGGCGGTAACGGATGTTGTAGCGCTCGATTTGGTACAGCGACAGCGTGGTGTCGAGCTTGCCGCCCAGCCACGAGCTTTTGATGCCGGTTTCATACTGCTTGGCGTATTCGGGCGAAGTGTTGGAATTGGCGGCGGCGTTCACCGCGTTGATGCTCATGTAGCTGCGGCCGCCGTAGGGCGAGAAGCCTTTGTTGTAGCCGGCGTAAACGGTGTGCGCGGGCGTGATGTCCCATACGGCGCCGAAGTTGGGGCTGAAGGAATGGCCGCTGTAGCTCTGGCTGGTGTTTCTCAGCTTGTTTTCGGAGCGGAAGGTGTATTTATCGTAACGGCCGCCGGCAACGAATTTGAGCTGCGGGGTTAGCGAGAAGATGTTTTGCACAAACAGGCCGTAGGAATCGGCTTTATGCTGGTTTTGGGTCAGTATCGGCTGCAGGCGGCCGGACGAAGGCCAGGTATCGCGGTTATAGGGATCGATCGGCACGGTAAAGCTGCCGCGGTAGCCCAAAGTCGGGTTGCGGTTTTCGCGGCTGGCGTCGAAACCGACGGTCAGGTGGTTGTCGAAACGGCCGATTTGGTAGTCGCCGTTGAGCGTGAAGCTGCTGGATAAGGTTTTGTTGTCGGTCTGCTGCCAGGCGTAGTTGCGCACAATCTGGCTGCCGTTGATGCGGCCGGCGTAGAAATGGTCGAAATCCTGCGCGGCGCGGCGGTGGGCTAGCTGCCATTGCAGGTTCCAGCGCTCGTTAAAGGCGTATTCCAGATTGGAGCGCCACACTTGCAGTTTGTCTTCGACAAAATCATTGGGGTGGGCAAAACCGGTGCGGTAGGAAAGATTGAAATGGTCGTAAACGTTTTTGCCCGGGCCGCGGTCGGGCGTGCGTTTGACTTTGTCGTAGGTGTACTGCCCCGTCCATTTCAGGCTGCCGAAACGCAGGGTAATGCTGGGCGAAACCATCGCGTTTTTGCTGTCGATGCCCGAGCGGAAAGAATTGGCGCGGCCGACTTCGCCGCTCAAACGCAGGGCGACGTGCGGGTTGAGCACTTCGTTCACGTCCACGTTCAGGCTGCGGTTTTCCCAGCTGCCCAGGCTGACGCCGACGTTGCGGCTTTGTTTGAAGTTGGCGTATTTGCTGACCATATTGATGACGCCGCCGCCGTTGGTGCGGCCGTAGAGCACCGACGAGGGGCCTTTGAGAATTTCCACGCGCTCGATATTGGCGGTGCTGCGGCGCACCTGGCCGCTTTCGCGCACGCCGTCGCGGTAGATGTCGTTGGCATCGGCGTTGAAACCGCGCAGCATTATGCTCTCGCCACGCATATCGTAGGCAGCGTCGATGCCGGCGTTGCCTTCCAGAATCGAGCTCAAATCGTTGGTGCCGTAATTTTTGTTTTTCTGGATGTTGAGGGTATCGACGGTTTGCGGGATTTCTTTGGTACGCAAACCGTTGCGGGTAACGGCGGCTTCGCCGTAGTCGATATAGCCTTTGAGAATGCTGGTTTCAGGCTGGCCGACCACGGTTACCGTGGGCAGCGTGGCGGCATAACCGCCCTGCTCATCGGCATCGTCGGCATGGGCAGACAAAGGAAACGCCGCCAGCAGCATCAGGCTCAGCGGCGACAGTAAACGGGTGGGTGCGGGCATAAATACTCCGGAAATCAGGTTAAAAAGAAGCAATCAAAAATAGTTTTTGTTGTGATTCGTATTTTAACGTAAATTTTCCAAGCAGGCAGCCTGAAAGCCGCAAACAGGGTTTTCAGGCTGCTTTTTTGGTTACGCAGCAGCACGTAGGTCGGATTCTTGAATCCGACGACCGGCCGCAAGGATGGCACTTATGCGGGAACGGAAAATGTCGGATACGAGTATCCGACCTACAACGGCAAAGCAGCCTGAAAACCGCGAACACGGGTTTTCAGGCTGCTTGGCATTCGGGTGCGGCGTTTATAGCAAACGCTCGATCGGCAGCAGCGACAGGAAATTGTTGAGCAGCCGTTTCCAAGTGCCGGCTTCGGGCTCGCGGTTGGAGGTTTCGCCGGTTTGCGGGTCGCGCCAGCGCAGCTTGCCGCTGCTGTCCAGGCTGACGCGGTAGGCTTCGGCGGCGGTTACCCGCTCGAGGTGCGCCTGCATTTGTGCGGCCAGCGGCGGGTGGTAGATCATCAGTCCCATTTCGGTGTTGAGGCGGGCGGAGCGCGGATCGAGGTTGAAGGAGCCGACAAACACGCGCTCGCGGTCGAAGATAAAGGTTTTGGCGTGCAGGCTGGTGGAGGAGCCGGTCAGGCCTTTGTCTTTACCGCGCGCGGCCACGGCCTGGCCGGGTTTGAATTCGTAGAGGGTAACGCCGGATTCCAGCAGGCGGCGGCGGTAGCGGGCGTAGCCGGAATGGACGGCGGCAACGTCGGTGGCGCGCAGCGAGTTGGTGAACACGGTAACGGCGACGCCGCGCCGCGCAAGGCTGTCAAACAGTTTCAGCCCGCTGCGGCCGGGCACGAAGTAGGCGCTGACCAGATACATTTCGCGCTCGGGCGTCTGCATCGCCTGCTCGATTTCGTCGGCGATATTGATGCGGATGCGGCGATCGAGGGCTTTGTCGGGGTCGTCGCTCACCAAACGGGTGTCGGCGCGGATGTAGTCCACCCGCCCGGCATCGACGGCCTGGCGCAGCGGGCTGTCGGCCAGCGTCTGCAAAAAGGCGCGCTGGGCGGTATCGGGGGCGGCGGCAATGGTTTCAGGCTGCGCGTTGGCGACGATGCGCTCGAAGGGATAGGCCGAATCGCTGTGCCAGTAGCGGTCGAAATCCTGCGAGATTTCGCGCACCACCGGCCCGGCCAGCAGCACGTCGGTATCGGCAAAGGCGGTGTCGGGGTGGCTACCGAAGTAGGAATCGCCGACGTTGCGCCCGCCGATGACCGCCATCTGGTTGTCGGCGGTAAGCGATTTGTTGTGCATGCGCCGGTTTAGGCGCGGGAAATCGGTGAGATAGCCGAGAAAGCGCCATTTGCGGTGGAGAAAGGGGTTGAACAGGCGCACGCTGATATTGGGATGGCGGTTGACAGCGGCCAGATAGCCGTCCATGCCGCGTGTGTTGTTGTCGTCCAAAAGCAGGCGCACGCGCACGCCGCGGTCGGCCGCGGCCAGCACTTTCTGCATCAGCAGGCGGCCGGTAAGGTCTTTGCGCCAGATGTAGTAGCGGATGTCGAGCGACACTTGGGCGTGGTCGATCAGCTCGGCGCGAGCCACAAAGGCATCTTGGGCGTCGTCGATCACATACAGCAGGGTCGGCAGGCGGCCGTCGCCGGCGGGGGGCGATGGCTGCTCGGCGCTTTTCAGGCTGCCTGCGCCGTTTGCGCCTTTAACGGCGGCGGTGGGATTTTCAGGCTGCCTGTTGTCTGCATCACCCGCTGCCGCTGCGGTTTCGCTGCTTGTGGGAACGGCTGCCGGCGTATCGCTGGCGTGTTCAGGCTGCCCTGCCCCATCGGTTTTCAGGCTGCCTGAAACCGCTGCCGATGCCGTTTCGCCGTTTTCAGGCTGCTTGGGCGCGGCGGAGATTTCCGGCGGCGGGGTGCCGTTATCCAGCGGCGGCAACCGCAGCGCGGCGGTCAGCAGCGGCGAAGAAGCGGTATCGATAAAGCTGCTCTGCTCGCGCCCGTCCTGCGAGGGCAGCGACAGGCAGCCTGAAAGCAGCGCCGCCGCCAGAAATACAGGCAGCCTGAAAGGGCGCAAAGTGCTTCCCGACGGGAAAAAACACCTTGCGGCGGCTTTCAGGCTGCCTGCGGCGGCCGGTTTATTTGGCCAGTTCGGCATCGACTTCACGGTACAGCGCGGCAAAATCGGGGATGCCGACATAGGTTTTCAGCACCTTGCCCTGCTTATCAACCAAAACGCTGGTGGGGTAAAGCTCGGTGTTCAGATAGCTGCGGCTAACGCTGCGTTCGGCATCGAAGGCGACGCGAAAGGGCAGGCGGCGCTGTTCGCTGTAGGCGCGCACCTGTTCGAGACCGTTTTCCGGGCTGACGGGCACGGATATGGCGAGAATCTGGAAGTCGCGGCCGCGGTAGTCGCCGTCCATTTTCACCAGCTTGGGCATTTCGCTGACGCAGCCGGGGCAGGTGGGAAACCAGAAATTGACTAGGGTTACGCGGTTTTGGAAGTCTTGTTCGGACAGCGCCTGACCGTTGAGATCGGTCAGGCTGAAAGCAGGGGCGGCGGGCTTGTCTTGCGACAGCGCAAAGGCAATCAGGCCGCCGACCAGGATGATGGCGAACAGGGGCAGGATGATTTTTTTCATTGTTTTAAGACGGGGTTTGTGTGCGGATGTGCTGCAGGGCGGCCAGCAGCGTGTCAGGCAGCCTGAACGCGCGGGCATCGCGGGTGGGAATCAGGGTTACGGCGGCTTCGGCAGCGGTTTTGCCGCTTCCGGCAACGGTAACGGTTTGGGCGACCAGCAGGCGGCGCGACTGGACTTCAAGCAGGCGGCTGGCAATCAGCAGTTCGTCGTCGAGCACGGCGGCGTGGCGGTAGCGGATGTCGATATGGGCGACAACCAGGCGGGCGCCGCCTAATTCGTCGAGCACGCCGGCGCGGCGGAAATACGTCCAGCGCGCCTGCTCGAGAAATTCGAGATAGCGCGCGTTATTGACGTGGCCGTAGCCGTCCAGATGGCAGTTGTGGACGAGAATGCGGTGGGCTTCGCTCATGGTTTCAGGCTGCCTGCGCCGTCAGTTGAGCAGGGTAATCGGGCGGAAGCTCTCGCGCACCAGCGCATCTTCGCTCAAATCGGTGATGACGCTGGAGAGCTCGATGTCGAACCATTCGTGGAAAATATCCGGATGCAGCTCGGGCCAGGTGCTTTCGTCTTCGCACCAGTCGGCCAGCTCGGCGGCGAATACGGTTTCGAGATGGCTTTGGATCTGGTCCCACACTTCGTCGGCGTTTTCGCAGGGGGCGACGAGATAGGAATTGGCATCGGCCTGCAAATCTTCGAGGGTCAGCCCTTCGGTTTTGCCGCCGGGCAGGCTCTCCAGCCACGCCCAGAAGGGTTCGAGCGGAATCAGCAGAAAAACGCTGCGGTTGACTTCGTACATGGATTTTCCTTATCGCGGTGGACTTGGGGGCGGCGCACAATGCGGCGGCGGGGTTTTAGCTACGCAGGCTGCTTACCGGCTATTCGGCGGCGGGCGCGGATGCGCTGCTTTCAGCGGCACCGCCAGCGTTTTCAGGCTGCCTGCTGTCGGCGTTGGCAGGCGTGCTTGCGGTTTCGTCGGCGGAATGGGCAGCGTTTTCAGGCTGCTTGGCGCTGCCGTTGCTGTTATCGGTGCCGTTTTCGAGTTCGGGGTCGGTCAAATCATCGCCGGCACCGGCATCGGGGCTGGCGGACAAGGCGGGATCGGACAGCTCGCCGTCGGCGGCGGCCGGGTCGGTATTGCCGGTTTGCTTGGCGCGCAGGGCAAGATAAACGTCGCGGGTGTAGGCGTATTTGTCGAGCGCAACCTGGTCAAGCGTGTCGGTCAGATCCAGCAGCTGCTCGCGCTGGCTGACGACGTTCAGGCCGGCAGCGCCATAGCGGATGCCGGCGGCGGGAATCAGCAGGCGCTCGGGCGAGTAGGCGATGGCGATGGCACCGCCGACGCTGTCGCGCACGGTGGACGGCCCCAGCAGCGGCACGACGAAATAATTGCTGCGCTTCCAGCCCCAGCTGGCGAAAGTGTCGCCAAGGGTGTTTTTGTTGTTGGGCATGCCGGCGGCGTCGGCGATATTGATCAGGCCGCCAAGGCCGAAGGTGGAATTGACGGCCACGCGCATAAAGTCGTAGCCGGCTTTGCGCACGTTGCCGCGCAAAAGATTGCTGCCGATGCTGCCGATGTCGCGCAGGTTGTTGAAAAAGTTGCTGACGGCGCTGCGCGCGGGCTTGGGGGTAACGGCGCGGTAGGCGCGGGCGGCAGGGCTTAAGACGTAGCGGTCGGCCTTGTCGTTGAACTTGAATACCGCGCGGTTGTATTTCTCATACGGGTCCTGCGGGTGATCGGCAAGGGCGCTCAGGCTGAAACACAATGCCAGCGTGCAAAGGGCGGCGTGGGCGGCTTTCATTCGGCGATCCAGTCTTCGATGTCGTAAAGGGCAGCCAGCTCGCGGGCGGCGGCGGGCAGCGCCAGATGTTTCAGGCTGCCTGCGCCGCGGATGCGGCGGGCGGCGAGCAGCAGCGACAGGCTGGCGGAATCGACGGCGGCCACGCCGCTCCAGTCGATGCTGCGGGTTTCAGGCTGCCGGCACTGCTCTTGGAAGCGGCGGTAGTTTTTGCCGTTCAGGCTGCGGACGGTGATGTCGCCGCGCAGATGCAGGCAGCCGCTGCGCACTTCGCTGTCCATTATTTGCCGCCGTTTTTCGCTTTCAGATCGGCAATCAGGCCTTCGACGCCTTTTTCTTTGAGTACCGGCTCAAACTGTTTTTTCTGGCCGCGTACCAAGTCGAACACGCCTTCAAAGCTGACGTTGAACACGCGGTAGACTTTGCCGTCCTGATAGGTGCTGAAAACGGCCTGCACCGGCTGCTGGCCGGGCGCCTGAATCACGGCGTGCACTTCGACAATCTGTTTGTTGCCCAACAGCTTGCCGCCGTTTTTGACTACCGGATTGCCTTTGATATCGACTTTGGCGTTTTTGTACATCAGCATCTGGCGCGAATAGGTGCGGATCAGCATGGCGCGGTGTTCTTTCACCAATTCCTGCTTCTGCGCTTCGCTGGCCTGGTTCCACGGCGCGCCGACGGCCACGCGGGTCATCAGGTCGAAATCGAAATAGGGAACCGCGTAGTTTTCGGCTTCGCGGCGCACGGCGGCATCGTTTTTGCCGTTGGCTTTTTTCAGGATGGCGAGCACTTGGTTGGAATTGTCGCGAACCTGGTTGACGGCCTGCTGCGGGTTGGCGAAGGCCAGGCCGATGCTCATGGCGCCGATGGCCAGCGCGGTGGCGATTGCAGATTTTTTCATAAGGTTTCCTTTCCTTGCCCCGTGTTATTCGGAAGCCGCCGGGGCGGAAGCGGCGGAGTCGGTTTTCTCTTCTTTGTTGATAAAGTTGCCGATAAACTGGTTGATCAGGTTTTCCAGCACCACGGCAGAGGTGGTCAGGGCGATAGTGTCGCCGTTTTCCAGCTTCTCTTCTTCGCCGCCCTGGCTCAAGCCGATGTATTGCTCGCCCAGCAGGCCGGAAGTGAGGATTTGGGCGCTGGCATCGCTGCTGTAGCGGTATTGGCTGTCGATTTCTAGGCTGACTTTGGCCTGGAAGTTCTGCGGGTCGAGTTCGATACGGCTCACCCTGCCCACCAGCACGCCGGCGGTGCGCACCGGCGCCTGCACTTTCAGGCTGCCGATGTCGGCGAACTCGGCATAAACCGTATAGCTGGGACGGCTGCCTGAAAAGCCGCTGCCGCCGCCGGCGACGCGGAAAGCGAGCGCCGCCAGCGCGGCAAAACCCAATAGGACAAACAGTCCGACCCAAATTTCCAAAACGCTTTTTTTCATCGGCTTATCCGGCAAACATAAATGCGGTTAATACAAAATCCAAAGCCAGCACGCACAGGGCGGAGGCGACGACGGTGCGGGTGCTTGCCCGCAGGATGCCTTCGGCGGTAGGCACGCAGTGAAAACCCTGGTAAACGGCAATCAGCGTAACTGCGACGCCGAACACCGCCGATTTGGTCAGGCCGTTGAGCACATCATAGCCCAAAGCGATGTTGTTCTGCATCTGCGACCAAAACACGCCGCTGTCCAGCCCCAGCCATTCGACGCCGATCAGATAGGCGCCGGCGATGCCGGCAACATTAAACACCGACGCCAGCAGCGGCATCGACAGCACGCCCGCCCAAAAGCGCGGCACCACCACCCGCGACACCGGATCGACGGCCATCATGCCCATCGCTTCGAGCTGCTCGGTGGTTTTCATCAGGCCGATTTCGCTGGTCATCGCACCGCCGGCGCTGCTGGCAAACAAAATCGCCGCCAGCACCGGCCCCAGTTCGCGCAGCAGCGAGGCGGCCACCATATAGCCCAAAATGTCGGCCGATTTGAATTTCGCCAGCTGGGTATAGCCCTGCAGCCCCAGTACCATGCCGACAAACAGGCCGGACACCGCCACAATCAGCACCGACAGCACGCCGGCAAAATACATCTGGCGCACGGTCAGCCGCAGCCGCGCCAGCTGCGCGGGCGAGCGCGCCAAGATACGCAGCAGAAATAGGCTGACTGCGCCGAGCGAGCGGATAAAACCCAGGGTGTTCGCCCCGAGGATGCGGATCAGTTCCATAGTTTAAGGTGCACAAACGTTCAAATGCGGGTTTGGGTTTTCAGGCTGCCTGATTAACGCTTTCAGGCAGCCTGAAAGCATCCGGTGGCGGTTTCAGGCTGCCCTGCCTTTGCGCGGCGAGAGCAAATCCTGGCGCAAATCCTGCTGCGCCGGATAACGGAAAGCCACCGGCCCGTTGGGCAGGCCGCCGACAAACTGGCGCACCCACGGCGAATCGAGTTCGCGCATTTCGTCGGGCGTGCCGGAAAACACGATTTCGCCGTGGGCTAGGAAAATCACCTGATCGACAATCTGCAGCGATTTTTCGATGTCGTGGGTAACCATCACGCTGGTGGAGCGCAGCGAACGGTTGACACGGCTGATCAGATGGGCGATGACACCCAGTGAAATCGGATCAAGGCCGGTAAAGGGTTCGTCGTACAGCACCAGTTCGGGATCGAGTGCGATGGTTCGCGCCAGCGCCACCCGCCGCGCCATGCCGCCGGAGAGCTCGGCGGGCATCAGATTTTCGACGCCGTACAGCCCGACGGCGTTCAGTTTGAGCAGCACCAGATCGCGCACCGCTTCTTCGGGCAGCGCGGTCAGCTCGCGCATTGGGAAAGCGATATTTTCGTACACCGACAAATCAGTAAACAGCGCGCCGTGCTGAAACAGCACACCCATGCGCCGGCGGTGTTCGTCGAGCTCGCGGCGGCTGAAAGACGCCAAATCGCGTCCCTGCACCAAAACCTGGCCGGTAGTGGGCTGCAGCTGGCCGGTAATCAGGCGCATCAGCGTGGTTTTGCCGCTGCCCGAGCCGCCCATCACGGCGGCGAAACGCCCTTCGCCGATGCTGAAGCTTACCTGCTTGAGCACCGGTCGTTCGTCGTAGGCGAAGGCGACTTCGCGAAACTCAATAAACGGCACGGCCATGCGCGTATCCCGATGTGAAAGCGGCGTATGTTATGCGTAAGCGTCTGACAAAGCAAGACGGCAACCCGGGCTGCCGTCCTGTTTTGCTGCGCGGAAAAACTTTCAGGCTGCCTGAAAGCCGGCGGAGGCGATATAGGCGTAGGCCGAATGGTTGTGGATGGATTCGAAGTTTTCGCTCTCGACCATAAACTCGCTGATGCGCGGGTCGGCAGCCAGCGCCGCAGCGGCGTCGCGCACGATGTCTTCGACGAATTTCGGGTTTTCGTAGGCGCGTTCGGTAACGAATTTTTCGTCGGGGCGTTTGAGCAGGCCGTAGAGCTGGCAGGAGGCCTGGTTTTCGATGATGTCGATGATGTCTTCCGGCGGCATGCTCTCGGCGCAATCAAGGGTAACGGTAACGTGCGAGCGCTGGTTGTGGGCGCCGTACTCGGAGATTTCTTTCGAGCAGGGGCACAGGCTGGTAACCGGAATCAGGATTTTCAGCCGGCTGCGGTAGCGGCCGCCGTCAAGGTCGCCGCTCAAAACGATGTCGTAATCGAGCAGCGAGCGGATGCCGGACACCGGCGCGGCTTTGGTGCGGAAAAACGGAAAAGCGGCGCTGATGCTGCCGGCGTCGGCACCGAGCCGCGCGAGCATTTTTTCCAGCAGAACCCGCATGCTGCCGGCATCGAAGGCTTCGCTTTGCGCTTCCATCAGTTCGACAAAGCGCGACATATGCGTGCCTTTTTGTTCGGCCGGCAGGAACACGGTCATCGTCATCCGTGCCACCGTGGCCTGTTCGCCTTCGCGGTGGCGCACGCGGATCGGGAAGCGCAGGTCTTTGATGCCGACGCGGTTGATGGGGAGATTGCGCAGGTCTTTGCTGCTTTGCACGTCTGCGATGGCACTCATGCGGGGGAAGTCCTTCAAATCGGGTGTGTGTGGTGTGTGGTTTCAGGCAGCCTGAAAGCCGCGCTGCCGCCCCTTTCGCTGCGGGGCGGGCAAGTATATCATTTGGCCTGTTGTTTGACATACGCCCAAAATTGATTCTGGCTATCCGCCCCATCCGCGTTTCAGGCAGCCTGAAACGCCCGACCATACAAACAAGGAGCCTGTTGTGAAGTTTGCCACCGAAGCCATCCACGCCGCCTACAATCCCGACGAACACAACCGCGCCATCATGCCGCCGCTGTACCAGAACAGCATGTTCGCCATGCACGCCATCGGTGAAAACATCCCCCACCGCTATTCGCGCCTGTCCAACCCCACCCGCCAGGTACTCGAAGACACTGTAGCCGCGCTCGAACACGGCAGCCGCGGTCTGGCCTTTGCCAGCGGCATGGCCGCCGCCGACTGCGTGTTCCGCACCGTGCTGCGCCCGGGCGATACCGTGCTGGCGGTGTCCGACATCTACGGCGGCGTCCACGACCTGCTCACCCAGGTTTACGCGCCTTGGGGCGTGAACGTAGTGTTCGCCGATCTGACGCAGCCTGAAAACCTGGATGCCGCGCTGGCGGCGCAGCCGGTGAAACTGGTGTGGCTGGAAACTCCGTCCAACCCGCTGCTGCGGCTGGTCGATATCCCGCTGCTGGCGCAAAAGGCCAAAGCCGCCGGCGCGCTGGTCGGCTGCGACAACACCTTTGCCACGCCCTATCTGCAAAACCCGCTGGATATGGGCTGCGACATCGTTCTGCATTCGGCCACCAAATACCTGTGCGGCCATTCCGACGTGCTGATGGGCGTGCTGGCACTCAAAGACGAAGCGCTGGCCAAAGCCATGCACAATATGATGGTCAACACCGGCGGCGTGGCCGGCCCGATGGACTGCTGGCTGGTGCTGCGCGGCATCAAAACGCTGGCGGTGCGGATGCAGGCGCACCAAAGCAACGCGCTGGAAACCGCCCGCCGCCTGCAACACCACCCCGCCGTGGCCGCCGTCTATTACCCCGGCTTGGAAAGCCACGAGCATCACGATTTGGCCAAACGCCAGATGCGCGGCTTTGGCGGCGTGGTTTCCCTGCGCCTGAAAAACGACAGCCGCGAAGCCGCCGACCGCGTGGTGCGCACCTTTAAGTTGGTGCAAATGGCCTCCAGCCTCGGCGGCGTCGAAACGCTGGTGAACCACTGCTACAGCCAGTCGCACAGCGGCATGCCGCCGGCGTTCAAAGAAGCCCACGGCATCACCCCCGGCCTGCTGCGCCTGTCGGTGGGCATCGAAGACATCGAAGACATCTGGCAGGACGTCGATCAGGCATTAAAGGCAGCCTGAAAAACGGATGCCGTTTGACGGGCGCAAAAGCAGCCTGAAAACCGTATCGGCGGTTTTCAGGCTGCTTTTGCGCGGAACAAAGGCGGTCTGTGGATTGTTATTTTTTGATGCGCTGGCATGTCATGCCCATCAGCGGGGGATTGGCGGCGTTGGTAAGCGTAAACAAATCGGGGGTGAAGGTGAGTATGCGATAGGATTCGCTGCTTCTGTTTTGCAAGATGCGGGCGAGCTGTTTGTCTATCGCCGCTTCGGGCGAATCGGGCGCAGGGGACAACTCAGGCGCAGCGGGTCTGTGTTTGTGCAGCTTGGTGGTTTTTTGGTCATGGAAAGTGAGAATGTTGCCGCGCACGCTCCATTTGCCGTTTGCGGTTAGCTTGTATTGATAGTTGGTTTTGTCGTTGCTGCCGGGTTGGGACGAGCCTTTTTCGCCGGGCGCATCTATGCGGAAGGTAAGCGTTGCTTGGCTGGTGTAACGAGCGTTGGGCTTAAATTGTATGGTGCTGTCGTCTTGCACTTCATCGCCTATTTGGGTGCGGCATTGCCAGTTGCCGATAAAATCGCCGGCTTTGGGCGCAACGGTTGATTTGCCTTTGGGCGCGGCGAAGCCGGCGACGGGCAGCACGAGCAGAAGGGCGGAGAGTAGGATTTTAGACATAGCATTTCCTTGTTAATTTAGATGATGGGAGCGTTTGGCTGTTGTGGGCAAGGCAGCCTGAAAACGCATAAAAGGCGTGTTTTGCTGGGGGGATGCCAAAGTGCGTAAACCTATTTTCAGGCTGCCTTGCGATGGTTGAACACAAAGCAGCCTGAAAACGTTTGGCGGCGGGTTTCGTGTGTTTAGCCAGCCGCCAGCGCCGCGCGCAACTCGTCGAAACTGCATACGGCGGTGCCGAGTTTGGCGACCACCACGCCGGCGGCGGCATTGGCGGCGTGCATGGCGTCGGTCAGCGTGTAGCCGGCAGCCAGGCACAGCCCCATGGCGGCGATTACGGTATCGCCGGCGCCGGAAACGTCGTACACCTCTTGGGCGCGGGTGGGCTGGTGGTCGGTCTGGCCGGCGCGGTAAAGGCTCATGCCCTCTTCGCTGCGGGTCAGCAGCAACGCCTGCAAATCGAGCTGCTGGCGCAGGTTTTGCGCTTTGAAGCCCAGCTCTTCTTCATCTTGCCAGTTGCCGGTTACTTCCCGCAGCTCGGCGCGGTTGGGGGTAATCAGGGTGGCGCCGTGGTATTTGCGGTAGTCGCTGCCTTTGGGGTCGATCAGCACCGGCTTGCCGGCGGCACGGGCTTCGGCGAGCATCTGGGCGACTTCGGCCAGCACGCCTTTGCCGTAGTCGGAAAGAATCACCGCATCGTACTCGGGCAGCAGTTCGCGGTAGCGGCGCAGCACGTTTTTCAGGCTGCCTGCGCTGGGGCGCTGCTCGAAATCCAAACGGATCAGCTGCTGCTGGCGGGCAAGCACGCGCAGCTTCAGGGTGGTTTCAAAGCCGGGGCAGCGCTCGAGATGAGGCGCCACACCGTTGTCGCGCATCAGGCCTTCCAGCGTATCGGCGGCATCGTCTTCGCCGCAAACCGCCAGCAGCGCGGCCTGACCGCCGAGCGCGGCAATATTGCGGGCAACGTTGGCGGCGCCGCCGGCACGGTGTTCGGTTTTGGTGATTCTCGCCACCGGCACCGGCGCTTCGGGCGAAATGCGCGACACGTCGCCAAACCAGTAGCGGTCGAGCATCACGTCGCCCACCACCAGCACGCGGGCGGGGGAAAAATCTTGGCGCTCGGGAATGCGGTAAACCATACGCTTCTCCAATCACAAAGGCGCGGCAGGCAGGCGGCCGCACCGGTTTTCAGGCTGCCGCAAACGCAGCGGCACGGCGCTGTTTGCGGGCGCGGCATTTTAACCTGATTTGCCGGTCAAACGCCGCCGGCAGGCAGCCTGAAACGGCAAAAGCAGCCTGAATCAAAGTACCGTTTGCGCGAAACGTTTGTTGCAGCGGCATATTTTTTTGTGCGCCCCGCCCTTGAATTCGTCTGCTGCCGCCTTAATTTACCCGTCCGTTGCAGACTTCGGTCTGTATTGCTTTTTTGTCCAACCCTGATTATCCGGAGTAAAACATGACTATCCGCCCCCTGCACGACCGTGTGGTTGTGAAACGCTTGGAAGCTGAAGAGAAAACCGCATCTGGCATCATCCTGCCGGGCTCTGCCGCCGAAAAACCCGATATCGGCGAAGTAATCGCCGTGGGTGCCGGCAAAGTGGGCAAAGACGGCCAGCGCCGCGCTTTGGATGTGAAAGTCGGCGACAAAGTGCTGTTCGGCAAATACAGCGGCCAAACCGTTAAAGCCGACGGCCAGGAATTGCTGGTGATGCGCGAAGAAGACATCTTCGGCATTGTCGAATAAATCCGCAGGCAGCATCTTTAATATGTACCCGGGACTGCCGTTTCAGGCAGCCTGAAAATTAAAAAACCCTTTGGAGTAAATTGATTATGGCAGCAAAAGACGTTCAATTCGGCGCCGACGTGCGTCAGAAAATGGTAAACGGCGTAAACGTACTGGCCAACGCCGTGCGCGTAACCCTCGGCCCCAAAGGCCGCAACGTGGTGCTTGACCGCTCCTTCGGCGGCCCGCACATCACCAAAG
>ERZ773077.192-NODE-192-length-45927-cov-30.751657_pt1 | contig 45927 bp, 30 predicted proteins | sample MGYA00580612_ERZ773077 | MGnify/ENA primary metagenome ERZ773077 (study PRJEB29015, sample SAMEA2737971) | human oral metagenome | biome: human oral; feature: human-associated habitat; material: dental | place: China | collected 2021 ...
AGTAGCCCACGGCGAAGATGCTCTGCTGGTCAGGGGTGAAGAACTTATCGAACGTAGCCTGTCCTCCAGGGAGGAGCTCTAGTACCTCCTGTATCTGTTGATCGAAGTAGTAGCCGAGACCTCCGTGCTCCTTCTTAATCTTCGATAGGTGGAAGGCTGAGAGCTGGAGCAGGCGACCGAAGATAATCCCTGGGGTCGCTGAGGCGGTACGGAAGTAGCGATCGGTGATGTTCGCCTTGACTCCGGGGATAGCTTTCTCTTGGATACGTTCTAGGAGGGCAAAGAGTCGCCCGGCTAAGTAGGCTGGGTTGGAGTTTGACTTGTCTAGTGCCATAGTTAGCTGTGTTATATGAGGGTTCTTTCTGTGTTTGCGGTTGATGTAGGCCTTGAGTAGGGCTGCTCGGAGCTCCGTGACGGGATACTTGCTGGTGTGGTCATGATGGATGCGCTCGAGGCATGCCATCTGGAGGGCAGGAGGGTAGGGGAGTCCCTTGATGATGCTCTCGAGTAGCTCTTGCACTACCTGTCTTGGCCACTTAGTGCTATCTGTCGCTGTGTAGATAGCCTTCATGATCCTGTAGATCGGGCGAAGGGGAGGTATCTCTTCATCCAGAAGGCCATCGAAGCGGACGATATTCATATCATCGAGGTGCGCGAGGGTATTACCGACGATCTCGCTGACTGTACCCTCCATCCAGAGCTTGACACTGACACGCTTGGCGTTGGGGGCCAGTGCTAAGATGTAGAAGCGATCCGAGTGCTCCCGATCAATATATGCATTCTTACTACCCAGAGCTGACCGAAGAGCCTGGATCACCACCTTCGTTTCAGTCTCTGGGTCCTTCTTCTTTTTAGCTACTTTCTTCTTAGAGCTTGAAGTGGGTTCCTCCTCCTCATCGTCATCAAAGTCGCTATCGGAAGGGAGACCTGTGAAGGTAGCTTCCTGATAGTTCTTCTGCAGCTCATCGTCCTGTCGGGTATTCCAGAATACGAATGTAGTCTCTCCTATGCGGTAGTTCGTATTCTTATCCTTTGCGAGGAGCATATTGAGCCCTGAGATGATGGCATCGGATGCCGTCTGAGAGATCGGGGCATTGAGCCCCTGCTCCTTGCCATAGGAATCATAGCCCGAGGATTTTTGGAAGCTGATGAGGGTGGCATTGGCTTGAGCTCCGAAGAGACTGATCCCTCCGTGTAGTCTAGCGATAGAGCTCTTCTCGCCTGTGACTAAGCATCGTCCCTTGTCTTCTCCTTCCTTCTCAGAGTTCTCTGCCAAGTACGATTGAATATCCCCGTGCGATGAGATCAGCTTATTGGGGGTACTCTCTGTGCTCAGCAGGAATGAGATGTTTGCTCCGACCTTTTTCTTGATCTCCTGCAGGATGGCTTCAGGGATGATGTTCGAAAGGTCTTTTATCTCCTCTGCAAATAGATCTGAAGGCTCTCCCTCCTTTGTCTCTTCATACTTCTCGTAGAAGAGCTCTATAGCCTTGAAGCCTTTATTCTCAGGGAAGAGCTCTCGGATTTTGGAGAGCTCTTGCTTGAAGGCTTCATGTTGTTTGGGAGCCATGACCTGCTTCTCTTTGCTATCATCCGTGGGGATCCCCAGTACATAGCCTGAGTGATCCCAGAGGAGTTGCGCGATTGCATAGCTTTTGGATCCCTGGCGTCCTTTGGTCTTGGCTACGAGATACTCACGGCCTTGCTTATGCTCTTTGTCTCGAGTATCAATCACTCGTCTGAATGTACCGTCTTCATCAATAACAATGACGAAGGGGATGGCCTTCCATTCCATGCCTGAGGGGGCTACCTTCCCCAGCTCGGCCATAGCCTGGTAGTAGTCGTAGAGTGCTTTGAGTATCATCTGAGTATCTCCTTACTTGATTTATGGGGAACTTCGATCACGCCATTGACCATCTGGGCATGGAAGAAGAGGGGAGGAGGACACTGGAGATCCTTCTCGAAGTCCATATCGAAAAGCATGATCCCGAGGTCTCGAGATTCGTCGATGGGTACGTCCTGCTCCTGGCCTCGTGGAATGTATTCAAAAGAGCAGGCGAACTCACGACAACCGAGGTAGGGCTGTGTGAAGCACTGCCCCTTAGTGGCACGCTCTAGGAAGATCGCGTCATACTTCTCGGGGGTCTCCGCCTTAGGATCCTTACACTCCTCTTGCTGTTTCTTGGTACGCTTCTCTAGGGGGATGAACTCCATCTCGGCATAAATGCGGTAGGCTACATCTCGGAGGATGTAGGCTGTACGCTGCTGACGGTTCTCCTCGATGAAGAGGGGCTTTGTCGCCTTGGGACTCATCGTGGATCCTACCTCATTTCGGCGGATAGAGGTACGTAGGATGGGCTTGAGCACCTCTATCCTACGGATGTGCCATTGGATAGCTGGCTTCCAGAAGATGCACTGGAAGATATTGCGTGCTGCCGAGGGAGTGATGACATCGTAGCTGACACGCTCGACCTTGAGCTCGGGGCGTGTGAAGCAGGCAAAGTCACCACGGATCTCTAGGCAATAGAGCTTGGGTTTGGTCTTATCCATAGTTGTTGCTTGTATTTGTTGCTTGTTCGTTTAGCCGAAGAGAGGCTCATCGAGGAGGGGATTCGTAGTGCAGACGCCAAGAGCCTCATCGTAGCCTTGAGGTGCCAGCACGAGGATCGTCTGCTTCGTATCCCTATTGACCACGACCTCGGAGAGCAGGCGAGCTTCCTTGAGCTCTTCATATTTCCACTTAGAGATCGATACATGGTATTGCTGGAGCTCCCTCATCGTCCTACGATCAAGGTGTAGGGTCTGTCTCTGCAGCTCCTCCATGAGCTCCTTCCCTCTAGCGTAGGGGACGAAGAGATCATGATCCACATTGTCTATGAGCCTGAAGGCATCGGAGGCTTGCTCAAAGTCGAACCGCCAGCGCTTAGCCTCGTCCTCATCATAGAGGTTCTCGATGACATGCTTCGTGTCAAAGCTGCCTACAGAGGAGTAGTAGCGGCGGTAGTAGGCCTCGATAAGCTCCAGAGGGATGCTGGTGTAGGTCTCTGCCTCTGTGTTGTCTAGTAGGAAGCGAGTAGCGTGTTGCCCTTGGGCTATGGCTCCGACGGCTTTACTGCCGTCACTGAGAGAGAAGACGTAGACTTCCCCAGGGACTGGGCGCTTCCCCTCTCTATTGCAGCGCCCGCCTGCTTGGACGATCGAGTCAAGGCCACTCATAGCTCGGTAGACGATAGGGAGGTCTATATCTACGCCAGCCTCTATCAGCTGCGTACTGATGACGATCGTGGGGATGTCCTCCTTCAGACGCTGACGTATCTCTGCAATGTGCTCCTTCAGATGTGCCGAGCACATATTGCGAGACAGATGGATGACCTCCTGAGCCTCCTTCCCCGTCTCCAGCAGTGCACGATAGAGCTGTGCGGCATCTCGTCGGGAATTGACGACGCAGAGGGCGGAGGTGTGCTGGCCTAGCGCTTGGGCAAGCTCCTCGGTCGTGTAGGTCTTCTCCTCGAGGTGGTAGATGACTCGGTCGAAGACCTTGAAGAGCCCGGGATCTTCGGGGACGATCGGCTGGATAGCATCGCTGAGCTGATGGTAGTCATTGACCTTCTTGAAGGGACTACTATGATCCTTGTCGAAGGGTGGGAGGGTAGCCGAGCAGAAGAGGAGCTGCGTCCCGTAGATGTGCTTCAGATCATCGAGGAGGCGAAGCATCGGACTCAGAAACTCGGTAGGGAACATTTGTACCTCGTCGAAGACCACTACCGAGTTCGCTATGCTGTGCACCTTTCTATTCCGTGACACCTTGTGAGAGAAGAGGCTTTCGAAGAACTGGACGTTCGTCGTCACGATGATCGGAGCGTCCCAGTTCTCAGCTAATAGGCGGGTGCGCTCGTAGCGCTCTGCCTCTTGGGAGGCTTCTCCTCCTGCGAAGGAGATATCCGAGTGATGCTCCAGTACATGCTCCTCCCCGAAGATCTCTCTGAAGATCCCTGCCGTCTGGGTGATGATTGAGGTATAGGGGATGACGTAGATGATACGCTGCGCGTCGTGCTTGAGTGCCGTCTCCAGCGCCCACGCCATTGAGGAAAGCGTCTTCCCTGCACCAGTGGGGAGGAAGAGCGAGTAATAGCCCTTCGGGCAGGTACGTCCATGCGCTCGGCATCGGTTGAGGAAGGCGCTACGAGCCTCGTTGATAGCCCCTTCTTTCGAGAATCCCTCCATGTGCTTGGTCAGCCGATCCCTCAAGACCTCCAGGGAGGCATATCCGCAGGTTGCCTCATGACGGCGCTCCTTGCGCTCTTCGTCCATGAAGGCTTCGGTGTCGAGGAAGTCTGCATCCACGAGGCAGGAGAAGAGTAGGCGGATCAAGGCCTGCGCTTGCTCTGTCGCACCGACTTTCTTAGCAAGCTCTCTGAGCGAACTCTCAGTAGACTCTCCATACTCTTTAGTCCAGCTCTGGATTTCAGACCTAAGATTAGTGAGGGCTTCCGCTGTCTTCTTACAGCGATCTTTGCAGTCTACTTCCTCAAGCTTATTCCGTAGCTCTGCATAGTCGTATAGCCCTCGGTGGTGTCCACTGATGGCATAGGCTAGGAGCTGGGAGGTACGGGGTTGTTTCTTGTGCTGGAGCTCCTCGGAGAGCTCGTGCAAGAGGCTGGTAGCTAGAAGCGCTCCCGCTGCGCTATGCGGAGCTTTGGCAGTGCTCTCTCCTAGGATGTAGCGCTGGAAGGCTGGCTGAGCCTTCCCCGCATCATGGAGCTGGGCTAGTAGTCTCCCTAGGGGAGCGAGCTCGGGTAAACCAGCTTGCTCTAGGAACTGAGCGCAGTGCTGGGCTACGCCCGCTATATGCTCCGAGAGGGACTGGATGCTGCCACCTTCTCGGGTGTGTGCGATGATTGAGTCTGGCATGCTGCCTGTCGGATTAAGGTTCGGAGATATCGTGCTATAGGCTGATTGCTTGCATTGCAGTATGTTTTACAGAGCAAAGCTAATGAATTTTTTCCAAGAGAATATAGGTGCACATCCACTCCTCTCGATTCACTGCTTCATCTTCGCTTAAATAGGTAGGAGCCTAGGAGAGGAAAAGGGATGAATATACCTTCCTCGTCCCTCAGCTTGGGAGGAAATAGCCTTTATCCTTGAGTCCCTTATAGTCTTGAGCCTCGCTCAGCATAGCCCTTATTTATTGGGGCGAAGGCTCGGTGGCGTGCTGCAGCGGTCGGCGGGCATAGGGGGAGGGTAGCTGAGGGATATCAGTCAGGTAACCGATGGATATCAGTCAGCGGGCTGAGGGACGTCAGTGGCGAGCGTGAGGGATATCAGTCAGCGAGGCTGAGGGATATCCCTCGCGGAGCTGGGTTAAGGCTTGGGGTGCGCTGGGCCTTTGCTTAGGGCGCGCTGGGCCTTTGCTTAGCGTACGCTAGGAGGGCTTGAGCGGGAAGCCTTAGCTGCTGGGCTCCTTTGCTCGGCCGTGTCCTTCGCTGTGTGGCTAGGGCAGGGCTTTTCCGTACCTTTGCCTTATATGATACGTCTACTCGTCATTGACAATAGGGACTCCTTCGTCTACAATATCGTCCAGCTCCTTCGGGAGCTGCCTGACATCAACTACGAGCTGCGTCAGGAGGAGGCGCTCGAGGGCGAGCAGCTCGAGGGCTACGATGGGCTGATCCTCTCGCCAGGGCCGGGACTGCCTCGGGATTATCCCGAGATGCTGCGCCTGGTGCGGCTGGCCCTAGAGCGCGGGCTTCCGCTGCTCGGCGTCTGCCTCGGGCATCAGGCGCTGGCCGAGACGCTGGGCGCCCAGCTCTATCAGCTGGAGCGGCCCCTGCATGGGCATGCCAGCCAGCTCGTGCAGCTTGCGGCGGATCCTATCCTCGGGACGGAGGCCAGCGGGCGTATCATCGGGCGCTACCATAGCTGGGCGGTAGAGGCGAAGAGCCTACCGCCCTGCCTCGAGGCTACGGCACTGAGCGGCCCACTTGGCTCGGAGGCCAACGAGGAGCCCGTGGTGATGGCCCTTAGACACCGCAGCCGTCCCGCCTTCGGCCTGCAGTTCCACCCCGAGAGTATGATTAGCCAGGAGGGGGTGGGCTATATAGAGCGCTTCGTCACCCTCATCGCTGCGGGGCTAGGACAAGGGGCGCACTTCGACCAAAGAATAGACTATGTACTTCCGTGATATTATCGGGCAGGAGGCTGCCAAGCGGCTTCTGCTGGAGACCGCCCAGCGGGGCATCGTGCCGCATGCTCAGCTCTTCGTCGGGCGGGACGGCTCGGGGGCGCTTGGGCTGGCCTATGCCTATGCGCGCTACCTCAACTGTCAGGAGCCCAGTGCCACCGACGCCTGCGGACACTGTCCCTCCTGTCGCCGCTACGATGGCTATGCTGAGCAGGAGCTGCTCTACCTCTTCCCCATCGTCAACGAGGCAGGGCGCAACTACTGCAGCGACTACCTCGAGCCTTGGCGTCAGTACCTCGCGCGTGGCCCCTACGGGCGCTATGAGGAGTGGCTGGAGCAGCTCGGGGCGATGGGCAAGCGTGCCTCGATCTTCGCCCGTGAGGGAGACGAACTGCAGCAGCACCTGAGCTACCGCGTCGGCGGGAAGGGCTATCGTGTGCTCATCGTATGGTGTCCCGAGCGGATGCAGGAGGCGCTGGGGAATAAGCTCCTCAAGTTCGTCGAGGAGCCCGCAGCCCGTACGGTCATCCTCATGGTGACGATGCAGGAGGAGCTGGTGCTGGGGACGCTGCGTAGCCGCATGCAGCGCCTCCAGCTGCAGCCGCTGAGTGAGGGTGAGCTGATCGGCGCCCTGATGGCTCTGCCCAGTGTCCCCGCAGGCTCGGATGCCCTGCTGGCGGCACACCTGGCGGATGGGAGCTGGCGCCGTGCGCGCGAGCTCTTCCTCGGTGAGGACACGAGCGACCGCGAGCTCTTCGGCTACCTGCAGCGTATCCTCCGCGCTACGGTCAATGCCCAGCCGCTGGAGATGCGCGCCCTCGGCGATGAGCTCGCTCAGCTGAGCCGCGACGAGCAGACGCAGCTCATCGAGTACCTGGCGCGGATGTTCCGAGAGTTCTATCTCTACAACCTGCAGCAGCCCGAGCTGAACTACCTGACCAGTCGTGAGCAGGGCATAGCCCAGTACCTGCGCCGTGTCGTCACGGGGCAGAATGTGCGCGTCGTCCAGGAGGAGCTGGATCTGGCGCAGCGTCACCTGGCGCAGAATGTCAATGCGCGGATGGTCTTCTTCGACCTCCTACTGCGCTTGACCTCGGCTCTGGCGGCCAGCTACCGCCAGCACGGGATACGCTGACGCTACGCGCGGCGCGCTGCTTCGCAGGGCTCGCGCACTCGCCTAAAGGGCGTATCTTCGCACTACAATTACTAATCCTTATAGAACTCCCCCTTATGAAGCACCTACTCTCACTAGCCTTGCTGGCTGCCTGTAGCGCCCTGTCAGTGGCGGCCCAAAGCGCGTCCGATAGCCTTGGCCTGCGCTGTGCTACGGAGGTCTTCAGCCTCCCGCATCGCCCCTTCATGCACAAGATCGTAGCCTCCTCTCCCGAGGCTCAGCTGAGCGTCAAGGGCCTGCCCAAGGGCCTTCGCTGGAATGCGCAGCGCCGCCTCATCGAGGGTACAGCACCCGCCGCAGGGAGCTACAGCTACAGCCTCATCGTGAGCTCGGGCAAGCAGCAGCGTACCATCCCCGCCCAGCTCACTGTGAGCAAGAGCCTCGGGCTGGTGCGTCCCTTCATGGGCTGGATCTCGTGGAATGTCGTCGAGGGCAATATCTCCGCTTCCATCGTACGGCAGGTGGCCGACGCGATGACGACGCAGGGGCTGAGTGCCGCAGGCTACCGCTACCTCATCATCGACGACCTCTGGCATGCCCCCCAGCGTGCTGCCGATGGCGCTACGCAGCCCGACCCGAAGAAGTTCCCCGAGGGGATGAAGCCCGTCGTAGACTACGTCCACGATCGGGGGCTGAAGTTCGGGATCTACTCCGACGCTGCTGAGCGTACCTGCGCAGGCGCCTATGGCTCGCTCGGCTACGAGCAGCAGGATGCGCGCACCTATGCTCAGTGGGGCGTCGATCTCCTGAAGTATGACTACTGCCATGCCCCTAAGGACGCCGCCACGGCCGAGGAGCGCTACCGCACTATGGGTACTGCGCTGCGTGAGGCAGGGGGCATCCTGCTCTATATGTGCGAGTGGGGCGCCCGCAAGCCTTGGCTGTGGGGGGCACGCACGGGAGCCTCTGCCTGGCGTGCGACCTATGATACGCGTGACTGCTGGGTTGGGAAGCCTGGCGGCATAGGCGTGACGCAGAGCATCGAGGATATGAAGGGGCTATGGCCCTACAGCGGGGTGAACCGCTTCAACGACGCTGATATGATGTGCGTCGGGATCCATGGGACGGGGAAGTCCAGTAGTGATCTCTGTGCCACGGGCCCAGGGATGACGCAGGACGAATACACGACCCAGTTCGCCCTCTGGTGCATGTGGTCTTCGCCGCTGCTGCTGTCCTTCGACCTGACGAAGCCCATCAGCCCCGAGGACAAGCGCCTCATCACCAATGCCGACCTCATAGCCCTAGACCAAGACGAGCTAGGCCAGCAGGCCGAGCTCATCCTAGAGGATCAGGGCATCATCTACTTTATGAAGGACTTGGCCAACGGGGATGTGGCCATCTCCGCGACCAACCTCAAGGACTCGGAGCAGACGGCGCACTTCGACTTCACACGCTTCTCTGCCCTCAAGGCCAAGGCACGCTACCGCGTCCGCGACTGTGTGGAGCAGCGCACGCTCCCTGCCGTACAGGGAAGTCTCTCCACGGCTGTCCGCCCCCATGCGACCGTCGTCTATCGCCTCAGCCGCCTAGCCCGTCGCTAGCCTCCCTCCTATGACTCACTTCACCAAGCACAAGCTATCTATGTATAGACCCAAGCAAGTCATCCTGCTCCTCGGCCTGAGCCTCGCCCTTCCGCTGGGGCTCTCGGCTGGCGTACGCCCTAAGGCCACTCCGAGCCCCCTCCTCAAGGACAGCAGCGCCTACCGCCAGGCGCTGAGCTACCACCTCGATCGCCCCGCACGCAGCATGATGGAGGAGCTCCCCCTAGGCAATGGTCGCCTCGGGATGCTCTCCGATGGGGGCGTGCAGCGCCAGCGCATCACGCTCAACGAGAGCTCTATGTGGAGCGGCAGCATCGACTCTACGGCGCTCAATCCCGAGGCGGCCAAGCATCTGCCCGAGATCCGTCAGCTGCTCTTCGCAGGTAAGGCCAAGGAGGCCGAGGCCCTGATGTACCGTACCTTCGTCTGCGGGGGGAAGGGTAGCGGCCACGGTAGTGGAGCCAAGGTGCCCTACGGCAGCTACGAGGTCGGGGGCTTCCTCCAGCTGGACTGGACGCGCGCGCCGCAGCTCTCCGCCTACCGCCGTAGCCTCGACCTCCAGGAGGGGATCAGCACCGAGCGCCTCGAGGTCGCAGGCAGTCCCTACCGTCTCAAGACGCTCTACAGCTCCATGACCCAGGACGTGCAGGTACTGCACATCGAGAACCTCAGCCCCGAGGCCAAGAGCGATACGCTTCGTCTCACGCTGAGCCGCCCCGAGTGCGGCCAGACGGCCGTGATGGGCGGCATGCTCACCATGAGCGGGGCCCTCAGCGACGGCAAGGGCGGCCAAGGACTGCGCTATGCTATCCTCGCTAGGCCCGTGCTCCCCGAGGGCGGGCAACTGATCACTGAGGGGCAGGAGCTCCTCATCGTAGGCGCGCCTGTCGTGACGATCTACCTGGCGCATAATACCAATTACTACAACCCTCGTCTCCCCCTCCTAGCCAGGGGCGTCGAGCAGCTGGTGGCAGCAGAGCGCCTCGGCGAGGCACAGCTCCGCAGCGCTCAGCGGCAGGCCTTCGGCGAGCGTATGGGACGCGTGCAGATCGCTCTGAAGGGGAGTGATGAGACCCGCCTCAGCCTGCCGATAGACCAGCGCCTCGTCGCCTACTACCGCGAGCCCGAGCGTGACCCTGCGCTGGCTGCGCTCTACCTGCAGTTCGGCCGCTACCTCCTCCTCTCTAGTACTCGCCCTGGTGCTCTGCCGCCCAACCTGCAGGGCCTATGGACCAATACCATCCAGGCGCCATGGAATGGGGACTACCATCTGAATATCAACCTACAGATGAACTACTGGCCTAGCGAGAAGGGCAACCTTGGGGAGGCCGTCAGTCCGCTCACCGACTGGATCGCCTCCCAGGTACGCTCGGGAGAGGCCACAACTAAGGCCTTCTACAATGCCGAGGGCTGGGTGACGCACATCCTCGGCAACCTCTGGCAGTTCACTGCCCCTGGCGAGCATCCCAGCTGGGGTGCGACGAATACGGGCGCGGCTTGGCTCTGCCAGCATCTCTATAACCACTACCGCTACACGCAGGACAAGGCCTACCTCGAGCGCATCTATCCCATCATGCGCGGTGCGGCATGCTTCTTCTCCAGCACGCTGGTGGAGGACCCGCGCAATGGCTATCTGGTCAACGTACCGACGACCTCGCCCGAGAACCACTACCTGACGCCTGAGGGCAAGAGCGTGGCTGTCTGTGCGGGCTCTACGATGGACAATCAGATCATCCGCGAGCTCCTGCAGAACACCATCGCAGCGGCCAAGACCCTCGGCGTCGATACCGCGGCGCGGCGCCATCTGGCTACCCTGCTCCCCCGCATCAAGCCTACCACGATCGCCCCCGACGGACGTATCATGGAGTGGATGGAGAACTTTGCCGAGGCCGAGCCACACCACCGCCATGTCTCCCACCTCTACGGGCTCTACCCCGGCAGCGAGATCACCCAGGAGGAGACGCCCGAGCTGGTGGAGGCTGCACGCCGTAGTCTCGACGCCCGCGGGGCAAGTAGCACCAGCTGGTCTATGGCCTGGAAGGTGAACTTCCGCGCACGCCTCGGGGACGCCGAGGAGGCCTACAAGGTGCTCAACCTCCTACTGCGCCCCGTCGCTGAGCTGGATCCCACGACGGGCAAGGCCAACGGCAGCGGCACGGAGAATAATCTCTTCAGCGCGCACCCGCCCTTCCAGATCGACGGTAATTTCGGCGGTGCCTCGGGCATCATGGAGATGCTGCTGCGCAGTGAGACGGGGAGCATCACGCCGCTTCCTGCCTTGCCCAAGGCTTGGGCCAAGGGGGAGATCACGGGTCTACGTGTGGTGGGCAATGCCACCTGCTCCCTCTCCTGGGACCAGTCGAAGCCCGGCAGCCTGAGCTATCTCGAGCTCGTCAGCCACAGCCCCTACCGCCATCAGCTCACCCTGCCCAAGGGGCTCGAGCGCTACGAGCTGCGCCTCAATGGGCGTCTCCTGCAGCCCAAGCAGCTCCTCCGCTCGGGGCGCCTCCAGCTCCCACTGATGAAGGCGGGGGATAAGCTCACCCTCACGGCACGCTAGAGGCCTCGGGGAATGTCGCTGGCCCTACTAGGGCTGGCTCTCTGATCCCCTAGCTAGCCTACTTGATCCGCTAGATACAGCGCCCCGCAGCTCTCGTGAGCTGAGGGGCGCTGTGCTTTGGGGGGCTGAGGCGCGAGGCTTGTCCTAGAGGAGCGAAGGTCTAGGGGGAGGCCTTCTGAGGGATATCAGTTAGGATACTGAGGGATGTCCGTGACGCTTGCGAGGGATATCCCTCAGCCCCGCCACTGATATCCCTCGCTGAGCTGGGACAAGGTGCTCGCTTCGCTGTGATACCTTCGTCCCTTCGCTGGGCGGTCTTGGGTAAGGCACTCGATTTAGGCCGCTCTGTCGCCTGCAGACTGGGAGCCCTGTGCGCTTAGCCTGCTTATCGTCCCATTAAGACACAGCGCCCCGCAGCTCCTCGTGAGCTGCGGGGCGCTGTGCTGTAGCCTAGGTCGGGACGGTGGCTAGCGCTCGTCCTTGAGGTCGATCTTATCGGCCGAGGGTGGGGGGAGCTTGGCGCCCCATTCCTTATTGGGCTTGTCGCCCATGACGAAGACCAGGCGGCCGCCCGAGGCGAGCTCGCTGTGACGCAGCCAAGCGCGGTCGAGCGCCTTGCCGTTGAGCTCGGCGCGCTGGATGTACTTATTGACCGAGGAGGCGCCCTTAGCCTCGATGACGAAGCTGCGTCCCGAGGAGAGCTGCAGCGTCACCTTCTCGAAGAAGGGCGTACCGATCACGTAGACGGGCAGCCCCGGCGTCACGGGGTAGATCCCCATCATGGAGAAGACGACGAAGGCGCTTAGTCCGCCACCATCCTCATCCCCAGGGACGCCCATCAGGTCGTTGCGGAACCATGTGTCGATGAGCTTGCGCACCAGGCGCTGCGTACGCCAGGGAGCCCCAGCGTAGGTATAGAGATAGGGGATGTGCATGCTGGGCTCGTTGCTCATGGCGAACTGCCCCACGTTGCCCGTCTGGTCGGGGAGCTGGCTGTAGAACTCCCACTTGGGCTTGCTGAGTGGGGTGCGCAGCGTCTGGTCAAGGTTGGCGATGAAGCGCTCGCGGCCGCCCATCAGGTAGATGAGGTCGGCGGGATTGTGCGGTACACCCCAGCGGTAGGTGTAGGCGTTGTTCTCGTCGTAGTAGTCGCGCGCCCCTAGGCCGCCCGAGAGCTCGTAGTCGAAGGGCTGGATGAACTGCCCACGGCTGTCACGTGGATGGAAGAAGCCCGTCTCGTAGTTGAAGAGCTTGCGGTAGTCGTAGCTGCGGCGTAGGTAGCGTGCGGCATCCTCGTCGTGCCCAGCGCACTTAGCCAGCTGCGCCAGCGTCCAGTAGTCGTAGGCCGCAGCGAGGCTTACGGCTACGCTCTGGCGCTTCTCCCATAGGGTGACGCGTGGGTCACTCTCGCGCTCGCCTGGACGTAGGGCGGGCATGTAGCCGCGCTCGTCGAGGGCCTTAGAGAGGGGCCCCTTGGGGATACGGGTCCAGGGGAGGTAGGACTTCTCCTCCAGCGTGCGCTGGGCAGCGGTGTAGGCCGCTGCGAGGTTGAAGCCCGTGACACCCTTGGCATAGGCATCGGCGAAGGTGGCAATGGTGTGCGAGCCGTTCATGCGGTGCGTGTCGCCCTGCACCTCGGGGAAGGTGGGCAGCCAGCCCTCGGGGGACTGGTGCGCCATACGCAGCAGCGAGGTGAGCATCTGCTGCTCGCGCTCGGGGTCGAGCAGTAGGCGCAGCGGATGCACGGCGCGGTAGGTATCCCATAGCCAGTCATCGGTGTAGAAGGGTACGCCGCCGTCCTCGTGCACCTTGTTGTCGAAGGCCGACCAGTAGCGTCCCTCCTCCGAGATGCAGACCATACGCTCGTAGGTGCGGTAGAGGGAGGTATAGAAGGTGCTCCGCTCGGCAGCCGTCCCGCCCTCGACCTGGATCTTGTCCAGCGCCTTGGCCCATTCGTTGCGCCCCGCCTTGGCCACGAGCTTGAGCTCGTAGGACTGGATCTCGCGCTGGACATTGCGCTGCGCCTGCTCTACGCTGATGTAGGAGACGCCGTAGCGTAGGGCGCCCTTGTCGCCGCTGAGCGCCACGACGATACTGGAGCCCGAGACGCTGTCGGGCTGCATCTGCACGCGCCCCGTACGTGCCTCGCGCAGGCCGAGAGCCTTAGGCGCCTCGCTCAGCTCTGCCCAGAGATAGACGCGCGTGGAGTCGGAGAGCTGCTGCCAGCCCGAGACGCTGCGCCCCGAGGCACGTAGCTGGCCGTCTGGCGTGGAGAAGACGAGGTAGCGCCCCGAGCCCTGTCCCTCGAAGTCGAAGGTATAGAGGGCGCTACGTGCTGCGGGGGCATAGCCTACGCTGACCTCAGGCTCCAGCAGGCGTACGCTGTAGAGGTAGGGCTTGACTTCCTCCTGATCGTAGCTGTAGCGGGTGACGGCGGGGACGGAGTCCTCCAGCGAGGTGCGGGGGCTGAGGGCAAAGGCGGAGATCCCGCGGTGCGAGGTGAGGATGAGCGGAAGGCCCTCCAGCTGCTCGGCGGCGTAGTCCGTGCGCTGAGGGTGGACGCGCATCATACTGTTCGGTAGGTGCACCGTGGGGAAGGTGGGCACGAGCAGGTGGCTGATGCTCCCCAGGTAGGGGTTCACGTAGTCGATGGGATCACGCTGCTCCCCGCTGGTGCTGCTACTCGGGCTGCAGGCCGCGAGGAGCCCCGAGCCCAGGAGGAGGGCGTAGAGGATCTTTCTAGTCGTCATAGCTGCTATATGAATGCCGGAGGGACGCCCCGAGGCGGCTTGCCTCGAGGCGTCCCTCTGCTCTTAGATGATGCTGGTGGCGCCCATGGCTGGGGGCTTGGGCTACATGCGCTCGGGCATCTCGATGCCCAGCAGGGCCGAGCCCGCGGCGATGGTACGGGCGATGACCTCGGAGAGGGCGAGGCGGAAGGCACGCTTCGTCTCGTCCTCCTCCTTGAGGATGGAGTGCTCGTGGTAGAACTGGTTGTACTCCTTGACCAGCTCGTAGACGTAGTTGGCTATAAGTGCGGGGCTGAAGTCACGCGCTGCATCGGCCACGACATCGGCGTATTCGGCGAGCTTAGCCACCAGCTCCTGCTCCTTCGCCTCGAGGGTGAGCGTCTTGGAATCGAAGGTCTCGGGCAGGCTGATGCCCTGCTCGGCGGCGCGGCGCAGCACGCTGCGGATACGGGCGTAGGTGTACTGGATGAAGGGGCCCGTATTGCCGTTGAAGTCGATGATCTCCTCGGGGCGGAAGACGATGTTCTTGCGGGGATCGACCTTGAGGAGGAAGTACTTCAGTGCTCCGAGGCCTACGCGGCGAGCTACCTCGTCCGTCTCCTCGGGGCTCATGTCCTTGGCCTTGCCCTGCTCCTCGGCGATGCTGCGTGCCGTGGCGATCATCTCGTCCATGAGGTCATCGGCGTCGACGACCGTGCCCTCACGGCTCTTCATTTTACCGTTGGGCAGCTCGACCATGCCGTAGCTGAAGTGTACGAGCCCCTTGCCGAAGTCATAGCCGAGACGGTCGAGCAGTAGCGAGAGCACCTTGAAGTGGTAGTCCTGCTCGTTGCCCACGACGTAGACCATCTTGTCGATGGGGTACTCGTCGAAGCGCTTCTTCGCCGTCCCGATGTCCTGAGTCATGTAGACGGAGGTGCCGTCGGAGCGCAGTAGGATCTTGCGGTCCAGTCCCTCGTCAGTGAAGTCGGCCCATACCGAGCCGTCGGGATCCTGGACGAACTTCCCCTCCTTCAGTCCACGCAGCACCTCGGCCTTCCCCTCGAGGTAGGTCTCGGACTCGTAGTAGATCTTGTCGAAGCTGACGCCCATGCGCTCGTAGGTCTCGTCGAAGCCCGCATAGACCCAGCTATTCATCATGCGCCAGATGGCTACGGTCTCCTCGTCACCCTCCTCCCAGCGGCGCAGCATGGCGCGCGCCTCGGCCATCAGCTCAGAGGTAGCCTCGGCCTCCTCCTTGCTCTTGCCTGCGGCCATGAGGGCCTCGAGCTCAGCCTTGTAGTGCTTGTCGAAGAGGACGTAGAAGTCCCCGATCAGGTGGTCGCCCTTCTTGCCCGTGCTCTCGGGCGTGGCGCCTTCGCCCCAGCGTACCCAGGCGAGCATGGACTTACAGATATGGATACCGCGGTCGTTGACGATATTGGTCTTGACCACGCGCTGCCCTGCGGCCTCTAGGATCAAGGCGAGGCTGTAGCCGAGGAGGTTGTTGCGCACGTGTCCGAGGTGCAGGGGCTTGTTGGTATTGGGCGAGGAGTACTCGACCATGACCAAGGGGGACTGCTCCGTGGCGCGGATATGTCCGTAGTCCGCATCGTGGCGTATGGCGTTGAAGTCCTCGACCCAGGCCGCGGTGGCGATGGTGAGGTTGAGGAAGCCCTTGACGACCTGCACGCTGGTGACGAGCTCAGGGTGACGCTCCAGCAGTGCCGCGCCCAGCTCCTGAGCCGTAACCTCGGGGCTCTTGCGGGAGATCTTCAAGAGGGGGAAGGTCACCAGGGTCCACTGACCCTCGAATTCGCTGCGTGTTTTCTGCAGCTGTAGCTGCTCCTGGGGCACGCTCTGTCCGTAGAGCTCCTCTACGGCTTGGCTCACTGCGCTCTGCAGTGCGTGTACGATGGACATATTGCTCTCTGCTTATCTTATACTTTGTCGGTGGGTGGCTTAGCCTCGGGGCTGCGGCCTCGGTATCCCCCCGAGCTACCGCCTCCGCTGGCTAGGAAGTACAAAGATACGAATAAGGGGCGCAAAGTCCAGACACTCAGCGCCAGCCTCGCCCTACAGCCTCTCGCGAAGCGCTGCCCCTCTGTGGGTGAGGGGCTCTGCGCTCGGCTGGAGCGCCCGTGAGGGATATCAGTCAGGCGGCCTCGAGAGTATAAGGGCGAGCTAGAGGATAATGGGAAATGAGCAGGGTGCTATAATGCCGCTCATGCGCGCATGGTGGCGAGCTATCCTATCATCAATTAGAGCAAGAACTTAAGGCGCTTTACCCGTGCGTAGCTTCAGCGTGCCGCCGAGTAGCTGTGTGTAAGTAGCTTATTCTTGCATGACCTTATTGTACAAGGTGTCGTAGCTGGAGACTACTCCAAACTTGAGCTGGCTATCGGATATGGAGGCGAAGTGCCGACTGGCACACTCGATCTTGGCGTGCTCCACTGCGCGTAGTTGAGAGACGTCTTCGGAGCCCTTTGTTTCTGCCACGAAGTAGATGTGCTTGACTTCGCCTTCGCGGAATACGATAGCCCAGTCTGGATTGTACTTGCCTATGGGCGTATTGATGTAGAAGCCACGAGGAAGTTTGGTGTAGACCTCAACAGCATCATGCTCCTCCAGCTGCTCGGCGAAGCGCTTTTCTATCCCTAGACTATCTACTACGACAAGGTCATAGAGCGACTTCTCACTCTGTATAGCGTCGATGCCGATATGTCCGCGAAGCTCCTGCGTAGAGAAGATATCGGCGTCATAGCGTTCGTCCATCTTGTGGTAGGTGATATGCTCTATCACAGCGATGGCTTTTTGCTCATTGATGATATTGCCGGCCCGGATGATGAATTCCTCGGGGTTCTTGCGGTACATTCCGAAGGTCTCTGCCCGGACTCCTTTTAATATCGTCGCAATTGTGCTACGCTTGAGCCCAGTGCGCTGTACCAACTCTCCTATGAGGTCGTAGCGTATACCACTGGCTACAGCTTCGTTCACCTTCACATTGCGAGTCGTACCCATTAGCATTGCTTTACCAGCTTTCAGCTCTTCTTTCGACAGGATGTTCTCCAGCGTGCCAGATGTGATGGCGATATGTATGGTTGTGACATGGAGTGATGTGTTGAGACCTGCAATGGCTTTATGGACTAAGCTCTCGGTCTCGAAGTCTACCTCGTAATAGGTCTTGCTGTTGATGCGCTGCCACAGAGCCTGGAACTCCTTCTTGGCAAAGCGCTCGGCCTGGAACTTAGCGCTTTCCTTGCCGCGTCCGTTGTCCACCTTGAGTACTGCGGGGTTGAATACTTCATCCAATATCTTGATGATGTCCTCCTGTGTTTCGGCCCATTCGTCCAGCTGTAGTATCCCCGTTTTCTTATCCTCAAGGTATTTCTCCGTCAGCTTCTGTTTCTTGACATAGCCTGCAGAGATGAGTTCCTCCATGATGCTCGCCGCTTGTGAGGTGCTTAGTGTTAGGCGTGTACCATTGGCCTTGACGATGGCCTTGCCTGCAAATAGTTCGGCCGTCACCAGTACAACACGAGAAGTGATACTCTCGGCGAGCTCCTTTTGTAGTGCCTCTGAGAAATCCTTGTAGCTCTCACTGGCTATGACGGTAAGGATGTTCGTGTCATACACTCCATCTCCTAAGAGGTCGCTATCCTGGCGCTCTCCTTGCTGATCGACGCATAGGCGCATGCCACGCCCCACTTCCTGACGTTTCTTGACCTCGCTCTCGCTCTGCTTGAGGGTGCAGATTTGGAATACATTGGGATTATCCCAGCCCTCCTTGAGTGCGGAGTGAGAGAAGACGAAGCGTATGGGTTCTGCGAAGCTAAGAAGTCGCTCCTTGTCGCGCATGATGAGCTGGTAGGCATCGGGATCGTTGGCGGTAGTCTCGCCGCGCTTGATTTTGGAGTCAATCATATTCCCCTTTTTGTCTTGAGAGAAGTAGCCTGCATGAGTACGCTCGGGGCTTATTCTATCCAGGTATTGTTTGTACTCCTTGTCCCCGAAGAGGTCCTGTGTCTCATTAAGGACAGATACATACTCCTCCTCGAAAATCTTCGCCCATCGTCCTTTGTGGATTTCACCCTCAGCTCCGTAGATGCGATACTTCTCTACTGCGTCAATAAAGAATAGGCTCAGCACCTTGATGCCTCGCTTGTAGAGCTGCTGTTCGCGCTCGAAGTGCTTCTGTATCGTGGTGCGGATCTGTATCCGGCGAATGGTCTCTTCTGTAATTGCTCCCGCGGCTTGCCCCTCGTAGATCTCTTGTCCGCTGCTGAGGCGGATGCAGCCCTTGACCCCATCAATGCGCTCGATGGTATAGCCATCACGGTAGGCCTCGAGTTCTCCACTCTCTGCATAGAGATCAAAGCCCTCGCCTACTAGACGGGTAGCGGTGCGTAGGCCTATTTTGGAGGTGGCATCGAAGCTGATCCGAGCGTGTGGTGCTTCGCCTTTCTTCTTCGATAGTACGATACTATCGAGATAGAGATAGCCATTGGTAGCGGTGGTACCTATCTGCTCCACACCCATCACCTCGATCTTCTTGACTAGGCGTTTGTTGAAGGCATCGATCGCATCCAGTCGATAGACCTGGTTGTAGATATCGTCCTTGCGGTGTGTAGCGCTGTAGAGGATTGAGAATAGAGGGTTGAACTGCTTCAGTCCTTGGCGAGTCTTGTTCTCCTTATCTGCCCCAAGGACACTTTGCGGTTCGTCAATGATCAGAATAGGGTGAGTCTCTGCGATTACGTCAATAGGGCGACGCCAAGCGAATTCCTCCAGTTTCATGGTAATACGTCGAGCGTCTTTCCCCGTAGCGTTGAAGGCTTGGGTATTGATGATCATGACGTGTATCTTGGGGTCAGAGGCGAACTGATCGATCGCCGTAAGGCGTGCCCTATCGTAGACGAAGTGCTGTATGCGCTCGCCATACTCCTCGGCAAAGTGGTCGGCCATCATCTCGAGGCTCTTAAGTACCCCTTCGCGAATCGCCACACTGGGTACGATGATGATGAACTTCGTCCAACCGTAGTGCTTGTGGAGCTCGTACATCGTCTTGATGTAGGTGTAGGTCTTACCCGTACCAGTCTCCATCTCGATGTTGAGTGCCAGGGTGCCACTGGTATCACGAGCTACTCGGTCTATGAGTGGCAAGTCTTGAGGTCCTTGGACTGCACGGATATTCTCGGTCAAGGTATCATCGCTAAGGACGATGTCGTGGTTGCGGAAGCCCTGCATCCCTAGAGCCAGTACACCCTTACCCTCGTCCATACGGTAGGCAAAGGAGTCCTGTCGCGGCTGGCCCTGGAATACCTCTACGACTGCTTGTGCTGCAGCTTGCTGGAAGCCTTGATGCTTGAATTGTATCTTCATATTGATTCTTACCATATCGTGATGAGGACGAAGTTTCCTCCTTAGGAATGCTCGTATTCCTTGGGAGGAATGCTCGTATTCCTTGGGAGGAATGCTCGTATTCCTTGGGAGGAATGTCTAGTTCCCTCCCGCGGAACCTAGATGTTCCTCCTGAGGAACATGTCAAAGTGCTTCACTGTCGGCGAGGCGGCTTGATGTAATGCTCTTCGAAGCTGAGGAACTCTGGCTCTATCCCCCCTGCTAGCTCGGCGAAGACGCTACGAATATACTCCTGGGCATCAGGCGAGATTACCTCGTCCCCACGGCGCATTCGACCCATAAGCGAACGTCCGAAAAACCTTTCCAGCCTCCCGTGAATCTCCTCCTGTGCATCACCTGTGAGCGCGCCATAACGCCAACGCATGCCACGGGCAAAGCGCCTCAGCTCCCAGCGATAGTACTCAGGGCAGTGATCATAGCCTCCCGCCTGCTCGATGAGCTGCGGATTCGCAACACCGAGGAAGAGGGTCCCTGCGCTCATTTCGCGCTGTGCGTTGTGCCAGAGCGTGCACTCCTCGCGGCGAGGACATTGGGGGGCATAGCAGCTGTCGTATTCCATTCGTGCTCGTAAATAAGTGTGCAAGGCCCTACAATACGTGAATGCGCTTGTAGACCTCGTCCTGGCTCCAGCTGCAGAGCTGCTTGAACTGCTCGTAGATATTGAGCTTGTCGGCATCAGTCGCAAAGCACGACTCTCGGAAGATGACGCGCAGCGGTTTCATCGAAGCAAGCCACCAGTGCCCCTTCGTTCACGATGTGCAGGTGCTTACCTGCTACCTCCTCACGGAGAAGTGGGTAGCTCAGCTCCACGCCCCAATCTACCATACACCCGAAGAGCAGGTCAAGCTCCGTGCGGTCGGGCTTCACACTGTCTACTTGGCTGAATAGGTCGTCTTGCTTCAGCTTAGCAGGCTCGAAGTACACCTCCTCCATGTTCGACGAGTCTACACGCAGCACACGGAAACCGGTGTCAAGGGAGTCCCTGCGCATCTTCATTTCATTAAATGCAGCGGAAGTTTCTTGGAACTTCATCACTTGTTTTCCTGTTGCATTTTTTAGAAAATAGGTAATAGCCGAAGGGTTAGGAGATTCTATGGCTCCACCACACGAGTCATACATTTCTTGATATAATTTCCCAAGCGTATCATCCATCTTTCCGATGATTTGCTTGCCAGCTCGGCGGATGCGCTCCTTGCCGATCTCACAAATCGTATCGTAGCCAGCCTTGCGTGCTTCGCTACCCTCGGGTGTCGCCTCGGGCAACTGCACGCAAATATACTTGCGCTTGCCTCCGTCCTCGGCATTGAGCTGCATCACAGCGTGAGCCGTAGTAGCAGAACCAGAGAAAAAGTCGAGGACGAGGGAGTCGGGGTTTGTCCCTATTTGGATAAGATGTTCCATCAAAGCAGCTGGTTTAGGATAACTAAAAGGAGCTTGGCTAAACAATGCTTTAATATCATCGTTACCTGTTTCTGTACGTCCATAGCAACTATCAATCAATAGAGATTTAGGTGTTACGCCATTGGGACGATAATATTTGGTATAAACTTTACCGTTCTTAAATACAAGTTTGTCGTACTCGGCTTCAACTTTAGTTTTACTCCACCTCCAACAAGATTGTTTCCCTTTTACTATTCTAGGTGTGTAGGTGTTACCTTCCTTATCCTTAATTTCAAATACTAGAAATTGACTGAATTGTATTGACGATTTGTCCAATGTAATTAGTCCATATTCTCCGATATTATCTCTAAAGGGATATAATGCATCATCTAGTTTGTACTTCAAGTCTACATTTAGATACGCTTTATCTAAACTCTTCGAAAAGACTAAAACATACTCATGTTCAGTCACAACCATTGAAGAGTCATTCCCTCCTCCTTGTTTTTTCTTCCAAATCAACTCCGCCACAAAGTTGCTCGCCCCAAAGACCTCATCGCAGATCTTGCGGAGGTGGTGCACCTCATTGTCGTCAATCGAAATAAAGATTACGCCATCGTTGGTGAGTAGGGTGCGCGCCACCAGCAGGCGGCTATAAATCATGGAGCACCAGTCGGAGTGATAGCGTTGGTGCGTCTTGGGGTTGGAGCGCAGGCGGTTGCCCTCGTCATCGAGGTTGCCCATTGCCTCGTCCATCTCTTCACGACTCATAGCGAAGTCGTCTTGATAGACGAAGTCGTTGCCCCTATTGTAGGGCGGGTCGATATAGATCATCTTCACTCGACCGAGGTAGGCCCGCTGCAGGAGCTTGAGCACTTCGAGGTTATCACCTTCGATATAGAGGTTCTCTGTCGTATCCCAGTCTACACTGTCCTCTACGATGGGGCGTAGTGTCTGGCGTGTGGGCTCGGCTGCGGCCCGCTTGGCAGCCTGCTTGCCCACCCATTGGAAGCCGAAGCGGTCTTCGTCGGCATCGGCGATAGCATCGCCCAGCAGTTCGCGCAGTACATCAAAGTCCACTTTGTGCGTCAGCTCGCCATCCGCTCCACGCACCTCGGTGAATGCCGAGGGGGCTATTTGTCTCAGAGCCTCGAGTGTAAACTCGCTGTGCGAAGCCGAGGTGAGTGCTTGTTTCTTTATATGCATGATCTTGCTTGTATCTCTAATGTGTAACGTATAGTTTCTACTCTCTACGGTCTTGCCTCTAATCTCTTCTTCAATTCATTCACTTGGGTCCGGAGTCTCATCTGCTTGCCGAGCGATTTTTCCTGCCTCATTTTTCGCTCCAGCTGCTCTATTTCCTTGCGTAGATGTTCCTGCTCTTGCTTCTTCTGGATCTGCTGGCTTAATGTCAGTTCCTTGCAGCGAGTGATGTCGCCAACGCTAAGCACCAGATGCTCCCACACTGCATCGAAGTCGAGGCCACCGAGGGGAATGCGTAGCTCCTCCTTCGTACTCCAAGGACTAGTATGCAGGCCTTCGTGTATGATGGCCAGCTGCGCCTGATCCTCGTAGCATAGCACAAACAGCATCCGCTGTGGAATGAGGCGCCCCAATAGTCTAAGGTTATCAGGGTGATAGCCCTTTGTCTTGAGGCTGATGGAGAGCACGTAAACTTCGCTCACCTCTTTGCCCGAGGCTATCGCTGGGAGCGTAGTTTGGCCCAAGTGCGCGATGATGTCTATACGGGCTATATCCACATCGATGCGCTGGCGCTGAGCTGGCGTCAGTGCAAACTTCTCGAAGATGGACTTCTTTGGGATCTGCTTGCTTAGGAGCGTGCTGCTGGGAAGTGCGTACATAGCAGATTCGTTTATTTGACGACGAAAAAGCAGATGAGCTCGAAGTCGTCTAGTCCTTTAATCTCTTTGGAGAAGAGGTCACCCGGAGCCCCCTCCAAAAAACTGAGGATATCGCTCTGCTCCTTGATGGTAATGATACTCTGAATAGACGTCCCGAGTAGCTGTGAATAGGTCGCCATACGACGCCCATCGTGAGTTTCTTGATTGAAGGCTCTGCACAACTCTGCATCTGCTGTGGCCTTGCCTCGACAGGATAAGCGGAGGCGGTCGAGCATCTTTTTGGGTTGTAGATGATCGACCACGACTGCCCCCTCCATAGAGATGTAGACCATATAAAAGGGGTGCAATTGATTCTTGCGGTCTATGTTTACGCCCGCATTTCGATTCTTGAGGATGTAGATAGCTCCAGGGGGTAAAGACGCTGTGCTACGCACGACGGTATGCAAGCCGAAGCGTGCCTCCTCCAGACTGCCATGCCTCTTGACATAGTCCAGCAGGTCAAGGCGGAATTCATTCAGCCCAAGGTCAAGGATGGAGATCCCTGTACTCATCTCTTCCAGATCGATAACCTCTCGCTGCAGGCGCTCGAGCTGCTTACGGCGATATTCCAAGTCTCCTTTTTCTTCGTCAGAGAGTAGATTGTCATCGCCCGTGGAGGTCATCACCGAGACCTTCATGCGGTTCTCGACGCGTGCCTTGAGGTTGATATATTCATCGAGTCGTATGTCTGGCCAATAATTGACCATCTGAATGCAGGAGTTGCGCGATCCTATACGGTCTATACGGCCGAAGCGCTGTATGATGCGCACCGGATTCCAGTGGATGTCATAGTTGATGAGGTAGTCGCAATCCTGTAGATTCTGCCCCTCGGAGATACAGTCGGTGGCGATGAGAATGTCTAGCTCCCCCGGTATCTCGGGGAGGATGGCCTGCTTATCCTTGGAGACGGGAGAGAATAAGGTCAGGGCTGTGTCGAAGCTCATCCCCTGTCGTTCCAGTTTCAGCGTGCTACGAGCATCGATACCTCCCGTGATCAACACACTATGTAGGCCGTGTCGCTCCAGTATCGTATCCGCCAGGGAGTGGTACAAGTATTCTGCCGTGTCGGAGAAGGCTGTGAAGACAATTACTTTTTTGTTGCCCGCGTTGATCGGGGCCGCCACCTTGCGCTCAATATCCGAGAGCAGGCTCTGCAGCCTGGCGTCATACTGGGGTGTGATATGAGCAGTCTGATTCAGTAGGTCTTTTAGGACCTCCAGATCGGCTGCGAGGTAATTCTTCCAACCCAGATAATCCATATCTCTCACATCTATGGTCGTCTTACCTCCCCCGATCAGTAATTCGTCATTGAGGTCATCTATGTCGAAGCCTTCATCCCAATCGTAGTCGCCCAAAGCGATAGCTTCGCCGCATTCTACCTGATTGACCTTGTCTATGGTCGCTGTTAGTAAAGCTACCAGGCGCTCTAGCGTCAGCCTAAAGGAGTGGATAGAGCTCTCTAGACGCTTTAGGATATTCACACACATCAGGCGGCGAATCCCGAGCTCACGCCCAGATCGAGACAGGCCACTGACCTTGCCCGCCTCATCCATGCTCTGGTAACTATCCTGTCGGCTTTTGAGGATAAAGTCCGATGGGGTATATATGGCCAGATTTAGATTCGATAGATAGGAATAGATCGTATCGTAGGAAATAAACTGCGAGTCAAGCGAGAGTTGAGGCTGGCGGGACAATACTGGCAAGCGCTCTGGGAAAGAGCCTGTCTCCGCCGTATCGTAGTACTGCTCGATATGCCTGCGAGAGCGAGCAATGGTGACGCTGTCTAGCACCTCAAAGAAATCGAAGCTCAGCGCGTCGAGTAGCGCCTCAGTGGTGCGATTAGCCTCTGGCAGCTTGCTCCAGCGATTGTACTCGACCTGCGCTTGACGGAAAATCTTATCAATCGAGCTCTCCGTGTCGAGCAGCTGATCAAAGGCCTCCACATCCCCTTCGTAGGCTAGCTCCAATTGGTTCTTGAGGTCATTGAAGCGATTATTGACAGGAGTTGCCGAAAGCATCAGGACCTTGGTCTTGACCCCACTGCGGATCACGTCGTCAAGTAGGCGTAGGTAGCGGTTCTTCCGTGGATTGAGATCATCTTCGGATGTTGATACTTTCCCCCCATTCCTGAAATTGTGACTCTCATCGATGACCACAAGGTCATAGTTTCCCCAGCACAGTTTTCCTAGATCGATTCCGTTGCTGTGACCTTGGCTTCTGCCTAGGTCGGTGTGATAGAGGATATCGTAGCGTAGACGATCAGCAGCTAGGGGGTTGTTCTTGTAGTTGCTGCGGTAGGTACTCCAGTTGGCATAGAGCTTTTTAGGGCACAGGACCAAGACAGACTTGTTGCGCAGCTCGTAGTACTTGATGACGCTAATAGCCGTGAAGGTCTTGCCTAAGCCCACACTGTCGGCTAGGATGCACCCATTGTATTTCTCTAGCTTATTGATAATCCCGAGACAGGCGTCTTGCTGGAACTTGTAGAGCTTTTTCCACACCGCAGTTTCCTTGAATCCCGTGGCCTCATTCGGGAGTACATCCTCAGAGATGTCATCTAGGAATTCGCGGAAAATATTGAAGAGTGTGATGAAATAGAGCAGCTCGGGGGGATTCTCCCTATATACACTCGAGATGCTCTCCACGACTTCGTTGGTGACATCTTGTAGCCGCTCCTGGTCGTCCCAGAGTTGCTCGAATAGCTGTGTATAGTGTTTGCTGAAGGGGGATTCTACTTTTTGTATAAAGGTATAGGCGTTGTCGCCACGCTCTACTCCTAGCTCTACGGTGGTAAATCCTGTCAGGGGCATATAGGAGGTGCCATCTACGACCCCAAAGCCCATCATATTGTCTGTGGTTTTATTCGACTTAAACTTGACCTTCCTGCGTATCCACTCTCCGCACTCGCGGGCAATTGCTTTTTGGGTCAACTCATTGCGAAGGAGGATCTCAAATTCACTGCCCGTAAGGCTACGCTCTCTGTTCAGTCGAGGAATGTAGAATTCTCTCTGTTCTTTGCTTGTCTTATCGGAGATGAAGGTTGGAGCCGTAAAGATGAAACGTAATTCTTCGATGTTCTGGAGCTCTTTGCGCAGCTCTTGATAGGCGTAAATAGAAAAGCAGGAAGCCGCAATAGACATACGACTGCCTGAGGTAAGCGTAGAGCGCAAATCCTCCGCAAGGGTTTTCTTGACATTATCAATCAGCTCCATAAGACCTTGTTCCGTTGAACCCAGTACATCCCTAATATCGATAGCCTAATGTGCTTATTCCCGAGTGCAATAGCAGAGTGATAAGGGTTGCGAAATTGGGGCGGGGTACCTTGACTGCAGTACTCCAAAGCCTTGTAATCATAAAACATTAAAACCACATCGATATTGGAATCAAGAACAAAGGTACGCAATTGCGTAACTCCTAGGGTACAGACAGCGCCTCGGAGCAGTGCCCGCCTCGAGCAGCCGAGGCCACCTGTAGCCTAAGGGGAGCGCCGCTGAGGGATATCCATCAGCCTGCTCAGGGACGTCCGTCAGTGCCGTGAGGGCTATCCCTCAGCCCGCCGATGGGTATCAGTCAGCGCGCCGAGACTTGGGGCGGACAAAGCGCGGAGCCTAGGGTGGGGAAGAGCACAGCCAAGGGTGGGTAAAGCGTACTGCCTATAGCGGCTGCGAGAACAGGCCGTAGTGGCCGCCGTGTTGCCTGCGGAATGAGCCTGCTTGCAGCCGCTAGAGCGCGCAGCCCCAGAGGGCTCGCGGGGATACGGGCAAAAGCCGTATCTTTATCCATGCATTAAGAATCAGAACGGCAAATGACTCACCTAGATAGATGAAAGGAATAGTCCTAGCAGGCGGTGCGGGCACGCGCCTCTATCCCATCACCAAGGGCGTGAGCAAGCAGCTCCTGCCCATCTACGACAAGCCGATGATCTACTACCCGATCTCGGTACTGATGCTCGCAGGCATACGCGAGATACTCATCATCTCCACCCCCGAGGACCTGCCCGGCTTCCGCCGCCTCCTCGGTGACGGGTCGAGCTATGGGCTCAGCTTGAGCTACGCCGAGCAGCCCTCCCCCGACGGCCTAGCTCAGGCCTTCATCATAGGGCGGGACTTCATCGGCGACGACAGCGCCTGCCTCGTGCTGGGGGATAATATCTTCTATGGTATGAGCTTCACGCAGCTGCTGCAGCAGTCGGTGGCGCGTGCCGAGCGCGAGGGTAGGGCGACGATCTTCGGCTACTGGGTCAGCGACCCCGAGCGCTATGGGGTGGCGGAGTTTGACGCCGAGGGGCGCTGCATCTCCATCGAGGAGAAGCCCGCCCAGCCCAAGAGCAACTACGCCGTGGTAGGCCTGTACTTCTATCCCAATAAGGTCGTCGATGTGGCGGCTGAGGTCAAGCCCTCGGCACGCGGCGAGCTGGAGATAACGAGTGTGAACCAGGCCTTCCTCGAGTCGGGCGAGCTCAGCATCGAGACGCTGGGCCGTGGCTTCGCTTGGCTCGATACCGGGACGCATGACTCCCTCTCGGAGGCCTCTACCTTCGTCGAGGTCATAGAGAAGCGTCAGGGGCTCAAGGTCGCTTGCCTCGAAGAGATCGCCTACCACCAGGGCTGGCTCAGCGCTGAGGAGCTGCGCCAGGTGGCCGAGCCGATGAAGCGCAATCAGTATGGTCAGTACCTCCTCAGACTCCTCGAGCGCTAGCGTATGAAGATCCTAGACACTGCGATCCCCGAGGTCAAGATCCTCGAGCCGCGCCTCTTCGAGGATGCCCGCGGCTACTTCTTCGAGTCCTTCAATGAGCGCCTCTTCGCCGAGCTCGTAGCGCCCGTACACTTCGTCCAGGACAATGAGAGCCGCTCCAGCTACGGCGTCGTGCGTGGCCTCCACTTCCAGTGCGGCGAGGCGGCGCAGGCCAAGCTCGTGCGCGTCATCCATGGCCGTGTGCTGGATGTAGCGGTAGACGTGCGGCGGGGCTCGCCCACCTTCGGGCAGCACGTGGCCGTAGAGCTGACGGAGGACAATCACCGCCAGCTCTTCATCCCCCGCGGCTTCGCCCACGGCTTCAGCGTGCTGAGTGAGGAGGTCATCTTCCAGTACAAGTGTGACAACTACTACGCCCCCGAGGCCGAGGGCGCTATTGCCTGGGATGACCCCACGTTGGGGATCGACTGGCGCATCCCACGCGAACGGGTGCTCCTCTCGGCCAAGGATAGCGCTCACCCCCGCCTCTCGGAGGCCACCAAGCTAGCCGAGTACATCCGATGAGCTACGCCCAGCCCCTCCTACTCCTCGGCGCCAGCGGCCAGCTCGGCAGTGAGCTGCGCCGCCTGCTGGATGCCGCTGCCGTACCCTATCTAGCCCCCGATCTGGACGAGCTCGACCTCACGAGCTCCGCATCCCTCGCAGGCTACCTCGCGGCACATCAGCCCGCACTCATCATCAATGCGGCAGCCTATACCGCCGTGGACAAGGCCGAGAGTGAGTGTGAGCTCGCCGAGCAGCTCAATCATCTAGCCCCTGCCCAGCTCGCCCAGTGGGCCGCTGAGGCGGGCGCCTACCTCATCCACGTCTCGACGGACTATGTCTTCGACGGCACGGCGCACAGCCCTCTAAGGGAGGAGCAGCCCACGGCACCCCTCGGCGTCTATGGCCGTACGAAGCGCGCAGGCGAGGAAGCCATCGAGCGCTCAGGCTGCCGCTATACGATCCTGCGTACAGCTTGGCTCTACTCCAGCTACGGGGCGAACTTCGTCAAGACGATGCTCCGCCTGATGCGTGAGCGCAGCCAGCTCACGGTCGTGGCGGACCAGATCGGGAGCCCCACCTATGCACGTGATCTCGCGGGCTGCATCCTCCAGCTCATCCAGCGCCCCGAGCCGCTGGTCGGGCTCTACCACTTCAGCAACGAGGGAGTGGCCAGCTGGTACGACTTTGCCGAGGCTATACGCGAGTACACAGGCCTCGACTGCGAGGTGCTGCCCATCCCGACGAGCGCCTACCCCACAGCTGCCGTGCGTCCGCTCTATTCGCTCCTAGACAAGGCGAAGATCAAGGCCGCGCTTCCCGAGCTCCACATCCCCCACTGGCGCAGCTCGCTCCGCAGCTGTCTGCCCCTAATCCTAGCGAACACTCATGACTAAGTATACCCGTAGCCTCTTCATCACCGGGGGGGCGGGCTTCATCGGGGGGCACGTCGTGCGCCTGATGACCCAGCGCTACCCCGACTACCACATCATCTGCCTCGACAAGCTCACCTACGCGGGCAACCTCGAGACCATAGCCGACGTGGCGGAGGCACCGAACTTCACCTTCGTCCAAGCCGATATCTGCGACTACGAGACCATGCGCCGCCTCCTCGTGGAGCACGAGGTCGACGGCATCATCCACCTCGCGGCCGAGAGCCACGTGGATCGCAGCATCAGCGATCCCTTCACCTTCGCCCGTACCAATGTCCTCGGCACGCTGAGCCTGCTGCAGGCCGCCAAGGAGGTCTGGTCGGCGCGCCCCGAGGGCTACGAGGGCAAGCGCTTCTACCACATCTCTACCGATGAGGTCTACGGAGCGCTGGAGCTGGACGGCGGCTTCTTCACCGAGGAGACAAAGTACGACCCGCACAGCCCTTATTCGGCGAGCAAGGCCTCCAGTGACCACTTCGTCCGTGCCTTCCACGATACCTACGGCCTGCCTACACTGGTGACCAACTGCTCCAATAACTACGGCCCCTATCAGTATCCCGAGAAGCTGATCCCGCTCTTCATCCACAATATCATCCAGCGCAAGCCGCTCCCCGTCTACGGCAAGGGCGAGAACATCCGCGACTGGCTCTATGTCCTTGACCACGCCCGCGCCATCGATACCATCTTCCATAAGGGGGCTATCGCCTCGACCTACAACATCGGCGGCTTCAACGAGTGGCGTAATATTGACCTCGTACACCTGCTGGTCAAGACCGTGGACCGCATCCTTGGGCATCCCGAGGGCTACTCCGAGGAGCTCATCACCTACGTCACCGACCGTGCGGGGCATGACCTGCGCTACGCCATCGACTCGTCGAAGCTCAAGGAGGAGCTGGGCTGGGAGCCTAGCCTCCAGTTCGAGGAGGGGCTGGAGCTGACCGTACGCTGGTACCTCGAGCATCAGGACTGGACGGAACTCGTAGCGCGTCGTACGAGCGAGGCCTAGCCCATGGATCAGCCGATGCACTATTACGCCTACCCCTCGCCCCTCGGGCTGATCACGCTGGGGATCAGAGCTGGCGCACTCGCGCTGCTTGACCTCCCAGGCGAGGTACGGCCTAGCGTAGGCGCCGAGGAGCTCCGCACTGAGCCCCCAGCCGAGGACGCTACGCTCCTAGGGTGCGTGGGGCAGCAGCTGGCGGACTACTTCGCGGGGCGTCGCCAGCACTTTGATCTGCCGCTTGCCCCAGTGGGGACACCCTTCCAGCGGGCGGTGTGGGAAGAGCTCGCGCGTGTACCCTACGGGCAGACGCTAAGTTACCTCCAGCTAGCCCAGCGCCTGGGTAAGCCCGCCGCCGTGCGTGCTGTCGCCCAGGCCTTGGGACGCAATCCCATCGCCATCATCCTGCCCTGCCACCGCATTGTCTCCAGTGGTGGCGGCCTCGGCGGCTTCAGTGCGGGCCTCGAGACCAAGCGTAGGCTCCTCCAGCTGGAGGGCGTGCTTACCCCTGAGCTCCTCTAGCGGTACGCCCGCTCTATCCTTAGGGTGCGGAGCTCAGCGCTTCGCCTAGATATCCTTAGCGCTCCGCCTTAGTCTCCCGATCTCTTTGTCTAGCCCTTAGTGCTAGCACCAAACAGCCGCGCCCCCGAGTATCTAGAGATGCTCGGGGGCGCGGCTGTTTGGCTAGAGGAGGGGAGGGGGCGGCTACAGCCGCCCGAAGGTCTCGCGGAGGAAGTCTAGGGCGGCGCGTAAAGGTGCCTCGTCACGGAGCTCCAGCAGCTCCCAGTCCCCGGGGGCCTTGATGCCGACGAAGCGGATGAGGCCGTGGCTGTTCTTCTTGTCCTGACGCATCAGTGAGATCAGTTCGCCGTAGTCGCGGCAGCTGTAGAGCACGGGCTGGTAGAGCTCCTGCGCGAGGTAGAGCAGCTGGCGGAGGTAGTCGCGAGAGCAGCCCGTGAGCTCCGTCGTGAGGTAGCTCTCGACGATGAGCCCGAGGACGACTGCCTCGCCGTGCCGCAGGCTCTGCCCCTGGGGGCGCGCTAGGGCGAAGGCCTCGAGGGCGTGCCCTACGGTATGCCCCGCGTTGAGGATACGCCTGAGGCCCGATTCGCGCGGGTCGGCCGCGACGATTGTCTCCTTATACTCCACGCTGGAGCGGATGAGGTCTAGCCACTCCGCATCGCTGAGCCCAACGGGGTCGCCGAGGCGCCGCAGCTGGAGCCAGGCCTCCTCTCCCTGCAGGCTCGCGTGCTTGATGATCTCCCCGTAGCCTGATAGGAGTTCGTCTAGGGCTAGGGTCTCGAGGAAGGCCGTATCAATGACTACCTCCTCGGGGAGGTGGAAGGCGCCGACGAGGTTCTTGATCCCAGCGAAGTCGATAGCGGTCTTACCCCCGACTGAGGCGTCTACCATGGACAGCAGCGTCGTGGGGACATTGATCGTCCGTATGCCCCGCATGTAGGTGGCGGCAGCGAAGCCGCCGAGGTCCAGCAGGGCGCCTCCGCCGATGATGACCAGTAGGCTCTGACGGCTGGCTCCTGCCTCTACGAGCCAGCTCCAGAGCTCTGCGAGCTGACTGGTGCCCTTGCTCTCCTCGCCCGAGCACTCGAGGCTGTAGTAGGCCGTGGAGGGGGGGAGCTGCGCTTGGAGCTCGGCGATGCGTGCTTCCTGCAGCTGTCGAAGCGCGGGGTCGATCAGGACAAAAAGACGGTCGCAGGCCAGCTCCTCGACGAGCGAGGGCAGCCTGCGACCGAGTAGGTCTGTGCCTAGGATCATAGGTGTGCCTTAGGCCTGGAGTCCGAGGTCAGCCAGCAGCTGGTCTACTGCGGCATTGAGCCCGTCGGCGTTCTTCCCCCCAGCGGTAGCGAAGTGAGGCTGACCGCCGCCGCCGCCCTGGATGTGCTTGGCTGCCGCGCGGAGGAGCTGGGCGGCATTCCAGCCACGGCTCTCGACGAGGTCCTTGCTTAGCATGAGCGTGAGGTTGGGCTTGCCCGAGGTCTTGTCCTCCTGGGCTCCGATGAAGACGAAGGGTTCGCTGAGCTCACCTGCGATCTGGAAGGCCAGATCCTTGATGATCTCGCTGGGGACGTCCTGACGCAGGAGGAAGAGGCGGATACCGTTCACCTCGTGGCGCTTCTCCAGTAGGCGGCGCTTGACCTCGAGGAGCTGCTGCTTGACGTAGTCACCTACCTGGCGAGCCAGCTCGCTGTTCTCCTCGAACATCTTCTGGATGGCCGTCATCAGCTGCGGGCTGTTGTTGAAGAGCCCGCGGATGCTCTGCAGGAGATCCTCCTGGGCATAGAGGTAGTCCTCGGCCGCGGCGCCCGTCACGGCCTCGATACGGCGTACGCCTGCAGCCACAGAGGACTCGCTGGTGATGCGCACCGTGCCGATGACACCCGTAGAGCGGACGTGCGTACCGCCGCAGAACTCCGTGGAGCTGCCGAAGCGGATCACGCGGACGTGGTCGCCATACTTCTCGCCGAAGAGCGCCATGGCGCCCATCTGACGTGCCTCCTCAATGGGTACCTCGCGGTACTCCTGTAGGGGGAGGCAAGCACGGACGCGCTCGGTGACGAGGCGCTCTACCGCGCGGAGCTGCTCGGGCTCTACCTTGGCAAAGTGGGCGAAGTCAAAGCGCAGCACCTCGTCAGAGACGAAGGAGCCCTTCTGCTCGACGTGTGCGCCGAGGACCTCACGTAGGGCCTCGTGCAGCAGGTGCGTAGCGGAATGGTTGGCCTCGATACGGTGTCGACGCTCTGCATCTACGACAGCGCGGAAGCTCCCCCCCAGCTCGGCGGGGAGCTGCTTCATCAGGTGGATGGCTAGGTTGTTCTCGCGCTTGGTGTCGAAGATTGCATAGCGCGTGCCGTCGGAGGCGATGAGGGCGCCGCGGTCACCGATCTGTCCGCCCATCTCGGCGTAGAAGGGTGTCTCGCTGAGGACGACCTGGTAGTACTCCTGCCCCTTCTGCTTGACCTGGCGATAGCGGAGGATCTCCGTCGTCGTCTCCAGCTGGTCGTAGCCTACGAAGCGTACGGCAGCCTCGTCGTGGACGCTGATCCAGTCGCCCGCATCGATGGCAGCGGCGTTACGCGCACGCTCCTTCTGCTGCTGCATCGCAGCGTCGAAGCCCGCTTCATCGACCGTCATGCCCTGCTCGCTGAGGATGAGTGCCGTCAGGTCAAGCGGGAAGCCGTAGGTGTCGTAGAGGACGAAGGCAGCCTGCCCGTCCAGCACCTGCTGGCCCTGGCGCTTGCACTCCTCGATTTGCTTGTCCAGTAGGCGGATGCCCGTCTCCAGCGTGCGCAGGAAGCTCTCTTCCTCCTCGCGCATCACCTTCTCGATCAGCTCGCGGCCTGCCACGAGCTCGGGGTAAGCCTCGCCCATCGTCTGGATGAGTACGGGCAGGAGACTGTACATGAAGGCCTCGCGACGCCCGAGGAAGGTGTAGCCGTAGCGTACGGCGCGGCGTAGGATACGGCGGATGACATAGCCAGCCTTAGCATTGGAGGGCAGCTGCCCGTCCGTGATGGCGAAGGCGATGGTACGGATGTGGTCGGCGATGACGCGCATGGCGACGTCCGACTCCTTGGCAGCACCATACTCTATCCCTGTGAGCGTGGCGATGGCCTGGATCATCGGGGTGAAGATGTCGGTATCGTAGTTGGACGTCTTGCCCTGTATGGCCATGCAGAGACGCTCGAATCCCATCCCTGTGTCGATGACGCGCTTGGGCAGGGGCTCCAGTGAGCCGTCGGCCTTACGGTTGTACTGCATGAAGACGAGGTTCCAGATCTCGATGACCTGAGGGTGGCCTTGGTTGACCAGACTCAGCCCGTCGACCTGGGCGCGCTCCTCGTCGGGGCGGATATCCACGTGGATCTCGGAGCAAGGGCCGCAGGGACCCTGATCGCCCATCTCCCAGAAGTTGTCGTGCTTGTTGCCATTGATGATGCGCTCGGCAGGGAGGTGCTTCTCCCAGAAGCCTGCGGCCTCATCGTCGCGCTCCAGGCCTTCGTCGGGTGCTCCCTCGAAGACGGTCACATAGAGGCGATCCTTGGAGAGCTTGAGTACCTCCGTTAGGTATTCCCACGCCCAGTCGATGGCCTCATGCTTGAAGTAGTCCCCGAAGGACCAGTTCCCCAGCATCTCGAACATCGTGTGGTGGTAGGTGTCGTGGCCTACTTCCTCGAGATCGTTGTGCTTACCGCTGACGCGCAGGCACTTCTGTGAGTCGGTCACGCGGGGGTACTTGATCTCGGCATTCCCGAGGATGATGTCCTTGAACTGGTTCATCCCGGCATTGGTGAACATCAGCGTAGGGTCGCCCTTGATCACCATGGGAGCAGAGGGCACGATCTGGTGTCCCTTGCTATGGAAGAATTGCTTGTACGACTCGCGGATTTCTTGCGAAGTCATGCTGCTCTTGTCACTCATCTATGTATTTAGGCTTGTATCAATGTGATTGAGGATGCAAAGGTACGCTAATTCCGCGTATCGCTGTGGGCGCTGAGCCCTTGTCCCAGGGTCGTGGGCTGCCTGGACTAGCTAGCTGTGGAGCCTCCGAAGGGCTACCACCCGCTGGTGGCGCCACCGCCGCCCGAGGAGCCTCCACCGAAGCTGCCTCCGCCAAAGCCCCCGCCGAAGCCTCCGCCGCCAAAGCCTCCTCCACGGTGACGGCCGCCACTCAAGAGCCCACCGAGGAGCATAGCACCGAGGGCTGCGTCATCGGTCGAATTGTCGCGATAGTCACGGTGATCGCTCTCCCCACAGTTGCGACAGCGTAGCTCGGTACGTATGTAGCGAATACCCTCCACGCGTATGCGCCGCTGCCCGACGACCTCGGCCGTACGTGCCTGACACTGGCGGCATACGCTCCAGTGGCTCGAGAGGTCCTCCCCCACGAGCTCCCGCTCGTGGCACTCAGGGCAGGCGAAGGCGACATAGCGCCGCGAGCCGAGGGCGGTCTCTAGGCGCTGAGGCTGCGTCAGGTAGCTGTAGCTCTCCTCGGGGCTCAGCTGCTCGAGGAGCCCGACCTGGCAGTGTGGGCAGCGCGAGAGGCGCTGCTCGATCTCCTGTAGCCTACGCTGCATATATATATAGTATAGGATGCCGACCGGTAGGCAAAGCACGCAGAGCACTACGGCCCAGATGCGGTAGGTGCGGCGTAGGCTGGGGTAGCTGAGGAGGAGCTGACGCTGCCCGCGCTGTGCCTGATATACTACCCCCTGGAGATTGTTCACCAGCGAGAAGGCGATGATCGCTACGATGAGGATGTAGAGGTAGAGGAGCGCAGAGCTATCCAGCCCCAGGCCCTCGCTGCTAGGCCCTCGGGCGGTGTGTCGATCCGAGCGGTAGCCTGCTGCGATCAGCTCCTGCTTCACAGCCTCTACCCCCATGATCAAGGCATCTGCATAGTGCCCCTGACGGAGGAGGGGGATCATCACTTGGCGCTGGATGCGGGAGGCTACAGCATCGGGCAGCGTACCCTCGAGGCCATAGCCGACCTCGAAGCGTACCTTGCGCTGGTCGAGGACCAGGAGGATCAGTAGCCCATCGTTGAGTGTGCGGGAGCCTATGCCCCAGCTGCGGAAGAGCTCGGTGGCGAAGCCCTCGATATCGCGCTCCCCGATGCTGGGCAGCAGTACGACAGCGCACTCTACGCCCGTGTCGCTACGTAGCTCGGTGAGCAGAGCGTTCAGCACATCCCGTACGTTGGGGCTCATGTAGCTCTCGGGATCGGAGAAGAGCTGGAGGCTATCCTGGGCGAAGACCTTCGGGACACGCTCTACTGTGTAGATTGTGCCACTCGAGCTCTGTGCTTGGAGCTCAGGGGCGAAGAGCCCTAGGCTGAGCCCCAGCCCCAGCAGGAGGCTAAGCACGTAGGCTATATGACGAAGCCTGCCCCCACGCTCCCCGAAGGAAGTCATGGGAGCAGGCTGTAGATACTGCAGCATAGGCGCTACTTCTGACTAGAGGAGAAGTCGACGACAGGAGCTACATCGCTGCCAGCCTGAGCCGTGAAGTAGGGGCGGGGACGGAAGCCCGTGATGCCCGCGATCAGCGAGTTGGGGAAGCTGCGCACCTCGAGGTTGTAGGTCTTGGCGACCTCGTTGAAGTCACGGCGCGCCGTGGCGATACGATTCTCCGTGCCCTCCAGCTGCGCCATGAGCGTCTGGAACTGCTCGTTGGCCTTGAGCTCGGGGTACTTCTCCACGACGACCATCAGGCGGGAGAGTGCCGAGGAGAGGGCATCCTGAGACTGCTGGAAGCGTGCCAGTGCGGCCTCGTCCATATTGTTGGCATCGATCGTGGTGCTCGTGGCGCGGCTACGTGCCTGGATGACGCCCTCGAGGGTCTCACGCTCGTGGCTGGCGTAGCCCTTGACTACGTTGACGAGGTTGGGGATGAGGTCGGCGCGGCGCTGGTAGTTATTCTCTACCTGAGCCCAAGCGGTATTGACCTGCTCCTGCGAGCCTACGAGGCCGTTATACTTCGATACCCCCCAGAGGAGGACGAGGACAGCCACGACGGCTGCGATGATTCCTTTTGAGAACTTCATGATGTCTGTCTGCTTAGTGGTTTGAGTCTAGGCGCTGCGTGGGCTAGGCTAGCGGGCGATGAGGAGGTAGTAGTTCTTCTTGCCGCGCTGCACGAGCAGGTATCGCCCGTCGATGAGCTGCTCGGTAGTGATCAGCTCGTCCGTGGAGCTGACTTTCTCCTTGTTGATGCTGATGCCTCCAGCCTGGACGAGCTTGCGCAGCTCACCCTTGGAGGGGAAGATGGCGGCATCCTCCGTCAGGAGCTCGATGAGGCGACGGCCTGCCTCGAGCTCGGTGCGGAAGACTTCGTACTGAGGTACGCCCTCAAAGACAGCCAGCAGCGTAGCCTCGTCGAGCGCCTGGAGCTGCTCGCGTGTACCCTGGCCGAAGAGAATGCCCGAAGCGGCTACAGCGGCCTCATAGTCGGCGCGGCTGTGTACCAGTACGGTCAGCTCCTCCGCCAGGCGACGCTGCAGCGCACGTAGGTGGGGTGCTGCTGCCTGCTCGGCCTCGAGGGCTGCGATCTCCTCACGGGAGAGCGTGGTGAAGATCTTGATATAGCGTGCGGCGTCGGCATCGTTGACGTTGAGCCAGAACTGGTAGAAGGCATAGGGCGTCGTGCGCTCGGGGTCGAGCCATACATTGCCGCTCTCCGTCTTGCCAAACTTACCCCCGTCGGCCTTGGTGATCAGCGGGCAGACGAGGCCGAAGGCTTCGCCCCCATCCTTGCGGCGGATCAGCTCCGTCCCCGTGGTGATATTACCCCACTGGTCCGATCCGCCCATCTGTAGGCGGCAGCCGTAGTTGCGGTAGAGGTAGAGGAAGTCGTAGCCCTGCAGGAGCTGGTAGCTGAACTCTGTGAAGGACATCCCGTTGGAGTTCTCCCCGTTGAGACGCTTCTTGACCGAGTCCTTAGCCATCATATAGTTGACGGTGATGTGCTTGCCGATGTCGCGGATGAAGCCTAGGAAGCTGTAGTCTTTCATCCAGTCGTAGTTGTTGACGAGGATGGCAGCATTGGGGGCGTCGCTCTCGAAGTCAAGGAACTTCGACAGCTGCTTCTTGATCCCAGCCTGATTGCGCTTCAGCGTCTCCTCATCGAGCAGCTTGCGCTCGTCCGACTTCATCGAGGGGTCGCCGATCATCCCCGTAGCGCCGCCCAGTAGGGCGATGGGGCGATGGCCGGCGCGCTGTAGGTGGCGCAGCATCATGACGCCCACGAGGTGACCTATATGCAGCGAGTCTGCCGTGGGGTCTATCCCGAGGTAGGCGGAGGTCATGCCCTTGGCGAGCTCTTCCTCTGTCCCGGGGATCATATCATGGATCATGCCACGCCAGCGTAGCTCTTCGACGAAGTTCTTAATCTCACTCATATCTATGCTGTGTTTATATCGTTTCTGCAAAGGTACGTAATCCCTACGTTCGCCCCGCACGGAGGCGTAAGCCGCGATCGTACCCCGAGGCAGCTCGCGCCTCCAGCCTCGCCCCATCCCCAGCGAAGGGAGAGCTATGCCCTCGTCGGAGTGCACCCATAGGGAGCGCGCCTCTGAGGGATAGCAGTCAGCGCGCTGAGGGACGTCAGTCGCTCGCGCCACGGATATCCATCGCGAGGCTGAGGGATATCCCTCATGGAGCCCCGAGCCTAGTCCGTGGCCTGCGATCACACAGATAATGGCCTTGCCTAAGGGTAAATGGGATCGGACACAGCAAGGGCCTTTGCAGCTGCTCCTAGCCAGTAGCAGTGGGGTGGAGTAGTGGGGGTGCGGTGCGCCAGCCCGCCTGTAGCGTGCGGTCGGCGCAGGCTTTTACGTATCTTTGTGCCGTACCAACTAGACAGTATAGCATAATGGACAATACGCGAATGAGCCGCATCAATCGGCTGATACAAAAGGAAGTCAGTGACCTCTTCCGCCAGCAGACCCAGGCCCTACCCGGGACGCTGGTCACCGTCACCTCGGTCACCGTGAGCCCCGACCTAAGCATCGCACGCGTGCGCCTCTCGATCTTCCCCACCGAGCGCGGGGAGGAACTGCTGGAGACCATCCGCTCCAACGCCCGTGCTATCCGCTACGACCTGGGCCTGCGTGTGGGCAAGCAGCTGCGCAAGCTGCCCGAGCTGACCTTCTTCATCGACGACTCGCTCGACTACCTCGAGCGCATCGACGAGCTGCTGGGTCGCTAGCCGCCCCGATACCATGTTATATATAGGAGGGACGTGCTCAGCCTACGTATAGCGCTCCGCTACCTTTTCAGCCGATCGCGCCTACATGCGGTGAACTATGTGACGGGGGTCTCCACCCTCGCCGTAGCCATCGTCGCCATGGCGCTGGTCTGCGTCCTCTCGGTCTACAATGGCTATGTGGAGCTCATCCTAACGGGGACTGAGCGCACCGATGCCGAGCTGCTCGTACGTGCTCGTAGCGGCGGTGTCTTCGACCTCAGCAAGTACCCTCAGTGGCCGAAGCTCCTCCGTGAAACGGGTGCGCGCAGCTGTGTGCGCCTACTCTACAGCAAGGGGCTGCTGCGTGCCGATGAGCGTCAGTGGGTCGTCGAGGTGCAGGGGGTAGACCGCCACTTCGGGGAGGTCTACACGATGGAGCAGCAGCTCTTCTCGGGCCGCGCCCTGAGCTCGGCGCTCCGCCACTATAGCAGTGCCGATAGCGTCCTACCCATCACTATAGGCGCGGGGCTGCCGCTGCTGGCCGACAGTACGGCTCGCGGAGCCGAGCCCGCCGAGGTGACGCTACTCTTCCCCAAGCGTCGGGGCTTCATCAACCCGCTGAACCCCGCCAGCTCCTTCAGCGGTATGCCCGTCGAGGTCATCGGCCAGTATCCCCCGATGAGCCTCGAGACGGACCACACCATCTACGTGCCGCTGGAGGGACTGCAGCAGCTGCTGGACTACGAGCGCGACGAGCTCAGTGCCCTGGCGCTCCGCTACCCTAAGGGGACCGACCTCGAGGCCGTCGGCGAGCGTCTCACAGAGGGACTGGGGTCGGAGCTAGTCGTACAGGACCGTGAGGAGCAGCACCCCGAGCTCTCCTACCTCATACGCATGGAGAAGGTGATGACCTATCTGATCCTGCTCTTCATCCTGCTGCTGGCCTCGCTCAATGTAGCCAGTAGCCTGACGATGCTGCTCCTGGAGAAGCGCAGCGACTATGCCATCCTCTACGCCCTCGGCGCCTCGCAGCGCATGGTGGGGAGTATCTTCCGCAGCGTAGGCCTGCTGATCGCCCTCATCGGCTCGAGCCTGGGGCTCGTCCTGGGGCTCGTCGTCTCGCTCCTACAACAGTACTTTGGCATCATCTCCACAGGTACGGGACTATCGGCGCAGGCACTTCCGGTGAAGATCCTGCCCCTGGACCTCGTGCTGGCCTTCGTCAGTGTCAGCGCGATCTCGTACCTGATCTCCCTCTATCCGATACACTTCTTCGTGCGTCAGCACAAGGGATGAGGCGCGCTCCGAGGCGGAGTAGGGCGCGCATTTGGGCGTTACAAAATCATTGGTTACATTTGCCCATAGGAAATCAGACTCCACCAGGAGCCTACACATCATAACTAAATACTATTGCGTATGAAATCCGCAGAAATCCTCGCCTCGCTTGAGGCGAAGCACCCTGGAGAGAAGGAATTCCTCCAAGCCGTGAAAGAAGTGCTCCTCTCGGTAGAGGAGGTGTACAACCAGCACCCTGAGTTCGAGAAGGCCGCCATCATGGAGCGCCTCGTGGAGCCAGACCGTATCATCACCTTCCGCGTGCCCTGGATAGACGATGCCGGTAAGGTGCATGTCAACATCGGCTACCGCGTGCAGTTCAACAACGCCATCGGCCCCTACAAGGGCGGTATCCGCTTCCATCCCACGGTCAACCTCTCCATCCTGAAGTTCCTCGGCTTCGAGCAGACCTTCAAGAATGCACTCACCACACTGCCTATGGGTGGCGGCAAGGGCGGTGCTGACTTCTCTCCCAAGGGTAAGAGCGACCGTGAGATCATGACCTTCTGCCAAAGCTATATGCGCGAGCTCTGGCGCTACATCGGGCCTGACACCGACGTGCCTGCAGGGGACATCGGCGTAGGTGGCCGTGAGGTCGCCTATATGTATGGGCAGTACAAGCGCCTGGCGAACGAGCATACGGGTACGATGACGGGGAAGGGCTTCACCTTCGGGGGCTCGCGTCTGCGTCCTGAGTCTACGGGCTTCGGGGCTGTGTACTTCGTGCAGCATATCTGCCAGCAGCACGGTATCGAGCTCAAGGGCAAGACGGTCGCTATCTCGGGCTTCGGTAACGTCGCTTGGGGTGTGGCCAAGAAGGCTACCGAGCTTGGCGCTAAGGTCGTGACGATCTCTGGCCCCGACGGCTACGTCTATGACCCCGACGGCATCAATACCGAGGAAAAGTTCCAGGCGCTGCTTGACCTCCGCTCCAGCGGTAACGACGTCGTATCCGACTACGTCAAGAAGTTCCCCAAGGCTCAGTTCTTTGCAGGCAAGAAGCCCTGGGAGCAGAAGGTCGACATCGCTATGCCCTGCGCTACGCAGAATGAGATGAACGAGGCTGATGCCAAGATGCTGCACGCCAACGGCGTGACCATCGTCGCCGAGACGTCCAACATGGGCTGTACGGCTGAGGCTGCTGAGTACTTCGTCGCACAGAAGATGCTCTTCGCTCCTGGTAAGGCGGTCAACGCCGGTGGTGTGGCTACCTCGGGCCTCGAAATGTCCCAGAATGCCATGCACCTCTCTTGGACCAACGAAGAGGTAGATGCTAAGCTGCACCAGATCATGAGCGACATCCACGAGCAGTGCGTCCTCAATGGTAAGGAAGGCAACTATATCAACTACGTCAAGGGCGCTAACGTCGCAGGCTTCCTCAAGGTCGCTACTGCGATGCTCGAGCAGGGCGTCATCTAGTCCTAGCACCTACTAGACAGTAAACGAAGTCGCCCCCATCAGCTCGCTCTGAGCTGATGGGGGCGACTCTTTTTATTGGGCTACGCGGGTAGTCTGTTCCTTGTTGGGCTGCTACCTGGGGCGGCTTGGGGCTTGCTCCCTCCCTCTTGCTGCTGCGCTTTTTCTTGCTGCTGGCTGGGCTCACTGCGGAGCACGAGGGCAGGCGTCGCTGGCTGTGGAGACGAGCGTAGCGATGGGCTAGGTAGGGTAGAGAAGGGCTTAACCTCTTTGAGCTCAGGGCTGGAGGAAGAGTAGGGGATGTTGTGGGGGGAGCTGCTCGCAGTAGGAGCTGAGGCTAGGGGGCTGGGGAGGAAGCCCCTAGTATAGGGTGCGGATGAGGTAGGATGGTCCTCGAGGGGTGTTTAGGTCTAAGGGGGGCGCCTTGAGGGCGGTGTGTGGCGACGCTGTGCCTTATGCTTTGTCTCCTTGGCTGCTTGATCCTAGCGGGTGGGCTTACCTTACTTGAAGCGCAGGGGTGATGGTGGTGACAGAGCTGATCTCCCTCCGAGAGGGCGACTCAGGACTCTGTACCCGACCATGCACCTGCTGCATGTACGCTACCGGCTTATAGCTGCTCCTGGCACATGATCCACTCTGGACGCTATGCTATCTAGGCTGGAAGGGGCGGTTTTGGATAGGTTGGAGGAACAAATAAAGAAACCCCTTCGCGAGTCTAGCCTAGATCCCAGTCCGGAGTGCGTAGTGATCTGTCCTACTTCTCCCAAGTGGGTGGAGACGTCTCCCCAGCCTGGGGGACATCCGAGCATGAGGGAGCCTAAGGTCGGTCGTATGGTGCGGTCGGATAGGTACCCCTCGTAGAGCGAGCTTGGTCCTCGTCGTAGCGAGGACGATAGCGACATGATATCAAGAGGAGGTATCCACTGTGGCTAGGGAGCTACACAAGGGAAGACCCTTCTCTGACCTATACGTCGAGCAGAAGGTGCACCTAGGGTGAGGATAGCAGGCCTAGAGGCGGCGCGCTATGGGGTCACATGGCTGTCGTCTTCTCAATCTTATTCCCGAGATTGTCACACTGGTTCTTACGGGCAGGTCTCCTGGCTCATCACCCTGGTCTATCCCCGAGCACGCACCTTCCCAAGTCCTAGGACTCAGTGGCAGGCTACAGCCTTTGGTGTCGGAGACCCTCCCTAGGTGGGAGGGGGTGACTCACAGTAGCGGGTACTGCGCCGGATTCGCACCGGCTTCCCTTACTAGCCCCGTCCTCTAGATGCGCTTCATCTGCTGCGGTGGCTATACCTGTAAGACACTGCAAAGGTACAGATTATATTCGATAGCGCCAAGGAGGCTACACGGGGCTACAGCAAAGCCAGCCCGCAGCTCCCTTTCGTGGGGCGTGCGGGCTGGCTTGGCCTTATGGACTAGGAGGGGCGCTTACTTGCGCTCAGCGAGCTCCTTGTCGAGGAAGATCAGGGCAGCACCCTGAGCCAGGCGCAGGCGATCGACGAGGTTGGAGGCGGTAGCCTCTTCCTCTACCTGCTCGCGGACGTACTTCATGAAGAAGTCCTGCGAGGCCAGGTCCTGCTCCGCAGCCGCTAGGCGTACGAGCTCCTCGATCTTGGAGGACACGAGGCACTCGTGGGCGTAGGCCTTCTCAGCGATCTCGAGGGCGGAGGCGAAGTCCGTCTCTACGGCGGGGATGGCCTGGATGCGTACCTTGCCCCCACGCTCGATGCTGTACTTCATCATGTCCTCGGCGTGCCCCAGCTCCTCGCGGTACTGGACATAGTACCAGTGGGCGAAGCCGTCTAGGCCGACCGATGCGTAGTGTGCCGACATCGAGAGGTAGAGGTTAGCGGAGAGCATCTCCAGGGCGATCTGCTCGTTGATGGCAGACTGCATCTTCTCAGTAAACTTCATAATAGCTTGTTCTTGTAATTGTGATTGTATAAACCGTTCGCCTAGTAATACAGCCGAGCGGTCCTTTTTGTTCATTGTGGCAGGCGTGGTGCCTGCGCCTCCTTAGTCGTCCCAGTCCTTGCGTAGTCGGGCGGGGCGGCCCTTGGGGGTACTGCGCTCTTGGCGTACTGCGCCGCGGCGGCCGCTATTGCGATGCCTCAGGACACGCTCGTCGAAGGACTGCTCCTCCTCGTCCCAGCCCTCGGTGCGCTGCTTATGGAGGCGGCGGTTCTCGGGGTTGTTCTTGCTGGTCTTGCGTAGGGCCGCGCTCTTGGCTGCCGAGGCCTGGCGCTGGCTCTCGGCGCGCTCGGTACGCTTGTCGCGTGTGCGGATGCGGCTGGCATCCTTCTGCTCCTTGGCCTGGAGCTTCTCCTCCGCGAGGTGATCACGGATGAGATCCTTGACGGGCAGGTCTACTTCGTCAAAGTAGACGCTGTCCTCGGGGCCGACGAGATCGGCCAGGGTGGCGCGGCGTCCGTTGACCTTGACGCGTCCCTGCCGTATGTAGTCCTCGGCATCGCGACGAGAGCCGAGGCCAGCATCGCTGATGAGCTTGTTGATTCGTAGTTTCATTCTGCTGTGGTATGGGGTCGCTGATGGGGGTGGCTGGGCTGGGGCGGGCCTAGGGGCGCAGCTGGGTATCGGCCCAGGCTGTGATATGCTGCACGACCTCGGCGCTGGGCAGGGCCTCCGAGCAGCTTAGGCCCTCGGAATGGCATTCCTTATTATCCCCGAAGATGCTGCAGGGGCGGTGCTCCATGCCCTCGGGCTGTAGACAGTCCTCGAGCTGCTGCCCGATGCCGAGGAAGCCTGCCGCGGGATGGGTGCAGCACCAGATGGAGAAGCAGCGCACACCGACGAGTGAGGCTAGGTGCATATTGGCGCTGTCCATGCTGAGCATGGCGTCGAGTGTGGCGATGAGGAGCAGTTCCTCGGAGAAGTCCAAGAGGCCAGCCACCGTGCGCAGCTCGGGGAGCTCCTTGGCCCAAGCCTCAAGCTGCTGGGCCTCACGCCCAGGCGCCCCGAAGAGGTAGAGCTCGAAGCGGCCGTCCTTGACTAGGGCCGCGAGTACCTCCTTCATGCGCTCGGGCGCGTAGGTCTTCGCCGCCGTAGAGGCGAAGGGGGCTATGCCGAGGCGAAGGCGCCCGCGTGGCGTCTGCACGAGCTCGGGGTGGAGGCGTGCGAAGGTCTCCAGGAGCGAGGGGTGCAGCGCTATGGGCGGCGGGAGATCAGGGACCTCGAGGCCCGCCTCGACGAAGACCTTGCGGTAGAGCGTCCACATCGGCGGCACGGGCTGTATAGGTGCTCCAGCGGGGCGGTGGAGTAGGGCGCGGCGCTCGCGGCGAGGCTTCACCAGATGGCGTATGGGGATCCCCCAGAGGCTGAGGTAGCGGCGGAGGAACTTGGTACGCAGCACATCGTGCAGATCCAGCACGGCGTCGAAGCGCTCCAGCCTCAGCCTGCGGGCATAGCGCATCAGCCCGAGCAGGCTGCGCTCCTCGCGGCGGGTGTCTATGGCCATGGCCTCGAGGTTGTCGGGCGGATCGACCAGCAGCTCCGTCATGAAGGGCTGCGTCAGGAGGATGAAGTCGTGCTGCTCGTTGGCCCGAGCTACAGCGTAGAGGAGCCGAAGGAGCATCGCCACGTCCCCGAGGGCGGAGAGGCGAATGACGAGGTAGCGCGCCACAGAGGTCTATTATATATGGAGTAGGGAGCTTGCGAGCGTCGGGGGCTAGAGTGTCTGCCCCTTGAGCAGGGGGTTGAGCTGCGGGTCGTTGTACATCTTCATCTGCTTGTAGACCTTCATGTACTTACGCCCTGCGGTGATATCCTCCAGGAGCTCATCGATGGCTGTGGAGAGATCTCGCTCTTGCTCGAGGAGGATCTGTAGCTTGGAGCTACACTTCTCCCGAAGTGCTTCGTCGGAGCCTGCACTCTTGACGGCCTTGTCCATGTTGTAGATCTTCAGCTCGAGGATGGAGAGTCGGTCGATAGCCCACGCTGGGCTCTCGGTGTTGATCTTGGCATCGGGCAGTGGCTTGACGTCGGCAAACTGGGTGAAGAAGAAGCTATCGATGAGCTCGACCAGATCGGTACGCTCCTGATTGCTTCGGTCGATACGACGCTTGATCTTGAGCGCTTCTACGGGATCGATCTCAGGGTCTCGGATGATGTCCTCGAGACACCACTGGGCGTTGTCGATCCAGTTCTTGCGGAAGAGGTCGTGCTCGATGGTGTGTGCTGGGTAAGGATTGCCCGAACAAGGGGTATCGACACTGCCCCGGAGTTCGTACTCGTGGATGGCCTCCTTGAAGATGCGGATGGCTAGTTGGCTGAACGGCTTCATAATAGTCATAGCGCCTTGAGATGTGAGGGATATAGCGCCTACCAAAGGTAATGAAAAAGGCTAATTTCCTACCATGGAAACGCCAATTCTCTTACCTCGGCTTCGGA